>Ga0307982_1004631_pt1 | contig 10839 bp, 4 predicted proteins | sample OrgLakmetagen989_FD_201847 | JGI IMG/M metagenome (GOLD analysis project Ga0307982, IMG submission 201847) | Saline water microbial communities from Organic Lake, Antarctica - #989 | ecosystem: Environmental > Aquatic > Non-marine Saline and Alkaline > Saline | place: Antarctica: Organic Lake... | reverse complement strand
TTCGTTTCTCGAAACATGAAACACCCAGGGAAATGCGCTGGTCTGTTTCGAGAAACGAAACGCCGGCGAAAATCGTGTTTCGTTTCTGTTGTTTCATTACCGACGTGTTTCAACTCTGGCCCTAATCATTAAGGCACGACCAACGAAATCGGGCAAAAAATTCATCGGTCAAAAGTCGGGGCTGAATCAACGAAATTTCATGCGCGAAAGCCAAGTGGCCAAAATAAAATATCCATTGGCGAGAGAAGTTCCGCCTCTTCATTGCGCATTGAATGGTACTCTTACTTGCCCCTAATGTTTCGATGGTCAAAAGTAGTTCAATTTTCCGTTTAGCCGTTCGATTTCCCCGATTTCGTTGGTCGTGCCTTAGTTGCCACATGCTACAGTACATCATACATTTTTGATACATTTGTGATTGTGATCCGATTCTCAAATCGCACAGAAGAACAACTACTGTGTCTACGGGAGCGCCAAGTACAGAGAAGGCAAGAGCAGAACACGTTGTTTGCAAAATAGGAAATAATTTATGGGTAATTTCTTGCCTGGATCCCTCAGCGATGACGAAGACGAGTCGGCCGTCGCGCTGAACGAGAAGAAAGACAAGAAAGACCCCTTAGCTAAGCGTTGCGACAACTGTTCTACACTCGGAGGTTCTGCTGGTGCACTCAATCTTTCGGCTTGCGCCCGTTGTGGTCTTGTAGTCTACTGCAGCAAAGCTTGCCAGAAAGCTCACTGGAAGAGCAGTCACAAACAGTATTGCGTCCCCAAAGCCGACCAGGTGCCGCAACACCAAAACCCTGAGCTTACTCGCAAGAACAGTACGTCTACCGCAGCAACTGATGGAGAAGAGTGCAGAATTTGTCTGGAGGCACTTAATGATGCTTCAGTAACCACACTGCAATGTTCCCACACATTTCATGAAACGTGCATGGTGGAGTTGCGGAAATACAAGCTAAAGCAAGTTTGCCCATTATGCCGCGCTCCACTGCCACCTGGACCAGAAAAACAATTCGAGGAAGCCATACGCCTTTTCATTAAAGTTCACCGACTAATCAAGCGCGGCGTTGCGACTTGGTCTACTCTCCCTGCCCAGGCACAAGGCGACTTAGATGAAGCGTTTACTGGATTGCGGGCAGCAGCCGAGCAAGGTCTTGCAGATGCGCAGCATACCCTGGGAGAATTTTACATGACTGGCCTTATTCTGGCTCAGGACGACAAGGAGGCAGCACGATGGTTCACAAAGGCAGCTAACCAAGGGCATGATGTGGCTCAATACTTCCTCGGGTTCTTTTTTGAGGAAGGCCGTGGTGTTGCACAGAACAATAAGGAAGCGGCGCGATTGTACAAGATGGCAGCTGCTCAAGGGTTCGCGAAAGCCCAGAATAATCTAGGTACCTTGTATTTGGAAGGCCGTGGCGTAGGTCAGAGCAATCTAGTAGCGGCACAATGGTATAAAAAGGCAGCTGACCAAGGGCACGCGGAGGCGCAGTACAGCCTTGGAACTCGGTTTTTCCACGGCCACGGTGTGGCACAGAGTTACTCAGAAGCCGCGCGGTGGTACAGCAAAGGTGCTGAGCAGGGGAATGCAGATGCTCAATGTAATTTGGGTTACCTATTCAAGGAAGGCTGGGGTGTGGAGCAGAGCGATACAGAGGCTTATCGGTGGTGGAAAAAGGCAGCTGATCAAGGGAACGCGGATGGACAGAATAATCTGGGAAACCTATTCCGGGAGGGCAGCGGAGTGGCACAAAGCTATGAAAAGGCAGCGCTGTGTTACAGGAAGTCAGCTGACCAAGGACAAATGGATGCACAGTTTCATTATGGTCACTTATGTTGCCGCGGCGATGGAGTGACACAGAGCTACGAGGAAGCCGCGCGATGGTACAGATGTGCTGCTGAACAGGGGAAAGTAGAAGCGCAGGTTGCCCTAGGGGTTCAATTTACGAGTGGTCTGGGCGTGCCGCAGAGCTACGAAGAGGCAGCGTTTTGGTACAGAAAGGCAGCCGAGCAAGGGCATGTAAAGTCCCAGTTTGATCTGGGTTGTCTCTCCAAGATGGGTTGCGGCGTTGAGCAGAGCGACGTTGAGGCCTGCCAGTGGTGGAAAAAGGCAGCCGAACAAGGTCACGCGGCTGGGCAAAATAATCTTGGAAACTCCTTTCGATTAGGCATGGGTGTGGCACAGAGCTATAAAGAAGCAGCATTTTGGTACAGGAAGGCAGCCGAGCAAGGGCATGTGAATGCGCAGTCTGATCTGGGTTGTCTCTTTAAGAATGGCTGCGGCGTTGAGCAGAGCGACGTTGAGGCGTTTCGGTGGTGGAAAAAGGCAGCCGATCAAGGTAACGCGGCTGGGCAGAATTTTCTTGGAAACTCCTTTCGATTAGGCATGGGTGTGGCACAGAGCTATAAAGAAGCAGCATTTTGGTACAGGAAGGCAGCCGAGCAAGGGCATGTGGAGTCGCAGTTTGAACTGGGTTGTCTCTTTAAGAAGGGTTGCGGCGTTGAGCAGAGCGATATTGAGGCGTTTCGGTGGTGGAAAAAAGCAGCTGACCAAGGGGATTTGGACGCGCTGCGTAACTGCAATTGCTTATACCAGGAAGGCCGCGGTGTAATAGAAGGACCAGTATTCATGACGAAATTTGATCCCAATATCGGTCAAGGACGATCACTGTTCGAATAAAAAGTAGTGAGATTCGAACCATTGAAAAAAAACTGCGCTATTTGTTATTTATTTTGGCCTAATAGCTAGTAACAAGAATTATTCATGACAATTAATCGATTTGCTTGGCAGTATCTGGGGTATGTGGGTGGTCTTTCTGTATACTGTATACACATGTTGCACATGCACCTCGAACCTCGAAATATCGAAACACTATATACTGTATACTATACCAAATGGCCAAATCGCAGTCGAACTTACTTCGGTTTTGGTTTACTTTTGCTTCACAACGCAGAGTTAGGGCTGGAGTTAGGAAAAACATTTTTTTTGTGTCTAAATTAGTCTGAATGCTGCTTAAAACCAGCTTCAAACAAGAGCATACTTAAATTTATAAGCGCAACTGAGGACTTGGTTGTTCTCTCAAAAATTCCAAAAAAAGACATGGATGACTCCATAAGCCACTTTAACTCGCAAATCCTAACTGTTTATATAGTAGCAATTAGTAAATAGCCAATGAACACTTCCATGGCCACCGTCGACCTTTAATATATTGTCTTCCTGACTTGGACTCTGTTGACATTAAGTTTGCCATTTAGTGCTCTAAAATAGCGTGCACTTTATTTCGCCGCCCAAACACCACCACTTCTGAGAGACCCGGAAGTTAAATTTAATGTTAACTTTAGCGTTATTTAAAGCAAGCTTAAGCCCGCTGTATTGGCACTAAATTTCACCGCTCAGGCAGAGTGCTCCAAAGAGGCTCGAGAGCTTAAATTTAGCGCTGATTTTAACATCAAATTTAATGATCGGCCAATTTAAGCCCACTGAATCGGCACTTAATTCCATCGCCCAAACATCACCGCTCCAAAGCGGGCCGGGGGGTTGAACCTTATTTTAATTCTAAGCCGACTTAAGCCCACTAAATTGACACTAAAGTCCATCGCCCAAACACCACCGCTCCTGAGAGACCAGGGAGCTCACGTTTAAACTTATTCCGTCGCCCAACAAACACCAAACACCACCGCTCTAGAGTGGGCTAGGGGCTTAAATATAACGCCAAATTTAACTTCCTTTAGGGCTCAATGCGTTTGCCTATACTTCTACTGCAGTTATGTACATTCATGAAATGAAGATAAAGCAACACCGGGTAAACCCTTGGTGAATCGCCAAGGAAGCTTTATTTTTGTGCAGCTCTTTTCTACGCATTTGGAAAAGGCTTGCTGTCGCTTTTTGAATTCCCTTCATTGTCTCGGTGATCACGGCTGATGGACTCCATCATTTTAGCGGCGGCCATCATGCGTCGTTCGCCTTCAAGCTCCTGCAACAGACGTTGCAGCCGCTTGGCCGTAGATTTTTCTTCGAGCAATGACTGCCTCGATAGTTCCGCTATTACCGTACCTTCAATGGCTTCTTCGTGGCCATCCAAAGAATCGCTTCCATCATCTCCACTTCGTTGGCTCTCGAAATCTCCACTTCGTTGGCTCTCGAACCTAATATCCTTTGTACCGCGGCCCTTGGGCAAATCTGGCAGAATCGCAGCGAGGGCGTAAGAGAGGCGCCACGCGCGTCGTGCTGGGTGCAACGCTGGAGGCGCCAGCGCAGGTCGCAGTGCCAGCAAAGCAGAGGGCAAGCAGAAGACGCCAGAAGAGCGCAAGCTGCCGGCGATGGCCACATACCTGTGCTCAAAATGAACATGACACCCACAACGAAAGAGCACCACAACGAAAGAGAGAAAAGACGTAAAGTCATACAAGTACGCAAGTATAATAGAGAGTGATAATATATTACTCTAGCCAAGGGACTGACAGAGAATCCAATCTTTCTTTTTTAACGCCAATGGCGAGCACAACTAACAAATGGCTGCAAAAGAAAATAAAGATTAAATTCAAGTACGTCTCACGTTTCAAGCTCAGCCCAAACAGCAGCTTCAACTTCAGCCAACGACGTAAGCATAGATTCAGTGGCCTCATCTGCGATTCCCGTTGACTCCGCGCTCCTGTCCTTGCTATCTTTTGTGAACACTTCGGATGCACTCCCTCGATGTTGAGGAGCCTTCGAATAGGCTGCACGTGCCACATCGGCTGCAGTCCGAGTTGTAGCTTCGGCAGCTGCCAGCTGAGCGTCACGGTCCTCACTGCTCGAGGGGGCACACGCCATAGGTGCGAGGGCGTCGATACCTCTCAAGTACCACCGCGGCGTTTCTACGAAGGGTGGAATGTCAAAGTTGGCCCAGGCTGCGCACCACGCTCCAGTGGCAACGTCAGCTGAGGGATATAGTGTGCTGTCATCGTGGTTGTCGCTCTCGCCGTTCTTGCTGTCACCACTAGTAGCGTCGATATTGCTCTGAGTGAATGAAGAAGCGTCATCGCTCGAGGCCAGGGTCAAAGCTGCTGCTGCTACTTCTTCGTCGTCGTGCATCAAAGCTAAGGATACGGTGCCGCCAGGTGACATGAGAAGCTTTGAGCCTGGTACTCGAGGCAGCCGCTGAATATCTTGAGAGTCAGGAATCGCCACGCGGGCTACTGCTTGCGCGCACACCAAAAGCGTTGCACCATTGTCGAGTTCACGGTAGTCTAGCACTCGCATCACGACGCCCACACGCTCTCCACGCAAAAAATGGCTGTAGAAGATTCCGCGCCCGTTTTTAGCTGTTAGGGCCGCCACGGGACCAGTACTTTGACTCACGGAACATGGAGGAATTTTCGGTTTGGGCTTGGAGGTAGCAGCTGAGATGATAAGCGGCGAGGTCGGCATTTCTCCATAGGCGCCCAGCGAGAGCAAGCGTTGAAAGAAGTCAAGCCAAGCTAGCTCGTAGACCAGCAACACGTCGCGATTTCCGGGGAACATCGCGCGGCCTTCCACTTCCAGGACCGGCACATTCGATAGCGGTACTTCGCTGTAGTCACTGCTGTAAGCGTTGCTTTCATCGAGAGATTTGCTCGAAATGCCATCGTTACAGCCGTTGAACGTAGGACTGCTTCGCAAGCGAGCAACAAAGCGCCGATACACCAAATGTCTAGGAACAGCAGCTGGCCGGAATGCATAAACAAGAGGATTTATAACAAACCCCGTTGTTAGCAGTATAAACCGCAATGTTGTTGCAACCATTCTTTCGACTAAACACACAAAGATCCTTCGAGTTTGTTCGGTTGTGATGGGTGCCCAAGAAAACGGTTGCAGAGGATCAGAGTAAATGCGAATAGAAATTCTCAAACCACAGCCTGCGTATAATTCTAGTCTATCACTGCAAGTGAAAAAAAAGTATTCGCCGAGGCTTAGATCTCGTAAGGTGTGACTCGATGGGCTAGATCTGAAGAAGAACACCACGGGCACTCGCAAATGGATCCTCTCGAAAGATTTCTTCTTTGCCGTGGCGTGCTGGCGTGGCATCTGTCGCAAGATTTTGAAAAAAAACGAGGATGGGTACAGGGTTGTTATATCTCTATGCATTGCTCAAAGGAAGCACAGGAGCGTGTATGTATGTAGCGAGCTAGCGAGCTAGCGGGTAGACTTCGTATTCAAAGGTAACCTTTCCTCATCCTCTCCATCACCTTTGCTGTCGGGTAGCTTTAAAGGGCACGTTTCCTTCACCTAGCACACCATAAACTCCACCCAACATTTTATTAGCTCTTCACCGCATAATAGGGTCGTGCACGCACCCCAGTAGGTTGGAAGCTCGACGGATGACGTCTGTTGTGGCAAAAGGAGCAGTGGAGATCAACTTCGGGGCAATCAATGAGCAGAATGTAGAGCAGCTGCGCAAGCTCAATTTAAGTATATTCCCTGTTCGCTACAACCCCAAGTTCTACCAGAATGTGATCACGACGCCAACGGAGGTCACTCAGGTACGACGAACACGAGTACCCTACAATGATTATGAATGATATAACGGATGAGCGTGCATTTCCCACGTCATTTTCTTCTCTTCTCGGGTGTGTGTTTGGTGATTATTGTGTGCTATAGTTCGCGTATTCGCAAGGATTCGTGGTGGGTGCCATTTGCTGCCGCCTCGAGCCGCCGACGGGGGCAGGGCCAAAGAAGGTGCGCGCCAGCGAGAGGAGCTCCTGCATACATTGCCGTCCTTTTCGCACAGCGGAGTGATTGCCAGGGTAGCTTCTTGAGCGTGCGCAAAAGCCGTATTTCCTTCGCTTCATCTAGTCGTAAAAGACAGTCTCTTTATAACGCGGGCAAACCAATTACGGCTTCATTCAACCACTACTCTGTTTGTTTTTTCTGTGCCCTTGTAATTGTGTTTGCTCTCTGTTGCGCTATCGTTATGGTTGCAATACTATCAGCTGTACATCATGACGATTGGAGTGTTAGCCGCGTACCGCCGATTAGGCGTGGGGCGCAAGCTCCTGGAGCGTATGCTGGCACACGTAACCGAGGGCAAAGGCGAATTGGGCGAAGTTACCGAGGTAAAAACGAAGCACTAACTTAGGACTGACGTCGCTGAATGGAATAGAAAGCCCCCAGTGGGTGTGATAATTAATGATTGTTGCCTTGCAACGACACTCACGAATCTAACGCGCAAAGCTTTAGCCTTTTCACTTGGAACGTAGGCAGCACAGACAGGGCAAATGGGCGTGTTTTATTTCACACTTCAGCTTTTTTTTTGTTGTCCGCACGCCTCCTGGAACATTTTATCGCACACCCCCTCAGTGAATAATGCTGTTGTTTGTTTTGGGCCATGAATAAGGTGTATTTGCATGTGCAAACTTCCAACGACGAAGCGCTGTCTTTCTACAAGAAGCAAGGCTTTACGCAGGGCGAGCTCATTAAGGACTACTATAAGCGGATCGAGCCTCCTGACTGCTACATTGTTTCCAAGACCATCCGACCTTAGGCTCAGTCTTCATGGCGGCGAGGGGGCCAGTGGTTCATTTGGCTATCCGAGTGCTATGTCGGCTTATGTAAGAATCAAAATAGTTAAGTTCCTTCTTGTGAGGATAAGTCCAAAGTGGGAAGTGGGCTATGTGTTATGTGGCATTTATTATTATGGCTCATTAAATGTATGAGGGACGCAAATAGACCGAGCTCTTCGCATTCAGCTGAGAGGTTCATAGTCCGTATTCCATGTCTCTTTGTTCACATGGTTTGTGCGTTTACCCCTCGGTGCGCAGTGCAGTGCGCAGTGCCCTCAGCCTCAGCCCTCCTCCAGAGTTTAGAGCTTAGAGCTTAGGGCCTCATCATTTCATTTACGTACTAAATATCACTTGATTATCGAATCCGCCGCCGTCTGGCGTTGGTGCTGGCTAGATCATCGCCAGTAGCCCCCCCCCCCCTGCTAATAACCAATTGCGGGTGGCTTTAAGGACGAGGGCTGATACCGGTACTAGTAGTACTAGTCGGCGGCTTCTGCACACTTACTTTCTGGCGCTTTTGTTCTTTTGTTCGTGGTAAATTTGAGACAGGCCCCGAGGGGCCGGCATGAGATGGCTAACTGGAAGAGACAAAAATTAAAGCAGCTCAAACTAAACCTAAGAAGCTAATCAGGCGCACATGATCACATGCACATGCCAGTAGCCATCTGGCCATGGAAGTGATGGTAGCGGTCCAAAATGGCATTTTTTTTAGATTTCGGTTTTCGGTTTGCCTATCTCTGTCATTTACATTTTGCTTGACGTTTGACGTTTCAGCATAGCACGAACTCCATGATACGTACCGCCAACATATTTTGTTAGTCTTTCCGTTAAGTACTTGTTACTTGAGTGATTGATAGGCAAGATGAGGGCAGAGATCTTGCTCGCAGTCATCTCGATGAGGATATCTTGTGCACTAGGCTTCTTCGTTTCGCCTCGTGGCGTGGCGCATCGCGATGTTACCGTGAGAGGTACTTCAAAAATATCTTTTTCATGGTGCAATCTTCTTTGAATATTCTTGCTTATGACTGGAGCATCGTGATTAGTTGTATCAAGTTCTTAGCCTGATTTCAAATGATCATTCAGCTATCCACGATCGGCGAGGCTTCGTATCTTCGATCAGCTTTGCGACGGCTGCACTCTGCGTAGCGCCAGAACAGGCCTTGAGTGAAGAAGTTGCAGAGCCTTTCATCTTGGACCCCGTGTTCCAGCAGAAGAGGCGCGAGACTTCTTCAAAAGTTCTTTTCACGGAAGGTATGAATCTAAAGCTATGTTTGTAATCTTGCGGACCTAGCCTAGCAGCAGACACCTAAAACCTAAATCAATACTGCCTCGTATTTACAGATTTCTTCTTCAAGTTCGGGAAGGTTCCACCACCAAACATTGGCTTTCAACCGCCAGGAGGCATGCCCTTCGTGCCGACCAAGTTCGTTTACTTCTTAAGATATAGTTATACATGTGCTGCTACGAAAGCTGCTTTACGTTCCGTAGTATATTTGGTAGCTTTCTATGCCTCAACTTGCCAACTACATCTACTGTGCACTCCAGGCGGCGCTACGCAGGCCTGAATAAGTTTGCGCCACGATTGGATAATGGACTCGAGCTGTGAGTATTCCCATATTTAAATTATTATTGCCCTATTGGTATCATAAATTTGACGTGGCTTCTGTGCCATTCTGAACTCCATCTCAAATCCCATCAAACCCCATTAATTTATGGGGTCCTGACGGTGTACACTCCCCTATTTGTCACCTCAAAAAGAAAGTTTTGACTCCTTGTACACTTCCATGAACGCATTGTGCTTTTTTGTTTCTGTTATCAGATACAGCGGGTCATTGCGCAAAGCGATCGACGAGAACGATTGGGCTAATGTGGTGCTCTTAACAACACGTTCAGCCAGGGGCGTGCAAGGTTTGTTTGTTGTTTACAACGTGTACGCTTCTTGGCTAAGTTATTCTTCGGTTCATACTCCTGTCGATCTTGTGCTCTTAGATTTGTGTCGGCCAGTGCAAATAGCCTCGCATTTCCTCTTTGTCTCTCTCAATCAGGATCTGCGGTGTCCGACCTCCCGCTCGTGCTCGGTCTCCTCTCCAACCAATTAGTGCAGTCGGAAAACGACGGCCCCACCAACGCCAATTGTACGAATGTGCCTGGCACTGTCGATGAAATGCTCGAATCATTTTTTACAACCGCTCGACTTCACAAGTTAGGACGGCCTTCGATGTGCATCACCACTTATGATACAAACGCTTCGATTCGTACCTTATCCGTTTTCTCTTAAGTACTGTAATCTAATTCTGCACGCAGACTTGTGCCACAGTTTGGCCAACGAATTGAGCTTTGCAGTGGACGACATAAACGCAGCAGCTCTGAAGCAGGTAGCAGGGATTTGGTGTCCTTGTCGTTTGAACCATCTCCAAGATGGGGCATTGTGTGACAGCCTTGACACCTTGATTCCTTACAGCTGGTTGAGCACATCCAACGATTATGTCACTTTGTTGTTTTATTTTACTTCAATGTACTGCGTACTCCCAGGACAAAGCTAGCACTTTAAACGCTTGGTTGATTGGCCGAGAATACATCGACTCGTACCTCAGCTTCATCAATGTAAGTTGTCAACGTGTTTTGCATTCTCTCACTATCAGTTGACATCTCCGCCGTAAACCAACTCGCACTCATCTTTTCTTCCCTGTATGGTCTATTCGTGTTCCTGCACGCACCCATCTCGCTCCATCTCGCTTGTGCCATACAGCTCATCATCACTGAGAAAATTGGCGAAAAATACCCATTGCTCTTCACGGGCACACGCGCAGCGCTAGCTTCAGCTTCCGATGGTGCTTCGTCATCTCCTGACAATAAACGAGAGCCTGATTCGTGCAAGCGTGAGGGTGCTTTTCTCCAATGCATTGCTGACCGAAAGACCCTCGAGGGTACGCAATAAAAAGGCTAGACCGAAAAAAACTACCTGCTCTTTGATAAGTCTTGGACATCAGACACCAAGGCGTAGATACAGCCATGTTTTTACTTGTACTCCTAATTTGCATTTAAGTGTTTACAGGGCGCGATATCTAGCATGAAGGAGTTCTACTGCGATTAAGCAGACGACAAACCAACTGAGCCAAGTGCGCACTTGGCTCAGTTGGTTTGTCGTCTGCTTAATCGCAGTCCAACAAAACGATGATCCCGGTCCTTGGGTTTTTATTAATTCGATCGCCCGACCAATTATAGGCCTCGCACAACTGAATTATACAGTTGTACTGCAGCCAAGGCATTATGCAATTGGCTGAGTGCGCCCCTGTACTGGGTTGATTTGACGACGCCGGG
>Ga0307982_1004630_pt1 | contig 10841 bp, 9 predicted proteins | sample OrgLakmetagen989_FD_201847 | JGI IMG/M metagenome (GOLD analysis project Ga0307982, IMG submission 201847) | Saline water microbial communities from Organic Lake, Antarctica - #989 | ecosystem: Environmental > Aquatic > Non-marine Saline and Alkaline > Saline | place: Antarctica: Organic Lake... | reverse complement strand
GCTCGCTATAAGCAGTGTCTTCCTTGACACCTTGCAATACAAATACATCTGATGCTGGTCATCATAGCGTGGCTTGCTGTCTTGTCACGCACAGCGTAGCCAGCTAGGCCCCCTGCTGGCCCCCCCCTCTCCCTGTATCCCTCATTCTCGGAGCCAGGGGCCTCATCTACAGTAGCCAGCTATTTATTTTCTCGAAAAAGCTTGGACACTCAGGGAATCGAACCCCGGACCTCCTCAATGCAAATGAGGCGTGCTACCACTGTACCAAACGCCCAGTAGTAAAAGTATCTCAGAGAAGTGGATCTATAAAACATAAAACACTCAAATTGATTTCATGATGTGAAGCACGCGAATCTGCACCTGTAACAAGTATATGACACATGATGATGAAAGGACACATGGCAGGCAGGGCAGGCCTAGCTATCAACTTGAGCACGTGAAAAAAAGTCAGGCCTTTCCAGGGGGCCTCTGCATGCGACAGAACCCCCTGCATTTCGGCAAAAACCGGCCGCTTTCAGGAAAATGTGAAAAATAACCCCCCCATTTTGTCGCCGGCCGGCAGGCCGAAAAATGCTGGCTCAGGGGCACCATCATGCCCTTGACAAAAACCTTTTGGCTACTACATGCCTATGCCTGTCTGGCCAGCCTGAGAAGCGAGGAACCAATAAGTACGGATTCACGCTGAAACTTCGAAGCCTGCTGCACGACGCTGTGTGTGTGACTGCAATGCACAGCACCTGTTGCTGCGTGAACCACGCTCAGCCTGCCAGTCTTGCTGTCGTGCTTGGATTGGACTTCGCCCAGCACTTGGAGCTCGGGCAACTGCTTTATTAGCAAAGTAAGCCTGTATACATTTGCCTTTTTATGTGAGTAAGTGCCTTCGCAAGCTACAGTTTTTGTTGAAACCTTTCTGGCACCAAGGACTTTTCTTTGCACAGTGAAACCCAAACATTATCAAGAAAACTGTTTGAGTTGCATGTGCTGCCTCCTAAATTATCAGCATTTGCTTTTTCGCGCTCAAGCAACTTTCGCCTGCACGCTATGTGCAGCGTGTGAATGCAGCTCTGGCATCTTCATACTCCCAAATCAGCAACGGCAGTGGGTGCCGTCGGCTGCCAGCGGTGCTGGCTCCCACCACCAACATTGGTCGCTCCTTACGCGCCCTACACTCTACAGCCTGGACATGGCGTGCTCCAGGTGGTGGCAGAGTATAGTTCCCAGCTGCATCAGAGGCAGGCGAGATGGACGAGGATGATGATGTTCCCCGGTGAAGCGAAACGTGTCATATACCAGCGACGAAGTGTCTTGACTGCGAGGTTTGGAGGAGCTGGTAAGATCATCAGGGGTGCACCATCTGGGACATCTGGCTGAGCCTCCGTGCGGGCACCGTAGCACAACACCAGCCCGGGTGCGTGGCCAGGTAGGGAGGGGCCCCGCGAGCTCTGACGCCTCGTCAGACACTGATGTGAGTGAGCTGTCTGATGCGGGGAGCAGAGCCCACCCCTGCCCATGAGGCCGCAGTACTGATGGGGCTTGGTGACATGGTGGGGAGGGATGTCCAAGGGGGCCTTGGGAGTGTTTCGCAGGACCGTGGGACAGTACGAGCTCCGATGAGGAGGATCACAGCGGCGAGCGAGCCCCCCCAGAGAGAGAGCGGGGCAATCTGGTGATGGTGGGGGATGAGAAAGATGAAAGACGGAGATGTTGAGGAGGACCATCAGGCCCTACAGGAGTCTGCAGCTGGTCAGCATGATCCGGCGGTCAATGCAGGGGAAGGGCGTGCAATGTCACTGCAGGACCCGCGTGCGCCGTCCCTCCTAGGTTCATTGTGGGATCTTGTTGGAAGTTTGGGGTGATGTTGAGGGTGAAGTTTGTGGTTATTGAAGAAGCCTTACATCCATCAAGCAGGGGCCGCTCCAGGCCCTACGGAATTCCGCCAGAGATATTCAAGTGGGCGGACTCGAACAGGGTGGCGACGCTGCGCGGCCAGCTGCCTGAGGGATCCATAGCATGGGAAGGGGACTCCAAGGTGGTGGGCGACTTGGCCCAGTTCATGGTTGCCAACGGTCTGTCAGAGCAAAACGTCCTGGACAAGGCGGACAAGCTCGATTGCCCCAAGTCCGTCATTGAGTACTTCCAAGGGTACCTTGGCTGCCCCGCCTCTGGATTCCCTGGGGCCCTGCGCACCGCAATGCTGCGGGGAGCGGAGGCTCTTCCCAATGAGAAAATGCAGTTTGAGGGGCACCCCGGGGCCGAGATGGCTCTCCCAGACTTTGAGGCCGTGCGCAGCAAGTTGGACCAGAAACACGGACAGAGCCTGTCTGAAACCGACGTCATGTCCGCTATGATGTACCCCGCGGTGTTTGACGAGTGGAAGAAATGGGCTGCGGAGTACGGAAATCCATCCGTTGTGCCCACCCGGCACTTCATCAGTCCCATGCGAGTCGGCGAGGAGATTCACTTTGAGCTGGCCAAGGGCAAGACGCTGTACATCAAGCTGCTGTCCAAGAACGACCCAGATGAGGACGGCAATGTGGAGTGCCAGTTCGTGATGAATGGTGAGCAGCGCCGTGTGTCCGTCCCATACACGGGGCAAGCGGGGGAGGGGAGCCGCACGCAAGGTGGCTCGTCACCGGGTGGACGCAGGCAACGCTGGCCACGCCGGGGCGCCCATGCTGGGGGCAGTGGTGGATGTGCGTGTGGCTCCAAGGGATGTCGTGGAGGAGGGTCAGGTGGTGGTCGTCCTCAACGCCATGAAAATGGAGACCAGTGTGCGTGCCCCCAAGTCCGGCACAGTGCGCGCAGTGCACACCAAGGTGAGCGACACCGTGTCGCAGGGCGACCTTCTTGTGGAGATTGGATGAATTCATTGTTGCTGTCAGACGCAATGTAGTGCAGCGTTAGCGCTGCGTATGCTGAGATGCACATTGGGGCTGTGGCCCACGTTCAGCCGTGGGGGGGCCGCGCAAGGGTTGAGTGCCTCAGACTTCTCGACCCGGCGACCGGCTGATGTCGTGTGTCGCCAAACAATTATCACACACAACAAACGAGTTGCATTTAAGGATGAGGGCCACATTTCTCTCTCCAAATCTGCAAATGCGCATCGGCCCGGGGGAATGCCGATGTCGAGTCAAGTAGCCCTGTTGGACTCGTTGAAACAGTGGCGAGCAAAAGGCAAGGGGTAGTAAACAATAAGTCTAATGGAAGTACATATTGTTGCAGATGACATGGGGTATGCGCCGTGCCGAGATGAATCGATTGTACGTGATTAAATTGTGCCCCGAGGTGCAGCAAGATTTATCTTGCATGATGCGCAGGCTCGTTGCTTCACCGAGGGCTGCCTCACGCGGGCATCATTGATGGTAAATGGAAAGAGTGTCAAGCTTGCTATTAAACTTGCTGAACAGGTCGGTTTGCCGCTGGGACTGCACTTGAACCTCACGGAAGGGCACCCTCTGGAGGCCAAAACATTTTCTGCAAACAGTGGGAGCGAAGGTGAGGCTCCCATGGCTCGCACAACATAGAATTCAAGTACATACACCACCTCTCATGTCACACAGCCAATTCTGTTGCCACATCTTTGGCGCCAAGTGGGGTTCTCCTTGGGAAGCACGGTTTTCGCACAGCTTGGCTGCGGGGCGCTGTGTCTGCAGCTGACTTGACCCAAGAGGTCATCGCTCAAGTGAAGCTATTCACACAGCTGACAGGGTATCCACCTAGATTTCTGGACGGCCACCAGCACGCCCACATCGTGCCCGGTGTTCCCCAGCTTCTCATTTCTGCCTGGCCAGCAGCCAGTGGGCACGCCCCCCCCCCGCTTGTGAGAGCCCCCATCGCCCCCTTTACGCCATTTCCGCCAAAAGCGCCCATCAGCCCATTAGAGCTCTCACAAGCTGCTGCTGCGATTGCTGCAGCCTCTGCCAGCGGCACATCCTCAGCTGGGGACACAGCAGGAGCTGTGGCAGAGGGGCGGGAGGTGGCGAAGAGGGGGGCTACCTCCAGCACCCGTCTGCCAGATGCCCTGTGCAGCGACTTGGATAGGGGCAGCTTCTATGCCCTCGTGCAGGGGCAGGCTGCCGAATCTGCTGCATTGTTTGTGAGGGCTGGATGGGCGGTGCCCTGTGCGTTTGTGGGCTTTGGCACCATGGGAAGGGATTGCTCTATTGAGCGCATACACGCAGAAGTGGCAGCAGCCAAATCTGCAATGCTGCTGCAGGCTCATGGTAGTGCCCGCGGCGCTGCGGCAAGGGATCCTTCCGAAGCAGCTGCCGATGCAGGCTGTGCTGCAGCACCACAAGGGGCGCCAAGTGTCGCCAGCGAAGAGACAAGCAGCGGGTTTGAGAGCCAACATAAGTACATTGTGGAAGTGATGACCCACCCTGGGGCTCCTGTGTCGGCGGATGAGGCTCATCTCTGGGGTTGCGGCACTGGGGCAGACGACTTTTCTCAATCGCTTGACCGACAATTTGAGGCGGACCAACTTCAAAGTACTCCACGACCACCGTGGGCATAACGTGGTGCCTTCTTCCAATAAGAGTGATTAAGAATTTGCCAAGTGTGTGCAAATGTTGCCGGCAGTTTTGAACACCGCAAGCTGTGCGCTGCCAGATGACACAGGTATTGGCCGTTAAGAAAGCAAAGGTTGAGCATCTCAGCGAGCAATATTCAACAGTGAAAGTTGGTGTGTCCTATCTCTACTTAGCTTCGAAATGTAAGTCTTGATGGTGTTGAATAACACCGTTTGGGTGGCCTTGTTTTGCGCTCAAGATCGCTCACCACGGATGCGGCGAGCCAACTGAATGTCGCGAGGCATGATGGTCACACGCTTGGCGTGGATGGCGCACAGATTGGTGTCCTCGAAGAGGCCAACCAGGTAGGCCTCAGCGGCCTCCTGCAGGGCGAGCACAGCAGAGCCCTGGAAGCGCAGGTCGGTCTTGAACTCCTGGGCGATCTCACGGACACTGAAAAATGAAAGCAAAGTTGAGAATGGTCGAAAAAGTGTGCGGCGCTGGCATGACGGTGCACGAAAAATGAAAGCAAAGTCGAGAACGGTCAAAATGGTGAGCGGCGCAGGCACGACGGTGCACAGTGCTTAAAGAAGTGTCAGCGGAATTTGATAACTAACGGCTGTATCACTTACAGGCGCTGGAAGGGCAGCTTGCGGATGAGCAGCTCAGTAGACTTTTGGTACCGGCGGATTTCACGCAGAGCCACTGTTCCGGGGCGGTAGCGGTGAGGCTTCTTCACACCGCCGGTGGCAGGTGCAGACTTGCGTGCAGCTTTCGTGGCAAGCTGCTTGCGTGGTGCCTTCCCACCAGTGCTCTTGCGAGCTGTTTGCTTGGTACGTGCCATGATGAAACTTTCAATTGATTTACAAATCAAACGATGCAAATAGTTTTGGAGGTTGAATTTATTCGCTTCATCCAAATTGATCTGGGGAAAATTCCCCAGCCAAGGCACCCCCCCTTGAACCTCGCGAACCGATACGCAAGGAAATGGCGCTGTGCACAGTGAGCGACCAAGCACCGTGGTACCACAAAACCTGCAATAGCTTTCCAAGAAAGTCCCGTGATAAGCACCTGCTCAAGGCGAGCCCGGCAGCACGTTACCAACCGGTTCAGGTGTAGCCCCAGGAGGATTCCACGCTCTTACACACCACCCTTCCCATATTGCTTGCTAGCTAGAGCTGCGAGGGTCGCTGACCATGGACTGGCCCCGGCAGAAGGCCCACTACCCCCCCTGACACCCCCATCCCCACCGGACTGCACCCCCTCACGCAACGAGCTCCATCGCCGTCTGGCTCGAAGTCCAGTGCTGCCTGGCTGCACACCACTTGCAGATCCATGTACACTAGCTGTACTACCTCCTGTTGCACCTGCCCCCGGCTGTGTGGGTTTCAGGAGCTCGCCAGAGATGCCCCTGCGCTGCAGCGCTGACGCCCGTCTCCCCAGAAGGCGAGCAGCCGCGATTGCTGCCCCCATACGGTGCAGCGATGTGTCAGAGCTGCCACCTGTGGCTTCAATGGGGAGCATGTGGATGGCAGCCGCGCTGTCTCCAGCAGCACCATGCTCGCTTCCGGTGCTGGCGCCCCGGGCGAGGCTGTCAGCAATGTCCGCCGCAAGCATGCGCTGTGCGCGGTAGGCCTGCAGCCGCTGCTTGAAGTTTCGAGTAGAGCGTGATGGGTTGTTTGAACTGGGCTGCATGGTGTGAGATCCATGAGGGCCGCTGGCTGGAGCCTCAGATGACTGTGCTCGCCGGGAGATGCTGGCGGCAGCGTTGGATTGCTCGGCAGTGCTGCTAGCTCGTGCAGGTCTCGAAATGGTTGCAGTGCCGTGCACAGCTTCCTGTCGTTGCAGGTTCGTGCCGCCTCGTAAGGCCTGCACAATATTATCTGCAATCTCGTTTCGTCGGTACGGGTCAATATCCTCACCGACAACATGCGACAGAAACGAGCTCTGCCTGCGATGCGAGGAGCTGTGGGAGCTTCGACGGCCCAGTACTGGGGACGACATGATGGGGCCAGTGGATGCTGCCCGCCCAGATTCGTGGCGCTGTGCAGTGCTTCCGTCGCCCAGGGCAGATTTGCTGCTGCCGCCCCAGGAGAACCCAAGGCTTGCTAACAGTGACTTCCTGCGAGGGTCGTTGTGTTTGCTGGCCTGCAGCATGGTGTTATACTCTTCATCTGCCCACTCTGCATCCCCGTCGCTATCGGAGCCCTCGTCAATTCCGGTCGCCTCCATCGTCGCTGCAGTGGTTTCCAGCTCCAGGTGACGCAGGGTCAGCTTTTGTTGCACCCGCGCTTTCCGCTGGAACCGCTCAAAAATAAACCACTCTAAATCGCGGGCCATAATCAGTGTTGCACTGTCCAGTGCTGACAGCTTCATTTCGTCCCGTGTCCGGTACGGGGTGCCGTCAGCAGCCACCTTGATAAACTGCTGCTGCTCGGCACCTGATAGAACTAAGCCATCATCGTGGCGGTATTTGAACACAAAGGCCTGAAAAATAATCGCCACCAGCACATTCACAGCAATGAGCACTACGGCGACGTAGAAAATGGCAAAGTAAGCCCAGGCAATGCTCAGGGAAGTGGTTGCACTCAACCCATCCAGTAGCACAAAGAAGTTATTGACGACGACAAAAGTGAGGCAGCACAGCATTGCCCGAGGAAGCGAGTCAAAATTCAGACCCCAGTAGGCTGCAGTCACATACAAGTTATCTGGATGGTTTGTTTCCAGGTCCTGCTTGTCAATCTGCCCCCCCCAGATGTCGATCCCAACCATGGCAAACGAATAAAACATCAAGATCAGCACTGAAAACACACCAGTGAGAACAGGGACCATCTGGCCAATTGTGGTGAACACCTTCCTAAACGCTCGAAGTGCGCGCAGCAGCCGCAGCAGCCTGAACACCCGAGAAACGCTCACTACAGCAGCAGTATTGCTGCTTGAGACGGCTGAATCAATCACACCAGTAGAGCTGTTAATCAGCAAGACACTCTCGGCAATGATACTGGCAACCAGCAACACCAAATCCATCTGGTTGCTCACTGAGCGTCGCCAAAACTCCTCAATCCCGAAGGCCGTCAGCTTCAGGGAGACCTCCAGCACAAACAGCAGCAAGAACAGGTACTGAAACACAACCAATGTTCGCATGACTGAGTCGGTGGGTGGGCGTCCGTCGGCTTCCAGCACAATGGTTGCGATGACGCACCCCAGGTTGAGTGCAACAAATAAGTTGAACACCATCTCCGCAATCGCCCAGGCACCCCATCTGAGACCCAAAATGCGCTGCAGCCAATCAGAAAAGGCTACAAAGCGTGTTCGAAAGGTGTCGCGCACACTTGCGGGCAAATGGCAGCACCTTGCACAACAGCCTCGATCGGCACAAACTCCGCACAGCACCGGGTCCTCTTCAAATAAATCATCGCCGTCGCCCTGGGAAGCACCTGCCGTTTCTACCCTGCGAGGAGTGCTGCCACCAAGATTTATGCTGCTGTTGGGCAGACGCATGGCTGCTGCTCCCGGTGCAACCGGCGCAGCAGGTGTGCGTCCCGCGCTGCCCGGGCGAGCGGATGCACTTGAGCCAGGCCGGGGAGAGGGGACGATCGGAGCAGCGGCAGCTTCAGACACAGACAAGCCGCTCTCTGTGTGCTCGTGGGGTGCTGCTGATGCTGGCTTTGCTTCGCTTGCCTGGACCTCTGTGCCAGTCTCTGTGACTGCGCAGTCCTGTGGCCGTACTTTGTGGGCACCGGTTTGCGACGGGCCCGAGTGCAGTGAAGCGGACGAGCTGCTGCGAGATGTTTCCGATACCGTACTCGTGACTCTTCCAGTGGCTGCTCCGGTCGTGGTGTGAGTTACTGCAGGTTTGGCCCCAGCAAGAGGGTTTGACGTAGCACCGCTGCTCAAGTGCTCCAGTGAAATGGCAGCCAGGCTGGGCGCTCGCGTCATGTCGCTTGTTGTGACAGTTTTTACTGGCTTTTTTCCATGTTCTTGCTCACTTGGGGAAGCCTCCACGGGAGCGGGTGTTTCACTTCCTTGTGGCACCTCCAGCACTGCTTGCAGCTTTTGGTCAGCCTCTGCAGCGGCAGCTGTGGACTGCAGCATTGCTTGCACCTCCTGAATATACGCCGAGTGCAGTTCTTTGTACTGTTTCTTGCTGACTTTGATTTCGTACTTGAAGTACAGCATGGCGTGTCTGAACTCCTCCAGTGTGATGTCGTGGCTCTGGGCTTCCTCGTCAAAACTGTCAACATAAGCAAATAGCATCTCGGCGACCCCAGACTTGACCCAGCCAGGGCGCAGGTACTTGACAAGAAGCTGCCACGAAGAAGCAGAGATGCCGTTGACATCGTCTGGGACAAGTAGGTCGTATGCTTTTTCGTATGCAATGCGCGTGCGAACGATCGAACGCTTCACGGACACCTCCAAATTTGAGGCCATGTCATCCAAGACTATGGCCAGTAGCAACTGCACCAAGAAGAAAATACCACCAAGAATATATACCACAAAAAACAAGGCAGACCTGTGCACAGGGGGCAGTGCTGGTGACGGCGCTGTAAACACGATGCAGCACACAAACAGAGTGGGTGAAACCGTCCACCCCCTCAAAGTACCGTATAGTAGTGTCAACGGGGGTTCAGCCCATGGGGTGGACGGTTTCAGTGGGCGATGTACTCACCACGGGGAATCTTGAAACACCAGCATCATGACATCTGGATTATTGGCAGTGGCCAACAGTGTCGTCATGGAAATTATGCTTTGCGTAACGGACGAGAAAAACTCTGGGCGCACACCCCCATACGTGCGTTCGTTGTAGGCATGTTCTGCATCCTTGAAGAGCACAAATCCAGCCAAAGCAAACAGCATGGTGTAGCACAGTGTGAGGAGCAAAATTGGGAGCACAGTGCGTACGGAGCGCACGATGTTATTCGCCACAGTGCGAAGCTCTGGAGAGCGCTCGGCGACGAACAGCGGCCTAATCCAGCGGAGGCGGGGTGTAGTGAGACCTGGCAGCGCCAAGCCCACAATTGCTCCAAGAATCAACGCAAAGTTGGCAACAATCACAAGAGGCTTCCACCGATTGTGTGACAGAAGGTACTGCAAGTCTGTGCTCTTGCCCATCGCACGCCAGTAAAAGTAATTGTCGACCAAGTACATGAGCCCAAACAAGAGATCGAGGATTGCCGGGCCAGGAGTTGGAATCGCAGCATCGAACGCGCTAAACGGCGCTTCAAATAGCCCAAGAAGCAAGTGACAGCTCATAGCTCCCATTATGAGGGGCTTCCACACTTTGTCATGGTAGTATCTACAAAAAATGCGGGTCAAAGTCCACCAGGCATGCCAGTGTGTAACGGCGGAAGCTCACTGGTAGAAAACAAGCGATGCTGCATCTAGGGGATGCCTATGAGAACGGTGATCGAGAGCATCTTGTACAAGAATTGCAGCAGCCTTTGCACTTTGTTTGCTCACCACAAAGCCAGAGCTGCTCGAAGACTGGCTAGAGTGCTCAGAGACATCATGCGAAATGTCTGGTGAGCTCATCGCAGTCGCTAAGACACGCCCACGACCCGCTTTCCCGTACGTACACAGCACTGTCTACCAGGTAATTTAAATACCGCATGGGTGCTGCCAAAATATCGTTGATTCTCATGCTCAACACCAATGGCATGGATAGCTCAGCGATGATACAGAGCAGCCCCCCTTAAGTTATTATTTCATGGCCACGGTCTCGCTGCCTGGCAGCTCTCTCGAGAAAAACTTCGTTTGAATTGTAATTCCAAATATTTAAGTATCTGCCAATTTCTATTTCCACTCAATCAATTGAAAAGTCTTGGCTCGTGCGCGAAATTCTTTGACAAAGACAAACGCAAGTTTTTTTGCCAAGTACAACCCGACTTGCATTCTACTTGAAGCACTGCTGGCCTTGCAACCATGAAAGTTTTTCTTGCTGTGCTCTCTGCAGCTGCTGCAGTCCTTGTATCAGCAAATCTCCGTGGCAAATCAGAGGTAAGTGCAGACAGAGCCTGAACCAAGTGCAGTGCACTTGCATTAGGCTTTGTCAACGCCAGCTGACTCACTGCTGCGACGGTAATGAACGAAAGCTTTTTGCAGGCTGCAATTTCAGTGCCAAATGGCGGCTTTGACCCCTCAGCTGCACTTCAAATGGCCCACCTATCCTCAGCTGCATACTGCGACTCCAGCGTCATCCAAAACTGGTCCTGTGGCGCTGACTGCTCTGCTGTCTCTACCTCTGGTCCTGCTCTGGTCACGTACCTGCCCAGCTTGAATCTGCAAGCATATACGGTGGCTCTGCCGGGCAATGAGGCCGCTGTGGTCTTCCGT
>Ga0307982_1004628_pt1 | contig 10843 bp, 10 predicted proteins | sample OrgLakmetagen989_FD_201847 | JGI IMG/M metagenome (GOLD analysis project Ga0307982, IMG submission 201847) | Saline water microbial communities from Organic Lake, Antarctica - #989 | ecosystem: Environmental > Aquatic > Non-marine Saline and Alkaline > Saline | place: Antarctica: Organic Lake... | reverse complement strand
AGGCCAATTTAGGCTCCAACTGGCGTCTTTCCTCCGAACAAGTCGGCAGGACTGAGTGCTCGTTCCTCTGTTCGTATTGCTCCTCTAATTATGTTCCTTCTTCATTGCCCTACATCCACATAGCGTTCAACACCAATCCGAAAAGGGCTTACTCTTAAGTAATCCTAGTTTTTAAACCGCTGCACGATAAAAGTTGCAAATCCCCTTTGCCATTTGGCATTTGGCGTTTGGAGCTCTATCGGAGCATCGGAGCTCGAGCTCCAGATGACTTCCGTGCACTACCAAAGAGTTTCATTGCGGCTTAGCCCGTGGCTTGGGCCTCGTTTGTGCTTGTTACTCGCCTTGTGAAGGTGGATTAGAGATGAAATGGAGATGGCTGATGGTCTTTGAGATTTGAGAGGGCTCACGTTCAAGGTCTCAAGGTGGGTGAGGGGTGAGATGTGAGGGTATAGTAGGGCAAGGATAAACCTAATATAATTCTTCACGGAAATATATTTGTTCGTCTGCTAAAAATGGACTCAACGCTGTTTGACAGTGCTAGCTAGGTTCCAGTGCCTCACAAATACGGCAGCAACACTGCACGATAGAAGTGCTCAAACTAGCCTTCTGACTTAGAAGTGGCTAGAACAATTGTTTGATTGAAACATCGTGGTAAAGTTGGTCGCAACCAAAGGCTAGTCAAACAGTAAATGAGCGGCACTGTCGACGACTTATCCGACTCGGACGAGGATGATTTTCCGCCAGGCTTCCTCACCTCGAATCTCACAGAGGAACGCGATTCAGATGAAGAATTCGATGCTCCCGTGGGTTCAGGCACTGTCGTGGAGAAAGAGGTGCCGTCGCATCGTCCGCAACCTTCTGTCGAATTTACGCCGTTATTGTACCGCGAGAAAAAGTGCGTTCTCGACAATACGTGGCATACATTCATGCTTGTACTGAGGCAGCACTGGAAACCTAAGCGTTTGATCCGTACCCTTGCATTCATTGTATTTACATAATTCCACTTTCACATGGTGTGTACTATGTGCATGTCTCTAGGTTCATGCAGAAAATGCAAGCGCGGATTGAGACGCGCGGCCCGAACCCGCCCGAACCGCCTGCTGGCCCGGCGCGGCTCGGCTTTCACGACTTGACTTTGAACGTGAGCGCCACCACGCAAGTGATTGACCTCAGCGGCCAAGCGATCCCGCCTCGCAGCCTCGCTAGCTTGTGGACCCTCCTGGGGGAGTCGAGCGTGCTGCGGCGCGTGTCCCTGGGGCAGTGCGAAGTGGGCGCCGACCAGGCCTGCTTGGTCCTGGACGCCTTGCTCCGCAACCAGGGCTCCTTAACCAGCTTGAACTTGAAGAAGAACCACTTGGACGACGGCGCGGCTCTTAAGCTCCTCGGCTATTCACCGGAAGCGAAACTGTGCAAAAACCGATTGCGTCATTTGGACTTGCGGGGCAACCGTTTCTCGGCTGCGACTGGCAAAATCTTTGCCCGCGCTGTGCTGCCACCGCCCCCGAAGGAGAAAAATGCAGAAGAAGAAGGTGGTGCGGAAAACGACCGCCCCAAGAGCAAAGAAGGCGGCGCGGAGAAGGCTGGAGCGGAGCAGGCCTCAACTTCTGGGAATGGAAGCGTGAGCAGCGCCGGCAGCGCCAGTAAGGTGTCTGCAACAGCAGCAGCCCCTGCTAAGCCGCGCAAGCTGCGAGGCAAGGCCAAGTTCAAAAGTGCGGCTTGGCTCACGGCCATGGTGGCTGGCGGCCCAGCCAAGTGCTCGAGGTTCGATGAGTTCAACGGAGTGCCCACGGAAAAACTGATCCGCGGTGAGGCCACCAAACAGGAGGACTTGGCTGCAGTTTTGATGTCGATGTACATCGATACTTTCCCTCTGCTTCGAGTGAAGTTTTCACTAGAATGTATATTTTCATTTTTAAACTCACCTGTCTTACACGGTGTTTTCGTTTGCTTATTATTTTCCCCCATCAGGCGAGCTCACTACCCTCAATTTGGGCAGCTGTGGCCTAGGTCCGGCCGAAGCGTGCCTCGTAGGTTTGCTCCTGGGCCAACCCCGCTGCACGTCCACCACGGCCCTCGACTTATCCTGGAACGCTGACGTAGGCGCTGACGGTCTGAAAGCCCTGGCTCACAGCCTTGCTCATGCTAAGAGCCCTCTGCGGAGCCTAGACCTCAGCGGTGAGGCACCGCCAGTCACGAGACCACGCTTATTGAAGTCGAAATGCACAATTTCAACCTTCTGAGTCATTCATTTACTTTCTTTTTCATGAACCTACGTTTTTGTGTCCATGCTAGGCACTCGTTGCTGTGACGTGGACGAACGAGGTGAGCCAGTGGCCAAATGGGGGGCTTCTTATGGCCTTCCCGGCGCGCCCCGAGCCCCAGCCACCGTGATGTCGTCGTTCCGTTCGGACGGTGTCGTGGCCCTTTGCTTGCTCCTAAGGAGTGGCGCGGGCGCGGGGGCTACTCTGAGGCGCTTGCAACTGAACGACAACTGCCTGTGTCGACCCTACACGCCAGACCTGAGTCGAGCGGACAGCGCTACAGGAGAAGCCCCGCGTGTGACCGAATGGGTGCGCCCTCCGGACTGCTTCGACCGCACGTTTGTCCGGGAGCAGCAGGCGGTGCGTTGCTTGGTGGAAGTGCCAGGCTTGGGCAACAAGGGAAAATTGACTCGCGAGTGGCACGAGGGGCTGGTGGTTGATATCAAGGCCTCCAAAGAGCGCGGCACCGTGGACTTCGGGATTGAGCTAGACGAAGAACTCGTCAACACCCGCGTGATGCAAGCCGCGCAGATCAAGTTCAACGCCGAAGTGGTCACTGCCAAAGCGGCGTACAAAGCCAAGTGCGCTGAAGCCGCCGCCGAAGGATGGCCCGTCCCGCCCCCACCAAAGCAGTTAGCGTCCGCGCAGCAGCCCCAGCCGAGGCGCCCCCGCGAAGAAGACCTCCAAACCCGCCAGGAGTCTGGGGCCATGGCGGCGATTGCGGAAATGTTGGTGCATGGGATGCCGCCCCCGCCCACGCCGGATGACGTCATCAAGGCCCGCGAAGCCCGGAAGGCCCGCGAAAAAGCCGCCCGCGAACACGCGGCGAAAATGGCGGCCCAAGAAGAAGCTTTGGGTGGCAAAAAGGGCAAGAAGAAGAAAAAGGGAGGCAAGAGTAACGGTGGCGGCGGTGGCGAAGGAGGTGATAGCGTGAGTGAAGACAGCAGCAGCAGCAGCAGTAGTGCAACAACAGCCTTAGTGGATGCCGGCGCAAGTTTAGCGTCTCCGTCGCTGGATTCGACGTGGCACTTGACGCAAGGCTCGGTTACCGAAAGCTCCTCCCTGCCTGATAAGCATGGTGGAGGCAATGGTGGTGGTAGCGGCCGTAGCGGGCCGCCGCAGCAGAACAATCAGTCGAAGAACCAGAGACCCCAAGCAGCAGCGGCGCTGAGCGCGGAAGCCATCGCCTTTGAAGCCGCAGCCAGTGCCATGATAGGGGCGTATGACCAGAGGCAACCCAAGCCTTCGTCGTCGTCGTTGGTGCTCGAAGATGACGTAAGCCTCGGGATCACCACCGTTGGCTGCGGCGAGAACTCGACGGTCATGTCACCTCTCACTGGGCAACCGACGTCCTCCTTGGCTGAGCTGCCTCACGAAGCGACTTACGAGAATGACAGTGAGGATGAAGAGGCAGAGGCTGAGGCGGATGCTGAAACCGACACGAAGAAAGAGAAGACAAAGAATAAGCCCAGCAAAGGTCCGAAGAACCACAGCAGCCAAGACAACCAAAACGACGACAACGCTAGTTTTGCCGCTTCCCTTGCCACGAGCGGTGCGGGGGGCAGCGTGGCTTCCTTGGGCACGTTAGCGAAGGCCGCAGCCGCGGTGAGCCCTCAGGTGTGGGGGGAAGTCGAAGTGCCGGATTGGGCCAAGGGCCCTGGGGGGCCTTTTGGCGGTGAGTAGACAAAGGAAAGAAAAGGAGAAGGAAGATGCGAGCACTTGCGGCCACTCTTTTTTTTTTTCAATTTCGTAGAAGACTTTAGCTGTTTACAGCGCGGTTTTCGATCGCGACTCTTTTCTTGTCTTCTTATTGGTCCAGCTATTGCTAAATACTGCTGCTGCTGCTGCTGCCTGGTCTTCTACTCTAGGGATGTGCGTGCAATTGCAGCGTTTAGAGCTGCGGCGCTGTCGCATCGACGGACTCGGAGCTTCTATACTGGCTAGAGGCATTGAAGCTCCGGGCTGCCCGATTTCCATGCTTTGTGTCGACGGCAATTCCTTTGATGGTGACGAGGGGGCTATGCCTTTCGGTGCGTGTATTTTTTTTCCCTTTCTCCCCAGTGAATACACAGCACATTGTAATCTCACTCGAACTATAATGTTGTGTTCGCATTCTTGTTATTCATTTTTCATTTTTTTGCTACGTTTCTTCTTTTCTACCATAGGCTTTGCATTGGGGCAAAACCGCTCTTTAACAGCCCTGTCCGCCACGCGCGTGGACCTCTCGAAAGAGGCCAAGAAAGTGTGGGGCGGCTGCATGATCGACAACAAGGGCTGCAAGCTCGGGAGCGTCACAGTGGACGCCTTCACCATCTGGCCTCGACCGCTGGCTTCACCTTTTGGCCCCGGCCCGGCTGGTGGCAGCGCTGCGGACTCCACGCCTTTTGTCCGCAAAAAAATAGCTGCCGCCGCCACAGCCGCCGCCGCTGCTGCCACCACTACTATAGCCAAAATTGCTTCTCCGAAGGAATCGAACAGCATGGCAGCTTTCAAAGCTTTAACCAAGACTGGAGGAAGTGGTGGTGGTGCCGCCGAAGGTCTGAGCGTCAAGTTTCTTGGGCTCGGAGCTAAGGCTGCTGATAAGCCCGCCTCTCCGAAATCAGCGCTTGCTAAACTTGCTCCTGCCTCAGCGCCAACACCAGCGCCAACACCAGAACCTGCGGAGCGAGGAGGCCACTGCTACTGCATGGCGCCACATGTGCGTGCTCAAGACGCCCCTCTGCTAGCCGCTGCCCTGAGCCGCAACCGCTACGTGACGTCAGTGGACTTGAAAGGCGCTGTTTTGGGGCCTGACAGCACTCAGGTATGAGAAGCGATTGTTTTAGGGACATCCGTTGCTTTACGCTTCTTCCATCTGTCTTATCTTTTCAAGCCCGGGACTGGCTATAAACATGATGTTGTAAACGGCATATGAATGGAACCGTTAATTAGCGTACCTATTTTCATATTCTTCTTCGTTTCGATTTTTTGCTTTCAAAGATCCTCGTGGAAGCGCTGGGGGTGCGGGAACGGCTAACTCGCCCTCTGAAACCGAGGCCCAACGAGGAAGCTTACTCGGACGGCAGCGACCTTTCAGGGTGGCCTGAAATAGACCCCGTGGACATCGATGAAGACGACGATACTTCAACCCTGGGTGGTGGTGCCAATGGTGCTCCTGCTTCTCCTTCGTCGTCGTCGTCGTCGTCGTCATCTCCTTCGTCGTCGTCATCACCCAAGCACAGTGGCTCTTCGAGTGCATCGAACAAAGGATCCCCGAAGTCATCCAGTGGAAGCTCACTGTCCTTGTCAAAGACTGCTGCTGCGGCCACTGGCACCATGGCAGCCAAAAAGGCGTTACTCCATGGAGAGAAACTACCGAAGAAAGACCGAAAAGGTACCGAGAAGGACATGACTCTCGTCGTTGATTCGCTGCCGCCCGCGCCCCCGCCGCTGTGCTGCTTGCTGTCGCTGTCGCTGGCAGGCTCCCCTTTGGGGGCGGCAGGCGCTACCGTGTTGGCCGACGCGATGGACGATCTGCGGCACTTGCAGCACTTGAGCTTAGCCCGCTGCAATTTAACGGACAGAGGGCAAAACATGCGCCCCTGCTGGCTGCTGTTTGCTCGGCTCGAAGACGAGCTCCCGCCGCCCCCTAAGCGCACGTCCACTGCCTTCGGGCGCCCTCCACCTACTCCGCCGAGTGCAGATCAAGGAAGTGCGGTGCAGGCAGCAGCTGCTGCTACTGCTGCTGCTGCTGCTTCCAGGAGCGGTACTATCGGCGAGGGAGGTGAAGACGAAGAAGATGACGAGTATGCGTGCAGGCAAGGCTTGGGCGGTTTGGCTACTCTGGGAAAGAGTGGCCTGTTTTGGAAGATGAATTGCTTGCCCAAACCACCTGGAAAACTGCGCAAAGGTATTGGAATAAAGGAAGCAAGGGCGAAAAGTACTACAGTACTGGTTTTTATTATCTGGCCGTGACTTTGTGTACTTTTTGGTGTTGTTGTATCACCTTTTTAAATTTCCTCGAGCTCATAGTATTTGACTTACATACTATGAACTCTTTTGTTTTTGTGTGTTCTTGACTCTCCCCCCTCCTCCCCCCAGCACCGCCGCTGCGCTTCCTGGACGTATCCGACAACGGTTTGTCGGATAGCCTCGTGCGGCGCTGCCTCGTGGCGATGAAGCGCTGTAAACCTTCCTGGCAATGGTGCGACGTGTCCGGCAACTTGGCCTTTGATTTGGGTTCACCTCGGCTAGGGATTGAGACCAAACCGGGGTGGGCGGCCCACAACCGCCCTCCTTACGAAGTGAACCTGTCTTTGCCCATGTTGGTGGCCGTGCTCTTCGCGGGCTTGCCTGTCGCGTGGTGTGTCGAAAACGACACGTCCAAGGACGGGAAAGGCGACCTCGTCCCGCCGGGCGCGCTGGATATGGTATACTACATGTATTATATCATATATATTAGGCAAAAATATGCACTAATGCCGTCACCATTCAACCCTTTCATTTCAAACTGACCGACAAGTAATCGAAAAAACTCTTTCTCTCTATCTCGTTCTCTCACTCTCTCGCACGAATGCACCCACGCTAAACCCGAACAGGCTGGCCTAGAGAAGTGCGCCGCCGACCATTGGGCCCCCGTCACCTTCTCGCCCATCGGAAAAGACGCGGTCATCGCCCGAGCGGCCGAAGCGTGCAGCGGAGATGCCCCCGCGAGGGCGAAAGAAGCGCAGAGGCAGAGCGTGTGGCGAAACGAGCGATTACGGGAGCTTGACGCAGAAATTCCGGTGAAAGTCGACGAAGATTAAATCGATTCCATACCTCACATGAACAATGTGAAGACACCGGTCTATCTTGAGGAAAATGACCTTGAAAATTCACCTCCTTTTAATACTTCCTGCATTATTCATAGGCTGCCGAGGCTGCCGAAGCGAAGGTGCTGGCTCGGCACAAGGCCATAAGACAGCGCGACGTGGACAAAGCGAACGCGCTCGCAGACGCCGCCAAAGCAGCGAAGATCGCGGCCGTGATGCTCGTGAAGTCCTCCGAAGCGCGCGAAAAAGTGATTCGCCGACGCAGGGCCGAAGAAGCAGCTGCCAAGGCCAAAGCGACGGCTGAGGAAGAAGCGGCAGCTCAAGCACTGGCAGCGAAGGAGGCGGCGCTGATCCTGATGGAGGGCCCACAAATGGAAGCCGAAGATCATGATGTCCCACCTCCTCGAGAGACCACCACAGCAGGAGCAACGAGAGAAGAAAGAGAAGGAAGCTCCTCTTCCATTCCCGAGGGGTACGTGTATGACGGTGAATCGGACGCGGCCCGAGCCCGAAGAGCGTTCCGAGCGGTGCTGGGTCCCCCGAGGGGGGAAAGAGGCGGAGGCGGGGGGCTGGAAGCGGACTGGGAGCACACGGCAGCGCTCTTGGCAGCGGCTGGCGTGCCACTCGCAGAGGACGACGTGCGTGATACCACCATAACTCGTCCAAGAGGGAGTACAGGAGCAGAATCAACAGCATTAACACCCATTCCGTCACCGCTGGCACTGACGCGAGCGGCTCAAGTGATCGCTGTGGAGTTTCCCGACCCAGCTCATCGGCTCGCGTTGTGCTCGATGAGCGAGCTTTCGCACTTGCTGCCCATTGCCCACTTGGCTTCGCACTTCTTCCGCCTCGACGAAGACGGCAACGGCACTTTGAGCGTGAGCGAGCTCGTGTCGGCGGCCAACGCTATTCTGGGTGATTCCAACAGCACGAAGAGCACTCTCTCCAAAAGGAACAACAACACCAGCAATAAGAGCAGCAATGAAGGTAGTATCGCGATCACCACCAATGATATCGATAACGACAACAATGACGGCGAACCCGTAGGCACGCAGGAGTTGTTGGGTTCATTGAGCGAAGCGTTGTGCGCCAACTTATTAGAGCAAATGGACAGCGACTCGGACGGCCGAGTGGACCTTGCGGAGTTTGTGCACTTCTTTCGGTGCGTTATTGCTGTTCGTCTATGTCATTGCTCTTTCGCTTGCTCCACAGTGCTGGTTCACTTCCAAATGGTTACTTTTTATGATGCGTTTTGATCGTGTTCTGCTCATTTACATTCGCTTTTTTGTTGCAATGCAGGTTTGTCCCAATGGTCGAGCGCTTAACGGCCGAGCATGCCTGCGAAGTGGCCAAAAATGGCGCTGTTGTCACACTCGACATGCGCAAGCCCCTAGGGATGGTAGTCAACCCTAACGGACAAATCGCTTCCGTGAAAGCAGGAGGGCAAGCGGAATCGTTGGGGCTAGAAGCAGGCAATCAGTTGTTGTCCGTGGTGGAAAGTAAAGATGCCAATAGCTCCAGCAGTAGCATTGGCAACGGCGACGCCAATAGTGTCGATCCAAATCACGAACACAAGTTCTTGAGTCTAGAAGCCCTCAAGGCAGCCATAGCACATGCCAAGGCTAACCAACAAAAGGAGCTCGGAGTGCATTACTTGGATCCCAAGAAAGTTGCGCGTGCTGTCAGCAACTTGGGAGTCCTGAAAGCCAATGGAGCTGTCCGCGCTCAGGACGCAGCCAGGCAGGCCGCGAAAGAAGCGGAGACGAGGCGCCGGAGCGCAGCAGCCGCGCAATGGCAACTGCAGCGGGACCACGAACTCGCCCGGGAAGCGGCAGAATTCGCGGCCCGAGAACGGCAGCGCATCGCCGAAGAGACCAAAGCGCGCATCGCAGCGGAAGCCCAAGCAAAGCAGGCCAATTTCGCAGCCCGTGTAGCCGCGGCCAAGGAAGCCGAAGAACAGGCCCAGCTGGCTGAAGCCAACGCGCGAGCGGCGGCAGACGCGCGCGCCGAGCACGCGGCGGCCCAAATGGTAGTGCACGACCAAGAGGCGAAAGAGGCCCGGCGCAAGGTCTACGTGCTTCAGAAAGAGCGGGCTCGGAACCTGTTGGCAGTGCAGCAGGAAGGCGAAAAGCACGGCCTGAGAGTAGCCATCGACCCAACGGCTCTGGCACTGGCCAACGAACCAGACGACCAAGAAGAAGAGGGTGGAGGGTCTCGCCCTGGCTCTCGCACGGGCTCTCGCGGGAAGTCGCGCGGTCGTTTCAAGCGCCAACGGTTCGTGGTTGCCGCGACTTTGGCGCCTGCGCAGGACAGCCGCATATTCACCTTTTGTTTCGGCCTGGTGTCCATTCACGATTCGCGCTTTGGGGGCCCCAGTGCTGGCCAGGCCGCAGCATCGGCCGCCGCTGCTCTCAAAAAGAAGGCAAACAGCAACAGTACCAACGGGTTCAGCCGCAGCAAAAAGCCTGCCGTGTCCCTGAAACGAGAGCTGGAAACCATGACCTGCGAGCTGCGCTGCCTTCGCGCGTGGGCCGCGGCTTGCGCGGAGAAGGACAAACAACGGGCGGCCAGCACCCGCAACAGCAACGGCAACAGTAGCAACAATGACAACGGCAACAACAGCACCGCCAGTGGCGCCACTTCTTCGAATTCTTCGTCTTCTGGCTTGCCTTCCGTGGACCTCTTCCGCGACATTCGCCTGTGCTTGATGCAGCGCTTCCAGCGGGGTGACGTCACGACCTGGTTCCGGTCCCTCCTCTTGCGCACCCAGCCCAAGCCGATGATTAACCCCGCCCACGAAGACGGGTCCTACCTAGTGGCGGACCCTCGGCTGGGGTGGGTAGTCAGGCTCGACACCAAGTCCGCACCTTGCGGCTGCGACGCTTGCCAGGACTTCACCGTCGGGTTTCCGGCCTCCAGCTGCCACTTCACGCTTCCTGACGTGATCTCGAGCGTAACGACCCCCCCCCGATGAAGAAGACGCCGCCCAAGACGACACCACGCAGGAGCTTTCGACTGCAGCAGCATTGCCATCAGGGGATTAGGTGGGCGTTTTCGATGTGCCAAGTCATTTGGATGCCCGTTACCCGTTACCCGGGACAGTGCTGCCTTTCACGCGATTGTTTGGCAATTCGGAACATGGGCAAAACTATAGGTATCCCGGTTTGTTATGCGATTCTAATGCGATGCCCTTTGGGTGCCATTATGAACCCTGAATTAGTGATAAGTAGAGGTTTTTTTTTGTTATGGCTGATGGACAACTTGAGAGTGTATGGTCACAATTGTATTATGCAACAAGGACACTCAGCCCAGTCAGACTTGTTCTGAAGGTTACACTTTTTCTGCTACTGTATTGTAAATTGTACAGGGGTGTTTCTTTGTTTTTGGGGAGTATTAACTGGACTAGACTAGACTAGAGGTGGCACCAAGCTTCGATGGTTTCTAACTCGTAAGTCCTAAATGCACAATACAAACTTTAGGCCCTCTGCCACTTCTTTCCCAATTCCAATTTCAATCCTATGGCCAGTAACCAAGAAAACCGCGGGTTTCTGGTTTTTTATCCATTTCCGGCCACCAGAAGATCAGTAAAAAATCGAGTGGGCTGGGGGAAAACCCAGCTGCCTCCTGGGTTTTCTTGGTTACTGAATCCTATCCCCACTAGCACATGAAACGAGAAAAGTTTGAGAAAAGGGAATTCTAACCGGAATTTATCCTTCTATATCGCAAACTCGCGCAATTTTACCAATCTGGATGCCAGGAATAACGAGCTCGTCTTCCTGGGCGATCGCGCTC
>Ga0307982_1004627_pt1 | contig 10847 bp, 7 predicted proteins | sample OrgLakmetagen989_FD_201847 | JGI IMG/M metagenome (GOLD analysis project Ga0307982, IMG submission 201847) | Saline water microbial communities from Organic Lake, Antarctica - #989 | ecosystem: Environmental > Aquatic > Non-marine Saline and Alkaline > Saline | place: Antarctica: Organic Lake... | reverse complement strand
GTCCGAAGCTGTCGGGTCAAGCAACTAAGGAAGGACCGGTGTTGTGTTCCGTCCGTCCGACGTCCAACGTCACGTGTTTCCTACTACTAGCAAGCACATCATCACACATCACCCATTATTGTTCCCCCCACTGCTCATCAACTGACTGACAATATTGGACTATAAAATAGAAGGATCACTAGTCTCAACGCGGTTGGAAATATTGTCAACATTGACACCCCGAAGTCCAAGGCTGCCGTTGGTCGCCAGTGGCTATCCTAGCATCCGCACTCGGAGTTTTTCAACTACCGAGTAGGAAGCTCATTCTCCAATGGAACAATTTCGCGAATGCACGTTTGAGGTGGGGCCTGAAGAAAATCAGCGCATGGCTGCGCTTCGGGCAACTAATATCCTCGACTCCAATCAAGAGGAGTGTTTTGACCGTATTACGTCGCTCCTGTCTCGAGTCCTCGAGTGCCCAATCGCTCTCGTGTCCTTCGTAGATGCTGAAAGGCAGTGGTTCAAGGTAGAATGGTGTTCCCTTTCCAGTATATCCTTAGCATTGTTTATTCTGATCGTATATTATCCATCTTTGATAAGCGAACGCTAACGCATGTGCACGCATCAACGAGTTTTTTGTTTGATAGTCCAACGTGGGGCTGGGAGGCGCCCAACAAACCCATCGCAACGAAGCTTTTTGCAGCCGGGCCATCTTGCCAGGAGCGCCTGACATTACAGTGGTATTAGACGCGTTGAATGACGATGTGTACAAAACCAACGCTCTAGTGACGGGCCCGCCGTACATTCGCTTCTATGCGGTGAGAACACATTCGGAGCTCAAGAGTGTATTTTCATAGCTATCATTTTGTCTCTTCCTCGTCACGCATGCGCACGCGTACTTCGAGCGCTACTGCTTTCCTGAATTCGTACCCTTTTTCTTGTGATCTACTCCGGTGGCGGCGGCGGCACATGCGCTGACTAACCTAGCAATTTTTTTTTACAGGGTGCACCCATTCAAGTCCGGCACAGCGGCAGAGTGTACAAGCTCGGCACCGTTTGCGTCCTCGACCGCGCGCCTCGCGCCAACTTCAGCGTGCGCGACAAGCAGGTTTGTTGTCTACACGAGTTAAAATGCTTTGCCTAAGTTGCGCATTCTTATACGTCCCATCCTTCCTCTTTGTTTCATCGTTACACGGCTTGTCTCCATGATTCTGAATTTGTGCGTCGGTCGCGATTTTGCCTGCTTGCCTCTTTCCCCCCGTTTTTTTTTATTGTTGCCCTCGCACCTTTACGCTCTTCCCTGTCATTTTACCTTCCTGACATTCATTTCCGAAGCTCTTGATGGACATGGCATCAATTGTCGCGGACGAAATTGAACTCCGCCGCGGGTCCGCCAGTCGGGTCGCGGAAGAAAACCAGCGCTACATTACTTGCACCGCCCACGACCTCCGAACCCCGCTGCAAGTGTTTCGTTTGGCCACCGAGCACTTCAAGACTCACTTTTTGAGGGAACAGCAAAGACAGCGAGAAGCAGCAGGCACAGGTGCTGAGGCAGTTTCGTCCACGAGGACAAACAACATTGCTGCTAGTGCTGCTACTGCTGCCTCGACTCATGATAGCGCCGAAGCCGAGGAGCTGACTGCCCTCTTGGACGTGGCTTTACAAGCGGAAGCCGCGTGTGATATGATGGACGAAACGGTGCAAAACGCCATCGTCACTGCCCGCGCCCGCTGGAGCAGTAGTGGCAGCAGCAGCAGCAGCAGCAGAATGGACTCGAGCAGGATGGATGCTAGCATGATGGACGACAGCGTCCTGGGCAGTGGCGACTTGCAGCAGCCGCGGCCGTTAGGGGCCGGCGGCGCGGCGCTTTCTTCTTTGGCGCTGCTCTCGGTGCGCGGCCTGGTGGACGCATGCCGGCGGTTGAGCTCTTGGCACCATGACGAAGCCGTGCACTGGACCGTGGAAGTGGCGCCGGAGGTAGGAGCATTGAAAACACAACACGCTCACATGTACAACTTGGGCTTACTCTGCTGTACAGCACTTACAACGCTCACGCGGACTTCACAGTTTTTCCTTGGAAAGTTTGAAGGATAGTGGTTCAATGCGATGGTGTAAAGTGTGTGTCTCTCGTGATGCGTGATGTAGTGTGTGGGTTTTGGGCTTTGCATGTATCTGTCCCGCGCTGGGGCGATGTATTGCGGTTGGAGCGCAGAAGCACGAGTGCCTTTAAAAAGAGTTTGCGTGAGTGGTCAAACATTATATCAACACCGAAAGAAGAGCAAGAACCATAAACCAAGAGAGTGCCTAGCATGCGCGCCGTGAGTCTGTGGCTGATTGAGTAAACTAGCAAAACCAGTCGCAATCCACAACAACTTTTACTGCACGAACCTCCTTTTAGTTCTAGTTGGAATGATGCTCGAGCTTGAGTGAAGCAATTCACGCTAACTAAAATCTGTGTCTATCTCTTCGTTTCCATTCTCTCAGGTGCCTGAGCAAGTGTCTGCCGACGGCCCTCGCTTGAAGCGCGTCCTCGCCAACCTCGTCACCAACGCGTGTAAGCACGTCGCGACCAACGGCAACAGTGGGCCAGGTGGCCAGGTCCTGATTCGGGTCGGGCTCGTGCAGGCGGGGACTTCGCTGGGGATCGCCAACGCGGCGGCCTCGACGTCGTCGTTGACCCACCGCTTGGCGCAGAAGTCGTGGCTGCGGTTCGAAGTGCACGACAACGGCGCCGGAGTGCCCGTGAACTTGAGGCCCAAGCTCTTTGTCGACCCGTTCGTTACCGCTGCGTCAGTACACGCCTCGTGGCAGTCCCCGGCGTCGCCGCCTTCGTCCGATCCCCGCGCAGGCGCCCCCGAGCTCGATTCTCACGTGGCCCCTTCCGCTGAGCGTGGAGCAACGGCTATGAGCAGCGGCAGCAGCGGTGACAATGAGGTCGAGGAAGACTCCGGCAGCAGTGGCAGCAGCAGAGGCGCTGCCACGGCTGCAACGGCTGCTAGGAGGTTATCCAAGCCGAACGGCAGCAGCAATAGCAGTGTCACTAGTGGCGGAGTGCCCAAGAAGCAAGGCTTTGCGGCTCGTCAGGGGAGTGGCTTGGGCCTCTTCGTCGCCAACTTGTGTGCGCAAGAAATGGGCGGAGTGTGCGGCTTTGCGTGCGACCGAGACGGCCAAGGGGGGAGTGCCTCCACGGCCGCCGCCGCCGCGTCCAACGAGCGGAGTTTGCGAGCGCCCGTCGACCGCAACGCGCCCCCACCCCCGCCTGTGCCTCGCCTTGGCGGGTCGGTGTTTTGGGTGGAAGTCCCCTATGTGCCGGCGGTGGACGAAGGCTTAAAGCGGGTCAATTCGGGCCTGAGGACCTTGATGCACACTGGCAGCAGTGGCGATGGTATGGACCAGGGTACTACTGCTGCACCAGCTACTGTTCTTGGCGCTGTCGATTTGACAAAGATTGGCGCTGCAGCAACAGGCAGCCGGGCTTTGCCTCATGATGAGACCACAACTGTAGCTGCGGCTCCAACAGCTGCCTCCACCGTCTCTAGTGATAGCTCGGGTAGCGGCAGTGGCGATGCTCTCAACGCAGACGTTGAAGGCGAAGGAGAAGATGAAGGAGAAGAAGGCAGGAAGAATGGGCAAGAGTGGTGCAAAGTCTGCAACCTCTCGGACGAGGACTTTGTCTCCAGCTTGGTTTCTGTCTTTGAAGCAGCAGCCGCAGTGGCTGCCAAACTGTCCGACGAGGAAAGTTTGTCGAACAGCGGCAGCAGCCTTCCACCGGAGAAAGCGGGCAGTAATCCCAATGGGTGGGACCAGCACGTGGTGCCGGAACTGCCGCCGCTGCCGCCGCCCGCCCTGCGAGAAGTGCCCCGTGTGATGGGCGGCGGCGGTGCCAACAGCAGCGGCGGCAAAGGAGGCGGCAGTGGGTTCAGGAGCGGCGGCAGTGGGCGACTCTTAGTGGTGGATGACTCGGTGATGGTGAAGAAACTCCTGTGCCGCGCCTTACAACAAAACAACTTCAGCGTGGACACCGCCGCGAACGGGCGCGAAGGGTTGATCAAAATGCAGAACGACGGCCCGTACTGCGCGGTCCTCATGGACTTCCTCATGCCAGTGCTCGACGGCATTGCGGTAAGCGTGAGCAGACGTTTATGAAACTGGGAGGCATCGTGCTGTGTTGGACGTTTTTTGGGGGGGCATGTTGCATCGTTTGTACTCCAGCCCGACAGCCTTCTATGACGTACTTTGACACGCACCCTGTTAACCTTATTCTTTTTGATCGCATTGTTGTTGTTCTGCTTGTTGTTCTTGTTGTTTCCTCCTGCCCTTTCTGCGATCAGACCACGGCGCTGTTCCGAGCGTGGGAAGCAGAAACTCGCCCTTCTGTACCCGGCAGCGGCCACCAGCGACAAGTGGTGATTGGCATCTCCGCCAATGGTGAGACACTGCTGAATTGCACGATTGAAGTGGCGATTGGCATCTACTGCCCACGACAGATAACTCCAGTGAAATTGACATTGTCTACTGCACATTTAGTAATTGTTGCGTACGCTAGGTGGCTAAAACACTAATTTTTGCTGGGGTTTCTTTCATTCAATCCTTTGCTTCGTGTTTCAGCGGAAGGCGCAGACGTGCAGAGCGCGCTGCAAGCCGGCATCGACCACTTCATCGAAAAGCCCGTCAAAGTGCGTCCTATTTTTTGTCTTGTTTAACGTAGCAAACTACCGCGCTCTCTCGCAACATCTTTTCTCGTTCCTCGTACTTCACCTAGCTTTTTGCTGTGTACCGAGTCACAACGAAGGCCATGACGCCACACTTTCCTTTCGTTGTGCATGTCTCACCATCGTGCTGTGTTTTAAATCTCTATGTATGGGATGCCTTGGCAGGTGGCCGACATCATGAGCTTCATTGCCACTTACGCGCAGTCAATGACTGACAAGGGTACTCGCGACAGCACTCCTCCACCTCGAGAGCCGAAGCGTGCTCGACTCACCAACGGCGCTGACAGCGGCGAAGACTCGAAACTCAATTAGAAAGAGGGGACTTCTAACGATCTCCAAGCACCAAGTCTCTCTATGAATTTCAGGGGTGTATGGCAAGCGCTTTCAGAACCAAGACGCCCAAGCCCTCTCAACTCGGAATTTAAAGTTCAAACTGCACTAGTGCAAATGCAAGGTTTTGTAAATTTAAACTTGCTCTTGCTATTATAACCATTACTCCTAAACATCTTATTTTCTTTAGAAAAATATTTCAACGACGGAAAAAAGCCGTTTTCATTTCGCCAAATCCATATATTTCAAATGTGAGATTAGATTAGCCCATCGAAACGAGATATAGGCCAAATGAATACGGATATCGCATTGAAAGGGAACAATAACTTCGCTATAGAGCACTAGATAAATCCAAACAGAAGAAACCCAACAAGTATAGGGGCCATCGGCAGAAAAACGGCTCTTGCTAAGGCACGGACCGCGCCTCCGACGCCGCGTCTTACACCACGGGCCGTGAGCTGAAGCCTGGATGGTTTTATTGGCTGAGATGCCACCACCAATGCTGATGACTCTCTGTTAGCTTGAATTTCGTCGGCTGTGTCCACGGGAGATGACATGAAAGACACACCGTGAATTGAAGTTGATACTGACATATTCGCATCGCCGTCGAATGCATGAGATTTGCTAGCAGAAGTTCTGGTCATTAACACAGCCGAGGAAATGAGAAGAGCTAAAGCTATCAAGCCGCTTAATTTCCACCATCTTGGAGGATACGAGTCAAGGTGATAATGGTTGCCTGACGATTTCTCCATTGACTGAGTCATTGGATTAGGCGATGGCCTTAAGCTTAGGGAATTCAAGGAGGGGCTGCCGCGGGTACTAGGAGTCTTTGACTTTGATCTCCTGGCATTCAATTTAGCCACGGAGCGCGTAGGTGTGCTAAAGGCATCTGAAGCAGCATGAGTATTAGCCGCTGCTAATGCTAACGCAGCTCGCTGGGTTGCGAGTGCAGAACGTAACTCCCGCAGCTCTTGCGCATTTCTTTGAGTAACATGATCGTGCTTGTTGATGTGGGCTCCGCTGTTATTTGTCTCGGGTGTGCGCCCTGCTAGGTTGTTAGTGGTAACAACAGGCGAGATTGGCTTGAAAGAAGTCGCAAGCTCCTTTTGCGACGGCAATGCCGGCGCTGGCATATCTCCTGATATGATTTAGCTCGTCTCTATCAATAGTCCTTTGAATGCTACATGCCTAGTCTCCACCCAATGTGTCAGTAATGTCGTCGCCTTCGCGGTGCCTGTTTCAAACTATCCGTCGGTCTTTTGTAAGCTGTGGTCAACGAGAGATCAAAGCACCGTCCCCGCCGCCCCGAGAAGATTCCGGTCGTATTGATAATCAATAAGTTGATGATGGACGTAAGATTTCTCAAGACTTCTTTCAAATTGCCGTTGAGTGTTGGTTCAAGCTGTTTCTTTGAAGAATGCAGTCTAGCTGCGTGTTAACTGCCTGGTAATGTAGCATTTATAATTCAATCAAAGTAACTACTTTAGGTACTGATACATATTCACCCGCGATGCTAAGGAACTTGTGCTACGAAATTCATTTCAATTCACCCGCTCGCTTGTCTCAAGCTCAGCAACCTATGTTACTTCGACCTCTCATGGAAACTTTCGACACATATCGCATAAGTATCGCATATCCCGTGCTAAAACGGTTGGCGTGTTCGTCTTTTCGAGTTGGTGCGTTCCGCTCTAATGGTACTTAAGAAAAACAAGTTCAGGTGCCCGCGCGATGCGCGGCTTCGGAGCAATGTGTTTGCTGCGGAAAAGTAGGCGCGTGTTCTTAGCACCTCAGTGCGCGGCCTTGAGATGCCCGTGGGTGAGCGCCCTTCTTGTGCCCGTGGTGCGTGTCCCTTCTTGTGCCCGTGGTCCACCTTGTGTTCTTGTTTACTGCACATGTACAACAGTACAACAGAACTGTACTGTACTACTGTACTACTGTACTGTACTGTACTGTATTGTATTGTACTGTACTGTACTGTAGGTACGTAGGTACATAAAAAAACGACGACCACCAACGAACCACCAAATTCCATTGAATAGAAAGGATACGCTGCGATGTCCAGCAAATAGATCGTATTACAGCGACGGTCGACGAGGAAGATACTATACTGGACTCCGTAGTCGTATGCGATTGACTCTGCAGCTGCATTATAAAAGTGATATATCTCTGCTGGTTCTTCTCAGCTGATTTAGTTACTCCAAAGACAAGAAATGAAACAAGAAGGAGGAGCCAGCAGCCAAGAGCCCGAGCCCCAGTTCCGACGCCGATAATTCGGCTAGCAGCTAGAGCCATGCTATACTCCCCACTGAACTACTGTCTACTGTAGGGCCGTGGTGATGTGCTTCTGGAAGCACTAAATTAAGAAGTAGATCTAGTGAAGGGTCTTGGCTCCTATAGCCTATAGAGAAGGAGGGAAATCCAACGCCAACTTCTCTGAGAAGGACTACCATTTTCTTTATCTGTCAGCGAAGGAATGGTCTTTAGGTCCACGGAATTCAGGAATTTCGAGATAAAATACAAAAAAGATATGGTCGAATCAGAGCAGGCCAAATAAAACAACGAGGGCGAATACTGGGGCCATGGGCAATGAAGCGACTTCACTTAACGTCCGGAGAATACTGCTCGCGCCACGCCATACAATTTGAGCTGCTAACTGAAGCCTAGGTGTCTTCTGAGCTGTTACAACCGATTCTTCAGGCAAAACCAGCACTTTTGATGAAATTTGCATTGCATGGGCAGGAGCCGTGGACGATACAGTGGCAATAGTCGATATGGACGAGGAAGAGGAGGATGCTGCAGTCAATGTTGGGGCTAAAGAAGAGAGAAGAGCAACCATCTTCTGAGTGGCGGGCAGCAAATTGGTAATGTCTCTGAAAGCATAGTCGTTCAAGGTAATCAGCGCAACTGAGAATGGCTCCACAAGAACCTCTTTGTCAACGGTATCTGCATTTGCTAACGCCCATCCTGCAGGAGTAGCAGCAGCATTCGTAGGTGCTGGAGCCACTAATAGAGCTACCACGGGCATTGCCTGCTCAGACTTATGAAGATGTTGGCTTCGTAAAGAAGTCGACTGCTGCAGTGGCAACGAGCTCACGAAGAAAGGCACTGTCACGGCATCGCTGGTCGCTTGTTCAGGAGAAGGCAATGGCAGGCTCAGGCTTCTTGGTGATAATTGAGTCACTAAAGCATCGCTGGAGTCACGTGATAAGTCGTGTAGAGGTGCAAGAGGAACTCTTCCTTCGACATTTTTCAAAGTCTGCGAGGGTATCGCTTGTGTTGGACCTCGAGTGATTAAACCAGCCGAGGCAACGAGAAGAGTTAAAGCAATCATCCCGCTTGCTTTCCACCATCTCGGAGGATGCGAGTCAAGGCCAAGGCTATTTTCTGACGATGCCTTCACAGATTGAACATTTGGAGTGGGCGTAGAACTGACGCTGGCAGTGCCTTGAGAGGACTTCATTTCATCGCGGAATTGGTTTCGCAGCTTCGATGCTTTACTTTTTGCATTCGTTTGCGCGATGCTTCGAGCTAGCGTGCTGAAAGCATCCTGCGCGGTTTGCGCGTCGGCTGCAGCGGAGGCCAAAGCGGCTCGCTGCGCAGCGCATTCGGCAAAGAGCTCCCGCAGCTCGTGGGCTGTCCGCTGCACGAGGCCAGGTGAAATGGGCAGTGGTGCAGCTGCAGGCGGCGCCGCTGCAGGCGGCGGTGTTGGTGGCGTAGAAGATGTTTGAGTTACGGCCTTCGAAGAGGGTTCAGAGTCCTCAGCAGGAGCAGGAAGATCAGCAGCTGTGGCCGTTGTTTGCTGGGCCTTTGTATCATCACCTGATCCCATGTTTTCAGGCGAAAGCGATACCGCGATCTTCTGCTCCGTTGTAGCTGCTGTACTCGCTTTTGGTTTTGAAGAAAGGAGCACTGGTGTGCTTGTGACCACCGCAATTTCAGCTGCTTTTCGAGTAGCTGCATCCCCAGAAGACACTAGTGATGAAGAAGCATCTGTAGATGTGCTCACCTCGAGTGAAGACGGAAATGCTTTTTCAGCGAGCACTGCACGGGGAGTGTCCACTGCAGAAATTTCAGAAGTCATTTCTCCTGTATTGGTGGAAGAATCCTTCGGTGAACTGCGGTTGGATTTGTGGTTCGCTTTTCCGGCATGGGTGTACAGCAACGTAAGAGCGCGGTAATCGTTCATCGTGCCAATGCCAAAGTTGGGGGGCGGTGATTCGAGAGTGGGCGAGGTCGACGCGCGGCCAGACAGTGGAGACGCCACACCAAGTACCGCCTTCGCATTGTTGGTTGAGGCGGCTTCCTTGGCTGGGGTCCTGCCTTGAGCATTGCTATGACTTTCCTTGTCAGGGTGCGCATCGACAGCATTGGATCCTCCTGGTAAAGTTCCATCTTCTCTAGCTTCCGTTGCAATGCTTGCAAACTGCCCAGTTGCAATCGTTGCATTGCAGCTTGCTTGTTCTTGATGTCCACCACTAGCGCGAGCGAGCGACCGCTCCCGGCGCGAAGCTGCTGCCTTGGTAGCGCGCTCTTCTGCGCTAGATGGCAGATACATATTCTCCTTGCTAGTACCTTCAACGACATCCTCTAATTGTGTTGGCAGTTCTGCCTCTTCTGTCAACTCCGTTGCCTTCGATGCTGCTGCGGCTGCTGCAATCTCTGCTGCCGCTCCGGTGGTACTGCCAGGGCTCAAGATGGGGCTGCAAAGTAGTTTAGCAGAGACTGCCGAGACGTCTAATTTGCCACCCGGGCCAAAGGATTCATCATTTTTGTCGTCATCATGTGCACGGTTGACGTACGCTGAGTTTTCGCCAGCACCAGCCAAGATGGCCTCGATGTCCAACTGTGCGAAGAGCGAGCATTTTACCAAGCAAATGAAAAGTACGTGTAAGAGAACGGACACGACAATAAGAAAGAAGTACAGTAGGAACGATTGACGTATGAAAAGAAAAGAACCAAAGGCAAGCGCACGGAGGAAGCGTCTCAAGACAGGATTCGAACAAAGAATAACGCAAGCGCTGAAAAAAAAACATTCACATGCTCTAAAAAAAAAAAACTCATTACCGCGGAGAGGTCCGACAAGTTGCTCGAAGAAGTGTCGTCTGTCGCAAACGATCCAGCAGCCCAGGGCGTTAAAAGAGCTCCTTCGCCACTTTCTTCAGCAGAAATCATTCTCGTGTCCTTATAATCACCACCAATACCACTGAAACTTCCCCCCAGTGCAGAGAGGGAAGCCGACAATTCGGCTGCGGCTGCTGCTAGCACATTGGGGACTGCAACTGGGCTGTGCTTGGTGGCTGAAGGTATCGTGTGAGTAGCGGTTGCCATACTTCCATCTGCGTTAGTGTATGCTTTGACGGCAGACGACAATCCGCTGTCGACAAGGTTATTAGTAATTTCAGTCCCTTCTGCCGCTTTTGTCGCCACTTCCGCCGAAGTCTCCATCTTCATCTTGTTGTTGTGAGCTTCAAACATGCTTTTGCTTAACGCCACACGCCCAGCCGCTGCTTGCAAACCTGGGGAACCAGCTGAGAGGCGCGCCGCAGCAGCCACTGTAAGCGACGAAGAAGCTGAAGGAACACCAAATTGTTGTTGAAGGGGTTGGAACGACAGGCCGCTGCCGCCAAAGCCCCGTCGGCTCATGGGCGGAGCCTGTGCTGCTGCAACTACTTTCGTTGCCTTCACTTCATCAGGTACAGCTGGTGCGAGTGCACCCTTCCCTACCTCTGCTGCTGCAGTTGCTCCTCCTCCTGCTGCTGCTGGTGGTACCCCTGGTAGCAGTGCAGCTGTTGCGGCCGCAGATGCCGGGGCTCCTCGCATCCGAGG
>Ga0307982_1004626_pt1 | contig 10849 bp, 14 predicted proteins | sample OrgLakmetagen989_FD_201847 | JGI IMG/M metagenome (GOLD analysis project Ga0307982, IMG submission 201847) | Saline water microbial communities from Organic Lake, Antarctica - #989 | ecosystem: Environmental > Aquatic > Non-marine Saline and Alkaline > Saline | place: Antarctica: Organic Lake... | reverse complement strand
GCTGCAACTGCTGTGGTGTGGTGCCGTAGTCTACCTGTTTTTTACAGCACCCAGGTAAAAAACAGGTGTTACGAACATGTTTTTTTCGATTTGTAAAAAACACCTGTTCCTGTTTATGCCAGCCCTGAAGGCCCACCTATTGAAGGAGGTTGTTGCGGCTGTTGGACGAGTAGCACGCAGGCTCAAGAAGGCCCAACTACTACTCAGGCTAAAGAAGTTTCACCTTTTGAGGGTAGAAAAGGAGGTAAGTCTAACGCACAGGAAACAATTTTAAAGCTGCGGGCCGAAGATGCGCAGTGTGATTATTACAATTGGTACCACTTTTCACCAACTTGTGCCAACCTGTGTGCATCAGGTGTAGCGTAACTGTGCCCAATCATTCAAACATGGGCATTAGAACTTTCATCGAATCTACGCCGTTGGGGCAATGGTCTTCTCCAGTGCAAGTCACCATTTGCGACGTACGACTAGGGCTCCTCTATTGGGTCCTCGCAATTATATCCGTTATTATTGGCGTCGTTACCGTGACGGGCCCTGACGGGTACTACAAGCAAGAAACAGCCGCCATTGATGGGTCCAAACTCGTCTCAATTTAGTTCGAAGGCAGCGATGATATGAAAAATTTGAGCAAAAGCGACGCACTGTATTGTCGTCCAGAGACGATGTTCTACTACGACTACTATTACTATGCTGGGAACGAGACGTACGACGCCCGTTTTTATGCTGACAAGAATAATCGGTGCCGGCGTTACATGATTGGAGAAGTGGCTACGAAACCAGGTGATGGCGGGGCTTTCATTACAACTTTTATGAAAGAAACGCACTCCGTTGAAGATACGTGCGCGAACGTTCCTACGTGCAACGCCGATTTTCCGGCAGTCGCTCTGACGCCCAACGTGGAGGAGACCGACGATTCGTGCAAGTGCGTGACCATGCAAAACTATTTCGTGCTCGGTGCTGAGAAGGTAAAAGTAGCCTTCACGCACATGTTTGAAATCGGCCCAGAAGAAGTGTTTGGAGATGGAGCCGGGACTGCATCATCGGAAACGGGCCAGCGTCACGTGATCCACACTACCTTCAAGAAGGACGGCGAAGTATACCACCGGAAATCGGATGGAAAAGAGATGGTGTTTGAGGCAGGGGACGAGGTGGGGCCCGTCCTTTCGTTGGAAGACTACCTCGATCTTGCTGGCCTATGGGAGGGCCTCGAAACCCGCAACAACGACGTGTTGCCCTCGGCGCGGCCTGTCTGGGATGCTCGGCCAACGTTGCGCAGCACGGGCGCAATTATTTCGGTGAATTTGGACTACCAGGCGCGCATCGGCGAGGATGAAAATGTTGAAGAAGGGCACGTCGACTGCACTGTCACCGCTGACGTTACGTACGGCTGGAACAACATGGGCTACCTCGTCTCATATGTGACGCAGCGCACGCTGGACGAAGACAGTATCACCGAAGAACTTTACAACCGTTATCGCCGCGGGGTGTCTATCAAATTCAAGGCCGTTGGTGTGATTGAGAAGTGGGATGCTTTTTACGCCTTCAGTGTAGCTGTTGATCTTGTGGTTGTCATCACCATGGTTTTGCCCTTGATTGTTTATGGAATTGCCACCATGTTGCTCCTTGATTTCAGCGGCAAGATCGACAGAACGTCCATGACTATTTACAAGCACGTGCTAAACACGAAATTTAACAAAACCGAAGCCAAAGCGAAGATTGCCGCTCACAGCCTCATTGCCGCCGTTGTCTTCAAAGCAGCGGACACGGATCAAAACCTGTTCATGACGGACGAGGAAGTGGTGAAGGTGTTTGAATCCTGCGGGGTCGACACCGAGATGGCGCGCGCGTTGGCTATTCGCTTGGTAGGAACCGATGGTAAGATCGATTTCATGGCATTGGCCAACCTCGTTTCGTCGGACGAAGCATCGGTTGAAGAAGTCGTTGAAAATACGATCAAACAAGGCACTCTCGTCGACGAAAACGAACACCACGAAACTCCTCCTCACAGTCGGGACAAGGGCATGATTGTGGCCCATGTCACGGTACCGCCAGGAGTTGTTCCCGGGCAGAAAATTACCGCCACTGTGCCCGACGGGCGCCAGGTTCAAGTGCAAGTCCCGCCAAACGCGAAAGCGGGTTCCCAGCTGCAAGTGGAGTTGCCTAAGCGGGGGTCAAGCATTGACCGCACCCCATTGTCCCAAACGCTATGAAGCGCCCCTACGACCGCTTAGGAGCACAACAAGAACGGACGTCTTTGGTCGTGACCTTCAAATCCCACAGGTGCAACACCCACATGAAACCCAAAAGTCACCGTCCTATGCCGACAAGAAGAACAATCATGGCAGGGCGGATATCTAAGAAAACGGAATCTCTTGCGTCACCACAAGTCCAAAATCTTACAGAACTAAAGAAAGGAGAGAAGGATTAAGAAATTATTTGCTCCTAATTAATCTTCAACCTTCAAAAGCCCACTATTCACCCAGGTGAGATAAGCCGATATAAAATCAGAACCAAGGCAGTTGAAGTGCCGAAGATTCAGCAGCTCACTCCTCTTTGTTCCGCGCTATTTGAAATGAAGGATATCTATATCTGGAGTCCTAAGAATGAACTAGGGGAGTAAGAGCCCCGCCGCCTCTTCCTGAGCCCCATCCTAATTGAGTATTGGTTTTTTGATGTACATAGCGAGTTCTGCCCTTCCAGGCCGAGGACCTTTTTTGGTTATCCAATTGAAAAACTTGAGTGGGATTCTGGCTGGCGCCCGGCGGCCCGGCGCCTGAGAAAAACAGTGGGACGATGCCCTGCTGGGGCAAAAATAGCCCAGAGAATTACCTCGTGGACCTGGAGACGTGCGACACACAAACAAGCACTCAGTCCAGCAGGCTTTTTCGGCGGAAAGGAGTCGTGTTGTTCTGGCGAAGGATCTCCGCCATGGCCCTCCGACTGGAGGGCCGTGGTGACTCGCAGGGTGGCCTCCCTGATGAACGGTGCATATAATTTCATCATATTCATGTACCAAATGGCCTACGGTTACCACCTTTCGCACTCTAATGCCCACATTACCGCCATATCTACGTCTACCGCTTCTTCAACAGCATGCCCGGTCGGGGTTCAGTTTATACCGTGGAAGAGAGGAGACAGTTCATTACGTTCGTCTACGACGACTTATTAATGAATGCTCTTATGGCCGAGAGAGCATCGAAGCATCATGGCCATAAACATACCTTCCATCGATCAACTTCCTCTGTAGGGCTCGCTGGTGCTGACGGTGAGTTTCCCGTCACCAGCGCAGCCACTGAACTTAGGCATGACCGCGATGAAATTATCCACCTCGTTTCCCCCTGCTTTGTGGCTTTTTCCTTGTCTCTGTTCATCCTAGTTGGCCTAAGCCCACAGCTCCTCGGTGGGTGAAAGCATCCTATCGGTGGACTTGGAGGAGAAGAAGTCGGTTCATGATGAGGGTGAAAACTCCCCACCAAACTCGGATACATGTGAGTCTGAGCCTGAACACAATCGAATCTTTGTTCGACCTTGCTAAGTACTGCTTCTGGAGCGGGGAAGCTACTCCTGGTGTTCGTAGGCCTGTGACCATTCATGTTTGCACAGCCTACAGAGTTGCAGCCACTTAATCCATACTTCGTTGCAAGAAAGAGGACAAGCGATGCTGAGGTCGGCTGGCGCCCGGCGCCTGAGAAGAACATTAAGACGATGCCCTGATTAGATTATACTCCCCCAGTGTAAAGAAAGACAAGGGGCAAAAATAACCCAGAGAGTTGCCCCGTGGACCTGGAGACGTGACAAACTACCGAGCACTCAGTCCCGCCGTCTTCTTCGGAGGAAAGGCGCCAGTTGGAGCCTTAATTGGCCTTCTGGAGCGAATTCACTGGCGCATATGCAGCTCGATTATACCTATTATTTGCCTCTGTGACTGCTGTGTACTTGCCTTTCTTTGATTTTGGGAGAGTATTAACAAGACTGGACTAGTTAGACGTCAGTTGGTGCCTGAATTTGCCCTCTGGAGCAAGTTTGCTAGCGCATAAGCGGCAAAAGTATACTTAGTGCCCCTGTGACTGCTTCTTACTTCTTTTTCTTTGTGATTGGAAGAGTATTAACTCCACTGGACTAGCGTGCTCTTCCGCTGGCCGCAGCTGCAAAGGCTTCTCGCCAGGAATATGGGTCGGGGTTGGTGGTTTTTGCAGTGGAATATATTTGCGCGAGTCGCTTGAGGGCTAAGCCTCGCGCTTCGAGCACCTGAGCCATTGGTGAAGGGTTGAAGACGAAATGCCGAGTGCAACAGCGAGGCATCCGCTTAGCTCGCAGAATAAACAAGACGAGTGGCGCAAGAAGGGAAGGGAGCAGGCGCGATTTCTGAAGATGCAGGAAGACCTTAGTGCACAGAGATTAGATGTAATTTAAAGCCTCCAGATTCTCTCTACGAAGCGCAAATAGAGAAGCCACTCTGCTTTCTGTAGATGCAGCACATATGTCATAAGTAGAGTACCTTCGCAGTCGGCGGGCCAGCTCCCACAGCTTTGGCTGCTGCGGTGCCCATCATGCTTTCCATGAAAGTTGGCTCCGAGACCCCCGCACCTAAGAAAAAAAAAACTCTTAATGTGAATACAGACATGTGCGCCAAGGCGTCAAGAAAGCGCTTGAAAATAAGAATAACACTCACACGCACACGGTCAACACGGATTACACTGTGTGTATCATTCCGTGTTATATTCTCACTCGATTTCAGATCTCTCTAATCCAAAATTCATAGTGCACCTGAATCAGTCAAGCATCTCTTTGCCACTGCTAAACATGTGGTCTCCACATCCATCAAGGTCGTGGCTGCGAGCAGCTCAAACGCAGATGCTTGCACTTTGTCTCCAGACAAAGGGTCGGATAAGTCCGCGCTTGCGGAGACCTGGTCAGGATATATGCAACGAGGAGGTAAGATACGAGCAGACGAAAAGTAGGAATGCAGCACAAAAGCGACTGCACACAGAGTTCAATGAGGCCAAAATAAAAAGTGATTCATGAATCGTACCAAAACACCCTTCCCTCCAATCATCTGTAGCACCGACCCTGCAATTCCAAACGCACAACCTCTAGTGCCTCCTCCATCAATCTTCTCCCTCATCCAATCACTCACACCTAAAACCCTTAGTTTGCCGGCCATAAAGCACTCACCGCCTTCCTCACACCTTTCACCCACCCACGTGCTCGTATATAGTACCTGAAACACCGAGCTTGCCGACCCGAACAAGGCCATGTACCGCCCGGCGTGGCGTGAGCCTCCTTCGCCCCAGTACAGGGTGCTGAAGGGCAGAGAAGCGAGGCCGTCGACGAAACCCTCGACGGAACCTGCGCGAGTGGAAGAAATAGAGGGGGGAGGGGGTGAATAGAGAAAGGGGACGAGGGCAGCGTTTACATGACGAATGCTTCATTTTACTTGAGGTCATTGTGGTGCATTAGGGAGCCCCTTCTGTCTCTCTCGCGTGCGCGCGCACTTGTGTGCGCACATCCGCTCAAATCTTCATGACTTATACACACGTGAATTGCGCGTGCGTTGGTATTACTAGCATTTGATGCTCATTGAGTCTCATGATCTCTTTTACCTGGCGCATAAGTAGACGAGTTGTGGTAGCGGCAAGCGACGTTGGCGTAGGCCCAGGCCATGGCGCGCAAGAGCTGCTCGCCGAAAGGAGCGTTGGCGAGGGAGCTGGCCTGGGCACAGGGTGGGGCAGATGGAACACAGACGCCAAATGTGGATAGAGAATGAATCAAAAGGAGCAAGAAAAGAACCATCAGAAGCAAAAAACAATGAATGAGGTAATTAAGCCATGCATACATACTGCCCAACCTGCACATCTATACACAGTTTTTCTCCGAGTCTCACACTTTGCCTCCTACGACAACTCTCATCTTCAATAGGTCAAAATACAGCCAAAAATAGCTCAGGAAAAGTAGGAGCACGCAAAGACGCACTTCGGACGTCATTGCGTCTTCCCAAGCTTTGAGACGCCGAATTTTGGTGTCCGCATCCCATTCTTCGCCTTCTAAGATGCGCGCGTCCACAAACGGTTGGATACGTTCCACCAGCGCGAGCGCAGCTTTCACCTGCGTTTATAGTGTGAGAGAAGACCAAAAAGTAGTAGTGTTTAAACGTGTGAGTGTGTAAGAGAGAAGACCAAAAAGTAAAAGAATTGTGCACTCTGTATTTGAAATAGATTACACGAGAACAGTTAGGATAGTATGAGAAAAGTAAAACTTCTGCATCTGTACGTCACCTCTCGCTTCCTCTGAGTGCGGTAAGTTTCCCCGTTCATTGCTGCTGCCATCTCTTCTGCCTCCATTTCGGCCTTTTGGAAACAATTTGTGATGATAGTGGTCATTGGGTATTTGAAAAACAAGGCATGAGATTAGGAGGCTCACAGGAGTGCTGGCGGCACTAACATCATTGATGAAATCGATGAAAAGAAAAAAGTGAACGCACGGGCACGAATGAGCAGGCCCCAGTGAAAACCACATGCGCGTATATAAGAGCATCTAAGTAGTAAAAAACATGTGCCTCTAATTTGGCATCGCGTTCGTCTTCGGAATCTTTCTCTTCGGGGTCAAAGGGCACGTTCATCGCTGCCGCTTTCGCTTTTCGCGTTTCTTGTCTCTGAATCGCTGCTAATCGTCGCTTCGCAGTAGCCTGCTGCCTCTGCTCTTCTGCCTGCGTGTACACGCATTGGAAATAATAGGAAGCCGAAGATTAAAACGAACACAGAGATGCATGCGTGCACGCACAATCATATGATTATTCGTTTGCCAATCATTATACTTAGAGTAAGCCGTAATCAAGAGAACCAAAGAGTAACGAAACAGAAGTAGGTGACTTTGGCACTGAAGAACCGGACAACACCGGTAAAACAAACAAACACCACCAACACTTCTGATCAACCTCGTCTGGCGGCCTCGCGACGCGATCGGCCATCGAGGCAGCGGCCAAAGTGCCGAGATAAGGGTCGAACTGGTCCGAACCAAACATCATGGTGAACATGGTGCCCGGGTCAATGCGGCTGCCGCCGTTGCTGGCGTCTTTCTCGTCGGGGCGGCTGCGTGTTTCCAAGTTATTTGAGGCGGGGTTATTTGAGAATGAAGAAATGAAATGAGAAGCACAAAGAGCGGCGAGACAAAAGGTGAAGAAGGAAACAAAAGGACGTCAATAGCAAGATATTTTCACGAGGAAAACAAGGAGATAGAAATGGAGGTTCTGTATGGGCCTCCTACTCCCAGCAACAAGAGCAGGAAAGGAATTTCAATTTATCTCTCATTCATTTTATTTGGTTTCTCACCCAGCGTGGTCGTAATCGCGGCGAGCTTTGTCGTTGGACAAAATTTGGTACGCGACCCCTACCTCTTGAAATTTCGCGTCGGCACTAATGTAATATGGTGATAGTTGAAAGAAAGCGGGAGAATGTTAGAACAGATGGTGAGAGAAGGCGGGCGAACAAGCAATACATGAGCCCGAAGATCACGAAAAAGACAAGTTTAGACGCCAAAGCACACACTAGCACACACACGAGTATGCGTAAACGCCATGTGCTGAATGTGCACTTTTAATGTCACTATCAACGATACCTGGAATCCCCGACGTTTTTGTCTGGGTGAAATTTCCGAGCCATTTTGTAGTAGGCTTTTTTCACGTCTCCAGCAGAAGCATCGGCGGGCACTTCAAGGGAATTGTACAAGGAATAGTCTTTGACCTAATATATACATGTATATAAGCAAATTAGGAAAGGAACATGTTACGAGAACGAGGCATGTAAGCACAACAAAATGCAATCAAAAAGTTCGTACAAAACATACCCAAATATCGTTTTAAAAAAGAAGCTACGGGGTACAGCATTTTTCCTTCATTCTTGTTCGCACCTTGCGTCCTTCCAGGCCTCTTTGGTTAGACGAATTCACGAACCCGCTTCCTTTGGTTTTGGTTTTCTTGGCTGCTTCCTCATCTCCTCCATTACCATTACTGCTCTTGTTCTCTTGTCCTTCGTCTTTCTTGCTTCCAGCACTAGCGCCTTCAGCTGCTTTTTCCAGCGCTTCCAAATGCGCTGCTTCTTTGCTCAAAGAATACCGAGCACCGCCTAAGACCGTGCCATCGCTGGGGTTCACCCAGCTGTCTTCCACGTCGTCGTATTCGTAGCCCGCCTGTATGCCGGGCAAGAGATTGAAAATTTAAAAAATCAAAAGATGGCATCGAATACCTCGCATCATGTTTTCCAGAAAAAAAATAAACGCAAGCTTAAGCAAACAAGCGCACTGACGCCAACAGGCAAGCAAACACAAACTCGCATGCAGTGTAAGCAAGCAAACAAGCAAACAAACAAACAAGCAAACAAGCAAAGTTGTGAAAAACACCCACGGACGTACCGCGAGCATGAACGCTGTTTTGGGGGTGTTGAGAATGCCATTGACTATGTGTGAGGCTCCCCAGATCGCAAAGCCTGTCTCGACGAAGACCACTGTGACCGTCGTGCCCAACAACACCCCCAAGTAGGCCCCGATGCCCTAATATATTATATCATACGTGCATGTAAATGAAGTACGCGCCAATGTAAATATTGAAGAAAAGGTTATGGTAGACCGTTTAAATTATTCTTTTTCATGAATGAGAAAAAAAAAAATTGAGTGCAGCTGTGTCAGAGACGGAGAAGAAAATCAATAGCATCCAATGCACGAAACAACACAAAACGCCCATCCCTACTCCTTTCTCACCTTCTGGTAGCCCGCTACCGCCGGGAGCACAATCACCATCCCCACGGAGGCCGCGGTGCCGCCTGCCACAATGGCCGCCCCGCCAAGCACCCCAGACAGTGCTTCGCGGGGCTCCAAGCGCTTCAATTCTTCCTGTTTTTGAAACCCAGGAAAATAGTGGTGGTCGTCGTAGAGTGGCAAAAGCGGTGGTGCACTGGTTAAGATGCGATTCGGTTCGTTTCCAAAAGCTTGGATTCGTCTCAATACTCCGCCAGAAGTGGGCTTTAAGAGAGGATAGCAAATATCAAAGAAAAAGAAAAGAAAAAACAGAAAAAAAAGCCAGAGCAAACTACGGATACGATATTATATACATAAGAATCGTTACGGTTCCAATCTAGCAACCTATGTAGCAACCACTCACTTGAAGGACTTTGGCTGCGCGTTGCGCCTGCAGCCTCGCTTCATCTGCTGCTTTGGCCTTCGCCTCGTCGCTGTCTGGACCGCTAGGGCTACTGTTGGCATTGCTGCTGCTCGAACCTCTGCTGCTGCTGCTGCTCGCATTGTTGTTGTTGTTGTTGGTTGCACCACCGCCGCCTGCGCCAGGTCCCGAACCTCCTGCTGCTGGTGGTGCCCCTTTTTTGGGAGGCGCGCCGGCGGTCTCTGCGTTGACCCCCTTGGCGTGCAATTTCTCGACCAAGTCGCGCTTTTCCGTGCATTCGGAGACATCGACGTCGTAGGCCACGGCAACCGCCTAATATATATATATACGTGAACAAATATTATACTACATATATTAGTAACATGGTGAGGTGTAAGTTTACGGTTAGTGCTACAGTTGTAGGACACGTGTACGTGCGTGTTCACACGAGTGCATTTGAATACTTGCTAGGAGGTAGGTGTAGCCAGTGAGGTCAACAAGGAGAGGGAAATTGACAAAATAGACCATGCGAATAGACACACAAAAGAGAGAAGAAGAGGGAGAAGCTACCACCTTGAGTTGTTTGATGGATAGCGCATAGAGCCCACCCTCTTCTTGTGCCTTGGCTTCCGCGTTGGCTGCAGCTTCTGCAGCTCTTTCTGCTTCCACGCGGGCCTGCGAAGAGTGCGTGTACAGAGGAAGGCTGGTGAGTGGTAGAAAAGAGTTCAGATCAGACGTTCGAGTCAAAGAGAGAGGTTTGACTGAACCTGCAGTAATCTCACCTGCATGATTCAAAGAAGAGTGGTAATCAGGAGGAAGCAACTTCAAGATAAATAAATTTGCACACCTCCGTGGCTAGAGCTTCAAGAGTAGCCGAGGCTTGTGCTGCCTTGTCAGCTGCGGCTTTCTGTGCCTTGGCCTCTTGTAATGCCGCGGCTTGGGAGCGCATGCTTTCTAGCTCTGCGGCTTCCTAATATAATACGAGCGGGCATACAAAGGGAAATGAGATTGAGAGTGCGAGGCAGGAAGAGATCAAGATGGAGGGAAATAGGTGCAGCCATAGTTCGTGAAAAGAAGGAACTTGGGTGGCACTATAGTAGTGGAGTGATGAAATGAGGGGAGTGTGATTCGCCAACCTGGCGCATTGCGCCACAGGCAGTAACAAACAACGAACTCGCAATATATGAAACCACATGATCTAATTTGGTTGAGACCGGAGCACTCATTCGCAGTCCTCTCTAGAACTAATCCTAGCAATAGGAACAGTATTGAACTCTCACGACCGGGGCGAGACCTCCAAGAGCAAATGCGAACACGAACCTCTAGCCGCGCCGACTTAGCTTCGCCATCATTGAACAGCTCGGCGGCGTCTTGTTTTTGCATGTCCGCATATTCTTGGGCGGACAGCGCCTGCGTCTGCCGCAAGATTTCTTCTTCAGCGTCGTCCGAGGAGCTGCCTGCCTCGTCCATTGTTGTGGTTTAGAATGTGCTCCTATTTAACGAAGCACAGTGAGCTTGCAGCACTACAAGTAGTAGCGACGATAACACCTCGGGAGGCTGGTCACAGGTGCTTAAGACGTCTCGGTCTACCTGCCTCTCTGTTCCTCCTTGACTAGAGCGCCTGGAGAGAGGGGCAGTGGAGCCTCGTGGAACACTAAGAGAGCTGTGTGCAGCTGTGTGCGCAGTATAATTTACGTGAGA
>Ga0307982_1004625_pt1 | contig 10850 bp, 2 predicted proteins | sample OrgLakmetagen989_FD_201847 | JGI IMG/M metagenome (GOLD analysis project Ga0307982, IMG submission 201847) | Saline water microbial communities from Organic Lake, Antarctica - #989 | ecosystem: Environmental > Aquatic > Non-marine Saline and Alkaline > Saline | place: Antarctica: Organic Lake... | reverse complement strand
CTGGCTGCTACTGGGGGCAGTGGCAGTGGAGGGACCCATGTGGCAGTGAGCGGGTCAGTGGTGAGGGTGGTGTCGGCCACACCCACACCCTCGCCCACAGGCACTGCGTCGCCGTCGCCCACAGGCACTGCGTCGCCGTCGCCCACTGGCACTGCGTCGCCATCGCCTACTGGCACTGCGTCGCCGTCGCCTACTGGCACTGCGTCACCGTCGCCTACAGGCACTGCGTCGCCGTCGCCTACTGGCACTGCGTCGCCGTCGCCTACAGGCACTGCGTCGCCGTCGCCTACTGGCACTGCGTCGCCATCGCCCACTGGCACTGCGTCGCCGTCGCCTACAGGCACTGCGTCGCCGTCGCCTACAGGCACTGCGTCGCCGTCGCCTACAGGCACTGCGTCGCCGTCGCCTACTGGCACTGCGTCGCCATCGCCCACTGGCACTGCGTCGCCGTCGCCTACAGGCACTGCGTCGCCGTCGCCTACAGGCACTGCGTCGCCGTCGCCCACAGGCACTGCGTCGCCGTCGCCTACAGGCACTGCGTCGCCGTCGCCCACAGGCACTGCGTCACCGTCGCCCACTGGCACTGCGTCGCCGTCGCCCACTGGCACTGCGTCGCCATCGCCCACTTGCAGCAGCACAGCAGACAGTGACTCTGTCAGTCTGAGCAACCCAATTTCACAGAACGAACCCTCAGGGGGAAGCGGCGGTCAGTCTGATGATGAATTCAGTGGGGGGGCACAAGGCGCTGCTGGCACGGGCTCTTCCATGAACGGCCTTGATGGCATGTCTGAGTCCAGCTCCGGAGGCCTGTATGCTGGTGGTGCTGTGAGTGCGTTATTGGTCATCACCCTGGCTGCTTTTTACGCTCGCAAAAGATCAACGCGGAGGAAGCATGCAGCCATGCAAGCCCTGCGGAACAGGAACGCGGGCCCTGCGGGTGTGCAAGGGACGGCTCCTGCAAAAGGTAAAGATCCTAGCAAGTTGCAGCTTCACCGCAACCCAATGGCCACAGCTCGCACCAGCCCGCCTAAGCGCAGCCAGGCGTCTCTGGCGCCCGCCGACTGGGCTAGCATGGCAGGCACTCCAGGCACAGAGTGGATGGCGTCCCTGGCTGCTTCCGGGCTGTCCATGTCAGAGCCAGTCGCGCTCCAGTGGTGCGAGCTGCCGAGTGACGCAAGGTATTCCCCTGGTGACCTGTCTTTCTCCCAGCTGGATGAAACGAGTCGCTTTGCTGGGTCTAAGGGCCCTGCTGGCTCCAAGGTGATGGCTGCAGCTGATATCCCCACTTTCCAAGCCACCAGCCTTGGTGGCGAGCGATCAAGCAAGCAGCGGGTCCTCATGGTGAAGGGGGTGGCACTCACTGCAAAGAAAACTAGGCACGTACTCCACATGGCAAAAGCAGTTGCACCGTCTGTGTGGAAGCAGCTGGTTGAAGCGTCGCAGCCAGATGCCGCTGATGAGCTGCAAAGAACAAGGGTTGCAATTACCGGTTCTCGTGCAGCAAAGCTCGGGCATGTAACCACCCAGCGCAAGAGGGCTGCATTTACCAGGGCCAAAGCCCCCTTTCAACCAGCTTCCTCCAGGCTCTTGGTCTCTCGCCGTGAGTTTGGCCAAACTCAATCCAAGCTATCTGACTCGTCGGGAGTGCAGCACGACTCCAATGGCAGTAACCATACCAGCACCACGAGATTATCCTCCGCACCTAAGCTGAGGATGCAGTCAACTACAAGCCACCTGCAAAATGCTCAGCAGTACTGCAGGAATGACCGCCTTGCCGAAGCTCTGCGCGGGAAGCGCCGAATACGTGGGCCATCCAAACCCACCCGAGTCAAAGTCGCCTGAAGTCGAGGTGACAACATGTGAAGCATTTTGACCCACAGCACTGTGCTGTGACGATTAGCTTTTATTGAAATATACTGTCTGTCTGTCAGCAGGGCTTCAAAGGGTGATTGCCTGCCCCCGAGGCAGCTCCCCAGCGAAGTCTCCGGCTGCGAAGTCAATGTCCTCCTTTTTGGTCGATACTCTGTCTTGCACCTGTGCTGCAGTCCTCGGAGACACAGAGTGCCGTGCATTGGCGATGCTGTTGCCATGGTGTAATTCCCCCCCCAGCCAAGTGGGGCGGGGGGACGTCGAGCGGCCGGACTGCAGCGACAGCGCTGGCAGGACTGCAAGGTTCCCAGTATCAGATGCTGCCCCTTGCATCGTGTGCATGGCAGCGTATCGGGGCAACATATCGCTGTGGGTGGGGTGCATGCCAGGCCGGCTCAAGGGCCGGGGGGAGCGAGACCTTGACCGCCCGTGCTCAAATCCGCCTTGAGGCACGTACCGTGGGGAGCTCTCCCCGCTTGCAATGCGGCCGGAGTTCAAGAAGACAGCAGGCCTGTCGCCTGTTGGTGTGCCACTGCCCCCGGCGGTGAATGCGGAGCGTGCCACGGCGCCGGGTTGATACCTGCCGTGCTCAGAGCCAGGCCCAGCAGGGGTAGAGCTGGAGCCCACAGGCACAGGTGCAAGTCCACGACTGGGAGCACTTGCTGCCGGTGCCCAGTCGATGTACTCGCGTGCGGATCTGGGCGATAAGGAGCCCGGGGGGTCCCCACCAGATCTGCCCCCTCCCCCGCCGCCGCCCCGTGGGGACCAGGAGGAGGTGCGGTGTGAGGGGGGGGCGCCCCCCCACATGGTGACCTGCCATGGTGCATGCCACCCTGCACCGCCCGGCACGGGGGGGATGGGCACGGCGGAGTAGCCCCCCCCCCCATGCACTCTCATCTCCGATGCCCAGCCAGCAGGCGGCATGGCCAAGGCGGAGGAAGCTGCAGTGGGGGGGGCGGGCTGCCCCGTATGATTCATGGGTGCTATGGCTGAAACGCTCATGTTACCACTGCCGCGTGTGTATTTGAAGCTGGTGAACCCACCGCTTTCTTCCATGTCGCCCCCTGGCGGCTGCATGTGCATATAAGGGTCGCTTTGAAGCCGCACAGCATGGGGTGCAGTGGCATATTGTGGAATGTGGGGTGGGAAACTATACTGTCCAGGCATGCCACCATTGGTGGGCACAGGCTTTGACAGGGAAGCCATTGCAGCTGCTGCGTTTGCCACGCTTGTTGCATGCGATTGATGCGACGATGCTGAATTTTGACGCGCACTGCCAGTGCTGGAAGTGCGATTGGCACCCTGCAGACGTTTCTGTGGTACACGTCTCGTGATGCGCAGAAGTGCATCAGCATCGTGGGCAAGAAAGCAGCTGTGTCGGAATGCATCTGAAGTTGCAAGCATGTCCCGGAATTCCGAGCTGGCCATGAGCTCTTGACGAGTGCGCGCGATGTCCATCGCGGCTGATGCAGTCATGCCAGTGGCTCCTGTAAAAAGTAAACTTTTCAACAGTAGGCGTATTGTCCCAAGAGCGGCCAACCTACCTTCACCGGAGCCTTCCTGCTGCTGCACAAGCCTGCTGTGCAGTGTCACACACAGCCCGTCTGGCAAGTCTTCTGCAGTCAACTCAGCCGCGGAAATCTTGCGGAATCTGCGCGAAAAGAGGATGGACACCTTCCCAAGTATTGAAGCGCCCAAATGAGGAGCCACAAAATCTTTCAGCAAAAGTGGGTGCCAGGAGCACGTACTGGTAGAACGACACCTGCGGGTGGGCCGCGGTCAAAACAGGCGGCGAGGAGGCATAAAGAGCAAAAAAGCGCAACACATACCTGTCTCAAGAAAGAATTATAGTTCTGCGTCTTGACAAATGCCGGAAGTACCTGCACACACGACAAAGTGCGAGCGTTTCGCGACACGTCGCACTGCGCCGCTCGCATGCAGCTCAGGGGAATATTATACAGAAACTGCCATTTCGAACAACAGAATGCAGCGAAACACAGACCCCCGAAGAATGATACATGCCGACGGTATGGGCTTCCTGGCAGAGCATGCAGCAGAATCTCTACTCACATTGTCGCAAAGCCGAGATTTGTCCAGGACAACAAAGCCATCCTGCGAGCTCAACCAGCTCAGAATGCTTGGGTCATTTTGTTGTTCCTGAAGCATTGTATACAGATGTTTAAGGAACGGCGCTAGCTTTGTCAAAGCGTTGCCGGGAGTGGAGAAAATTGCAAGATGCCGTGGATTTGCCATTGTGCATGAGGGAGCGGTGAGTTATAGGGCGACTTCCGCTGGAAGACCCAAGCAATAATTGCAGCTCAAGAAGGGAAAACGTTTTCTTTGCATGCAATGCGTTCGAATGCACAAGCTGCTGCAGCAGAGCACAGCAGGCAAGCCCAAAGCTGTAGGTGGCAAACAATTATGAGCAAGTCGCACGGAATACCATCTACTGCAATCGAAGGACTACAAAACTGCCTTACACCATACGTCGTGAATGGAATTGCTTCCTGGCTATGTCATGTATGAAGCTTAAGCTTCAGCTTCTGGGGGGCCTCAGTGGCCAGAGGTGATCGGCAAAGCCGATGCAACTACCGCAAAGCCACCCCCCCCAAATGATGAAATTCCTCTCAAAACTCGTTCATAAAACTGTTTCACCGGCCCAAACAAGAAAAAATGATGCATTCCTGGCTAAGAAGTGCAGCGCTAGCGCTCAGGTACGTCGTGGAGTGCGATGCAAGGCATCGGATGCTGACACAGTCTGCAGCAACCTGCTGCTGCCAGCTTCTAGCTCTTGCAGGAGGAAATCCTGATCTTCACCGACTTGCAAGACTGGCTGTATCATGCGCTCATTGGCGTGCGGGGCGCCCGCTGCAGAGGCCCCCGCCCAGGGCTGCTGAGCTGCTTGGGGGGCCTCAGCTCGACTTGAGGGGGGGCGGCTCTGCGATGGGCTGTGTCCCACCCGGACATGGGATGCACCAACCATATCAGAAAACACTGCGTGCTTTGCTTGACCGGCTGAGCTGCTGTGCGGCCGCGACGTAGACACCCCCTCCAAGTGCGCGGTGGGGGCCCCAGTACGGTATGCGTTCAGATAGCTCCCCCCCGCGTTCCACAGGGGGCTGTCCGCTCGCTGCATGCTGGGGGATTTGCTTGCACCTGGCGAAGTTGTGCTGTGTCCTGGAGAGAGCGAAGGGAGGCCGGGCTGGTCGGGGCCGCCCCCCTGCCGCCGCTGCCCCAGACTAGGGGGGGAGCCCATTGGGGGGCCTGGCGACGGCTTGGGGGCCTTCTTGGAGGCGCCCCCTGCACCAGCCTTCACCCTCGAAGCTCCAATGCGGCTCTTTCCGGCCTTGTCACCACCCCGCCCAGCACGCCTGGGCTTAGGTAGGGCGCTGCCGTGAGGTAGGGTCATGCGGGGGTGAGGGCCGGTGTCCCGTTGCGAGTGCGACGGCATTGGGCGGCGCTGGGGCGAAGGCGTGTCTTCGCTGTTGCGGGTTTCAGCGGACAGCACCGAGTCACCCATGTCATCGCGGGTGGCGTGGTGTCGAGGGGGGGTGGCCAGGTCCCCAGGCTGCAGAGGGGCCCCCTGGCTCCCAGGGTGGGGGGAGTGACTTGGCACAGCGCCCGGCGCCTGCCACTCTGGCGCGTTGAAGCCGCCGTCCACAGCTGCACGGTACACCTGTCTCTGTTGTGCAGGCGTGTGGCTGGGGGGCGGGGGGCTGCTTGCCGCCGCCGCCGTATGGCGTGCGCGGTCGCGGGCACGGGCCTGCACCTCCCGCAGCGCCTCAAGATCCACCTGTGCGATGCTGCTGTCGGTGTCGGGGCGTGTGGAATCAAGGAACTTCTGCGATTGCTGCCTGAGGCGGGACAGGCGGCCTTCGGGGGAGCTGGCGCGGCCGGCTGAGCTGTTCCAGATCTCATCTGCAGTGGCTGCTACTCGGTTGGACACACGGAAGCGCGTGGAGGAAGCAAGGTCGTCACCGTCAGGCCCCTGGGGCACGGTGGCCAGGGCAGAGGACGGAGCCGTGGGCCCACCGCCCGTTGCCCGGCCAATAATGCCGCGGATGCGCTGGGAGATGTTGTCCTTGGTGCGCTGGTCCACAAGGGAGCGCGGAGCCACAGAAGCCGCCACTGCTGCAGCCCGGGAAATGGCGCCTTCCGCTGGGTCCACGGCTGCGGCCTCCTGAACCCTGAGCTGCTCAGTTGCCTCGGCAGCTTGTGCTTCAACCGCTGCTGCGGCTTCTGCTTGCTGGGCGCGCACTGCTGCTTCGGCTGCATCTGCGGCGGCGTTTGCAACAGCCACCGCCTCGTCCAGATCTGCCCTGGAGGGCCCCTTGGGGGAGGAAGCAGGCCCCCCCCCAGCGGAGCTGCCGGGTGTTGCCGGGGCTGCCTTGGGGGTAGCAGAGGGGCTGACTGCCTCGGCGGCAGCGCGCCGCTTCTCATTGATGTTGGCCTGGGACTGCCGGCGCTGCTTCATGGACTTGCGGCGCGCGACGTGCTCGTGCCAGCTGCGCTGCAGCAGCGCCCGCCTGAACCCGGCGTCGCTGCTACCCCCCTGCTTGCCGGCGCCCAGCAGGCCGACGCGGGCGGCCCGGGCCCTGCGCTCCTCCAGCCAGGCGTGCAGCAGCTGGGCGCGCTCCCGCTGCAACACCAGGGCCTTGGTGTCTTCCTCCCGCTGGATGTCAAAGGCGCTGCCTTGACGGTCGTGTCCGCGGATGCGGAAGGCGTATGACCCCGCCAGCAGCGTATTGGGGGTGAACAGCACGCTCATGCGCCAGTCCCGCTGGCGGATGACGGCCACGGAGTGCGGCCCACCCAGCAGGGCGTGCGCAGGGATGTCGTCCTGAGCACCCCGGCTCATTGCCCGGGCAATGTCCCCTGCCGCCACCGCGATGATGGAGTCGCGCTTGGAAGCGGGCGTCTTGGCCTTGCGTCCCCGAGACTTGCCCAAGCCGGGGGCTGAGCCTGGCAGGCCACGTGTGTCCTCGTCACTCTCGCTGTCCTCCAGGGCTGCTGTCTCCGCATCCGCAATGCTCAGCAGGGAGGGTGGCAGCTCTGGCACAAGCTGCGCTGGAGTGAGGGGCGCGGTCACCCAGGTGGGGGGTGTGTGGCGCCCAGCCGCTCCGGGGGAGCTGCGGGGCGGGCAGCTGGCCACCACGGTGCTGCCAGCCAATCGACGCACCGTCCACAGGCGCAGAGCCAGGCGGCGGAATCGAGCATGCATGGTGGCAAAGCCAGCAAGCAGGTCGCCGATGGGCAGCAGAGCCATGCGGCGCTGGGCGACAGACACGGGGCGGGTGCCGTCTCCGTACCAGTACGGCCGGTCGGCGTCCCTGCCCACAAAGTTGAAAACGGCAATGCCCTGCGCTTGCAGACATGCGGCCGCCGGGGATGCAATCACCAGCTCCAGGAGCTGCGTCTCCTTGTGGCTCTTCAGAGGCTTCATGGTGCTGCGCGGCATGACGGCGGGGTTGTGGCCCTTCTGTGCAGCTTTGTCGTTCCAAGCCGGCAGCAGGAGCCCCACTGGGGGCGCCTCTGTGAGGTACTCGCTGCCGGCTCCTGCAATGCGGGCGACGGCCTCCGACACAGCGGCACTGAAGCCGACACGGTCCACAAACATGGCCAGCGCACAGGCAACAGACAAGTCCTTCACGGGCGGCACCCTAGACAGGTCAATGCGCGTAGCCTGGGGCTGTCCCTCGTCGGGCACCCGTGCTTCGTCCAGCACCGCCAGGGCTTTCTGGGTGGGAGAATCCACGAAGTACCGTGACATGTCCACGGAGGCCATCTGCTCCCGCAGACGCAGCACCCGGGCAGCGCGCTGCTGAAGCACACTGTCTTGCGCAGTCTCCAAGGTCAATCCAGCTGGTAGCAGCTGCTCGCTGCGCCTGGCCCACAGTGCGGTGCCGGCGCTGACGCTGGCGCGACCCCCGGTGCCCATCAGCGCTGCACGGCCCCGCACATCGCTGGAGCTCACAGCCTTGTACCGGTCTACACCCACAAAGCCAATGACTCCGCCTGTTGCGTTGGCATGGGGGTTGATGCCCCCCTCTGACACACCCCGCAGGGTCGCCACGGCGTCCGGCTCCTCGCCGTCACGCAGGTTGGGAGAGCGCAGTTGCTGAGAAAGCTCAGCACTTGTGCTGTGGGGTGAGCCTCTGGGGGGCGGCGGCGAGCCTGCCTCCTCGTGTGCACGGCGCACCAAGGCATTCTGCTGCCGCTGCACATGGGAGCTGCGGCGAATACCCTTGGAGAACACAGAGGCGGCCTTTGACTCGTTCGCTGCCATGGCGTCCAGCAGTTCCTGGTCGGCAACACTGCTGTCTACCACTTCTTCGGGCGCTGCACCGGCATGGGCCCACGCCTCTTCATCCTCTGAGTCACTGGCGTACTCATCCCCAGTGTGCTGCAGCAGCAGGTGCTCGTACCCCAGCACTGTGACAGCCAGGGAGGGTGAGCAGGTGATGTTGATGTCCACAGTGTGCCGTGTCTTGGTGGAGAAAGGCACTCGCACCGGCTCAGCCACAACTACATGCGTCTGATCCACAGCAAGCGGCTCGTAATCGTCAGCCCGGGCATCAGGGGCGGTCTGCGCTGGCTCTCCATCCTGCAATTCCACAGATTCGTCATCCTTGGCTTCAGCAATGACGGCGTCAGCGTGCTCTTGCGCTGCGGAGCCTGCAATCATGTGCTCGTAGATGTGTCGAGCCAGCTCGTCCTCCTTGCTCAGGCGGGCAGCAGTGCCCACGGAGCTGGCAGGGGAAGCGGCAGGACGGGTCAGGCTGCCCCCCGCCCCCTCCATGAAGCTGTGCAGCAGGCTCTTGGCCAGCAGGTCGGACCGCTTGGACTGCACATCGGCCAGCTGCTCGCGGCGGGAGGCGGCGCGCTCCGTGGCACTGACAGGTGCTGGGGGGGCAGGCAGCTGGTGCACGTTAGCTCCAGGGCGCAGGCGGGTGGTGGGTGCATGGGCTTGGCCAGTGCTGGACACAGCCTGGCCAATAGCCAAGGCTGAGCGAGGGCGGTTAGGCAGCATGCTAGGGGACACGTGACCCCACACCCACAGCCTGTGGTCGCCTGTCACAGCCACCGAGTGGCGCCACCCTGCAGCCAGCCTTCGTACCTGCTGACCGCACAGCTTGGGCACAAGCTGCGGCGATGAAATGACTGCAGCGGCCCCCGGCACACCGCACTGGTGGTCAGAGTTCACGCCCCACGCCCACACGCCGTCTTTGCTAGTGCGCAGTAGCATGTGGCGCCCCCCCAGGGCGATCTCCACAGCACGCCCCGCCCACTTCATGCGTGGGTGTGCCCCACCCCACGCCTCCGCCTGGGCTTGGCGCATGAGGTCAGCTGTACCGCCCTGGGCATCCTGGGTGGCGTTGACGCCGCGTTCAAATCGAGCACGGCGTGCTGATTGCTTGGTTTCTTCCTTGCTGGTGCCCGGCGAAGCAGAGCGGCGGGAGGGTCCACGCCTCAGCACAGACTCGAAGCCGGCCACCTCCACCTGGGAAGTGGCGTCCGCTGACAGCGGCCATACACAAACAGGCACCGCCGATGGCTGCAGTGGGGGCAGCGTGCCGTCAGCCGCAGCGGCTTCTGCAGCATGTCTTGCTGCAGCCTCGGCCTCTCCACTGCCGTGGCCCTGCGCCTGTACGGCCACTTGCACAGCGGTGGATGCGGCCTTGCCCCACCCCGGGCCCCACATGTACACGCGCCCGTGCACGGTGACAGCTGCAGACACACCAGTGGCGCACTGCACCGAAGTACACACCTGGCTTGCCAGCCCACGCAGCAGGGTGGGCGAGTAGAAGTTGGGGATTCCCAGCAGCGCCGCGTAGCTGTCGAATGCTGCTGAGGTGCCAGTCCCGGCGGTCTCAGTGCCGGTGGGGGCCTTCTGAGATGGCAGCGGCGGCACACTGTCGTCAGCTTCAGTCTGTGAAAAGCCTCTGACGGCACCATTGGTGTCACGAGTGTCCTTGGAGAGTGTCTCTCGGCGCCGAGAGGTCTTGGTTCCACGCGGCTTTGTCCCAGTGCGCGTCATGCCGCTTCGCCAGGGACGATCCCGAGCGGCGCTTTCTCGTGCAGACCTGCGAGTGTCAGTGGCCGTATCGCCCCGGGCAGCGTGCTTGCTTGCCGCCGGCGTGGTGATGCGACCTCCGGAGTTCAGCACGTTGGAGTGCTGCGTCTTGCCCTGCAGGCCCAGTGCATACCCCTTTCCGTGGCCGCAGTCCGCGCCACGGCCCCACGTGAACACTTGGCCCTTCTTGGTGAGCGCGACGCTGTGATACCGCCCTGCAGCGATGGCGATCACAGCGTGCCCCTTCAGGGTTGTGATCTCCATCGGCTCAGCGCAGGTGTCCACGGGAGGCGCCCCTGAAGTGATGGCCGCATCCGGCCCCCGCACCTTGGTGAGGTGCACCTGCGTGTCCCCTCCCAACCCCAGCTGCCCAAAGGCGTTGGAGCCGAATGCAAACACACGGTTGGCCTCTGTAAGACACAGCGTGTGCTCCGCGCCAGCCACAACTGTGGTGATCTTGATGCCATCATTCAAGGAAAACAGAGGGAAGCGCACTGCACCCGGCTCGTGTCGCAAAGCCTGCACCATCTTGGGCTCATGCAGGCCCTCGGAGTACTTGATGCGGCGGCGAGGGCGGGCCAAGGCAAACACAGTGCGCTGCAGGGGGTGGTTCTTAATCCCCTGCGGCTCCGACGCGTCGTGGCGCGCGGTGCGCCCAGCCTCGATGTCCTGCTTGCTCACGGGGCGGGTGCTGCCGTCCACATCCACCGGAGCGGCTCCCGTCAAGGAGTACACCCGAGCATCGCCGCGCGGGCGGTCCGTGGCACCCATGGCGGCCCCTTGCCATTCCTCTGCGTCCTCCACATCGCCGCGCAGCTCAGACAGCCAGGGCGAGAATGACCAAGAGTTGCGACGGGGGCGACGGGCAGCAGATGCGTCTGGGCGGTACAGGGGCGTGCTGGTGTCC
>Ga0307982_1004624_pt1 | contig 10853 bp, 5 predicted proteins | sample OrgLakmetagen989_FD_201847 | JGI IMG/M metagenome (GOLD analysis project Ga0307982, IMG submission 201847) | Saline water microbial communities from Organic Lake, Antarctica - #989 | ecosystem: Environmental > Aquatic > Non-marine Saline and Alkaline > Saline | place: Antarctica: Organic Lake... | reverse complement strand
AGCAGTAGCGATAGCAATAGCGATAGCAGCAATAGCCATAGCGATAGCAATAGCGATAGCAGCAGCGGTATGAACTCTACTAGCAGCAGCATCATCAATTGCAGAGATGAAAGCAGCGGAGACAGTGCTGAGGCAAGCGTAAGCGCTGCTGCGGTGCCAAACAGAATGGCCTACGTAGCTTACCGCGCATCTCTCTTGCGCGCCGGCCGGCCCCCACTGCCGCCGCCGACATCGCGTCATTCTGCACCGCTACCACCGACCTCTTCCTCATTCTCTTCATCTACCACCCTCTTACCTGCATCTGGTGTGCGGGTTAGTAGCACCAACGGTGTACAAATGGTCACTGCTGCTGGTGCCTTAGGGGCAGGAGGCGCAAGCTCTTCTTCAGCTTTCGTACTGCCGGAGGGATTGTTGTTGGACGTAACGGCACAGCCTCCGCCGTCCGAGAGCCTGCAAGCTTTGCTTTCACCACCGCTTGAGGCTTTGAACCTCGTCACAACAAGAGGCAGCTTCGCTAGTAGCTATGCCGGTAGCAGCAGTAGCAGCGGCGGTCATGACGACAAGAGCAGAGCTGCACATGACATTGACTGGGGTAGCGACGATGACGAGGAGAATGACGGCAATGAAGAAAAAGGCACCACCGCGATAAGTGCAAGTGACGGCCATCTTCCTTCTCCTCTGCCGAGTTCGAGAAGTGCTGGTGATAACATCTTGGAAAATCGAGGCATTGATAGCAATGGCGGGAATAACAAACATTCAAACAAGAAGTCTATTCATAACTCCAACAGTACCAACAGTACCGTTGGTTTCGCGACCTTAGACTGGTCGTTGCTTGAAGCGTGGGTAAGTTCACACTTCCCTGATGCAGCAATGGTTCAAGGCGCTGCTCCAGACACAATCGTTGTGGGCAGCGCCACTGGTAGCGGCAATGACAGCAGCAGCAGCAGCAGCCACGTAAACAATGCCAATTCATCGACCACGGGGTTGACAACACCAACAACCACCACCACGACGCCACAGCCCCCCTCGCATTTAACGCATTTGTTGCGGCAGCGCGGTGGCAGTGAAAGGGTGGCGCAAGCAGCGTTGGCATGGGTTGCCCACAGCAACGGGCAAGGGTTCGGATGGGAGCCAATAGGCGAAGGCGCAGCTGCACTGCTGCACTGGGTGAGTTTCTGCTTCTTTGTGTTTCAATGGTGTATACGCCATTCTCCTCCGCGTTTCTTGCTTGTTGGCGTGTCATTCCGTGTTGAAATTCTGGACTTTTTTTTTATCAGGATGTGTGTGTTTCTTATCTCGCATGGCATCTTCCCCAACGAAAAGCATTCAAACATTGACCGGTCGTGCAATACGGCGCATGCCTCTCTTCTTGTTGACCCAAAGTTATCGCTGTGGTGTTCATATTACGATATGCGCGCATGTGCGTGCATACATTCTATTCTAGGTGCGAGCGGGCAGTCTAGCACCAGGCCGCGCGTGGCATGCTCTCAACGAGTGCGCCACTGCAGCTCAGGCTCGTGCGGCAGCGCAGGCTCAAGCAAATACGTCTACAACAAGTGGCGGTGGTGGTGGTAGCAGTGGTAGGAGTGCCTTCACCACCGCCAGCGGCAGCGGGCTGAGCAGCAGTGCAAGCAGCCGCGAGAGCCGAGTCGAAGCCGCTCAGCGCGCCGCCAGTGCTTGGCGTCTAGCACGGGCCGCGAAGCGAACGGCTGACGGAGCCTGGGAGCTCCTGATTGCCCGGCGAGAATACTCGGTGATTCTTTCTAGAAGCAATGGAGAATAGTATCAAACTTGCTCGGTTCGTTTTGTTCAAACCAGTTCCGTGGATGTATTTTTGTTATCTTCCGCGTTCCTTTTCCTTTTGCGTTCAAAACAGGCATATGTCAGCGCTCACCACGCCATGGCTTCTTCTTCATCGTCGTCATCTACTTCTTCGATAACAACTCGAAGAGCACGCAGTGGCAGTAGCCACGACAGCACTATGCTTCATCAAACACCGCCAACGTGCTCCGCTCTGCCGCCATTCCCTTGTGTCTCATCTGCCTCGTGTTCTCTGACGCCGTCTTCTTCGTCTGCGAAAGAAACTGGCAACCTTGCTTCTGCTCCTGATCCTGCTTCGTCTACTCCTTTGGCTCAAGATGCTCTTTCGAACAGTGCTACAGCTCCTGCAGATGAGCACGGAGGTGACGACGCACCACCAAGTGAACGAGCGCAAATTGAAGCTTTGGCGGAAATGTTGCCTTCGTGGGTGCGCGACGAGCTCTCGTCATTACCGCTACTTCCTGCTTCTTTTTCTCCTTCTTCTCCTTCTGAGGGGGGCGTGAGGGCACCACCACTTGCCATGTTGGCGCAAGGCCGCACAAATGACGACCTCTTCAACGCTTGTGCGCGAAACTTTGCGCGCTACGGTATACACGTGCACTTCATTCACTGTTTCGATGTCGTGGTCGGTGTAACTATATCTCGTTGCTGGAGTATTTTGCGTGCTCGGTCAATTCCTTCCACTCTCCTCCTTGTTGTGTACGCACGAATCCTCTCGCATGAGCTGGATCTTTCAATGTCTTAACTGCCTGTCTTTGCTGTGGTTTTCTATGTAACACATTAGGGGATTTGGACCTGGAGTTGCTCTTGCCGCTGTGGGCCAACCGGCTTCTCAGCCACTGGCCTCTTTGGAGTAGTAATGCCGCAGAAGGTGGCGCCTCCGTTGGGGAAGAAGAAAGCAGCCGAATGGGCGCCGTGCATTTCGCGTTGGCTCAAGTAAGTTTTTGTTGCGCTGCTGAAGTCCGAAGTTCACTGCAGTGCATAATTGTAAATGAGGGTTTCCTCTTCGAATACAGCAACTACACCTGGGAATAGTGCATGCTCGAAGGTTACACATTTCGGAATTGAAGGATGGTTGTTTTTCTATTCCACTTCTTGGTTTCTGGTAGTATCGTTCGTCTCGGCAGTCTTCATACATCTGAATTTGCATAGAAACGTCGGTTGAACTTATTAACTTTTTTTCTGGGTATATTTTGCCCTTATGCCCATATACAGGTGATGCGATGTGGGTTGGTCAACGAGTCCTGCCCCGATGCTGTGCCTCTTTTGCTCTCACAAGCGTTTGCGCTTCTCGCTCCCAAGCCACAGCCAATGCCACCTGCCTCTCAAGGCAGTCTAGCAGCTCCTGAACGCTCGCTACCTCTACCAGAAACCTTAGAAGAGCAATTACGCAAGCGGGTTCCTGCCGCGACCTTGGACTATTTCGTTGCATCGGCACTTGAGTGAAAGGAATGAGGGAGTGCGAGTGACTTTAATCCGAGATACATGTACCTCCTTTCTTGGAATATCTTTTTGGTGCGCTTCGTAGAAATAATTCACCAAAGTACTATATTTCATCCTGCGCTTATACTTTTGATTGCGGTTGTGGCCAAGTGAGAATATAACATATAACTTTATGCTTTGTGGACTGAGGGTGTTAAAATCACTTGATTTTCATGCAAAGTTATTGTCCTCAAGGGCGATGTGCAGTGGTGCGCGATTGGTATTTCGGTGAGTTGAATTGGAATGAAAGTGGAGTAGATAGTAGACCATATTTCGGTATTCGGCCAAAGATCCAGGGATATGTGATATAGCGCTTTGAATGGCATGCTCTGGTCTTGGTCATAGTCGCAAACTCAGAATCACTCCGAGTTAAAAATCGTTTTTGAAACCCAAACCCAATTGACAAAGAACTCGGTGCTTAGGTCTCTACTCAGATAAGTGATAAGCGAAGGGCCATGATTCAAACGCAGGATAAAGCAGGTGTTGTGCAGAGGGCACAGGGCACTCGGGCACAGGGATGGGAACTCCGACCCCCACTACGTTCACATACCAGGCCAAATGTGCGAATCGGAAAACACCCAGCCGCTCAGCTGAGTCAGAGATGTCCTCGAGGTCGACGACTAAACTAGTCCTCTATATTATTCTTCGTTGCGAAGCGCGTCTCGCTATATACATGAAATGCAGCCGAAGGTCTTCAAATGGCACTACAAGTAACGGAAGAGAAAAAAAAACGGAAAAAAAGATGTTTCAGAAGGCTTCGGAGACTACTACAGAAGAGCGCACTCACCTCAGGACGATCCTATAGACTTCTATAGAGGGACTATTGCCTGCTGGAAAGCATTTAAAATACGCAGTAAAGATGATTACTGATTGAGGTGCAATTATGAAATACAGAAGTATTGGCGTTACTCGCTCCTAAACGAAGTTGAGCTGGAGCGATAAATCTCAAATTACTCCTTGCCTAGTGCTGCTGCAGTCTAGCTCACTATATATAAACGTGCGTAGTCCTTCATCTAGCTGACACTTATAATCCTAGCTAAGTAATCGATATTCATTGCGGCGGCTGCACCATCTTCCTCTATTACCTTCTTGCCAGGTTAGGATTTCTATTGTGCAAGCTCGCCAGAAATCAATGCTCAGAGCGCAGAATTTGGCTTAAATTTCCATAGGGCGTTGGGCTAAACTGCCTCGCACGTGAGCTCATGCACCAAGATTATTATCTGAGTCTGGACTGATGGACTAGTGGCAGATGACTCGAGGGTATGACTCCAGTGAAGGTCTGAAGGCGCACTTTGTTGTACAGGCATTCCCATCAAGTTAAGTTTTACCATGGTGAAAACCAGGGGGCAGCAGCCTCCATCTGTTTCCACACTCCCCCTTCTTCATCTTGAAGCTTGAGAGCTGCAGAAAAGTTCAAGCGCAAGTAATTATATGCACTTTATGCAAAAGTCGTTCAGCTTAATCAAACTACTTGATCTGAAGTTTGCAATTGTCTACTGTCGTCTGCTGTGAAGAACGTTCCTTCGTCTTTGGGGAGTATCACAGAGGCTTGGTGACTATTTAGCAGGCTAAACTGAAAGCAAAGAAACATAGCCCGCGACACATGGCAGTGCCGGAAGGTGAATTTCATGATAATCAGGGACGGAGTTTAACACATAATTGAGTCTGCTCTCTCCACGTCATTGCCAGGGGTATTTCTTTGTATTTGGGAAATATAACTAGGCTGCACTAGACTATACGTCGGCCACCATATATCGCTCCGCTTTAAAATATTCGTACTGTAGAATTTCTATAGTGGAAGTGCTTTTTAGCCAAGCATGGTGTCAGCTCCGTAAAAGACGTGAAATGCGATATCCCATAGGTCTCAGTTGTACGCACTAGCAGGATCCAAACGAAAAAAGAAGCGGAGAAAAAGCGTGCCCGATGGGGTTTGAACCCATGCGGAAATTTTCCAATGGATTTCAAGTCCATCGCCTTAACCACTCGGCCACAGGCACATAACCGGGTCGGTGAAATCACGTAATTTTATTACTACAAATCATATTTTCGGGAAATAGACCCATTTTGCTTGCACCACAACACTCCTCTCATCGTCATTCCGCTTCTCTCTTCTCTCACCATCATCTCACCATTTCCTCAACCTTAGCTTCGAGTCGTCCGTAGTGTTTGCCTCACCATCTGCATGAGCATAAAGCTCTGAACTATGCGTTTGGATCATTCGCTTTCAATAGCATGCTGTGCGTTCCTTGTGGCGTGTTGGGCTTGGCAGAAATGGAGGACCAACCCCTGCGAGATGACGTGGATGGTAAGTGCTCAGTTGGACAAAATTCGATAGTGCAGCGAGAATTTTTTTAATCTATTGCGATACTTTTGTACTTCCTTAGACGCCGGCCTACGTTGAGGAAGACGTGCCGCAGAATGACACCCCGTACAGGTTGGTGCGCTACATGGGCGACCGCGACGAGGGCGACGAAGACTTTTGGGTGAGGCTTGCTACCCCCGTGTTGTTTGTGCCTGGCCACTTCGGCGACTACCAACAAGCGCGGTCGCTCGGAGCTCATTTGCGCGGGCAAGGCCTCAACATAGAACTCTATACCCTGGACTTGCTTCACGAGCCTACCGCGCTTCATGCCGGGCTTATTTGGCAGCAGGCACACTTTACGAGCGTCTGCGTGCAGTACCTAGCTGGACTGCACTCTTCGTCGTCCTCAATGATCATGGTTGGGCACTCGTACGGCGCGATTGTGATTCAAACTGCTCTAGTCTTGCCGTCTTTTCCCGTAGGTAGGGTTACTGCTCTTATTACCCTAGGGGCTCCCCATCAAGATTCGCCAATACATCTCGACCGCAGCATCGCTACCTTTTACGACCGCCTCAGACTCTTTTGGCGCGTTGTTACGCCTCCACCACCGGCAGCACCTACTGTAGCCGCAGCCAAAGCAGAGCTAAAGGGCAACAATTCTACGGGCCGTGGGATGTGGGATACTATGCTGCAATACGTTCCGTCGTTCATTTCTGGGAGGAACTCGACGGAAGCTAACACATCAGCACCTGCAGTGGAAGTGAACAACGCGGCGCAGAACGCCAACGACGACAAGAGCAGCGGCAAGGACGCAAGCGGCGTCGAAGCATGCGTGCCAGATCCTGCAGGTGAGAAGACGTGTGACCCTTCCTCCGATCAGGCATCGTCGTCGTCGTCGTCGTCTTCGTCGTCAGCAGCGGACGTCGTCAGGGCCCTGTCCGCGAACGCGCGGAAAAGCAAGCGCGAGCAACACGCGAGCACCATTGAAGCGGCCACCCAGCAGCGCAAGGCGCGGCAGCGGTACTCCAACGCGCGGCTCAGCAACCTTGCCCTGGTGAGCATTTCCGGCGGTTCCGGCGACGAAGTGGTGCCTGAGCACTTGTCGTCCCTTGAGGGGGTGGCGCCGCCAAGCCAAGCGTGGCACACCACGCTCCCGGCGCTCCGCGGTGGGGTGGACCACGTTGCCTTGCTGTGGTGCGCGCAAGTGCAAGCAGCCGTGGCGCGGGCCATTGGGGCCGCGATTGCTCTGCCGCCGAGTGCCACGGCCGCAGCGAGGCTCAAGGCCATCAAGGCCAACTTCTTCAACAGCTCAACCACCACGGATTCTACTACTGCAGCTGCTGCAGCAGCTGCTGCTGCTGACGCTGCTGCCGCGGCGGCATCGCCTTCACTCTCGTCAACGTGGTCTTGGCAGTCAGTGACTGCGTCTCTGAGTGAGCCGTTCCTTTCGCTCGTCACCACGCGGTTTTGGCTCGCGGTGCCGGTGTGGACTAGCATGGGCATGGCCATTCTCGCGGCCCCCCTGCTGCACGCTCTCTTAGACGTGGCGAACCCACCCGTGCGCTTCCCAGACCCTGCCCTTCTGGTGGCGCCGAGCCTGCACTGGCCTCTGGTGCTCTTGAAGCCCGCGTGGGCTGCTCTCCTGGAAGCGTGTACCCCTGTACCCAAGGGCACCTGGCCAGCACTCGCGGGGTCTGCTGCGGCGCATGTGCTATTGAGTGTCTACCCCTCTTTAAGCACTGGCAATTGGGGTGGCGAAGACAACACCATTCCAGGAGTGGATGGCATGGACGCCGATATCAGCAATGCAGGAGATGGCGATGCTGCACCAGCATGGCACGCGCGCGTTCTCGCCTTCTTAGCGACACAGGGTCTTGTAGCGCTCCAGTACCTCGGGGCTATGGTTCTTAACTTGGTCAGCACCCCAGCCTTCTTGTTGTTCAGCGTAATGGTGAACGGGGCAGCGCTCTTCTTAGCGCCTCTGGTGCTTTACGGGGCGCTCTTGCTGGTGTTGGCGGTGGCAGAAGCTGCTTTAGCGTTCTTGCAACGTTGTTCGTCCCGTGCATGGAGTGCTGCATGGGCGGTCTTCGCGAAGCCCTTGGCGGTGGTCTCCAGCGGAGCTGCTGCTGTAGGCCGCCTCAGCCAGCGGTTGCGTGCTGCCCTCCCCTTTGGCCTCGGTGAAGCAACGGGCGACGACAGCGAGCGGAAGTCCGGCGACGACCTGCGCGATGCTTTCCGAGCGCAGCGGCAGTCCAAGGCAGCAGCCGCCGCCGCCGGGGGGAACTCGTTTGGAAGCGGCGGTGCGTGGGCCGCGCTGTTTCATTCCCCACTGGTGTGGACTTTGGTGGTGGTCTACGCTGCTTTGCACGTGCAAAGTGTAGCACCCCTGGTGGTGCGAGGCCTCGTGTCGTGGGGGCAGCCCAGCAGCTTCGCGCACGAGCTCGCACTTTGGACTGCGTTTGCCGTAGCGGCCATTGCCGTGCTCCTAGTGTCCTTCCTCGTAGTACCCGCGGGTGCTTGCACCACGGCAGCAGCCGCAGCATCGTCTGCTGGATCGTCTGGCGCAGTAGCAGCTCCGACAGCAGCTGCTATGAGCGACTTGACCAAATACCACCGCATCCTCGTCCTGCTGTACGCACCCCTGGTTCCCCTGTGCGCCGGCGCCCTGGCGCATGCGCGTGCGGTGCTGTCGCGCCCGCCTACGGCCTCTGCCCTCGTGTACTCCACTGCTGCTTCCCTTACTTTCGACGCGGTGCTGGATGCAGCGCTGCTCTTTGCGGTGCTGAGCCACCTCGTGCTCGCTCGCACCAGCCCGCTGCCGCTGCCTGCGCCCCTGCGGAACGTCGAAGGCTTCTTTCCGAAGCTTCTCGCCTCGCAGGACTCTAGCAGCAGCAAAAGCAGCAGCAATGGCAGCAGCAGCAGTGGTGGCAGTGGGGAATCAGACCGAGACAAAATGATCGTGGTAGCGTCCACCAGTGCAGCGCCAGAGCAGGTGTGGGTGCGCCGCTACGAGTGGCGCACCGGGGAGACATACTACGAAGAAACGTCGAGTGGCAAGCTGCTGTACCCCGACGGAGGTCCCGACGCGATTTTCGAAGTATCGGACTTAGACAGCCAAGCGCTGAGCCATGGAAAGAGCGGAAACGACCTCGTGGTGATGGGCCCTGGTTTCCAAGTGGTGCAGGACAACTCTTTAGGAGACGCGTTCAAAGACATGTGGGGCACTCCTTTTGCCGCCACGCGCGCCGAGCAGCAGTTCAAAGCAGCCGTGGCCAGCGCAGGCGGCCGGAGCAGCAGCAGCAGTGGAAACAGCGGGTCGTCGTACGCCGCGGTCGTGGAAGCCGCGCTGGAGTCGCCCGAGGCGTGGTTCGTCGCTGCGCTGTACGGTTTGGTGGCGTTTGTGGGGGTGGCAGGCCTCAGCCGAGCCTTCCACGCGTTTTCAGGGCTGGGAATCACTGCGGCTTTACTAGCGTGGCGCCATCTACTGCTATTTTGAAGGGAACGTCGAAGTGAATCGGATGCGTGTGAGTTCCGATATGATATCGCATCGGAGAGCTGCTTTCAGAGAAATGATATTGGTGCTGCTACTTAATTCAACTCATTATATCCAATCTAGAGTTATCGAATTAGCTGTTTGCTGTCCTATGGAGATCCATGGGATTTGACCTTTGAGAGTACGAGAGTAGAAAAGGTTTATCGCTCATAGAAAGAGCAGCCGAGATGCCTAAGGCAACATCTTGAACTACAAGGGGGCAATAAGGGGCCTGGTGCATATGCATATGCGTATATCTTTGATTACTGATCGCTGATCACCTATAGACCCTAGTACGCTGCTAATTACGTAAATAGGTGCATGTTTGTGGTATGAAGATGAAGAGGCAATGAAGGAAATCGGGCATATCACCGGAGCTGCTACATACAGCTGTGATATACAGCAGACATTGGCCAAGCAGATGGGCCAAGGGATTATCGGCACTTCATCTGTCATTCTTCGATCCGCTTTTCACTATTATCTACTGCTGCTGTGTAAAGCGAAATCCTTTGTTTGTTCGTTGAAATCCAACTCGTTTGATACCGCGCCCATCTCACGTAATCTGTTATGACTTCTTCTGTGCCGGCGGCCTCGCGTCTCTTTCCTTGTTTCGCTGACACCCTCGATAGCTGGAGGCGGCAAGTCGTTGCCCTGAGGCCCATCTTCATGCTGCTTTTGGTCGTCGAGGAACCAAAACCCAGCAGATTTCATCATGTTTACTTTGGCGTGACTCGCTAAGCAATTCATGTGCACCTGAGCAGAACACAAGTTGGAGTAAGAAATTCGATGTCAAGCACTGAAGCAGAAAACGAGATAACAACCTCAAGTGCATTCATATTGCCTATCTGCACTGCGTCAAGGGATGATGTCGATGATGCTTACCCAAACACAATTTTCGTTGCTTTTTCGAAGACCATGCTGCCGCTTTCCTGCACAGTTGCAGAACTTCGAGGGGGGCAGGCATCGCCAGGACACATTTCTGGCACCCATTCTGCTACTAATAGTAGTAGCAGCGACAGTGCTATCATCTGGTAGGTTGCTAATTGCGCCTTTCTGGTCTAAGCTCGGGAGTTGAGCAGGTAGAGTGACAGTACCCCACGCAGCGGTAGCGTTACGCTGAAGATAAGCAGGAACTGACGCTCCGTAGCGCGAGCCACCGCGAAGGAGCAACTTCAAGCCTGACGCACAAGATGAGTACAAAGAGGATGAACGAAATGCCATGACATCGCACATGTTCAATACAAAGGTGGGAGCATAAAATGTGATTTATACCTCGCATGTCTCCGTAGGCAGGCCCCGAGGATCCTAACGGTTCAAGTGACCTCCAAGCGCGCAAGAGCGCTAGTGCAGCCCCACCATCGTCAGCACGCCACGCAGAAAATGCTGGGTTGGTTTGCGGGCCAGCGAGGTTGTCGCATGAAATGCTCAGGGACCAGGGACTAAGTTGTTGCTTTGCAGGAACGCTGTCTGGTACAACTACGACTTCGGAATTGAGGCTCGCAAAAGCCCGAGCAAAGCCAGGCATGACTACGGAGTCCGTGTCTAAAAAGAGCACGGATATGGTCATCAGTAGAACGCACTCGATCCAGCCCAGCCGTTCCCACGTGAACCGATTGTAGAGAGGCGAGTGCTGAGCCATAGTGTCTAGAGATCTGGCGTGATGCTGAGACGCATTAGCGTGAATTCTAGACCTACTGGGTGACAATGCACATGCCC
>Ga0307982_1004622_pt1 | contig 10855 bp, 11 predicted proteins | sample OrgLakmetagen989_FD_201847 | JGI IMG/M metagenome (GOLD analysis project Ga0307982, IMG submission 201847) | Saline water microbial communities from Organic Lake, Antarctica - #989 | ecosystem: Environmental > Aquatic > Non-marine Saline and Alkaline > Saline | place: Antarctica: Organic Lake... | reverse complement strand
CTTTTGAATAGATTTGTAACATTTTGTAATCTTCGTGTGATATTTCTCCTGCCGTCGATCCTCGCTCTACGCTTTCTTTTCTGTACCACTTTACCCTATCCATTATCCGTTTCTCGCACACCCTGCACTACGTAAGGCTGTGATTGGTCCGAATGGCGCGGGCAAGAGCAACGTCATGGATGCTATTTCTTTCGTGCTGGGCGTGAAGTCGCGGCATCTTCGATCTCACAAGCTTGGCGACCTTGTTTTCCGCGCAGATGGCAAGGTATGACTCCATTTCTGATTCGCGCCGCATTCCTACTTCCGCCTCCCAAATCCCTCACATGTGTACCCTTTTAGGCGCCTTCGAAGCGGCGTGCTAGCGTGAAGCTAGTCTACCAAGTGGACAAGAATGAAGTTGACGATCTTCCGGTGAGATATGTGATTGGTCCTCTACACGCCCTGCCACTACCCTACGTTCTCATCCTGATTTCGAATTTTATGCTCACGTTTGTGTAGGAGGGTGACGAGCTGCACTTCATGCGCACGATTGCTGCTTCGGGAGTTGGTTCTTATCGAATTAATGACCAAGAAGTCACTTGGGAGGCGTATGACAAACGCCTGAAAGACATCGGTGTGCTTACCAAGGCTCGAAACTTTCTCGTTTTCCAGGTACTGGCTCCTGAATCTATTCCTTGGCTCCTTCCCAGCCCTGTCCACATGCTCCATGTATTAGTGATTGTGTGCTTGCAATATGATGCCCCTGTAGGGCGACGTGGAGTCGGTTGCCTCCAAGTCTCCGAAGGAGCTCACTGCCCTCATCGAGCAAATCTCAGGGGCCGAAGACTACCGGTTAGTTCCTGTGTCCGCTGTCCGCTCTTCATGACGAGCCAAGTCTACCGTAAATGCGCCTAATCTGATGTATCTACCTGATAACAGTGAAAGATACGAGGAGCTGCGGAAGCTCAAAGATGAAGCTGAGGAAAACACGATTTTTAGCCTCCAAAAGAAAAAGGGTTACGCCGCAGAGAAAAAACAGGTTCGCGAGCAAAAAGAAGAAGCGGAGCGATTCAACGGCAAGCTTGAGCAACTTAAGGTGCAGCAGCAAGAGTACTACCTTTTTCAGCTTTTCAACGTGCACCAGGAGATGAACGGGCACCAGGAAAAGATCGAGTCTCTTGAAGAGACCAGGGAAGAGACCCAGGCCCGCGAAGCAACTGCAGAGGATCGTCTCAAGTCCGCCAAAAAGGCGCATGGAAAGCTCAATCAACAACTTGCTGCATCTGAAAAGGTTGCCTATCTACGTACTTTCTTTGTTTTCGGTGCTTTCTACTCTCCATCTCATCGTCCATTGTTTAGTAGCTTTTTAAAATTGTGCTTTAATTCGTTCACCTGAAGTTTCTTCGTTTGTTTGTTTTAGACGGTGTCGCAGCACAAAGCTGAGCTGGAAAAGACAGAGCCTCAGCAAATTAAGCTTGCGGCTGAGGCCAAAAGCTTGATCAAGAAGATTGCCGAAGATGAGCGTGCGGCTGAGAAAGTGTCCAAGGACTGTGAAGAGTTAGCAGAGCGCATTGAGGGCATTGAAGAAGACATGGAGCAGCTGACGGAAGCCGAGGCAGTGCTCGACAGTAATGCAGCTGAGGCACAAGCAAAGGCTGGCGTCAAGCTAGATGAAGGAAAGACAGCTGAATATGATGTTCTGAAGGCAGAAGCTGCCAAAAATACAGCGGCCGACCGCTCTCAGGCGGAATCCTTGCACCGGCAGCAGAAATCGGATGAGAATTCCCTAGCTCAAGTGGAGGCCGACCATGCGGAGCTTAAAACCAAGCTGGAGTCGGACAAAGAGCGCCTTCAGAAGCTCAAGGAGCGATGGTCCAGCATCAATGCGGCAGCTGAGGAAGCTCGGGCACAAGCTCAGCAAGTTCTTGGAGAGCTGCAAGAGCTGCAGAACAAGGAAGCGGGCGACAGCTCGACTCGCGCCACGCTCGAGACCGAGTTGGAAGGCGTGCAGACCCACCTGCAAGGGGTCAAGGACGACCGGCAGCAAAGCAAGCAAGAAGAAAAGATGGCGGAGTGCTTAGAGACATTAATGCGACTCTTCCCCGGCGTGAAAGGTCGCTTGTTGGACCTCTGCAAACCCGTGCAGCGCAAGTACGATACCGCGGTCACGGTCGCAGCAGGTATTTTTGCGTAAGACTTGAAGCTACCTGCCTTCGCATGAACAAACAAGTTAGCAACAGTATCTACAAAACGCCTTCATGAATGTTTCGTTGCTAAATAACAATCAGGTCGGCACATGGATGCTATTGTTGTGGACACGCAGCAGACGGGCTTTGAGTGCATTCAGTACTTGCGGGAGCACCGCATCGGTGTCGCGTCCTTCATCCCCCTGAGTGGTCTGAAAACGAGGGAAGTGAATGAGCGGCTGCGCACTCTGGGCTCCAAGAGCAAGCTGGTTGTGGATGTAGTCCAATGCGCGCCCGACATCAGGCCTGCTGTGGTCTATGCGGTCGAAAACACGGTGGTGTGCGAGACGCTGGACGACGCGCGAGATCTCTGCTTTCGGCGCAACGAAAAGCTCAAAGCAGTCACGCTAGACGGCGCAGTGATCAGCAAGGCAGGCACCATGACCGGTGGAAACGCGCCGCGAGACGTCGGGCATAGCCGCTGGGACATGCAAGTGGCGTCGGAGCTCAAGGCCAAGCGGGATAAGCTTCTGGTGGAGATTTCGAAATTAGACACCACGCGGCGCGACCAAAGTGCCATCACAGAGCTGCAAACCAAACTGACGCAGCTCAAGTCCAAGGAGCAATATGCTGTCAAGGACCTCAAAGTGACCAACGAGAAAATGGCAGGCCTTCAAAAGCAGGGTGCTGAGTTAAAGAAGCAAATTGCACATGTGCTTCAAGAGAAGCAAAAGCTGCAACCTTTGATATCGGATCGCGCTGCCCAAATTGAAGAAGTACAGGCTCGTCTGGTCGCATCTGAGGATAAAGTTTTCAGCGCATTCAGCCGCAGTCTGGGCGTTGCCAACATTCGCGAGTTTGAGGAAGGTCAGCTGAAAATCTTGCAGGAGACAGCAGAGGCGCGACGGAAGCTTCGTGCACAGAGGGCGAAGTTAGAAGCGCAGCTTGAGTTTGAGCGCACCAAGGACTTCGCAAGCCCGCTCGCTAAGATCGAGAAGCGAGTGACGCAGGCCAAGGCCCGCTTGGCGCAGGTGAAAAGTGCAACGAGCTCCTTGAACGCAAGTGAGAAAGTGGTCCGAGAGAAACTTCGCGATGCCGAGGAAAGCCGCGACGAGGCGAAAAGCGTACTGGAAGAGAAAGAGATCGAGGTGAAGGCGTTACAGGGAGAGCGGTCAGAGTGCAGCAAGGAGCGCGTAGTCCTCTCGAAACGCGTCACTGCTGAGGAAACAGCATTGGAGCAGCTTCGAGGTAAGCTGCATGCGGTGCTTCAAAAGGCGAAAGTCGATGAGGTGCCTTTACCCATGGTTGGAGGCGGAGAGTTTGGTGGCACCGATGGACGATCTGAGACAGGTTCGCAGGCTCACTCGGAAGCTCAAAGTGAGGCCACGGGATCGACTCATCTGAGTCAGAAGGACGACAAAGCTGTTGTAGCGGATAGGCGAAACGCAGAAAAGATTGACTTCAAAAGTTTGTCGGCCAAGTATCGCGATGCCCCGTCCAAACAAGCAGACACTTTGAAGCGCGAACTTGAGCGGAGCATTTCGGATCTCAAGACTGACATTGAGGCGATGCAGCCCAACATGAAAGCAGCCGAGCGATTCGACGACGTTTCGTCGCGCCACAAGACGAGCGCTGACGACTTCGAAACAGCGCGGGAAGACGCGAGGAGTGCAACGACGTCGTTCAATGAAATCAAGTCGAAACGGCACGAGGCATTCATGGCGTGCTTTAACCATGTGAGCCACGAACTCGCTGTGATCTACCGGGACTTAACGAAGAGTAGCAAGCATCCGCTAGGGGGCAACGCATACCTGAGCTTAGATGACACAGAGGAGCCATACTTAGGCGGAATCAAGTACAACGCCATGCCTCCAATGAAACGGTTTCGCGATATGGAGCAACTTTCGGGTGGCGAAAAGACAGTTGCTGCTCTCGCATTCCTTTTCGCGATCCACAGTTTTCGGCCTGCACCATTTTTCGTGATGGACGAGGTCGATGCCGCGCTTGACAACGTGAACGTTAAGAAGGTTTGCAATTACATCAAGCAGCGAAGCAAAGATTTCCAATGCATCGTCATCTCCCTGAAGGATATCTTCTACGAGCAATCGGACTCCCTCGTAGGAATATGCCGTGATGTTAGCAGTAATAGTTCAAGGACGCTCACCCTGGATTTGGAGCAGTTTGACAACCAGGCTACATAGACGTAGCGCCGCTCCCTGCTATGGCTGGCGGTAGTAAGTGGGCATAAATACTGTTTCACTACGAGCATTTTGAAGCGAGAGGCGCGAGGCCGTGCGAGGCAGAGGCATTTAGGAACTTCGTACACAAGACAGAAGACGCGCATCGCTCCCTAGGACTTATTTTTTTGCCCTAGAAATACTAACAACGCAATTTATTGGACTTTTTTGCAGTTGCTTCCCAAAGAATTACGCAGGGAGTTATACCAACAATAACACTGGCTTAATATTTAATGCTGTCAGCCGCGAGAATAATGATAATGAATGATATCAGTGAAAAGTGATTGTGCCATAAATGTATGCGATAACATATGAATTTAGATATTGCGAGATCGAAATAGAAATAGGAATTGTGTGAACGCCACGTGCCTGGGTGTCTGGTGTCTGCGTGCGTGCGTTGTGCGTTAATGCTAATGCTAAAACCAAAACCAATCCGCAATCCAGGGACATCCACATCCACTCTAAAAACTGTATACTCTGGATCTGAACTTCACCTGATTACGAATTATGACTCTGACCCATCTGCCCTTATACCTATATCAATTCCCATTTCCCGCACAAAGGAATTCAACGAGTTCATACCTTAAGAACCCCTTATGGATCTTCTTGATTCTTGACTAGGTCTGCAGGTGTAAGCCGAAGGGTCATAGAAAGCAGCGTCGCGCAATTGTGGTAGCTCTAAAACTCTACAACGGCTACATGGGGGCTCTTGCTATGAAGTGCGTCACGTGCAGTTGTCTGCGATCCGATCTACATCTGTACTTCCAGTGCCGCCTCCCGAATAATCCCGTGAGCGCACTACGGTTCTGCGGTAACAGTGGCCGCATGTCACACACGGAAATGGCATGCAGCTATTTCTGCCTGAAGCTCACAGCCAGGAATAGATGAGACAGAGCTGCTGCAAGGAGTCCAACAACAAGAGATAGAAGCAGCCAATTGCTTCGGGGGGCTTCCTCGAGCGCCTCGCGAATCACAGGAAGAGCCTCCTTCTCCCAATTTTCGTTCCAGCGCAAAGTCGCTTGGGCACCTTGCCGCAGAGACGCTAGCTTTTCGTTAGCTGGGAACCCACACAGCAGTTCTTCGAGCTGTGAGCTCAGTTCTGCACTGCTCTCGAAGAGGACACCGTTCTTCTCGTGAACTACGAGCTCGCCAATGCACTGAAAGGAAACTGCGCAAACAGGAAGACCTGACCCGAAAAAGTCAACTACTTTCATGGGGAGGTCGAGGCCAGACGTCGATGTGTGCAAGCAAACGCCGAGATCGGAGCAGCCTAGCAGCATGGGGTAGTCGCCTGGAGCGAGCCACATGGTAAGCACACAAAACCTCTTGAGCTGCAGAGCTGCCACTTTTGCTTTGTAGTACTCTTTCAAAGGGCCTTTTCCAGTCACAACGACCACCGTAAACGAAATGTCGGTAGATTTTTGATCGAGCGCAGCAATAGCATCGAGAAGAAGAGAAAAATCTTCATCTTCGGTCCAACTGTGAACAAGCAGCGTTCAGGGAATGAGTAGACGACGCTTCATCGTATCAGAAAAGATGCTTAGAGGGACTCCATCTCACCTCGTGGAGGAAACAACTAGTGCCGGCCTATTCTTTCGAATTGCTACTCGGCCGCCAGAAAGTACTTCCGTAAAGAGAGTGCCATCAGTCGCTGCAGACGATAGGCCACGAAACTGTGCGAAAGCTGCAGCCGCTGGCGCAAACCTATCTCCAATTGAATAGGAGTGAAATAAAACAAGGGTGAAAGTCAAATGAAGGAAGGTTGAAGACCGATGTAAGTCGATGTATGCTGTGATGAATGAGCCTTTGCGTCTTGCACAGTAACTTACTCCGCCTCTAGACGCGAGAATAATTCGTGGCGTGCACGTGCATCCGTTACCGTGCCAAAAAAGGATGGCGGGCAGTCGTACAGCACGTTACACTCGATACTCAATGTGCTCCGCAAGTACTCCTTCATGGCATGCGTGACCGCGAAGGAACGTGTGGCTCGTCGTGCGCAATAGCCTTCTAACCATTGGCAAGCGCGGATAATCAAACCGTTGGGTGCACCCAGTTTAGGGCCAAGCGCAAGTGCGAGCACTGAGAAGCCTAAATTGTGGAAGTCAATGACGCACGGGACTCGACGCACGAACGCGACCAAAACCACACACGGGAGTATGGGAAAGCTCGGTGGGTTTTGAACAAGAATGCAATCAGGCCGCTCGATCCACATCAGCGCCCAGGTAAGCTGCAAAAAGAGGACGAGCGCTTTAATAATTGCAAACAGGGGCCAGCATTTACGTTTCAATGCTGACGACTCAAACGGAGTGATCAGGGCAAGCTCCAGCCGCGCTCGTAGCTCTTCCAAAGAGGGTACCAGAGATTCGCCCGCGTACCCCACAATGCTTACGTTAGCGCCTTCACGAAGCATTGAAAGAGCATGATATTGCATTCGCGGGCTCCGCCCTACGTCACCTCCAACGACAAGTGCTATGCGCTGCCCATGTAGTCGTGAGCTCATAACCAAGAACTTGTTATTCTGGGCTCTTTAAGGTCCTACAATGTTATACCCCTCAATTTTGCCAAGTCTACCTAAAAAAGCCTCGCTAGGCCACTCTACGATAACCTTATCTCTTATCTACCCAACCTTCCAACTCTCAACTTCCAATAGTGAATTCCTATGCTAAGACCTCGACATACTCATTACAAAATGCCTAGACCCAAACATACCCAACACTGGCTGTACTACACGTAGCTGCAATAAAGTAACGAAGTACTTAGCAGATAGCTCTATCCATTGTGTAGAGATTGTAGGTATGGGATATAGATATTATGAGATAGTGATAAGTATGAGCAATGAGAAGCTAGCTAAGTAGCTATGTAGCTAAGTAGCTAGCTAGCTACCGTAGCTACAGTAGAGATCACGAAAGATGCGAAATCCTATCTATTAATTACACAACGACACAACGATTTTCGTGTCCGCCCCTTTTTTTCTTTTTTCTGATTGGCTGGACAGGACTTCTGCCCCGAAATCGTGCATTGCACGGGCACCTGAACTTGTATATACGTACAACACGAGCAAAAGCTGGCCAAAACCCCAGAATATTTTGTCCCGAGAAGAACATCGGGAAAAAATATTTGGGCCATTCAGAGTAATTCACTTGGCCTGCTCTGCTGCTCTGTCAAGTAATCAGGCTTAATATCTATAGGGTGTGTGGTGTGTGATCGGCTAAGATTGCCTCCTTCTAGGAAATGGAGGATGAATTGAAGCAAGACGATGATCTATTATACAGGCTTCCGTTTAATAGAGCTTCTGCTAGCGAGCGGAGATTAAAGGGCACAGGGTTGTGCATCCAAGGAAATCATGGGACCTCGACGCATACAGGTTAAAATCAATTTTGCCCTTACTAAAACATCTTTCAAATACGAAGCTTAGGTGAGCGTGTTAAGCATGAGTGAGCCTTCCTCTTGGTCTCGTAGATACTTGTGCAACTTTTATTCTTGGCCCACTCTTGTGCAAGCTGGCGAGAAACTCGCTTTAAATGTTGCAATTGCCGAGGCGTGTCCTATGAGGGGGGCTTGGAGATAGCATCGTGGAAATCATGAATCCGATCTCATCTCTAAAGCAATCAAATAATGGACGCCTTCCTAGACTTCAACCACCCAACATATCTTCTTGTTACTCACTGCCATCCTGCTTTCTCGTGTCGAAGGAACGTTAGACTATGCCGTTGATTTTCGCCTCCCCGTGGGCACCCCAGTGGTAGCATCACGCGCTGGGCGAGTTGCTGCCATCACATCACACTTTGTCAGGGGTGGAGTTGACGCCAAATTTCGGCCACGCGCAAACTTTGTTGCAGTTCAACATAGCGACGGCACGTATGCGCGCTACTTTCACCTCCGACATAATGGTAAGCCAATAATTGACACGAATCTTCTGACATGAAACACTCCTCGTGACTCAACCGTCGACGTCTTCTAGGTGCAAGCGTTAAAAAAGATAGCGTGGTTGCTGCAGGTGACGTGCTTGGCTTGAGTGGCAATACGGGATTTTCATCCACGCCTCACCTTCATTTCGACGTCGTCGACGTCTTGCCCGAAGACACATGTTGCCTCGGGGTAGGCGGCGAGGACGTTCCCGCTGTGGCAGCGGCCTTCAGTGCGCGGTTGCCACGGCAGCCGATGCGAGCGCAACTTATGCTGGCCGAGCCTAGCGACGCTCACACGCCTCTGAGTAATAGCGCTATGGTTAAAGGCAACGCCGTTCTCATCGACAGGGGCAATTGCAGTTTCACGACCAAAGGTGAAGTCCGCAGTTCCAACACTCCCTTTCTTGTAATTCATTCAATGTTCACTACAACACTCTGTTTCACATGTCGCGCTGCTTGACAGTTAAAAATGCGGTATTAGCGCAAGTATCGTGTATCATTGTAGCGAACTCGGTGGAAGGGCCCGAGCTCTTCTCTATGGGTGGCCTTGACACGCCGCTCGACAATATTCCTGCCATCCTCGTGTCGAAAGAGTCGGGCCAATTGATCCGGGAGCACCTTGAAGGAAATGGCGGGAAAATCGAAGTTGTTCTATCGAGCAGCGATGGATATGAACTTGCGGTCGAAAAGAAAGAGAAAAGCGATAATGCTCTCAATTATGTTGCGAACACGCAGGAAGTGTTCTTCTCGTCCTTTGCTTCCGAAAAACCATTCATCCCGCAGGAAGGTGTTTTATATCCCACCGGGCTTGCCAGAGCTGACGATGTCAAAACGAGCTCGCGAAAGAAGGCCTGCTGCGTTATGCAGTGAAATTTGACTATTGGCAGCAAAAATTTGTATTTGTGCACCTTCACGCGAATTAGCGAAGAGCGAGACGCAGCCTGGGGTGCGATTTACGGTAGCGGTCCGAAACATTTAAATTCCCGTAACATCCGAAATTGCGGACCGAAAAACGGAAATACTCCGGAACAAATTCCGAAACCGAAACAATTTTTCCCGTAACATCCGAAGTTACGGTCCGAAACATTTATTTCTCGCCGTATTTCGCACCCCAGCAGGACACAGCGAAAGTCCGTTGGGTGGAAGGGCTACGTCCGAGGAAGAATAATGATATTTATACAGTTTATTGAAGGGACCATCCAAAGGTTTATAATTCAAGGGGGAATTCAGCTTCGTTTCTCGGCTATATCCGGGGAGATCCCGAATAAAACCCAAGTCAAACCAAGTCTTATCTACATTTAGCATTTATCAGCCAGGACAGACAGGAGAGAATTATCCAAGGGTGTGATTTACGATAACGGTCCGAAACATTTAAATCTCCGAAACATCCGAAACATCCGGAATTGCGGTCCGAAAAACGGGAATACTCCGAAACATAGTCCGAAACCGAAACTAATTTTTTCCGTAACATCCAAAATAACGGCCCGGAACATTTACTTTTCGCCGTATTTCGCACATAAAATTCACGCGAGTGATTTCGCGAAGTGAATTTGTACGAATCAGACGTGAATTCCGCCGCGGAAATCCGCTCAGAATAGAGTGACGTCACTGCGGAACTCTGTAGAGTTTGCTCGGATTCTTTGGTTTATATACATTAGTTGCAGTCCTATTTGTAGCTAACATTTTTTTTTTGACGATGCATGGCGCTCTTAACGGCAAAGGGCACGGCTTTTCTCTAGAGAGGAACCACGGCCATCACCAAGACTGGGTCTCCCATGTTCAATGTCGAGTTAAGGGTAAATCACTCGAATGGTCCTTGCGAAGGACTGGTTTCTTGAGTGTGAATCTCAAGTGGAAATTGTTCGCGTTAGTTACTAAACCCAATCCCCCTCGGGGGCTCAGAAAAAAGTTGTTCACGTGGGGGGACAGCACCACGCACCCAATGACCAAACGCCACCAAAAAGAATACAAAAATCCGTATGTCCCGTATGTCCTGCATATTTGAGGATTCTGCCGTGGATATACCGCACGTGGATTCCGCGGAATTGCGCGTAAATACCACGCGAAGTGAATTTTTTAACCATCGCACGTGAATTCCGCGGGTACGAGAATCGCACCCTCGTTTCGATACCGATTATAGGTGCGCATCAGATTCGGCTCAAACGGTAACATCTGACGTCTTCCGTAACAAAGATAATGCGTGGCAGTGGCAAGGAACCGCGAAGTATCACAAAGAGATGAAAGATTAGAGATGGACCCTTGGCAAAAAAAAAAAAAAAAAACCTGTATTGACCGTTATTTTCTAAAAATGGGCGAATGCCGGGAGGTGCTGGGCGGCGGACCAGCACCTCCTTCGAAGCTATAAACGCTTCGAGTGCAACCGGGATCCCAAAATTAGTGAGGTTAAGTGTTTAGAGCATCGCCGGTCGCCTACGACCCGTCGATCAATTTACACCTCCTCATCAAGTTGTGGGGCGCCACATTGTGGCGCAGCATCCACCGCATGGGCTTGTAGTAGCGTCGCCGTGAAGTGTAAAGCGGCATG
>Ga0307982_1004621_pt1 | contig 10856 bp, 8 predicted proteins | sample OrgLakmetagen989_FD_201847 | JGI IMG/M metagenome (GOLD analysis project Ga0307982, IMG submission 201847) | Saline water microbial communities from Organic Lake, Antarctica - #989 | ecosystem: Environmental > Aquatic > Non-marine Saline and Alkaline > Saline | place: Antarctica: Organic Lake... | reverse complement strand
CAAAGACTCCATTATCTAGATACTTAAGGACGACTCCTAAGGTTTCATTACTTTGGAACTCCCGAGGGGTAACGAGGGATTTGAACCATTTGAACCAACTCTCGAAAGCTAACGACGGATTTGAACTGCTGCAAAGATTCCAACGAATCGAAAAAGCGTAACCCTAACTTAACCCTAACCGACGAACGACAAAATGTAGGATACGAATTATTCTGAAGGTCAGGATTGTCCACGGAGGAACGGAGGAACGTAGTACCATTAAATCTTGTAGAGTCCTCCTACGGAGACTACGTACCCTAGCTAGAGGAGATAAAATGTGACACTGCTCCGAAACGATGCTCCGATGCCTCCCATGGCTCCGAGACATTTACACGAAAGTGTACTATATTAGGTGACATTTGAAACTTGTTTCGTAACTTCGTAACTGACTGACGACTTCAAAAATGGCTACAGATTAGATGAGTAGCTTACTAGGCTAGAAGATATTATAAACGGCAAGCGTTGGCATCAGTGATGCTGGTATTGCAAGGTGAAGGAGATGTCGCACCGATTCGCGTGCCGATGCCACCTAGAAGCGTACCGTACGTCCTCTTAGTCGGCCGAGCTCCAGACTCGGACGTTGCGCTCCAAAACCGCTCCGTGAGCGGCCGGCACGCACGCATAGAGGTGTCCATGGCGCCGACCCTGGACGAGAATGACCAAGAAAATGGCGCAGAAAGATACAAGGTAACTGTGCGAGACAGTGGAGCAGACGGAAGTGGGTCTCGCTTCGGTACGCTCGTCGGAGAGCAACATCTCAAAGGCACCGCGGCAGTGTTGATGAAAGGAGACAAGGTTTGTTTCGGCACCGCGAAGTACGGCGCGCACTTCCGATTAGAGCCTGCGACTGAAGCTGATGAAGAGCAAGCCGAGCGCGCACGCCCCGAGAGAAATGAGCCCCGGCCAAGCCACAATCGAGAACGCATCGGTGGCCTGCCTGATTTGGCAGCAAGAACTCAGGAAGCTCGCAGAGGCGCGTCAGCCTCGGAGCGCAATCGACCACCACCAAGTTTCACGGTCCCAAATGGGGAGCCGCTGCAAGTGAACTTGGATGATGAACAGCCACCCGACCAAACGGCGGCTTTTTCACCGAGTGGGCCCCCACCGGGTAGCCGAGGTGCGAGGAGTGGAAGTAGCCAGGCTTGGCAAGCATCTAATCAGGGCCCGAATGACCGTACTCAGGAAGCGGCGCCGCGCAATAGTAGAGACGACTTGCCGTGGCGGCCGCATTCAAGCAGTCGCGACAGCAGTGGGGCTGGTGCAGTCGGTGGGCACCCAACAAGAGGAGGAGGAGGAGGGCGAAGGCGTGGAGAGCCAGAAGTAACGCTCGCTTTCCCAACTGCAGATGGCGTGGTGGTACGAGACTCGCGAGACCCTTGGCCGGAAGATCGCGCAAGGGAAGGCTTCGATGCCAGTGGCGACATCAATGCAGGCATCGACAGCCCGGGTTCAGATGCTTCACTGCCTCAGCAGCATCAGCGGGGCGGCAACCGCCGCCGTAACCACAATCGAGCGCCCCCCGCCAGCGACAGCGCCACTGGTTTGAGCGACTTCGAGTGGCAAGCGTTGAGTGCGGAGCGGGACGCGTGCGGAGCGCTGCTGCAAGCCGTGGACCTCGGCCTTGCGGGGATGGTGCCCTTTGCCCAAGTGAAGCGCCCTCTCACGGGGGATAATTTCAATGGGGCGCCGCGAGAAGCCGCCGCTGAAGGAGCAGCAGGGCCGGGAGGCGGACCAGGCGCTGCAGCCGCGAAAGAAGCCGTGGCGTCGGCAGAGTTGCGAGCAGTGCAAACCAAAGCGGAGCGTCTGGACCACGAGCTAGCAGTGCGCAGCAAGCAAGTCAAAGAACTCATGGATGCTTTAGACGCAGCGAAGGCAGCAGCAGCAGCAGCAGGTGCAGCAGCAGCAGGTGCGGCAGCAGGTGCGGCAGCAGCAACCTCGCCAGGTCGGCCTGTCAGCCCTCCGGGGGCGCACTTTACCCCTGCTGCAGCTGCATCTGCGGGCCAGTACTTACCACCTGAAGATGGACCACAGACTACAGCAGCCCTGAATGTGAAATTAGCGATGCTTCGTGCCGAATGCCAACGCCAAAACCATGAGATTCAGCAGCTGCGCCGCCAAGCGCACGTGGTTCCTCAACCTCTGGACCTTGGCGGCGCGAATCTTGACGGCGAGGGCACGGCACAGTTGCACACGGGCGAGAGTGTAGGCTCTGCCACTCGAGGCTTCCTGAACAGTCCTTATGAAAAGCAGCCTGGAAGGAAGCATAGTGCCAAGCTACGGCTAGCTGGTTTGCCGAGCGTACCCCAAGCAGCTGCGTGCCGTTTGCTTTGGGGTGCGGCACGGTCGGCCTGCTCGCGTGGGCTGGGGCGAGCGCTGCGGTGCTGGATGGCTGCGATGGGGGCTGCGCGAGCGCATGAACGCGCAGAAGCAAAGGCGCACGCGCAGACGGCCGTGGCGCTGGCTGCGTCCAACGCGAAGCTAGCAGACGTCGAGGCTAGAGCCAGAGCAGCGGCTAGTGCGGGAGCAGGACCGCCACCTACGAGTGCTGCTGCGCGAGCAGAAGCGTTAAGAGCTGAGCGGCAGGCACGGCAAGCCGCACTGGCAGGTAACAATAACCAGGGTCACGGTTTGTCTTCCTCTGCAACAGCGTCACAACCACAGGAGCAGCAGCAGCAGCGCGAGCAGGAGCAACAGAGACGAGACCAAGACGCGCTGCGGCAACAGCAACAGCAACAGCAAGAGGCCGCTGCGTCAGCGCTCGCCATGGCCTCCCTCGACGCGCGCGCTACCCAAGCCGAGCGCGACCTGCGGATGGCAGCACTACGCCACCTGTCGTCAGCTCTGAGGCGCGCGTCGCAGCGAGGCGTCCCCACGGCGTTTTCCAAATGGCGCTCGGCTTGGCAGCACGCCACCACTCAGCGTCACGCGCAGCAGCGTGGGGGCAGCACTCTAGGGCGCGCGTGGCACCGGCTCAAGCTTGGCCGCGCCAGGGACGCGTTCATGCTGTGGAGCCGTGTGACGGCGGCTGCCGCAGCGGCGGACCGCGCTACCCGGGCCGCGAGAGCAGCTGCCTCCAGCGAGCTCGCCGACTCACAGGCCGAGGCACGCAAAGCACGCGCTGCTTCAGCCGCTGCTTCTACTGTGGCCAAACCAACGGCCCCTGCATCAGCTGGAGTAAGAGATTCAAACAACAGCAACAGCAGCACCACCAACAGCTCTAGCCGTTTAGCGTCGGCGCGCGCAGCGGTGCAGCGGGTCCTGAGGTCCGAAGCCCGGCGGCGGCGGTGGAAGCAGCAAAGAGCGCTGGACCGCCTGGCTGCACATGTAGCCACTTGCCGAGCTAGCGACCATGGTAAGGCGCTCGCTGCTCCGCTGTCGCTCACGCCGCGCGACGACGACGACGAAGATGGCAATAAGCGAAGTGCTTTAGCGTTGAAGGAGGCTGAATTGGAAGAGGTGCGTTAAGAAGAAACCTTCAAATATAGTTTGAATTGACATGATTTGTTACTACTATCTCTTTCAGGTCATATAATTTTACAAGCAAGATCCGTCACATAACACCGCGACGTCATTCACATATACTGCCAACTTTTTCACCTTCCATCTTGCCCCTGATGTCGTTGTGCTGCTATTTGTTTGTTTCGTCCAGATGAAAAGCGAAATCACTCGTCTGCAAGAATCCCTTTTGGCGGCACAAGAGTACGCAGACGCTGCGTGCCATGCTTTAGAAGCTAGTCGAGGAGAGCGAGCATTAGCGGCCTCACAGGCAGCAGCTGCGCTCGTCGAGCAGGTGAGAAGAGGTTCTCTCAACGTAATTCGCAACTAATCTCGCTGTAGATTGCTCCAACACACATACGCCAACTTGCCTAAACCTGCATGAGGAATCTGTCTCGGTTTCATTTGTCTTCGATGTGGCTGTGTACGTGTATGGTTGCCGCGTTGGCCAGGTGAGGAAGCTACAAGCAGCTCATGACGCTGCGCTCGAGAAGGAGCGCCAAGCTCGAGCTAACGCCGAAGCAGACGCCTCGAAGCGAGCTGAAGAAGCTGCCGCTGCTGCGCAAACAGCCTCTCAAGAAGCCGACTCTTTGAGAAAGATGCGCGACGACGCGCGAGCCCAGCTCGCTCTCAACGAAGCCCAAAGGCTGGCGATGGAAGCGGAAGGCGCGAAACAAAGTGCGGCGCAGGCCAAGGACTTGGAAGAAATGCGCAACAAAGTGCGTCATGGTTGGAGCTCGTTTGTTGGAGCTCTTTTGTTGGAGCACGTTTGTACTTGATTCTATTTTTATTCTGGAGCTTGACATGTATTTCTTTTTTTATTCGTTTAGAGAATGTCGGCTCGTTTTAAAAAAAATGCACATGTGTTCCCTATTTGAAAAGGTGGCGGATCTCGAAGCAGCAGTGCAGCGCGCCCAAGCTGACGCGGCCCAAGCGGCGCACACCGCGGCCCAAACCGCAGCAGCTGCTCAGAAGGACGCTGACGACGCAGCCGCTGCTGCTGAAAAGGAGAAGCACCAGCTGAACGAGGACCTGGTGCAACGCTTAGCGCAGTTGGAAGAGGCCAGCAAAGCGGCTCTAGCTGAGACCATGGCTGCCCGCGAAGAAGCTTCCAAGGCCCGCCAAGCCGCCGCAGAAGAAGCAGCCAAGCGAGAAGAAGACGCTGCCAAATACGCTCGTCGGCCCATCACCCACGGGACGCAAACGTCCGACGACGTGGATGGGAGCGCAGCGGCCGCGGCCCTGGAACACGAGCGCGAAGCTCGCCTGGTGGCGCGGCTGCGCGAGGAGCTTGGCGCGGTGGCAGCCGCTGCTGCTGCGCCATCTGCATCCTCAGCGGGCAAGAATCACGATGTAGATGCACAGCAGCAGCAGCAGCAACAGCAGCAGCAGCAGCAGCAGCAGCAGCAAGCGCGGTGGCGGATGCTAGCGAGTGCCACGCGAGCCACGCTGCGCCGCATTTTCATCGGGGCTACTGGCCGGGCGTTTCGGACGTGGTGGTTGGAGTGCGAGCGGCGCATCAAGCGCCGAGCGGCAGCTGCGCGGACCCTCATGAAGCTCACCGGCCTCAAGAAACGGTCAGCCTTTGCACTGTGGCGCTATGCGGCCGCTGCAGCCAGAGCGCACGAGGTCACGGAGTTAGAGAATAGGAAGGACGAAGTTGCCGGCAATGCCGAAGCATCGGCAGCGCAAGCAGCAGCACAGGTAGCAGAAGCAGAGGCACTGAATGGAAAGCTACGCCAGCGTGTGATTGAGTTGGAAGAAGCATTATGGATGCGAGAAGAAGAGTTAGCGCACCTAGTGCATGCAGCAGCCACCTCTAGCACTACTGCAGAACTTGGAAGCAACGATCACGCGGCAACGGAATATCACAGTAGCAGTAGCGGCGGGGCACAATTGGTACCGCAAGCTCCCTCTGCTGCTACCTTTGCACGTAGCCAGCACTACAATTTTGGTAATGGAAGTCCTCATGGCATTGCCGAGGGGGACTGGGCCGCCGTGCTGGTGTCGCAAAAACGGTGCATCGCGAGCTTGCGCGAATTGCTCTTGCAGCAACACGAAGCAGAACACGAACGAGTGGAAGCGGCTATCAATTCCAATAACTCATCCAACGGCCCGCCTACGACTTTCGCTCCTTTCTTGCGCACAACCGATGATGCAGTAATGCCTCCATCACCATCAATCTCTTATGGACTTGGTGCTGGCATGGCTCCAACTATACCCCATCAACACCATCAGGCGCGCTTTGACCAGCACCCTAGCAATAACCACCATAACAACCACACCAGTAGCAGCAACCACAACGCATGGGACAAAGACGGCGTTCGAGAGCTGCTTCGTGCGTCGTCTGCTGAAGCGAGCCGGTGCCGGCGAGAACGCGACGAGTGGCAGGGGCGTTGCGTGCGCAAGGGCCAACATTGGAGTGCGCTCGAGTTGCAGGCAAAAGCAGCCCAAGGAAGGCTAGCAGGCGAGCGGCTCGCGGGGAAGCGGGCGAACGACGCCCTGCTAGCAATGGTTGCTGAACGGGACAACCGGCTGGCGAGCTTGCAGCACGAACTCACGAAACTAGCAGCCCGTGGCAATTCGACTTCACCTCAAATAGCAGGATCTGGAACAGGAGCAGCCCCAGGGGGAGCAGCAGTAGCGGCAGATGGGGACAAGAACACTCTCCACAACAGCAGTAGCAACAGCTACGATGCGTCGCGGCGCCAGGCCGCCGAAGCATTGCGAGACCACATGGCCCGAATGCAGCGGGAAGACGCGTCTCGAGCTGCCTTGATGGTGCGGGCCCTCGCCACTGGGTTTGCCGCCGAGTGCTCTGCGCCGAATCCAGCTGCCGCTGCGTCATTGCCAGGCAGCGCACCTGAGTGGCCACCGCCGTTAGGTCTGCCAGCTTCAGGGTCTGCGGGGAAAATGGGGGTTGGTGGCGCTGGAACGGCATCGACAGGAGGGGAAGACACTGCGGCAGAAGTTGCGCGCTTGCAGCAAGAAGTCGTGGATTTACGTGACGCAGTGGCGGAGGCCGACGCACAGGGGGGCGCTTTTGTGGTCGCGGAAACCAAAGAAGTGTGCAGCACGTTACAAAAGGAGCTCGCTGGGCTGGAGCAGAGGCACGTTCAGCTCATGAAGCGCGTTGCTCGAGAGCATGTAGATGTGTTAATAGGGAGCGGCCCCATGGGTAATGAAACCCAGCGTCTCGGATGACAGCAGTGAGCGGCACCTGATCCAGAGAGCTAAGGGGCCCCTGCGAGCGGAACCCGTGGGGTTATTGTTTTACGGGGGCTACAAGCGCCTTACGCGATAGATACTCCTGGGATCGAATATCGCCCATTCCTCAGAATTCCTGAAGAGTAAACAGAAGACAAGTCCCATTCCCGAACTGGACCCTTACCCCTTTACCTGCAGCGTTTAGTCGTGTCTTAATAACCAGCCAAGTGCCTTGTAAGACCTAAATTCGATCTCGACGTCCTCCGGCCTGCTGCGGCCTGTCGGCCTGAAGGGAGGTGGAAAACGGGGACGGGGAATGGGGGGGGGTCTCGCTCCTTTTTCTGATCCCCCCGAGGGGGGAATGGATTTAGTAACTAACAGGCAGGGTGCCATCTAATCGGCGTCTACAGAGACCCCCGGGCCGGACTGGAAGCCTGGCTCGGGGTTCATATAACTCTCGTAAGCGGCCTCTTCGTCGTAGTCGTTGCGAGCACGGGGGTGTTGTGTTGGTTTTGGTCCTTTTCGTTCGGGCCCCGAGGGGCCGGAATTAGAAGGCTAACAGGCAGACAGAAAATTCAAGGCAACCAATACCAGAAGGAAAGACTAATTAGGCACACAGGCCTTCGGTCCTTTTGACACAGGCCCCGCAGGGCCGGAATTAGACCTTTTCGTTAGGGCCCCGAGGGGCCGGAATTAGACCTTTTGGTATTTGTACTCGTGAACACACGTCGTCGGAAGTTTTGTTCCATTTCACAACAGACGACAGCTCTGACGATGCACTTATTAGGCTTGTACTTAGCACGTGCAGCTCATCAATAGCGAATCTAGAGATAAGAATGAGCGCGGATCATGGCATTGGCGTCATTGGGTTGGGCGTGATGGGTTCATCACTCGCTATGAACTTAGCGGAGCGCTCAGGGCTACGAGTCGCAGGGGTTGACCTCACACCAGAAAAGGTGCATTTGCATTCGGCGTGGGCGTTGTGGTGTTAGCGACGTGTTAACTGCATGTTGCGTGATAGTGGAATGTGAAAGCATCGCTAAGATTTGATTGCCTTGGGCTCATTTAAAAAAAACGGGACTGAAATTTCCTTCGGCTTTGTTTTAGGTTACCGGGGCAACGACGCGCGCTGCTACCGAAGGATTGAGCAGCCAGTTCACGGCTTTTGGCGCTTTGGAGCCCTTTGTGGCTGCGCTCGCGACGCCTCGGCGCATCATCTTGCTAGTACCTGCTGGAAAGCCAGTGGATAGTGCACTTGCTTCGCTTGGTGATGTTCTAGACGCAGGAGACGTTGTGATGGACGGCGGCAACGAATGGTTCGAAAACACGGTATGTATGAAGGTGTTATTGAGGTATACGAGGCGGCAGCCTTTAGGCGTCCCGGCTACCTCCTCGGAATAATCGATAATGCGCAGAAAACAAGTCTCCTTGTTTGCTGCACACTAAGCCTGAGCGTGTGCTCATACAGGAACGGCGCCAAGCTGCGCTGATGACGAAAGGGATCCATTACATGGGCTGTGGAGTGAGCGGCGGCGAGGAAGGAGCGCGCGTTGGCCCGGCTCTGATGGCTGGCGGGCCCAAGGTAATGCTTGCGGGGTCGCATTCGTACTAGTCTTTAGGATCTACAAGAGCAGCACTAGGGTCCTACCTGCTCATTCCCTGAATGGAATGGTTGGGCTAATCCGTCTACTTCCCCGTACCATCATTACCTTTGCCTGTCTATCTTTCTATCTTTTACTCATCTTCTTCTTCCATATGCAAATTTATTTTCGCGTATTCCAGGCAGCCTACGCTTTGATGGAGCCGGCGCTGCGGAGCATTGCCGCTCGGTCCCCCAGCGGGGGGATTTGCTTGGCGCACATGGGCGACGGGGGCGCGGGCAACTACGTGAAAATGGTGCGGGTGATTGTCTTATTATGTTGCAAAAAAAATATCTTCGGATTCACATCTTCTGCCATGAAGAAGACTCGCGTAACTCACTCGAAGATACCCGCATAGTCGTCGATGGCATCTGCCTTTTTACTGAAGCTCTCCTTGTGAATTGTTATATGCGCGCGGGCACCATTTGACTCTAATATGTATCCACTACCGTGCTCTCAACGAAGGTGCACAATGGCATCGAATACGGCGACATGCAATTGATTGGGGAAGCTTATGAAGTGCTGGCTACAGTGGGTGGGTACTCGAACGCGCAATGCGCAGATATCATGTCCCAATGGAACCAAGGAGTCTTGGGATCGGTAAGTTATGAGCAAAGCGTGTTCGCCCGCTTTTCCGTAGTGCCTTTTATGCCTCCGTGCTTGCTAGTGTTATCTTTGTTCTTTTCCTGAGTCCGAATTCACAACGCTCGCTGCCTTTCCTTCTTTTATAAATCCAATGTCCAGTTTCTGGTCGAAATTTCCGCCCTCATTTTGGCGACTCCCGATGACGGCGGTGTCCTTGCTTCGGGGCACAACAACAACAACAGCACGGAGGTTGCTTCGAACGCGGCTTCTGCCCCGCCAGCTGGTGGCGTGTGCGCTCCCAAAGCCGACCTTGTCGACCGCGTGTTGGACGTGTGCGGCTCCAAGGGCACCGGCAAATGGACCGTGCAAGACGCTGCTGACCGGGGCGTGCCGCTCAACACGGTGTCGGCGGCCCTCAACGGGCGCTTCATGAGCAGCGTGAAAGCGCAGCGCCAATTGGCCGCCAAGGCGGTGGCTACCGCTGAGAACGCTCTTCTGGCCCAAGCTCCTGACGACAACAGCAGCAGCAGCAGCTCAGGGATGAGCGGCGGGAACGGCGATGGAGACGGCGGCGATAACAACAACAGCAGCAGCGAATTACCTTCGAAGAAGGTTCAGATTGACTTTGCAGGCCTTCCCGACGCTGGGACTTCGTCTTTCCGTGCCAAGGGTAGCCTGGTAGGCCAATTGATCGCGCCCGACGGCTTAGAGCGATGCCTGGAAGACGCGCTCCTGTGCTGCAAGCTCTGCTCGTACGCCCAGGGTTTAGCCCTCATTGCGACCGCAGCGGTGGAGAAAGGGTGGGCGGGAAAGGGCGGCTTAAGCTTGGCTGCGATTGTGCGCACGTGGCAAGGCGGCTGCATCATTCGGGCGTCCTTGCTGGGCCACATCGAAGCTGCGTTCGAAGCGGATCCAAACTTACCCAATCTGTTGCTCGACCCTGGGGTAAAGAGATGATGATGTTATGAAGCTATTTTCATAAAAATCAATTAAGAAGGATAGTACTCGTGTGCGTGACGTACTTGTCCCGACTACGCACTAAATCATTGAATACGTATCTACTTTGAATACCCTGACTTCGACCTCTTTTCTGATTCTCGGTGCGCGCTATCTGATTTGAAAATCATCAATTTACTTTGTTAACTTTTTGCCGTGGTAACCGATTCGTTCTCATCATCCATCAATGGTTCTCCCTGGACTCCACACTCGTGCAGGTGCTCGCGTTGCTGCTGCCTCGTGTCCCCAATTGGCGGCGCGCCGTCGCGCTCTGTGCCCTTGCAGGGGTCCCAGCCCCAGCCCTCGCGGACTCGCTGGCCTATTTCGATGCATACCGCACCCCGCACCTGAGAACCGCGAGCTTGATTCAAGCGCAGCGCGACTGTTTCGGGGGGCACACCTACAAGCGCTCGGACCAAGAGGGCACTTTCCACTCGGTGTGGTCTGGTGCCAAAGCGCCTTAAATAAGCTTAAGCGAGTCCTTTGCTTGAGTTTAAATATTGCCAAAACTAAGCCCATGATGCAATTGCAGTGGCTCTTCATTCAGTCTAAGCCGTTTCATTTGAGATAAGCCGGATCTCCTCTTCTCCCGGACCCCATGCCGAGGGCACTATTACCTATTGCAATTGCACTTGTATCTGGAATTTCGCCATTTGATTAGCAAAAAAATACTTATCATATAACTATAACTTCAGATTTTACGTGTTTTGGTGGCTAGAGCACTATGAAGCCCACAATAAATTGTTGTAAACTTCTGGAATAAACTCTAAAGCCGATTTAACCAGAATTTGGTGTGCTGATTTTTTTTCTTGTGATCTAGCAGGCCAGCAGTAGAAATGGTTTCAAAAATCAAAACGAAAAATAGCATCCCTCTTTTTCTATTCCAACTCAGCT
>Ga0307982_1004620_pt1 | contig 10857 bp, 9 predicted proteins | sample OrgLakmetagen989_FD_201847 | JGI IMG/M metagenome (GOLD analysis project Ga0307982, IMG submission 201847) | Saline water microbial communities from Organic Lake, Antarctica - #989 | ecosystem: Environmental > Aquatic > Non-marine Saline and Alkaline > Saline | place: Antarctica: Organic Lake... | reverse complement strand
TCTGATTGGTTTATGTCCTTCATACTCCTTAACTTGCATAAATTGCTACGGCTGCTTACATTATGACTTGTGCTCTAAGGGGCCGGAATTAGAAGGCTAACAGGTAAACAGATAGTTCAAGTTTGTTCAAGGCAACCAGTACTAGAAGGAAAGAAGGAAAGACTTATTACTTACTACTTACTAGGCTTACAGGCCAGAACTAATTTATTAATGTGGAAACTCGAAGGGCTAATTCCCGATGACTTTTATGAATCGTGCTTCATTCGAAAGATTCAAGTGTGTATTTAAAATTGAAAAGGGAAGGCACTTCAAGCTCCAGGGCTTTAGATAAAGTTCACAAGGAGCAAAAGTTTGCAGCTCGACAGTTGAGCCCGGGCTAACTCTGCTCGTATTCGAGTTGAACTTTTGGTCTTTTCCCAGGAGAAGAGGCAGTATCCCTAGCGGTTCGCTTCCCCATTGCTGTGCGCATGGCCGAAATGGGGCTGGCTGCTGCTATGGGAAACCTCGCAATGCCATACACTTTGCGCGCAAATTGTTGCAGCGGTGGCTGTGGCGGAGGCGGTGTGCCCGCAGGTTCCTGGGCCGCGGCGGTGGTAGGAGCTTCGGCACTGGTAGCAGCAGCGCTGGTTGTGGCACCGCTTGAGCTAGACGCTGCCAAGAGATCATCGTCTGGGGTTGAGGCAGAGCTAGGAGAAGCACTCTTTGATGAAAAAGTGCTGCTTGACGGAGCTTTCTTTTTGGCTGCCTTCTTCGCTTTCTTTTTCGTTGCCTTCTTCTCGTTGGCGCTGCCTTCCATGGTGGTGGTCAACCTGTTCTGGCGTGCGCGACGGCGCACTTCTCCTGGCGTTAAAGTGCTTGCAGTACCTTCCTCCACAGCACCTTCTGTGCCCAAAGAAGAAGAAGAAGAAGAAGATGATGAAGACGAAGAGGCAGCAGCAATGATTTCTTCCTGAGCAGCTGCTGCATGCAAACGCGGGCTGAGCCTCATAACTGGTCCCCGTGCTGCAGGCGTCTTGGCTGGGCTAGGCGTTGCCGGCACCAGCCGCGTCAGGTGGCCCTCGGTCACTAATTTCGGCGATCGGCTGCGGTGAGAGAGGTGAAACGACGTGGGCGGCAGTTGGGAGGCCGGACGCAGCAGTGGGGAATCGGGCGGCGACGAATAAGCGGTGCCAACAGTGAGAAGGTGGCGGTTCAGCCACAATTGCACTACCGCCAGTGCAACCGCGTGGACCACAAAGAGCACGCCTTGGACGACCCGCAGAATTAGGACTCCTGTTACCAACAAGGCTACCACCAGGAGCGGCACCCCTACTTGCAAGTTGAACCGCGTGCCCAAGCACAGCGCCAGCACCGCCCCCGGCCCTAGCCCCTGGGCCCACGCCACGAACGCCGTCTCCGCAGAAGCGCTGCCGTTCACGAATTCAGTCGAAGCTTGCTTGGCCATGGGATGGTTGGAGAGCGCGACGCGGAGCACGCCGCCGATGGTGCCCACCAGAAGGTCGCGGTCACGGCCCACCTTCGAAAGGTACAGTTTGTGAATCAGGTGATAGGCACGTTGAAAATACCAGGGAAGACTTGTGTAAGATGGAGCGAGTTAGAGGTCAAAGACAAGCGACGTATGGCAGGGAATTCAGAACCAACGTATGAAAGCGTGCAGGTAGAATGCTGGTGGTCTCCGCATCTGTCAAAACGAGGCAAGCAAACCCACCTGAACGGCAGCGTAGTTGGGGTTGAAAAAGGCACCGGGGCCGAGGGGTACCCGAAACAACGTTTTCCCGTCGGCCCACGAAAGAGCCTCCATCTGAAAGAGCGCGCAACAACCAGTTTTGAAACAGAGTCACAGAAGACGGTATAAGAAGAAGCCCCTTAGCACATATTCAGTATGCACCAAGTACAGAGAGAAAGCCTAAACGTCATGTAGATTGTAGGCCACAAAAGAATACCACAAATTCGTTGCGTGGCTCCAGAAGTCTTTCCCAAGGCCATCGAAACAGCCCACGCAGCCATCTCCTGGAGGTGGATTGTGTCGCGTTCCCCCCGTCACTAGATACACGAGCAGAATCGCGGCGTGGGCGCTCCCTTGGCCGCATGCCGAGGCAGTAAAACGCGTCCGAGTCGGCCGCAGGAATGCTGCTGGCGCACTGCACGTCGGTGCGCTGCCACGGGCTGCTCTCAACGCGTCCACTGGCGAGGTTGATGGCGAGTTGCTGCACGCCCGGCAGAGGCATGGCCCCCAGCAAAAATGGGCAAGCGGGCTGCGCTTTGTCCGGCAGCCAAGGGCTGAACCATCGGCACCAGAGGGGCACCCGGTCTGCTGGGAGCCAGTTTTGCACCACGACCGCTTTCCCATCGGGCCGCACCACCACAGACTGCTCCGAAGTGGACTGCCAACCTGGGTTGTTCTGAGGGTTCGGTGCTTCATCATCTTGGCGGCGGTTATTCGAGTCTTCCTTTTGCGATTGTGTTGGCGAATGCTGTTTTGGAGGTGCTGGAGCAAAAGTGACGGTAGCGTTGCCGGTGACTTCACCGTTCGAAGCCCGCATGACCAGCAGCCGCATGGGAGTGGCGCCGTCGGTGATTACCACCCAAGCTGCACGCTCATTCTCGGAAGCAGATGCATTGGCTGCATGAGCATCATTACCATGGGGATTGTTTCTAGGGTCCTTGTGCGAAGTGCCTTCCCCGCGCAATAGGCTGGGCGTTGACCCTGAGCCACGGCCTAGGCGACCGGGGTACAGCGGCTCCACCGAAGGCGCATACCTGTGGCAATGAGAGAGAGAGAAACGATGGCGAAATGTGAAGCGAAAGCAAAAACTGCGACAAAGTCTTGTTTTAGAAATAAGTGAATGCAAGACACTCTTGCACTAGCTTCTACAGTAGTAAGATATGAAAGCGAATGACTTTTTCAAGTTAAATTACAATGATTCGGTTGCCACACCTCGTGCTCCACGCCAGGGCGAGTTTCCCTGGCGGCGCGCCGTTGACTTGCTCCGCTTCGCTGGACTGCAACCACACCACCTTGTGCATGTGGGTGCTGGCCACCACGTAGATCCCACCGGACTCGTCCACCGCGAGGGAATTGGAGACCACGCCGCTGCCTCCACCGTCGCCACTGCCGCGGTCCCAGTCGCCGCCGCCGCTGCTGCTGCTGTGGGCATGGGGCAGCTGCAGCGCCGCCACGAGCGCGAAGTCGTCGCCCACGGGGCTCCTGGTGCGCCCCACCACCGCAATGCGGCCGCTGGAGGTCACCACAGCCACGAATTCGTCCACTCGCGGAGGCACGCAGCTGCCCGTCGCAGCCTCTGATGACTCATCAGCCGAGTCTGAATCCACTACAGACCCAGTCGTATCGATTACTACCTCTACCTCAGTGGTACCTGTGGCGTCATCGATTTCGTCATCGTCGTCATCATCCTCAAAAACACGGAAGGCTTCGTCCTCATTATCTGCTTCCGAATCAACATAGTGCGGAAGTGCTTCGGCTTTCTGGGTTCCCTGAACTGGCGCAGAAGGCATGTGTTTTAACAAAGCCGCAACTGATGGCTTCAACTCTACAGGCGCTTTGTCTTGTGGGCTCTGAGGCCACAATGGAAGCACGCCCACGACTTTTTCAGACGAAGGCTCCGCCGAGCGAAGGGTGAACTCGCCACATGCCAAAATGCGCGCTGACGAGGCTGACTTTGACCCTTGGGCATCGCGAAATCCCAAAGACGTTGAACGGTAGGCGCGGAATCCGCGCTTTGTGCTGCTGAAGTAAGTGCCGTCTCGAGAAACGAAGCTGTACGCGCCATGGTACCTAATCATGGAAACGATGAAAACGTAAACGCAAAATATTAGCCAGGAAAGCCCAACATGGCACATTCAAGAGTGTCAGTCTGGACAAAAAGCAAAAAGACGCACGAAAGGTCAATGCTGCCAGTGTGCAGTGAATCCACTAGTTCCAGCCAGCTGCTAGTGCCGTCGCTGCTCGAAACCACTTGAAGCAGCATCACCGCTGACACCGACGTACCCCAAACGACCTCCGCGCCGCTTGAAGCGTTGCTGCCAAAGACTAGAGACACTGGAAGGTAGCTGGTAGAGCGACTCATGAGCTTTGGTTGCGTGACGAGCTGCGCCGTCAGCCCGAAGCCTTCGGTAACAGCAGCCGCGGGTCCAGGCCAGTCTGTGCTGTCACTAGCGTATGCGTTTCCATGACAAGCGGGCCATGGAGAGTCTTGTGCTAAGAGAGGATGCGAGCTTGCCAAGGAAGCTGTCGCTCCAAAAATAAAAGCTGCAGCAACAATCAAACTAATTCTATTGGAAGCCATCAGGTCTGGCAGACTTCTTCTATTCATAACCATGAAGTCGAGAAGCTACTAAAGTAGAGTTTCATTAAGTAGAGGGAGGAGAAACATCGAATTTTCGAGTCACTTCTTGCACTAGTGTAGTATTGATACAAAAACACGTTTGAAGAACACGACAACACGACTACTACACTACTAAATCCGTGCATGCCAACAATGGCACGAATAACCCGTCTCTTCCATAGAATAGCTTGCTTAAGTAACCCCACCAAAAAGGAATAAGGAATAAACTCAGCCGTAGGTATTTGTTATATCACCTGGTAGGTCTGTAGTTACTGCAGGTCCGTATTGACGTTCGCAGCTCCACATTTGTACTAAAGAAGCCCGTAGGAGGACACATCGTTTTCATAGAGCTAGCGCTGCAACACATACCTCAATTAAGAGAGTAGGTTTACCATGGCAGCGCCACCAACAGAAGGGCAAATGGCCACGGGCGTTGTGCGGCGGACACACGACCGGGGCGGCGTGAGCTCCAAGGAACTTTCGACCATCATGGATCGCTTAACGGACTTTTCGCACCAGAGTGGGCCTCCCCAAGTGAAGCAACTCACGCGGCCATCGGGTGCAGCGTTCGCCGTGGCTGCTTCCTGGGACGATTCCTCGGCGTTCCAGCTCACGGTGCCCCAAGACGCGGACACCTCTGACCGGACGCTGGTGCATCGAGCCCACCGCCCGAGCAACGCTGCTTTCCGCAGCGCAGCTTGGCCTCCAGACATGGGGGAGAAAGGCGGCTTCGACACAGAAGGCTTCGACGACGCTCGTGGGCTAATGCGCACCATATATTATTGGTCGCCGTTCATGACCTGCGCGGCGTGCAACACCCTCGCGGTCTTTGATTCGGCCTCGGCGCGCGCCTTTCAGGCGGTGCTCGAGAAGAGGGTTCACGACGACGCAGCAGCGGCCACCGAGCCCGAGCCTCTGCCGAAGTGCGGCACTTGCGGCAGCACTGCGGACTGGACCGACGGCGCGCACAACTTGCTCACCTTACTAGGCGCCAACAAAGCCGAGGTAGCAGAGCGGCTGGCGCAGGAGAAAGCGGCGTCAATAGCGTTGCAAGCGGCGTACCGGCGCTACTTGCTGCGGCGCTGGGGCCGCGCAGAAGTGCAGAGGCAACTCGTGCTGGGCATGTACCGCTACCGTGCCGCGTGCTTGTTGCAGTCCTTGCTACGAGGGCGTCTCGGGCGGCGGCGCGCGGTGACGTGGTGTGCCGTGCACATTTGCCGCAAAGCCCACCCGAAGCTCTTGGCCTTGGCGGTGAAGGGTGAAAAGCACCACAAGCGCCGCGTGTTCTGGTACACCACAGCGCAGCTGCCCATGGTGTTTGAAGACTACCTGGAAGTCACCAAGCGGACGGGTTTCGACCCACCTCGGTTGGTGGTGGAGGAAAACTTGCACGAGATTGCGCGGCGCGTGCGGGTCAAGGAAGGCTACTACGCGGGCTTGATTCAGAAGCTGTTCCGGGGCATGCAAGCGCGCCGGTTCCTGCTCGTGTTTTTGAAGGAGCTGGTGCGCGTGCGCGACATTCGCTCCGCCGCCGCCTACCGGGTGCAACGGCTCTTTCGGGGCTGGGTGGGGCGGCGGGTCTGCGAGCAGCTGCTGGTGGCGCGCTTCAAGTCCAAGCTCCACGCCGACCATTTGAAAGGGCGAAGAGACTTCAAGGAAAAGCGCCTTACCGAAGGCTTGAAAGAAGAACTCATGCGAAGGTGGCCTTCATAAGATTATCAATTTGCCCTTCGTTTTTTTTTTTCCATTCTCTTTCCTCATCCGATACCCGCCGTCGTTGCTGTTATAAGCCATAAAATTCACGCGCACTCTGGTTGTTGTGCCTATCAGATACGCCAAGGAGCGAGCGGAGGAGCGATCCGCGCGGCTGACGGGTTTGGTGAACCCAGGCGCGTGTGGCGGCAAAAAGATGGCCGCCTTCCACGCGTCGAGCTACGGCAGCGACGCCGTGACGCAGCTCATGGTGGACGTGGCAAAGGAGGTAGGAGCATGCCATGGGGCACAAAGGAGATGCTAGTAGTAGAGGATTTAGTCACGTAATGAAATGGACGAGCGCAGTGTTCAAGCCATGAATGCACGAAACAAATCTCGTTGGGGTTTCAATGTTAGAGAGCCGTTTACGTTCGTCTGATTAAAATCGGCCTTGAACGCTTCATTTTCTTCGTCCTTCGTGCATGCACCAGATTCACACCGTCAAATCGCGCAAGCTGGACGAGGAAAACAAGTACTTGGCACGCGCAGAGTTTGTCCACGAACAGCAGGCCAAAGGGAGGCCCATGGAAATTTACTTCGCCGAAGAGGTTTGAGAAATGGGATAATGTTGCGTTTTGTTTCCTTTTACTAGGGATTGTGACTCGTTCCAAAGTATCTGGCGAGCTTGCCTGCCTTGGAGATATTCACTCGACAGCAAATTTCCCTTCTATCCTTGTTTCTTTGCGATCTTTCGCCACAGATGCGGCAGCGCAGCGAGAATTTGATTGAGCGACTTACAGTAGGAGGTGAAATGCCTAAGCGGCATACGCATTCCATCCTCAAGAAATTCAATGGCGAGCGCAGAAGCTCTGGCCGAAGAGGCACCAGCTACAAGTATCCAGGTGAGCTACAGTTGTATCTCGGAGGTTATTTTTTGGAAGAAAGCTTCATGCATGATTCTATCTACTACTTCGCTAGTATCCTACTAAATTCATTCCGCTGTTTCCGCCTGCCACGCGTGCGCGTGCGTATCCCTGTGGGTGCTTGTCTACATGTGCAGAGCACTTGTACGTGGAGCCGTCGCACGCGTTGTACGAAGGCACGGGCGTCGACCCACCGGACCTGCGCGCCGCTGCAGAAGCGAGAAGAGCCAAACGGCTCGAAGCGCAGGCAGAAGTTCGCGCAGCTGAGCAAAGAGCGGCAGCAAGAAAGGTGGGAAGAAAACAAAACGAAGTAGGTTCTTCGTTGTATTCTGGTTTCTGACGTGCCTCGGCTTTGAATCGTATCGGTTATCCGAATTCCTTCTTCTCTTCTCTCGCCGGACAAACGTCGTTGCACCTCTTCAAAAAAATCCTATTCATCGATTGATCCTCATCAGGCCAAAAGGCGCGACACGTTTGCAGCTAGCTTAGATGCCGCTCGGGCGCAGAACAGCAGGAGGCTTTCTGTTGTTGCCGATACCGACGTCAACCTAGATGGTGCGTCAGGCGAAGGCGGCATGGACTCCTTAGAAATGGCTCTGGCTGAATTCAGAACGCAGCATGACCTAGTGGGATAGGTTTTTCAGGGGCACTCTTGATTGAAAAACTGATGCTGATGTGATACCGATTTACATGCAATGCGGTGTAAATCCCGTCTGACTGCTCCAGTAGGGATGCAGCATTGGCCGCTCGCATAATTTAGAATTATCACTCATAATTGATCTTAGAGTAAAAACGAATTAAGGGAGCTAAAAAAGATTGGTATGTAACGCGGCATTGGAATTCATCGCCGTCCTTATCGAGGCAGCAGCGCGCGAGCTATGCGCACTTCGCACTTCACTGGCGGGCAAGGCATGGTTCAGAGGAATGGGCTGAGCCATCGTCCGAGTCCGTCCCACCCGATTGACTTGACGAGGAGTTGCGCGGCGGAAGGTCCGAGTCCGACGAAGTAGGGCTGAGGCCGCCGCTGCTCTTGGACATGCCGCTACCGCTGGCGGCGGTGGGCTGCCCTTTGCTCCCAGCCCCTTGGCTGCCCTTTGCTCCCAGCCCCTTGGCTGCCCTTCGAGTTCGTGGCGTTGTGGTTGCCTTTCTTGGCCGCGCTGTCGCTCGCCTGCGAAGCCGTTGTGCTGGACCCAGCAGGCCGCACGGGCCGCGCGGCGCACACGAAATGCAGGCCGAACGGAAAAGAATGAGGGGGAGCGGCACCACCCAAGGAAGGAGCACCGAAAGCACCACCTACTCCTGGTCCGAACGTCGAGTACGGCCCCATCGCATGGCTTCCTCCGCCTCCTCCGAACGTTGTGTTGGGCCCGTCGTGCGGTGAGGGGGCGTAGAGCGCGCCACTGTGCGGCGCCGGTGGAAACACCCCCGTGTATAGCATGCTCTGCGGAGGCGGTGGTGGTGCACCCATTGAGCCAGGGCCCATGGGCGCGCCCCCGAAGAAGTCGCCCCCCATCGGTGGCGGCGCCGACGGCGCGTGGAACGGCGCAGGGTGCATGGCATTCGGTTGAGGCGGCATGCTGGTAGCGCCAGCTGCAGCAGCAGGAGTGCCGAGCGGAAGAGGTCCGCTCGTACTTCTACCCGGGCCCTGCGGCGGCAGCGCGTGTAAGGCAGGCGCAGGAGGTAAGCCCGCTGCTGCCGCCGCTGCCATTTGAGAGGACGCATCGTGCAGAGGTCGCTGCGGGTCGCTGGCTGCTGACACAGGTTGCTGTTGCTGCTGCTGCTCGAACTCTTGTAACTGCTGCTGGTGGGGCATTAGTGATTGCTGCTGCTGTTGCTGTTGCTGCTGTTGCTGCTGGTGTTGCATCTGTTGAAGCGCGTGCTGGCGCATCTGCTGCTGTTGCTGCTGTTGGACATGCAGGTGGGCTTCGTAAGCGCGCTGTTGCTGCTGCATGTGCTGCTGGAGCTGTTGCTGCGCCTGTTGCTGTTGCGCAGCGGCGGCTTGCGCTTCGGTGTACTCCGCCGGCGCTGCTGTCCCGCTCACTTCTAAGACTACTTTCTCGCCGTCGGCCCGCACGAAGTCCAGCACGAGCCGCGGCAAGTCGTAGGAAGGGCTGCCGCTACTCCCCTGGCCGCCAGAATTGCTAGGTCGCCCAATGCCATCGCCTACTATTGGCCTAGTAAACGGGCTGCGGTTGAAGTTTGAAGGGTAAGCAGCACAGTGCTGAGCGGCTACGGAGGTGAGGGCGTTGCGCAAGGACACGGTGGCGTCGGGCGCTAGGAGCGCGAAGATCGAACGGCCTCGCACGGTTTCAGGCGACAGGTGCAGCACGCGGCGAATCTTCACGTGATGAAGTAAAGCAATAAAGAAGACGCGATTTAAAAAGAAATTGTGAGATAAAATCGCCAAACAAAGGAAAGACTTCAGGCCAGGAGCCTAATTGAAGTGAAGCAAACGACGAAGCGACACGCGAAGAACGAATATTTGCACGAAAAAGCACTACAAAGACTAGATTTCCTCGCTGCAAATTTCGTCAGTCTTAACTCACCGCGTCGCTGACGTAAAGCACATTGCCAAAGTCGTCCAACATGAAGACTACGTCAGAAATTACCGCCAAAATCTCGGCCGATTTCTGAAGGCGCAGCGTGTGACAAAAGCGAAAGGAATCCAAGCAAAACCCATATAGGAAGGACCGCAAACAAATCAGTACAAGCTTGAATTGATACAATGGCCAACAATGGAAGCACAAGCTTCGTCACCGGATGCGCGGTAAGCAGCTAGAGCGAAGCGGGGGGAACGAGCGAGAGAGATAAGACAGGGGAAGAAACCGTACCTTCAATTTGGCGTACTCCGCAGAGAGGTCCTCGATGTATCGCTTCTTGCGCAGCCGACTCAGCTGCGCCGACTTCCGGTTGGCTGCACGCTTTGCGCGTTTTTTCTCATCTTCATCCTCCAGGCCGTTTACATTTTTGCTGCCACAGCTACTTCTGCCGCCGCTGGTGCTGGAGCTGCTGCTACCATCGCCATCCCCGTACTCATCCTCGCTGTCGTCATCCTCATCTTCTTCCTCGACATCTTCTGTATATATTCGATCGCTACTTAACGCTGAAGGAGGATTTGAATCCATCGAGAGGGAGTGCAGGCGCGCCGCTCGTGACAAACCGTGTCAAGCTCAAAGAAGTTTTTACAGATAAACTGGAGAATTGAAATTCAGGAATAACACACAGTTCGGTCAGAAAACGAAGAATAATCACGCGAGGACTCATGTCAATATTGAAAGGCTAAGAAGAACGATTCAAACGGCGCACCGAAGGAATACATTTACCGAGTAAAGCTTGCGTGGCGGGCAATGCCAACTGGGTCTGACCGCATGAAGAGGCAGATGTACATTCTGTCCGCTACATGACTGGGCAGATGTCATCAAATTGACAAGAATTCACCTGCCAGAATCCGGTTTTTGTGCAGATTTCAAATTCGGTCGAGTTCGGCCGGAATATTCGTCATCGGTCTTGAAGTTCTTAATAAAAAAGATGGCACCCTGTCTGTTAGTCACTAAATCCAGCCCCCCCTCGGGGAGGGGGGCTCAGAAAAAAGTTTACAAAAGAAAACCCAGAGCTCCCAGCCAGTGAGAAAAATGTGTGAGATTGTTGAGCACGGCAGTAAATAGAATACCCTCCGTCCGGAAATCATACACCCCGCACTTGCTTTGTTTGCGCAACGCACGCGCATTCCCACTTCTGCCCGCAGCATTGGCTTCTGTGTCATTTGGGTTTGTATTAGTTCGAGTTCGAGTTCGAGTTCGAATCAAATACGCTCGCGCGCCTTCCTCTTTATTGTTTCTGCGGAGTGCGCGCTACCCACAAATGCCTCGCTTTTTGCAAATTTTGCGAGAATTTTG
>Ga0307982_1004618_pt1 | contig 10858 bp, 10 predicted proteins | sample OrgLakmetagen989_FD_201847 | JGI IMG/M metagenome (GOLD analysis project Ga0307982, IMG submission 201847) | Saline water microbial communities from Organic Lake, Antarctica - #989 | ecosystem: Environmental > Aquatic > Non-marine Saline and Alkaline > Saline | place: Antarctica: Organic Lake... | reverse complement strand
TGAGGTGCGGAGCGACAACCCCAGCCGCGCAACCGAAGAAACAGCGCGGGCCGCGTAAGGCAGCTGTGCTAGACGGAAAGTGAGAGAACACTTACCACATGGGAGTAAATTTCCTGAATTAGGACCACCAGAAATCGATCGGAGGGTGCTTTACCAAAGCCACCGTTCAATCTCCCAACTTGTTTCGTAAGTTACGAAGCACTTGCTTCCGAGCAAGAAGGATTGCCACATAAGGCTCAGCACTAAAGGTACCAACCGACTGGCCGACTCCCCCCCACACACACACATGAAGGAGTAACGAAAGACAACGGACCAGCAGCAAGAACTGAGAACTCGGATGAAAAGACATGAGACTTGGCGATGGCGGTTCAACGATTCACTATATTATCCCCGATCGAAATTATAAATATTAGAAATGGGAGAGCGGGGGTTAAATCATAAGGATAATCCCGGTTATTCCAAAAAGCCAGAATTGTGCTCAGCGGACTCTGCGCAAATGCGGAGGGTCACAAGGCAGCGGCTCGGTGGCATCTGATTCCCCGTCCCATCAAGGAAGCCACCATGTCCTGTACTATAGAAGCGTACTTGATAACAAGGCCTTTTTGACGATGAACAAAAAGGCGCGCGTGTGGCGACTTGTTTAATCGAACTGGTAGTCGTCGGTGCTGCCGAGGCCGCCCTGTTTGTCCCATGCTTCTTGCATGGCTTTTTCGGACAGTTTTTTGGGCATTTCCGTGACCAGCGCTTCGGTGGTGAGCACCAAGGATGCCACGGACACGCTGTTTTCGAGCGTATTGACCGTCACCTGCCGCAAGAAAGGTTCCGAAGAATACACAAGGAAAAAGCATTCGAGGCCGCAACGCGTCAATAGAAGTACAGAAAGGGCCTGTCGTCACGTACTTCCGTACGCGCATCGCTCAGGTGCCAACGTTTACGTGGCAAGAAAGCGAAGTCTTGAGAGATTCCAAAATTGATGCAGGGCAAGTTCCATGTGCTACATGTGCCCAAGATACCTTAGCGGGGTCCAAAATGCCAGCTTCGAACAAGTTTTCGTAGGTGTCGGTGGCGGCATTGTAGCCCCAGCCGAAGGCATCGTTTTCCAAGCTCTTCATCACCACGACCTGAGAAAGAAGAAAAAAAAACGGAGCCAGATTTGAAATAATTGTGCAGTGGACTTCAGGAAAATAAATCATGATTAAAAAAAAAAATAACACGATTTTTCTGAAGAGGTATTGAAGGAACGAAAGAAGTTTCAAGATGAAAAAAAAAACACAGCAGACACAACTATGTAAAGGCGCATAAGAAAACGAAGTACGCCTTTTCTCACCTCTCCATCAATGCCCGCGTTGGCCGCAATTTGCATCATGGGCGCGGTGAGGGACTTGAACACCACATCCAAACCCGCGACGTAATCTTCGTCCGCTTCCCCGGAAGTCTGTGGAATCGCATTAGTCCCATGATAAAAATGCACGCACATACAAAAAAAAAGAGGTAAGGTAATTTAAGCCAACAAAAAGACCGACATTTTTTTGCGTCTCGTTAACATTTACAGCCCTTTGCAAAAAAAAAATCTTTCTCTTCAATTTCTCTTCAACTGAAAACAACAACAACAACAACAACACACGCACACACACACACATACACAAAACGAACACGCACACATAAACAGACTTGTGTAAAGGCGCGCGAACCTGGGTGGCGGCGTTGGCATCGGTGAGTTTCTTGCGGATTTCGGTTTCGAACTTGAGCAAGTGGACCATGATCGAGCCGCCGCCGGGCACGACGCCCATTTCCATCGCTGATTTCACCGAGTTGAGAGCGTCTTCATACCTGTACGTGGGTTGAGCCAACGAAACTGAATGAGGCAGCAAGTAGCGGGGGAAAAAGTGTAGTACATGGGAGAAAAGGCTTTCGAATCTTTCTTATCATCTCCCCTTTCTCTCTCTCTCTCTCGCTCTTTTGTCATATTTCTTCGCTTGTTTAGGCTAGTCTTACCGGAGTTTCTTGTCTTTAAGCTCCGTCTCGGTGGCTGCGCCGACTTTGATGCGCGCAATGCCTCCGCCCAGAGCCGCAACACGCTCGTCGCCTTTCTCCTGGTCGAATTGAGAATCCGTGAGTTCCATTTCTCGCCTGGAAATACAAACGTGTGTAAAAGTGTGTTGAGTTTGGGTACGAAATCAACCAAGAAAAAAATCAACAGGACTTTGAGAATTGAAACCACTGAAATGACTTAACGTCAACAAAAAACGCATCAACGTTGTTGCTAGTAATCTCAACTCCAAATCACGTCAACGAAGTAAAAGCTACGAAGAAAGGGAGATCTCACCGGATTTGCGCGATGCGTTTGGCAATGGCTTCCGACTGTTGGCCGTCAGTGACAATGGTGGTGGACTCTTTGCCTACCACCACCCTTTCGCAAGTGCCCAGCATGTCCATGGTCACCGACTCCAGCGTCACGCCCACCTTTAGTGGGTGGTGGTGGATGATGATGTTGCAGAGATTCCACGGAAAAAAAAAGAGTAACGCATTTTAATTGTTGAAGGGATTGAATTTGCCATCGATAGAAAGGCAAGAAAGTATCATGCACAAAACCCACGCACAACACGTACGCACGCACGTATGCGTTGCGCCCATACGTACGGATAAAAATGCTTCACCGGCAAAGACCCACCAAAGTTGCCCCACCACAACCATCCACACCTCACCTCTTCCGCGACGTAAGTGGCGCCCGTGGCAACGGCAATGTCCTGCAGCATGTCCTTGCGGCGAGTGCCAAACCCAGGCGCTTTGATGGCCACGACGTCCAACACTCCGCGCATCTATGGAAAAGCAAGAGCGCAGAAATAACGATACAGAGAAACGACAAGGTAATCGGAAGGAAGTCAGGGACAGAGAAATTAAGCGGGTTATCGTATGAATGAAGCATAGATTAGATTTGAATTTTTTAAAAAAAAAAGGGGAAAAAAAAGAAGACAAATAAGAAGCAATTTCTTAGCCTCTCCTGCGTATGCACTTGCAGAATTGCAAACGACAGCACACCTTGTTGACGACGAGAGCGGACAGCGCTTCTCCAACAATGTCTTCGCAGACCATGAACAGAGGCTCTTTCGACTTCACCATGGCTTCTAAGAGCGGCACGATTTCCTGCACGTTGTCCAACTTCTTGTCGGTGACCAGCACCCGCGGGTTCAGCTGTTCGCACGCTTGCCTCTCCTGGTCTTTCACGAAATACGGCGACACAAACCCACGGTCAATCGTGTAGCCCTCGGTGAACTCAATTTCGTCCAGCAGCGTTTGCGACTCTTCCACGACCGTGCTACCGGTTTCCCCCACCTTATGCCACGAGACATTGAGGAAGTAAGAACACCGAAAGATGAGCAGAAAATATTGTGTTTGACAAGGAAATCCAAAAGTCGACGATGCACACATAACCCGTGACCACAAAAGAAAGCGCTGGATGAAGGCAGTCTATCAATTCTAGCATAATTGAAATATGATTCATCAAGCCTACTACATACCTTCTCGAACGCTTTGGCAATGAGATTGCCCATGGCCACGTTGCCTGAGGTGGACACGGTGGCGATGCTCCGCAAATCTTTGATGCCGTCAATGGGCTTTGCTACCTGGAGTGAAAGAGATGAGGTGTGTAGAGGCGACGAGGAAGGAGATAGAAGGAAAGCGCAAAATGCTCAGTGGACAAAACAGAAAAAGAATAACAAAAAGAAACAGTCGCCTTCGCTGTTTCTTGCGTAGGTCGGCGCACATGCATTGATATATGATACCAAGGAGGACTAATGTAATACACACAGTACCTCCTTGATTTTGACCACCAGCTCGTTGACCGCGTCGATCATGCCGAGGCGCAAAGCCACCGGGTTGGCGCCCGCCGACACCGTGCGCATGCCCCGGTTCACCATGATCTACATGTGGGAAGAAGAGGACGAGGAGCGAGGAGTGAGGAGAAGTGAGGAGTTAGAGTACGGGGCCACAAGGAAGGACCAAGAAAGAAATGGCGTGGTGGTAGAAGTTCAAACAAGAAAGAGCGCACGAGGTTTTCAGGTATACAACATGTGCGTTCAGGACTATAAGCCGACACACTGCAGACCGCGTATTACTTCCCTTGCCTCGATTAGTTTCAAAGTAAAAAGAAGAGAAAAAACACGGACCTGCGTCATGAGCGTGGAAGTAGTGGTGCCGTCGCCGGCTTTGGAGTCGGACTTGGAGGCCACTTCTTGAATCAGGCGCACCCCCACGTTTTCCTCGAAGTCCGGCAGAGAAATGTCCCGGGCAATGGTGACGCCGTCGTTCACGATTTCTGGAGCCCCGTACTCGCGCTCTAGCACCACGTTGCGGCCCTTGGGGCCCAGGGTAACCTGGCAGAAGAAAGACAAGATAAAACATTGTGAAAGGAGCTAAAATCAAGGAGAGTAGGACGCGCCATTTCTTCTTATCGTGGCCCTGATCTAGCAGAGTTTCTCATGATTTCGGAGTGCTCTCCAGCTCTAACGACTGCGACCCGCGTGTCAACCCTCTGCTGAGGGCGCAAGCTACGCGATACACCCATGATGCAACTGAATGCAAACAATTCTAAAGTTTTGTTCTAGTCGCTCACCTTGACGGCGTTGGCCACTTTGTTGATGCCGGCCACCAGTTTCGCGCGAGCGTCTTCCTTGAAGGTCACCTGAGAGGGAAAGGAGAGAGGAGAGAGGTGAACACACGCAACAAACGTGGAAAGAAAATGCCAGTGAAATGGCGTGGAAGAAGTGGGCAAGAGGATCGAGCAAAGCGCAGACATGCATATACAAAATACGCCGAGAAAAGAAGACGGCAGACAGAGTACAGAGGAGGCAGCAGTAGTATTTGGTCGTTACTAAAAAGCATGCCAATAGTGTGTTTCAAAAGCATTGAAAGATACGGACGAAGCCATCACCGCACCTGCTTCGGTGAGTTAGCAGCCATCATCCGCACGCCAGCCTTTGGCATTACTGCAAACCACATAACGAAACAAAAGGGTGCCGAGCGTAGGCAGTTAGCAAAAAACACAGATGTTCAATAATAAGGGCTCTGGAGCTGCTACCGAGGTCAAGAGGTGTGTGATGAGGAATATCATTCCATAAACGAGCGGGCGAGCCCTACAAGAATAAATTGATACAATGCCTGCATACTCTGGCCGTCTATGTCGGGAAATGACAGCATGTTGAATATCTGTGCTCTCAGGGCTTGACTGCCAATCGGTAGAACGAATCTAAAATCAAATCACACAGCAATGGGACGGAATGTAGTGGCATTTCTCACCAGAGGATTGTGGCATGAAGCCACTGGCGCTCATGGCACAAAGTGCTAGCACTACTGCTCGTGAAAACCCCGTCATTGCTTGAACCTGTGGCACGCCAAGGTCAGCAGAAAATGTGTTGAAGTTTTGATTACACGGCCGTTGGCAAAAAGATATCGCCTGGACTAGAAATGCGGCCGCTGAAAGCGACATTTGTTCCGATTTGAAGAGGTAAACGAATATGTTGCTTTATGGCAAATCCTTGAGTCAGGGACGAGGACTAGTGCAGGATTGTGGGAGCTCACCTCGTTGACGCCTTGTTGGATCTCGAAGCTTATTTTTTTGCGAGCGACGATTAGGCCTTACAAAAATACGTCAAATATTTGACCCAAATACGTCAATCAATACGTCAATGCCGTAAATTGCGTTATATTAGGGCATATTCCCACTATATGCATGGCAAACGCCTTATATAGGCGTATATTTGATGACGTGTTTGTGATGACGAAAATACGTCAGATGTTTTATTGTAGGGACTAGCGACGAGAGGACGACAAGACAACGAGTGGAGCAAGAAGAGTTACGTGTAAAGCAAAGATCCCCCCAATATGATATTTGGTACACGCATATAGTATAAGATGCAAAATCTCCTCGTGCTTCGTCGACCGTCGACAAGCAACGACGTTTTCGGTCTCCCTTTCACTTTTCCTGCTGCGAGATGTACGTACAAGCGAGAAAGCCTATCGTCGAAAGCCCATCTTGATATCAATATCGCATAATGAATACGCCCGCGGTTGAGGTACTACTTTCACAAAACTGCTAGCGCTCTTCCGTATCACATTTGCTATGCATTGTCTAACTATTATGTCGATACTGTTGTAAATCGCAGAATGTTCCAGAGTTCCAGAAGCCAGAGCTGCATGCGGCTAAGCAGCTCATTTTAACAGAGCAAGGACAGGGGTGAGTTCCTAGGTCTGCGATGCGCTCGAAAGAGCCCTAGAATTATTATTTTTTGCTTTTTATTCATTTTCATTGTGGTTCTTGGTGCTAATTAGCCGGCGTGTTCAGCCGATCTCTGTGGTTTTGCCTTTGTTACCTCAACTAGGATGCACAACTCCATCGTAGAAACATGCTTCATGGACTGCATAAAGGTGACTAGTTTTTTCTCTTGGAGAATTTTCAGACTACTTAAATTTCCGTGTGTGTTTGCCTGATAATACGTGCCCAGCGTTATGCCCTATTTAATTCGCAGTGTTTAAACCAGCTAATTCTTGCGTCCTGAACAGACGTTTCGGTCCAAGAAAATGGACGGCGAGGAAGCTGAATGCGTGAAGAAGTGCGCTGACAAAATATTGAAGTTGAACAAACGTGTCGGATATCGCTTCGCAGAAATCAACTTTAGCAGTGCAGGCCAGCCGGGGAAATGAGCAGACAACGTAGTCCGGGTGCCATTTCTCCTGCTATTCACGAGTAGACTACGTAGCGATGAGCTATGAGCGTTCGGCGCGGTCGAAGGCGAATTTTCTTTTAAATTATGCGGGTGTGCTAATCATTTATGTGCAAAGATTTTTTCCCTTTCAGTGGAGTTAGTCTGAGCTTAATCGGCAAGAGCGAATGCACTGAGGATGAACCAGTGGACAAATGTGAAAAATGTGGGATCTGGGGCTGAGGGTAGGGACTTGGGACATGTTATAATTATCGCAGAACGGTCCTAAAACACAGCCGCAGTGAGGTATTTATAATTCAAATCCGTGTTAGAAGTAGAACAAGAGACCCCCACCCTAGGCCACCCTCGGCGAGACACATCATGGAGGGAATACGGATAACCGGATAATCGGTGAGAATAGGCCGGGGTGTTGAGTGTTTAGCGCAGCTGAATTTCTACGAAGCCGCCACGGCACCTATATTTCTTCTAGGCACGCGCCTTCGCCTTTTATTTTAAGCTTTGCGCCTCTCGCCTCGTCTAGCCGATGATCCAGATGGCCATTGCGACCGCGACAGAGAGGGTTGGTGCTGCCGACAAATACATGGGCAAATACCTGAAAATGCAAAAGAAGAAAAGGGTGAAGCTTACATGCGAAGATGCGTCAGTACAATTTTGCATTGTATGAGTTGCATCTCGGGTTTCGGATGAGTTACACCAAAAATCATGATTCAGCACATCGTTTATCACAGAAAAATATTTACAAGCTCGAAGCGCGATTGACGTGAGCAGTGCCTGCGTAAAGCTGGATCAGCGCCACTGCAGACTGCATATAGATTTGTAAAGCAATTGCAAAGAAATAATTAATACATGCAGCAGAGAGGTATCTTTAAGTTGTAGATCGATGCAACTTCAAGGCGCGGGAGACAAAATCGGTGCTTGCTGTTGCAACACTGATCCACTTGTATGTCTACGAGTTACAGTATATCAGTTTCATAACCTGGCTTGAGGGCACGGCGGACTCCAGGTACAGGATCATGTGCAGCAATTTGTCGCTTGGACTCACGAGGCCAAGCTGCACGCACCAATGCGTGATTGGAAAACAAAGGAGGGGCATTACCACCTGTTGTATGATCAGTGCATTGCGCCAGTAAAAGAAGGAAGACATGGAAGGCAAGGCAAGAGGCAAAATTCAAGACACTTCTCCGCCGAACTTGTGAAGAAGTCACTTCATAGTACATCGCAATCATTTCTCACCAGTTTCAAGCACACGGCGAGAAGAGCCAGCGAAGGAGGAGGCGGCGCATATGGCAAAGGCGGTGGCGTTGATGGCACTGAATCGTCGTCTTCTCTTGTTGTCGCCCCCTCCGCTGCTACTTTACTGCCAAAAGAAGTAGTTCTTCTTGTCAATGTTGGAGTGGACTGCGTGTTGGATCGTGGCAATGCTGACGAGTCAAGAGTTGGCAACTCGAGAGACTTGTTTGCCGCGATAGCTCGTCTGGCGTCAAACGTGTGCACGCCAGGATGGGCAATGTCATCAGGAGAAGAAGCAGCAGCGTTTTCAGGATCAACCGAGTCAGCAGCGATAGCAGCAGTAGTATTGGCAGCACTATTGGCAGCAGTGTGAGTAGCAGTACTGGAGGTCAAGTCTACAGTTGAAGTGTCCAATCGGCGGCGAAGCAAAGCTGCAAAAGAATTGTATAGCCCTGACGACAGCACCAGCGTGCTCACTACTGGGCTGGGCGCACCCACTGCAGCGATTGCTCCGCCGACAAAGCTCAAAGCGCCTGGTGCATAGAACGGCCGCTTGATTGGACCACTACAGGCTAGCAGCACACTGGTCAGCGATGCGGTGATCGTAATTTCACGGGTTGCCACGGCCCATACTCTCTGCCAGGTAGTTGGAGTTGGTGGCGGCGATGCATTTGGCGATGAATTTGGCGATGAATTTGGCGATTTCGGGGATGATTTCGGCGATTGAAGCGAAGGCTTTAGGCGAGCTGTTCTGGAGCTCGTGGCACCACTTCTCTCTCCAGCTCCAGTGCCAGCTCTCACCTCTCCTCTTGTGCGCGAAGAGGCTGGTGCAGCAGCCAGAGGAGATTCGAGGTCGCTTGCAAAGCTTTCGGCAGCAGCTTCATTACTGTACTTCTTGCTTCCTCTGCTCAATTCTCTGCCCATATTGGCATCGCCGTTGTCGCTCTCTTCATCACTGGCCCCAATCACCGCACCATTCAGACAGCCGGGCAACGGGACGTCTTCCTCGTCTTCTTCTTCTTCTTCTTCGCAGTTGTGCCCGAGTGGGGACATCACCCATTCCTTCCCTGTAGTGGAAACCGGTAAGCGCCTTGAGTTGCCACTGCTGTTGCTGCCATCGCTGCTGCTACTATTAGTACCCAGACGTGCCCATTTAGAACGAAACATGCGATTTCGACTTGAACTTGATGACGATGAAGCCAATTCTACGTCGCCGCAATCAAGTGCGTCCTCCTTCTCAATATCATCCTCCCCATCATCACTACCGTCAAATGTTGCCTGTTCTTCTGAAGCTGGCAAGAGCTGCACATGTGAGGAAGTTCTTTTTGGTATATTGTGAGACGAGTGCAGCAGCGCTTGTGGCAATAGGTCGCCGCTGCCATCTGCAGAGTAAAGCCCGCAGTCGACGATGACGTTCTTGCCAAGAGTAAACAACAGCACTGTCCAAGGCAGGCCATAAATGACCACCTAAGCAGGACACCCCCCCCATGGATCAATAGAGGAAAAATAGGAATAAGATATTGAACAATCATACACACCAGAAAATGTAAGCAGCGTGGAATGGGTTCATGTCATCATGCCATCAAAATTAGCGCGAGGGTAGCGTGTATGACATACCATGGCATACGCTCTTGCTAGCACATCAGCAGGGTGGCCTTCGTCCAGAGCCGGTTGCCAGTTCGCACACAATGGAGCCAACAAAATGAAGGGTAGCCCACCTGAGAAGCAAAGACAAACGAAGTGAACGAGAAGGGCTAGGAATGACGGGGCAAGGAGGCATGCTGGGCATTCTCGAACATGAGGTCAACAACTAGCTAGCTAGAAGGTGTAAAGACCCTGCGTATTGGGCATAAGTCAATTGTATACACTTTTTTATCACCATTATTGTTGAAAGCTGTCATGAGAAGCAAAAAGTGGCGATCAGGGCTTCGTAAACCGAACAAGCGACCAGCAGCCCACCCTAAGAACGCTCCCAATGCCACATGTAAAACCGAAGCTACCAGAAGAGGAAAATACCTACAAGTAGGGAGCAAAAGAACATGGTGAAAAGCACACTACCTAAAGGTATGACGCATCATCTACGTGTATAAATATTCTAGAAATATTTGTAACCCTGAAAGGCGCCATTCTTTGCTGCTGGTTCGCATGTGCTCAAAACAAAGACTAGCTATGTTTAATTCTTCACTCACCGCACTAGGTCCGAAAAGTTGTAGTCGTCTGCAACGGATAAGACTAGGCACGGGTAGCTGAGCTTAAGAGTAAAGCGAGCAAGTAGGGAGCGCGCGTCTGGTGTCAAGAGTCCATTGTGCGTTGACAGGGCGCCGATCGCTAAGATGGTTAAAACCTGTGCGATTGAGGACAGCGAGACGAAAAAAGCCGCTTTTGCACTCGGATCCATGCTTGCCTAGATCTAGCCTTGAATCACTATTGTAAAGGATCGGAATATGACGATCTCAGACTGCGATAAGGCTGCTAAGGTTGGAATGAGACTTCGTGCTCATTGCTAGGATGGGGCAATTAATAGATCAACGTAGTTTGATGTTTAGTACCGGCATCTCAAAAGTGCTCTCACTGAAATGTGTCCGTCAGTCCGTCACATCACAACGACAAAAAACCCTTGCGTGCTTGTTCTGACACGTTGTCATATGTCGCCGTCCAGTTATGCTATATATACAAAGAAATGTCGCCGTCCAGTTATGCTATATATACAAAGAAAGTTCTTGTATATATAGCATAACTGGACGGCGACAGGGATCATCAATTAATAGAAGTAAATCAAATCATAACTCGAACTCGAACTAATACAAACCCAAATGGCACAGAAGCCAATGCTGCGGGCAGAAGTGGGAATGCGCGTGCGTTGCGCAAACAAAGCAAGTGCGGAATGATTCAGGAGGGAGAGGGGCATT
>Ga0307982_1004616_pt1 | contig 10860 bp, 6 predicted proteins | sample OrgLakmetagen989_FD_201847 | JGI IMG/M metagenome (GOLD analysis project Ga0307982, IMG submission 201847) | Saline water microbial communities from Organic Lake, Antarctica - #989 | ecosystem: Environmental > Aquatic > Non-marine Saline and Alkaline > Saline | place: Antarctica: Organic Lake... | reverse complement strand
GTAGCTCTGGGCGCATTCATTGTGGCCATGGCTGTGATCTTCCCCGCGTCGCCCTGAGCCACGGTGCAGCTGGCCAGCAACTTGCTGTTGTTGCCACGGGGATGCCGCTGCTGCAGACCGGCTGCGACACTGGCTGTGCCGTCCACTCCCTCCCGCAGCTGCAGGCGGTGCAGGTGGACACTGCCCTCCCGCGCCACAGCCAGCGCCGCGTCCCCATACACAAAGCCAGCGTCTACAACCCCCCCACGTGTACCGGTGGTCTCTGGGTCCATCACTAGCAGCGGCACGTCGGCGGCGGTCCCCCATACGTGCACTGCGTCGCTGCCGCTGCCCCAGCCAACCAGCAGTGGCGCACTTGCACCCGCCTGAAGCATGTCGCGCTGCGAACCCAACAAGTCAGCAGAGCTGCCTCCTGCTGCTTGCTTCAGCTGTCGCCCTGCTGCAACAGCGTACGCGTGGTGGCTCCACAGCGCCCGGGCCGGCCTGCTGCTTTGGGTGGAGTAGCGGCGCACACTGGCGGCGCACTGCACAGCCAAAGCGGCATCACCCCGCACTACAGCCTTGCGCCACACAGATGGCATGCTGGCTGTGGCGACACTGCCATCTGCATACCCCACACACAGGCTGTTGCCGGTGCTGCTCCACTGAGCACTGGTGACACCCATACCACGAACAGCAGCTCGCGCCGCTGAGAAGAAGCCGCTGGAGGACACGACTGCAGGCGGCGGCGATACTGCTGTGACATGGCACAGCACTCCCAGGCTGGATGTGCCGATGGCATCCACATTCCCTGGGGGGGCTGTCTGGGGGGGGTATTGCAGGCCGGCCAAGCTGCTGGATGGGGGCTTGGAGGAGGACCCAGCCGATTTCCCACAGCGTGAATCAGCGCCAAACATCGCACGTGGCTTCACACTGCCATAACCAGATGATCGCACGGAGCGCCCTCCCTTGGCAGCGCCTGGGGACAGCCCGCGTGGCGCAGGGCCTGGACGGGGAATGGGCGCTTGCCCCCCGGCACCGGCACGGCGACGAGACGGAAGCGAGGCAGTGGCTGCAGCTGGACTGAGATCACTTGCTGAAGGTGTGTTTGGTGCAGTTGCACTGGCACTGCGCAGTGGGGACGTGTCCGGCAGCTGGCCTGGGGGGAACAGCGTGAAGGGGGGGCACTGTGCGCCGTTGGGGGGGATAGTCGCGAAGCCCCCAGGGGCTGGGGCAGCAGCTGTGGGCGATTGCAGCCAAGAGGGCAGTGTTGGGTCCACGGCAGTATTGGCAGATGCTGCGCGTACCTGAGCTTGGCGTGTGCCCTGAGGCCTCTTATCGCCTGAATCCAGCCACACATTGCGCCCCTCGGCAGCGGGCTCCGGAAAGGTCAACGGGTACATGTGGTGCACACAAGCTTCGTCTTGTTGGGCCAGCAGAAGCATTGGTATGCCAGCTTTGCACAGCAGATGGGTGACCATTCCATCGGTGTCTGGCGCGCAATCGTGCAGTGCGTCGCGCGCCCCCACCAGGTCACACATGGCTGCCGCAAACAGAACCTTGTTGGAGACCTTGGACACCAGCAGCACATGAAAAGGTGTGGCAACTAGCAAACATGCTGTGCCCTGCTCGGGTGGGGGCTGTATCCCCCCGTGCGCTGGCGCGGCGCTTGGTGCCGCAGCCGGCAACGCCCACGCAGGCAGCGCGTCGTGCTCCGCGGCGGGCTGCGGCAGCGCAGCTGACTGCAGCTCCCCGAACATCCCTGCGCCACCTTGCCACCTGGAAGCCTGGTCGAGTTTGGCCACTGACTGTGCACTGGGCATCGCGACCTCTTTCAGGTACAGCACTGGAAGCGGCTGATAGCTCTCCTCGGGGGGGGGGCTGCCTTTTCCTGTATGTGAAGATGCTGCTTGTGCCCGGGCAGAAATAACTGTGGAATCGTCCCACTGTGTGGGGTGCTGGACAGGGGGCCCCCTGCGGGCCCGTCGTGTGGGGGCCTTCACCCGCACAACGGGGGGGCTGCCAAATGGGGCTGTGGCTGACGCAGGAGGACTCTCTGTGTCGCTTCTACTTCCAAACAGGCGCTTCAGTACAGGGGCAGTATCCACTGTGAAGAGCAGGTACAAATACATCTTGGCTGCCTCACCTGCCTGCGTCCCCCCCCCCCACGCCTTGAGCGCGAAGACAAAGATGCGGCTGTCCAGGGTGCCGCATGCAACCCGCAACTCATCTGCGGAATGTGAGGGTAGCTGCGTCAGTGTGCAGATGGCGGATGCCCCCAGCATTCCGGTGTCATGCTCCGCGCGGCGCTGTGCTAGGTTCCACACCGTCACACTGCAGTCGGCGCCGCAGGACACAAGACAGGAAGGCATCCACGCTGGTGGGGCATCAGGAAACATCGCCCCCGTGCATGTGCGTGTATGGCCTTCCAGCAGCATGAGCACTTCATCGTTCTGCAGTAGGAAGCAGCAGTGCAGGAGGCCAGGCGCAGGCGCAGGTGCAGGGGAGGTGTGCGCACCTTGTAGTCGATGATAGCCACATTCTTGCCAACAGCCACAGCGACCACGCGACCAGATTCATCAAAGGAAACGCCTGCTGGGTCCCCTGTCACACTGTTCACGGCAAAGTAAGTGCCTGTGCACAGAGTGGGTGCTTGCATCCTGGAAGGCAGCTCGGAAGCAGCCGTACCGGATGCTGACGTCTCATCCAAATCGAATGCACACAGAAGATTTGCAGAACAGCATGCCAAAAGGGGGGCGCTCCCGTTGTGAAATGCCATGCAGGTTATCGGCGCTGCATCTTGCGTGTCAAGAATGCGTGACGGCTGCAAAGAAACGTCGCAGGAATGTCTTTGGCAAGTTGTGCAGCAGCAATTACCACTTGAGCATGTGAGCTGTCAAAAATCGCAACACGTGCTGTATCAGATGCAAATCCAATTGCGATTTTCTCGTCTTGCCACGAGCACACACACGTTGCAGGAGCAGGGAGCTGCCAGCTGCCCATCTGGGAGAGCGGCAAGTGCCCAGCAGAGCTCATACTTATTAATTGCTAATTGCAGCTGCAGATACTTGCCGTGCCGTGCTCAATTCATGGGTAGCAGCTATGAATGGGGCCACCGATGAGCTATCAATTGTTGTGGGCGTGCCCAATGAGTGAAATGAGCGTCCGCTAAAAGCAGCAAGTCGACAAAAATTCTCAGCAGCCGTGAGACCAAGTCTTTGTAGGGGTGTACATTTTCTGCAAAGTGTGCAACCAAACCGAGCTGATATCGAGCTCTGAGAAACAGGTACAAACAGAGACTCATATTTGCAACACTTTGCCGTTCTGCTCTGTTTGAATCGTGGCTGAAACCTCTGGATCTTGACGAATTTGAACATTCAATTTCCGCTACGTCATGGACCAGGAAGCTACTGCCTTGCCTGGTTGCCCAGCACTACCAGTTGACTGGAGCACTCGTTCTATTGCACAGCGAGTCAAGACTTTGAATGAACTTTGTCTTGCGATGCCATGCGACCGCGACGATGAGTTCATGCTCTCCGCAGCAGACGGCCAGGATGTTGCTGCTGGGAAGAACGACGAGGAGGGTTTGCTTGTGCTTCCACTGATGGCGACCTACACCAATGGGACCCTGCATGGCGAAGTTTTGGTTGTCCCTCCCCTTTCGCTCGGTGTTGCATACCGCCGTTTTGTTGGCGTGTTTTTCGATGTCGCAGCTGCAGGCCGCGAAATGTCCCGTGCTGCATCAGCCTTGAACGACTTCTGGACACAGCTGCACCGTATGCGGCATCCAAACAGTCCATCATCTAGCACTGTCACAATTGCTCCCGCGTACAGTGGGGTCCTGTCGCTGCCATCGCCCACGGCAGCATCAGCTTCGGTCCCTGTGCAGCAGCTGCCTGTAGCAGCGCAATCGCCAGCTAAAACCCCGAAGGCCACCGCTGACTCATCTTCGAAGATGTCCAGATCACAGAAGCGCGCTGTAGCAGCAGCTCGGCGTGACTCCCCTTCGGCGTCCAGTCACGCTGCTGGACGAGGCACAAAGCGCGGGCGGGAGGGCTCACCCGCAGCAGCGGCTGGCAGCAGCAGTGGCAGTAGCAGCGGCAGCAGCAGCAGTGGCAGCAGCAGCAGTGGCAGCAGCAGCAGTGGCAGCAGTGATGATGGTGCTGTCATACACTTGAGCAAACAAGCTGCCAAATCCCACACCGCAACTGCTGAGAAGAAGGCAGCTGCAGCTGCTGAGAAGAAACCCACTCCAGCTGCTGAGAAGAAGGCAGCTACAGCTGCTGAGAAGAAGGCTGCTGCAGCTGCCGAGAAGAAAATCACACCAGCAGCCGAAAAGAAGGCTGCTGCAGCCGCCGAGCAGAAGGCGGCTGCAGCTGCTAAAAAGAAAGCTGCTGCTGAGACCAAGGCTGCTGCAGCTGCCAAAATGAAAGCTGCCGCAGTTGCTTCCAAAAAAGCTGCCGCCGAGAAGAAGGCAACTGCTGCTGCTGAGAAGAAGGCTGCCGCCGAGCAGAAGGCAACTGCTGCTGCTGAGAAGAAGGCTGCTGCAGCTGCCGAGAAGAAACCCACTCCAGCTGCTGAGAAGAAGGCTACTGCTACTGCTGAGAAGAAGGCTGCTGCAGCTACCGAGAAGAAACCCACTCCAGCTGCTGAGAAGAAGGCTGCTGCAGCTGCTGAGAAGAAACCCACTCCAGCTGCTGAGAAGAAGGCTACTGCTACTGCTGAGAAGAAGGCTGCTGCAGCTACCGAGAAGAAACCCACCCTAGCCGCCGAGAAGCAGGCTGTCAAGAAGAAGGCTGTCGAGAAGAAGGCTGTCGAGAAGAAGGCGGTGCCGAAAGCAGGTGGCTCCAAGCGTTCTCGTGATGGCTCCTCCAGCAGCAGCAGCGACAGCAGTGATAGCAGCGGCAGTGACACTGGCAGTGGCAGTGGCAGTGGCAGTGGCAGTGGCAGTGACAGCAGCTCTGGCAGTGAGAGCGACCCGCCCAGCTCGCCGACAGCAGCTGCCAAGCAGCCCACCAAGCAGGACAGCCCCAGCACCAGTAAGACCAAACTGGGTGGCAGCAAGCCTGATTCCGATGCAACAGCACCAGCATCAAGCAGCCAAGCCAGCTCGCCAGCTGCCCCTATACCGACAGCTGTGGCGGCAGTGCCTTCCCCGCAGCAGCCCCCTGCAGCCGCCACAAAGCCCCCCCCCACCATCAAGTCTGACCACACCAAGTCCGTGTCATCATCAGACTCCGATACAGACTCAGACAGCGAGACGGATGTTGACTCGGCTGGCAGCCACGGCCTGCCTGCGCTGCCTGTGCGCCCCGCAGCCTCTGGCTTTGCCCAGCTGCTCAGCGCCAGCCAAGCCTCAGCACCGCCGCCAGCCAGCGGAGCGCAAGCCACACAAGATGACGCAGAGCAGACATCTAAGAAGCCCCGCAAGGTGTCTTTTGTGGAGGGCGACGCTGGGGTGCCCACTGCCAGCCAGGGCTCAGCCGCGTCCCTCGAGTCCCCCTCTCGCCGGACTCGCCGACGCAAGCCGTCTCAACGCCGCAGAGCCAGCGACGAAGGCAGCAAGGCATCCAGCGACTGGAAACATAAACTGCAACCATCCCCTCGCTTCAGTGAAGCAGATGCGCATTTGCTTGGAGTTGCAAGCACTGGTACACTGGGCACTCCCTCTGTTCAGAAGGGCAAGCGCGGAGCTGCACGCGAATCTCTGGGATAAGCAGCTGTTCACAACAAAATGCTTGCAGCTTGTATGCGTTTTAACCGTTTCTCAATGCACTTCTGTCTGAAACCGTATCCCACTCTGGCAAATTGCATGGATGCAACCAGAAGAGGCCCTTTGACCCACACACGATGAGTGGCATCGGCCAAGCCACAGATGCTGGATGCCAATAACTCAAATCTAACAAGGCTCTCTGTGCATTTTGCATGCGAGGGGTTGGGTGTGCGTCGCCACTGGCCTGTCAGTAGCGCTGAGCGTGCCACTGACTGGCTCGGCAGGCTTTCACGAAACTCCACGAAACTCCCTTCGGCATGGATGACAAGAGCTCGAAGCCCAAAACAGAGGTGTGCGACAGAATGTTCACACCCGGGGAAATTGTTATTGGTTGTGGTGCTGGCATTTGGTGGCCAGCTCGCATCGAGGAGTCGCCAGCAGCTGGCGTAGCTGCAGGAGATCAGCCCGGCAATTATGAATCCAGCCAGGCTGCCCAACAGTGGAGTGCTGGCCCGACCAAGGCCTACCTTCTGAGATTCAGCTACAGGAATGGAGAGGATGAGTGCTGTATGTAGTCCTTGTTGCCAGTGTCGTCTGCTTTCACATGCAGCGTGCTTTGCAGCTTGGGCTTCTATTGATGAGGTTCTACCTGTCAAAGCAGCTTCAATTGCCTGGGCTAAATCGGAACTAGCAGAAGAGAGCCGGTGGAATTCAAGGGAGTTTGATGAGAGTCTCCGTATCCTTCTTGCTGCAAAATCTGGGGAGCCTGTCGATGCCGTTCCAACATCCTGGTTGATTGATCCTCCACAAGAGTTGTGTTCCGAAAGCAAAGTTACTTTCACTGGTACGTGCTGAACAAAAACTGCGTTTTCTCTCTACATGGTCAAGATCTGCAGGCACTCTAGGCACCCCGACTGCTTGGGGAGCGTCTTTCTTGGCGTGTTCAAACGGGCAACCTCTCGCTGCTGGCATGTGGTGGCTTCCCCACGATTTGGAAACTCAGAGTGCAGTGGTCTCCACAAATTCGTCCTCTCAGATTTGCAACAAGTTGAAAATTTCACATGCCCTGTATGTGCATTTTTTCCTGGAATCTTCTGTGGCAAGCTTCCCGGCAGTCGTATGCTCGCGGTACTGCATTGCTGAGGTGCGCCGCGTAGACAAATTCTCTGTTTGGAGGGTGCTTGGGGCAGAATCCAGCGACCATGGGAGCAGCGGCATTCAGGTCTGCCAACCAGACGAAATTCTGTCCAATTACTCAGACTACTCTGACTCTGCATTCAACACTCTTGCCAAAGTTGGCAAAGGGAGTCGTACAAGCATGGCTGCCAGCTCTCAAAGTCTCCTGCTGTGTTTCTCACCCCTAACCACGCAAAGCACTGTTGACTTATGCGATGCACAAGTGACAGACCAACCAAGTATACAGCTTTTGCCTGTTAAAAGAAGATTTAACGCTGACATATGCCTGCCGCATGCGCAAAGTGTGGTGGCTCTGTGCGCACCCAAAGTTCAAACGTGTGCCCTGTGTGGAGGAAGTGAGCCATGCAAGGACAAAGACGGCGCAGAGGCATCATGTGGTCCGCTGGTTGGGTTTATTCGAGGCCCTTTAGCGTCCGATGGAAGCATTCTTGGCATGCCGACAGCAGACCAATGCTGGCTAGGTGACGGCGGCTGGACTCGAGCTTTGCCACTCGATTCAACTGCAGCTATCCCTGAAGCCGTCTTCAAAGACTCTGCGGATGATGATGTTGCTCGTAACATAGTTTGGGTGCATGCTCTGTGCATGAATATTGGCATGCTGCTGCAACCGGACATTGTTGCGCATGGCGGCGACTGCAATGTCCTGTCATGGCTGCAAGGACATAGCGACAAGTTTTTGAGCATGCATCCCGAAAGCAGACGACCTTTGGCGTTGGTTTTATGCGGAGGCCTCTACTGTGCAAAGTCGTACCACTTGCCCGACGTTCTGCTGCGTGGCTGGGGCAAATGCCAATCGCACACTCAGCCAGGCGAGTCCGACAGCAATGTACACGCAGTGCTGCGGCAGCTGCTTGCATCTGCGGGCGAAGACATCCTCAAACCTCCACCAGCCTGCTTTGAGCGGCATTCAGATGGATCGTTGACTCTCCACGGCTGGGTCGTGGCGTTCCACGAACCCAGCGGGCAACACACGGTCATGCTTGACGGGCACCCATTTGGAAAACCCAAATTAACCGCTCTTGTATCTGCCAACCATTGGACCAGCACAGTTGACGGCCATCCCTTGGAACTGGGTGAGGCTCATAGCGCTGCTGACTACCGCAGCCGCCATTTGTGGGACAGCGCTGACATTGGGCGGAATGTGCTACTGTTTGCACGGCCGGGTGATGACTCGATCCAATTATTTCAAAATGACCCCAACAGTACAAAGCATGTGGATTTGTGGGCAGAGGCCCCCATTCCCGCCTTTCACTGTGAAACCAAGGAGGCATCCGACGATGGGTCAGCCAGCAACTCAGGCGGCCGCAGGCGTGGCCGCAGTGCAACGCAGCCCCCAAGCATGACGCTGGCTGAGTGCTTGAGTGCGCAGCACAGTTTCGCCAGTCTCAAGGCCAGCAGATTGGGTCAAAGCCTGTACCCTTCTATCACTGACTTGGGCATTCCTCCATCACTCGCACAAGCTGGCAGTGACCTTCTAGCCAGGGGATCCTATGCCTCAGTCTCAGCACACTCAAGTGCCAAAGCTGTCAGTAGAAAGTTCTTTGATGCCCTGCAAGTGGATCCTGTGCTGGCCCTTTCCATCCCGTGGGCTGGCATGAAAGACGAGTCACCGCTGGGCACAATTCGCATGAATGTGCTCAGCTCCAAGCTGACTCGCTTTGTGCAGCGTACTGCAAGCCATCCAAGCGCTCTGTCGGATGTCACTCAGACCCCGGCCTTACCTCCTGTCTGCAGCCCGGTGCCAACCACAATTACACTGAGTGCGCACGCACTTACTCCCGTAGACTCGGTTACCAGCAGCACTCATGCAGCTCCCCTGCCCAGTGCTGCTGTTCAGCTACCGTCCTTATCTGCAGTGGTAAGCTCTGCATGCCCCAGCTCCGCTGTTGCCTTGTCTGGTGGCGCTAGTGGCTTGCCAAGCAGCAGTGTTCCGCTGCCACTGTCCGTCGTGAGCCGCGGCCCCACTGCGAGTGATGTGTTGTCTCCCGTTGCCAATGTGTCGCGCGGCACAAAACGTGAGCGCGATGACTCCCCAAGGAGCTTGGGGGACTCGGCGCGATTTGCCCTGCCGGCCTCAAGCCTTGGGTCAGAAGCCTGGGCACCCCTGGGCATTCACACCGAGGATTTCAGCGCCGCGCACAGCACCAAAAAGGTGCCACTTGGGAATGCAAGTGCAGATGTCAGTGCATTCCGACCTGTTGCTGGCATCATGGTATCTAGTGACATGCCTGTTGGCTTGCCCCTGGCTGTGCTGTACTCCTCGCCCCACACTGTGGTGCTGAGGCGCTGTGCAACGCATTCCCTTGCAAATGGAATCACACAAAATAACCCCTTGGCCCCCCCTGCCAACGCGTTTGTGAAGAATGATGCAGTCAGGTGCATGCCTGTGGCGGGGAGTGGAGCGGCGGCCCTCGGTGCTGCGCTGCAGAACTTCGCCCACTTCTTTGGAGGCATGCACGGGCAAGGCTTAATGCTGTCAGCATGTATGTTGCAGCAGGGTGGTCCTGCCGACCGTATGCTTCCAGTGTCCAGAGCCATCGAGCTGGGCATGCCAGCGCAGCGCGGGCGCTCACCCCCGGGGTCCCCCCGCCACAGCCAGCCGGCCAGCGAAGCGGAGTTCATTACCCCCCCAGGAGCGCACATGGTCATGTCTATTGCACCTGTCTCGGCGGTGGACAATGCCACCGCTGCTGTGGACGCTGGGAGCGAAGCTGAGGACCACACGGAGGGCACCTCTGCATCCGACAGCAGCTCCGTGGCCTCTTCCACTGCCAGCTTGGCAGAAGGTGCCACAGAAGCAGCAGCTGTAACTGCACACTAATTAATTGCATGCTCACTCCTGACACAAATTGAGCGCTGCAAATGCAGAGTTGTGATGTGTGCATAGGGGTGTTGCTTAGGGTAGAGCAGGTGCTGTGCCACAGCTCAGCTGCTTTTGGTTGATAAACTTTGTACTGAAGATTGAGACTTCACTACATGGATTTCTCTTGTGGAGCTGTGCATTGAGCACACACCAGAACACACTACACTCAGTGACGTCACTCGGACTGCTGCACTTGGCGAAATGTCGTCGTCATTAGCATCGCAGATCGGTGCTACAGAGCTTGCCAAGCTCATCGTCCGCCGAAGCAATAAAAACAAAGGCGACAAAGCATGTAAATGGGTCCAGCTTGCAACTGTGACGCCATCTGGCTTGCCCCGTGCCCGCACTGTGGTTCTGCGCGAGGTGCTGCACCCCACAAGCAGTAAAGGCCTGCTTGAACACACTTGGGGCATCAGTATGATCACTGACGCAAGGTCCACCAAAATGCGAGATTTTTCTTCCCAGCCGGTCGCTGAGCTTGTGTGGCTTCTCTCTCGCACATCTGAGCAGTTCCGGGTGCTTGGGCAAGTGACGGCTGTTGGACCGGCTGGTGCGTCTGATCAGGCGGCTGGACTGGATGGCGCAGAAAGCACTGATGTTGATGAGCGTGAGGGCTTGCAGCAACTACGCCTGGCGGCATGGGCGCGCATGAAGCCGGGGGCACAGGCCCAGATGCGCTGGCCGCACCCCGGCTTGCCAAAGGCTGCAGACGAGCAAGCAGCTAGGAGTCAAGCAGGCAGCAGTGGGGGTAGCAGTGAGCACCCATATGGCAGCGAGGAAGGGACGGACGTGGCTGCCCCTCAGCAAGCAGCGAGTAGTGCCCCCCCTGACACCTTCGTCTTTCTTCTGCTCAGGCCGGCAGTGATTGACCACCTGGAGCTCAAGACGAATCGGCGGTGGGTGTACCATCTTCCCAGCGCCAAGCCTCTGGCAGAGCATACATGCATGGGTGGGAGTGCGTACGAGGATGTGCATTTGGCCGAAGGGGGCGTCCCTGCTGTGCTGCAGCGCTGCTTGACTGAGTCACAGTACCTTTGCACCGAAGTAAATGCATAGCTGTGCTCAGTTGACTGTAGAGAGTTGGGGCAGTACCATTGCCTGTGTACGC
>Ga0307982_1004615_pt1 | contig 10861 bp, 6 predicted proteins | sample OrgLakmetagen989_FD_201847 | JGI IMG/M metagenome (GOLD analysis project Ga0307982, IMG submission 201847) | Saline water microbial communities from Organic Lake, Antarctica - #989 | ecosystem: Environmental > Aquatic > Non-marine Saline and Alkaline > Saline | place: Antarctica: Organic Lake... | reverse complement strand
TCGAAGCCAATGGCAGGAGGTGCGGATGACGCACCGCTCAAATTAACGTGGCAGGAGTCGCTTGAGTCGGAGGTGCGTTCAGCCTTCGTTACCTATTACCTATCTGCGCGTTCGCTGAGGTGCCACCTATGGCTCTTTTTCCATGTGGCTGATTTCATTATGCCTTTTTGTTAAATAATCAGTGCACTCGCACTTATACTTTGCATCATTTCCGTCTGCATTGTTATGCCGTTTATTGTGTTGAGTTTGTTACTTATTGAATAAGCCTCTGTTTTTGTTGTTGGATTTCCTTACCTAACTAGATCCTGATGAGCAAGTGCATGGCCTTATTTTTCACATTTATATCAATCGCTTTAAAAGTTGACCTGCTTTTTTGAAACTGCGCCCACGTGCTCCTCTATTAGGTGGAGCTTGCTTGCTTGCACGCCGTCGTCGCGCGCGAATCTTTGCTCGCTGACATTCGACAAGCTCTAGGCCTTCCACCCCTTGATGCAGATTCCTCTTATGCTCCCACTGCTAATGCCAGCGCAGACCTTCACCAGACTGGTGTCAACTTACCCAAGCAAGCCGTTTTTGACGACGTAGTCGGCGACTCAGGGCGCGCAGCTCCGCCAGTGGTGCTCGGAAACATGCTAGGAGCGCTCCGGGAAGCGACCCTGCGCGTGATTGTCGCCATTCAAGACTGGCGCGAGCACGTGCGCCGCGAAGAAGAAGCGGTGCTGTTTCGGGCTGCTGCTGCGGGTAGTGCTAGTGGCCGGAAGAACCGGCCGAAAGCGAACACCAAGGCTGTGAAGACTTCAGCGAAGGCAGCGGCAACAACAAAGGCCAAGACGAGCGCAGGGACCGCGAACACTGCCAGTGCGAATACTTCGACTCCTCTAGGAGCCGCAATTGACTCTTCTGCTGACACAAGTAGCGGCAGCAGCAATCTGGACCGCCCTTTCTTGTACAAGCGCGAGAACTACCTCCTTCGCCTGGTAAGCGACGGAGACTTCTTGGCCGAGTCACCGGTAGCGCGTGCTGCTTTAGGCTACCGGCGCAGCCGCGGCCCCGACGATAGCAGCAACACTAGCAGCAGGACTGGTTGCAGAACTGGTAGCAGAGACGGGAACAGCGGAAGCGCTACCAGCACAGTAGTAGGTGCAGGCTGTGGGGTCGATCCTCGGGGCAACCCGTTGCTGAACCCTGCCGGCGGCCTGGTGCAGCGGATGGCGGCCGAGCGCGAGAAAGACAAACCGCTGAGCCGCGAAGACGGCCACGCCGAAGGCCGAGCTGCCAGGTTGGCGTTCCTGGAGACTTTGCGGAGCAACGAAGCCGCGGCTATGGCTCGGCCCGGCGGGAAGTTGGCGCCGATTGCCGATGGAGGCCGGCTGCGGGCCGCGGAGTTGGTGCTCATGGCAGAAGCTAAACGCTATGCGCCCGCGCTGCTGCGGTTCGTGAACACGCAGCAACAACGACATGAACAAGGCGCTGCTGCTGCTGCTGATTCAATGAGCGACAACCACGGCAGCAATGCCGTTAGCGGTGCTGGCAGCGGTCCTAGTAGTGTAGAAGCAGGGGCAATATTTGCTACGTATGCCTCTGGTGAGCATACAATTATCAACCATGACCGCAGCAACTCTAATATGGAGTCTAACTTTGAAGGCAGTTGCTGCCTTCCTCAGCTCAAGCCTAGTAGTCCATTGGGAGCCAACAAACCAAAGATGGCAGTCGTGAGGAGTCCACGTCCTTGGACAGCGTCTCGCCGAGGCCCCCGAGCGGCAGCAGACGCTGCTGCTCAGCGAGCTGCGAGCCTGGCGCAAGAGTGCAGCGAGCGCGCGCAAGGCATCGCCGAAGCGGAAGCGGAGCTTGCCATATTAGTGCAGGCCGAAGCCAGCCACCGCGCCACGGCGGCCGCGCACGCCCGCACTCTGCAGGCGCTGGTGCGCAGCCACCCGGGCATGGGCCAGGGCCACAAGCGGGCGCGGAGCGTGGCGGCGCGCAAGCAAGCGGCGGAGGCCGCGGCTGAGAACACCGCTCATGCGGTGCGCACGGCGCGCGCGGCTTTGTGCTTGGAAGCCCTCGAGCTGGACCGCGTGACGCGCCTGCGACGAGAGAAAGCCAAACTTGCGCGCGAGTTGGCTGACGCCACCAGCAGTGGTGCGGCTGCTGCGCCAGAGCGAACGCGGGGAGCAGCGGCTGGCGAGTCAAACGCGACAGAGCAGAGCGTCTCCACGACAAGCACAGGAACTACCGAAGCTCCGAATGCTGCTACGACAACGCTGCAACACACACAAATGCCTTTGGCAGATGAGCCACCTGGCGAGTCTCAATGGGGTAGTGCGCAGTAAAGAATTTTTTAATATGGAGCTCTTACATCACCTGTTTTTCTAAAATGATGCGAACTTTAGCAAAAGGAAGCGCAGATGCAACACTTTTTTGTGCTTGTACTTGTACTGCTTTTATCTTTCATTAATTTTTATACTACTTCTATTCCCAATTCCCAATTGAAGATCCAAGTGTCAAGGGCGAACGTTATTTATTTGAAACAGTGGTACGTTAGTGAAGTGACATGAGGCAACTGAGGCAACCGGCCGAAGCCTCCGAGCTCCATACGCTTATTGCTTACTGACCTTCTCCTTCTGACTCGGACTTCCGATTCCAAGAACCAGAATCAGGACCGCCGGAAGCTATGATGAGGGGAAGAGGTGGGAATGAACTTACAAAAAGTAGATATGACTCGGTAGAACTTATTCGGGATAGCCGATTATTATCAACTAGAAGGATGTGCATTAAAAACTGAAATATCGCCGATAGCAGTTAACAAAAAAGCGATCAAGTCAACAAATTTGGCGCGGGTGTACTAGCTGCATTACTGGCTGCAGCTCCCGAGCTCGCTTTAGCTGCTGCCACTGCCCTCGCCTTCACCTTGGCCACTACCAAGGGGTCTGCCCCTTCCCATTCGCGGAGCAGCGCCGCCACGTCCTCGTGTTTCCGCACTTCCGCCCACCCCGCAGCATTGTGCCATGGGCCGTTGACTTTGATGCCCCCCGAATAGTGGGAGTGGCCTTTGAGGGTGGGGTCGCCGCCGAAATGCAGCAAAAGCCGCACCAAGCTCAGGTCCCCGCGCCACGCCGCGCCCATGAGCGCGGAAAACCCCCCGTGGTCTTGCAGGTTGGGGGACGCGCGGCACTCCACCACCAAATACTGCACGGCTTTCGGGCGGCCGAAGAGCACGGCCAAGTTCAGCAACGAATTCCGCTCAAAGAGCACCCCGGACTGGTGGTTCGGGTCAAACGCAAAGGTTTTCGTGCCGTGGTCCACCAGCTTCCGCAAGCTCGCCACCTGGTCTCCCCCCTTGAGGGTAGCGTGGGCCGCCCGCAACAGGTCGTCCGACTGCGCCCGCCGCGCCTCCTCGCTCTTCGCCAAAGCTGCGATGAACACGCTGAACCAGGGCTTCCGCGGCCGAGACGGCAAGGTGGGGCGCCACGCCGCTTTGCTCCAGCACAGGACTCGCCACAGGTCGTGGCGGCGCTTTAATTTGTTGGCCCAGCGCAGGCTGACGAGGAGCAATTGCGCCGCGCACGGCAGGCCACCGAGTTGCAAAATGGACGCCAGCAAATCATCCGGCAAATCTTCGATGAAAGTGAGCCAGCGCCCCCCAACGGTGAGCTGCTGAGACGACGCCACCGCTGCACTCGCTAAGAGTGTAGGCGCCGGCACTGGATGATGAGGTTGTAGGCGTGGCGCTTGCGCTGATGGCACGGGTACCCGAGTGTTCGACTTCTTACCACGAGCACTGCTGCCACTGCTGCTGTTGCTGTTGTAGTGGTCATTGGTGTCACTGGAGGCTTCCTCCGCCAGCTCAGGGGCTTTTAACACGAGTTTGACCTGTTTTCCACCCACGTTGACGAACATAGCCCGCCCTCTTAAGCGGCGCTTGCGCTCGGAGTGGGCATGCGGAGGAGGCACCAAGACACCAGCTGCTGCAGCAGTGGAGCGGTACTCGTTGGTGGTGGGCGCGACAGAGACTCCTGAAGAAGACTCCTCGACTGGCAGTGGTGGCGGGGTGCTGACTCGCAATGAAGACTGAGGAGGGCAAAGAGAAGGAGAATCCAGCGGAGCGCTCAACAGAACCTGTTGTTGTTGTTGTTGTTGTTGAACAAGGAGGAGGCTACTGCCTCCCCCTCGAGCATCGCTTTCTTCGAGTTGCACGCACGCAAAGCACGCCCGGTAGGTGTGTTGCGTCACGCGCCGCTGCAGCCCGGCTTGCTTGTGCCACGCCCGCGCGCAGGCCGCGTGCGCCCACTTGTGGCAGCGGGGGCACGCCCACTGGCGCGTGCCGTCGTCGAAGTCCGCGGCGTTTTCAATGCCGCACGAGCACAAAAAGAACCAGCTGAAGGCCTCGTCGCCGTTCCCGTTGCTGTTACCCTGATTGCTGCTGCTGCTGCTGCAGTTGCTTCCTGAGCATGAGCCAGATTTACCTTCGCTGTCCAATTGCTTCCTGAGCCGCTTCGATTTGAAGCGTTGCCAGTGCGCTTTGCGGGCGCCCAGCCACGACAGCCACTCGGGAGATTTCGCCAACGGATCTTGAGACTCTTCAGGGTCGATGTCATCCTCAGGCACGAAATCCGGGTTGTTCGAAGGCCAGGGGTGGTCGTTGCGGGCTGCTAGCGTGCGCCACAGCCTCTGGCGCGCGCGGAGCCACGCGCTAGGGTCATAGGGCTTCCGGCCCCACCCGCTGCCTCGCACGTGGTGGTCGAAAGGGCCCGCCACGTCAGCAGCGTCCGGCACCCCCTCAGGGCGGTTCCAAGGTGGCGGTGGCGGGCGAGCCTGCCCATGGCCCGGGTCGTCTTCAAAATTATCTTCATCGTCGTTGTCGTTGTCGATGTCTGAGCCGTTGCCGCGCTCCGGTTCGAAGGCAGGGTTGTCGGCCGGCCAGGGTCGATGATTGCGCACCGCGATCGCGCGCCAGAGGGCCTTGCGCGCCACTAGCCACGCTGCGTTCTCTCCGTGCATTTGTTCCCGTGATCCTCGGCGTCGGTCGAACGGGCCGAGTGCTGCCATGGGCACCCCTACTGGTCGGATCCAAGGAGGTGGCGGCGGCCGATGCGCTACCGGTACTTTGGTAGGTGCTGGAGGCGGCTGAAAGGGCCGGTGAATCGCTATGGTCACAATCGGCGCAGGCTGTGGTGGAGAGCAGAAACGGGATAAAAGCAAAACAGGAGAAAAAAGTACAGAGTGTGAGCTTAAAAAGTTACTCCTGATGACTACTTGTCCTCTAGCTAGAAGGCTTATCCGAGTGACTACATACCGCTGTCAAGAGTGAGATAGCCACATCGAAGGATTGGTGTAATACTGGTACACCATTTACTGCAACGATGAAATCACCGAGGCAAATACCAGGTACTGGCACATTAGTAAAATTGATAATACGGGCACAGTTCGTAATTCCCCAAGGTGTTTGCGAAGACTGCGCTAAGAGCCCGAGGCCCGAGGCCTTACGTTCTACTTGAACTACGTTAGTTGTCCAGCGGTGAGTAGCAAGAGTTATTTCATAAAATAGCCGCTCCCGCTCCATAGTCTCTTTATTCATCAGTGTAGCAGGAAGAGTCATGTTGACATTAGTCTGTGCATACTTAAAGTTTGTTTGCGCGTCTCAACAAATGAATGACATTTTTCGTGTCGAGATTGCGTGAATAGTACATTACCAGCGCGTAGGTTTATGATTTTTCACTTTTTATAACAGCCAACGGGCAGCGGGCAGTGGTCGCGGTCGAACTATTATAGAAGTAAGGTAGGGTATAGCAGTGCGTCTTAGGTTGTAGCACTAAAGACGAGGAAGATAGTTGACAATAATTTAATAGCAGAAGGGATCGTTTGCTGGGTGGAAATGCTCTCGCTTGCCCGTGCGCTTAGCACGGCTGCGTCACAGAATGGCTATGCCTACACCCTCGGAGGAGGCCTCTATCTTGCCCTAACCGACGCGTCCAACGCACGAACTTTACTTGCTTCTCGTGGACCAGCATTTAGAATGCCTGAAGAAAGTGGCTTCCATCCTATTGGAATGTCAACCGAACCTACAGCCCTGCAACTTGCGGATATTGTCGATCACTTCTATGAGAACCTTGAGGTTCGCGGTGGCGTTGAAGGTGACTCAGGCGTTACTTTTGCTGGGCTTGGTGAACCGACCTTGAAACTAGACGTGCTACTAGAGACTGGTAAAAAGAGCCTAAAATTCATGGAAACGTGATCGCACATGTATTATTAGTGTCCGTTGTGCTGGGCACAGCTGATGATTTCTATGCTTTCCTGTTGAATATTAACTACACAGTTCGACTGGTGCACCAGAAGCGGCAGGCTATTCCTTTTCGGGTGATCACGAACGGGCTTCAAAAGCCGGACGTGGCTGCAGCTCTAGGCTCAAGTGGGGTTTACAAAGCGTCCGTAGCGCTTATGTCACACAAGCCCGATCAGTACGCCCATATCATGCAACCATCGAACAACCTAACACACTCAGATGTGTGTGCTTTCGTGGAAGCGCTCTGTGCCGCAGGCGTCGAGACGGAGTGCACGGCCGTGCGCCAGCCCGGGGTGGACATACAGAAAGCGCAAGACTTGGCGGTCGCTCTTGGTGCTCAAAGCTTTCGAGCAAGGGAATACTTCCTGTAGCACGTTATAAGATTGGATCAACGTACTACGATCCCCCAATGATAAAAAATGGTTAGCAACCACGAATGGCTTCGAAGGAGCGAAAGCACCACTTCTATAGCTGCTCGCGCCTCTAGGTTCTTGAAATCCGAACTTCTCTTTCGATCTTCGCTAGTGAATCTTTTGGATGTGAATTTCTGTTCTCGACTTCGCTTTTCCTGACTGTTAGCTGTTAGCTCTTCTCTCTTCTAGCCGATTTGATTTCGGCATTTCAGGAATTCAGGTCCAGGTCCAGCGGGCTGAGTCCCGCATTAGATTGAATCAGATCACAACGACTGTATTCTTCCTTTTAATTTAGTATAGCACTTAGAATACAGCTCCAAGGCTTTTTTGTTATGGATTTCGAAGAGGTTTGCGTATTTATACTAATTTATAGAATTAGAATTAGTGCGTTGCTTAGGTGAAATGCGGCTCCGTGGGTATTTAACACAGGCCCTATGAGGCGAGGGTCCGCAATATTAAGAGCAACAGGCAAGCAGATAATTCAAAGGAACTGATACCAGAAGAAAAGTATCATCAGGCGCACGAGCCGGGTATAGGCCATAGAAGTGGTGGTAATTGGTAATCCGTATTTTATCGAGGTTTTACAGAGCGAGCGTTGCCGCGTGACCGCCATTTAGCATAGAATTCTTATGTTCAGAGAGCAGTTATAAATTAGCGGGCTAGTGCACAGCTCAGCTGCGTAGGAAAGGGGAGGCAAGTGCAGATCTGGAACAACTGGGATTGGGAAGCGACCAGCAGGCGAGTGCGCATCCAGCAGGCATATTCGCCCAACGCCAAAGGTACCCACTAGCCTTCGCCTTCTGAGCTTCCGTGACAAGTGAGAGTTTTGTAGTGGGCGCGGTAGAGCAGGCCACTTCCCATTTCGGACCGGGGATATCTCTTCCGTGGGCACTCCGGCATGTGCGTCTGGTTAGATTCTCGTCTCTTTCTTGCCAATCCGATCCGATCTTCGTGTCTTCGAACACATTTCAAATCCCGGCCTCACTACCAATGCTACAGAAATTATTAGCTCTCATAGAGATAGTCAAAGCGGGTGCTTGATGCGTGTAGACCAGCTGAGGCATTGTCGTTGGCATTTTTCACTCCGCATATCAAGCTATCGGTATCTAGCTAGCTAGCTGGAGTTGCATTTGGGAGCACGCGTCCCAAGCATTGAAGTATTAATACTAGCCTACGTGCAAGCGGCTCAAGGGCGTGCGCTTCCGCTGTTCGTCACTCTTGTATTAAGACAGACGACAGACTAGCGATTACGAGACGCACGGAACCATCAGCGATCTGCTTCGAAATGGCTTTATCGGCGAATGATATCTTCTGGCGAACTCTCTACGACAACACTTTTGAGACATATGACCGATGCGAAACCTTCAAGGAGCCCCCGCTGAAGATAGTGAAAACTACAAATAATTTTCGCATCTCTATGCGATCGCATGCACGACTCACATTTGCTGTGCTGTCTCTCCTATTGTCTATCGTAAGACCTTATCTTCTCTCGGTGCTTCCAGCGATCTACTTCGACACAATTCTTGCAATTGCCGAAATGCGCATTGAAACTATAGCATCGACTTCAGTTTTGACGTACTTGCTTCTGCTGCTATGGCACATGTATTCCTGGCATCCGCAGCATTCTCCTCGCACTGATGGGGCACTGGGTTCTGCACCTCATGGTACGTTGGCACCTCTTGGTTGGACTTTCGACCATTCAAATCCTTTGTTAATGAGACTGCATTCAGCCCTATTACCTATTTCTGAATATGAGGCCAAGGCAACGCCGTGGATATTAGGCATCAATGGCGATGCTTTGACCTTGCTTCCTTTCCTGCTTTTCAATCCGCCACGACACAATTACACTCGCCGGTGGTTGCGCGTCCCACGCGCTGAAGGGCCCAACAACCCAGAGGACCTCGCCGGGTGTTCAGGCACCGATAAAGGAGAAGCTGAGGCCGTGGCTGTAGATGTACTGACGCCAAAATCAGGCTTTGATCCAGCTCGCCCTGTACTTGTGCTCTTAGCGGGACTCACAGGTGGCTCCAACGAAGGTTATGTGCGCGATATGGTACAAGAGGCCGTACACGTCCGTGGGATGACAGCTGCCGTTTTGATTGCCCGAGGAACGAACAAGACTCCGTGTGCGTCGAACAGTGTCTTTAATGGAGCACGAATCTCTGATTTTGCCGCTTTTGTTTCCCTCATGCGGAAGGCGGCGTTGTCGCCTCATGAGACTTCCAAGGCATTCTCCAAACCTATGGTTTACGGCGCTGGAGTCAGTATGGGTGGCATTATTCTGCCAAATTACCTCGCCAAAGCTGGGCAATCAGCCCTGTTGGATGGGGCTGCGGTACTTTCTGGCTCATTGCGTACGAGTGTCACTTCAAATTTTTGGCACAGTCGATATCTTTGGCAACCGTTGCTGACAAAAGATTTGAAAGACCAATTCGTCGCACCTCAACCTTCGCTCCTCGCTCAGCGCGGCTGTGACTTAATGGCAATTGGAGATTCATGTGACTTAACTGACTTCGACGCGCGGATGGTTGCCTCTTACCATGGGTATCGCGACATAACTCATTACTACGATGACATGTCAGCAGCAAGCGCTGATGGAAAGAATATCGCAAAGAAAGGTGACTGCGAGGAACGATTGAACAACATTTGCGTGCCCACTCTAGTTCTTCATGCCCTCGACGATCCCATCATACACGCGGACTCCATCCCAGTTGACACTTTGGTGGCCCCTCGAAATGGCACTCGTTCCAACGTGATGGTGCTCATGACCCAGAGAGGTGGCCATATCGGATGGCCAACAGGCTGGTTTCCATGGATTCGTGGCTTTCAATTTAGCACCACGCTGACTCTCAATTTTATCGAAACTCTCCACGACGAGAATAAGAATTCAGGCAAGAGTAAGTAACTATGATTCCTAAATCAACACAAACTCAACTGGCGAATTTGTTTATGTACTTTCTTGCGCGCTCTCTTCGCTATTTTTTTCAAGCCAGGTTGAATGGAAATACCGCCGCATAATATTCTTGACACAGGACCCGCCGAGGGGACGGGATCAGAGGGCTAATAGGCAGGCATTGTATATAAGGATACCGGGTTGCGATTTAAGTAGACGCCAAAACCACCTGAGCGAAGTGCGCACATATATTGGAAGGAACGTCTCATTAGGTGCACAGAGTGATGAACTGGCCAGAGCTTAGAGCTTAAAGCTACGTAGTGTCGTGAGTCACGAAAAAAGGGGAACCATGAAATACCAGAAACGACGCCGGTCATGAATAGAGACCAAAGATAGCAGTCGACCGAAGGAAGTGCTGAGGAAGCAATAGGAGAGTATAGAAGAGTGCAGGAAGCATTAAGGGGCCATAACCTAGTTCAGAGGGTAGCACACTCTGTGTACTGGTGTACTACTGCAAATGTTAAGGACTATTGGAGGCAGTGAATTAGTAGATAGAAACAGGCAGGCCACGACTCAAGCAGTGCAGGGGATCGTGGCGCCGGACCTCCATGGAAAGAATTCTAACAAGAAATGACTAAACCAGAGTAATAGAGACTGACTACACGGCAGATACCCGCAAGGTGATAACTATGGTGGGGATGGAAACCCCAACCACCAGTGCACACAGCGCCCCATGAGGCGGGGCGGGTGCTTACGGCAGGGCACAAGTGACAAGTGACCGTGTCAACGTAGTCGGTGAATGAGGTTGTGATGATCTTCTTCAAATAGAACAATAACGAAGGACTGGGCGAATGCCACGTCAGTACCTTGCGATGTCCACACGAATGTAGTACACCACTGAAGGTACCCATCGACTGCTTAGAGCTCAGACTCGCCAGAGTAGCATTATGTTCTTCACGTCTATCCGTCTAGTCTAGGGCCCGTACGGGTCATGTAATTCAAATATGGAACAAGCAGAGTTTTGAACTATGGTTCAAGTTTAGTCAAAAGGAAACAAAACCTATGCTTGGGCTTTTCCCTTTCTCTGGCACATCGGCTTCTTCGGGTCTGGCCACCTATGCTCTATGCATTCGGTAGCTCCCAGGGCTTTCAGCTGCATACTGTTCCAATGCCAGTAATTTTTGGAATGTGAGCACTCTGCCCTGTGAACCTAATTCGTCTATTCCTTTCCTACATATGTGCCTTTTGATTCCCTGACTGTTAGTGGAGACAGCA
>Ga0307982_1004614_pt1 | contig 10861 bp, 9 predicted proteins | sample OrgLakmetagen989_FD_201847 | JGI IMG/M metagenome (GOLD analysis project Ga0307982, IMG submission 201847) | Saline water microbial communities from Organic Lake, Antarctica - #989 | ecosystem: Environmental > Aquatic > Non-marine Saline and Alkaline > Saline | place: Antarctica: Organic Lake... | reverse complement strand
GACATCGGACGGCCACATCAAAATATGCGACATGGGATTGGCCAAAGGGTCCAAAAATTCCACGATGACGGGCGCAGTTGGTACGGTAGTTTACATGGCCCCTGAAGTATTTGGTGGTGAAGCTGAGATAGCTGTGGAGGAATGCAAAGAGGGCACTGCATCGGTTCCATTGCATGCGCAGGATGACAGGCAAGATATTGAGGCCAGCATAGGATCTACAGTAGACTCAGTGAAGTCGCAAGTGGAAAAATGGAGAGATCCGCTAGCAAGCGACGTGTACGCCCTGGGAGTAATGCTGTGGCAACTGTGGCATCGTGAAGTGCCTTTTTACGGCCTTGGCCAACATCAGGTCTTCCAGCTTGACTTTGGCTGAGAAATAATTATTACTGATGATCAAGGAAATGCTTTTTACCGTCTTCTTAAGAAATACATATGCACAATCATTTCTCTTCTCACATACTAGTACGGGTGCTTCTTGATAGGTAATGCGACGCACACTTGATGGAAATCGCCCAACTGCCACTGCCCTTACTGCTGGAGATCTCGCGGTTCAGAATAGCTCGGCTGAGGGTGCACAATCGCATCTGCCGTCGTCATCGCCGTTATTACGGGGCTCAGTTGAAAATGGGTTGCCAGAATGGCCGCCTCCGCTAGCACAACTAGTGAGCAATGCATGGGCACAACTTCCGTCAGAGCGGCCCACAATCGTGTCCATGGCGAAGATTTTTGCTGAACAGATCCAGCCCTTGCTAATTGCTGCTGGCGATCATTGGGCTGATGTGAAAGCTCAGGAAATATCTGGGATATAATTTAGATATGTGGCTTTGCCATTTAAGAGAAATGGAGTCCGCTTCCCCTTCGTTATCCGCTGTAGCTGCTGATTTATCGGGACCTGTTATTGCCTATAACTTTTCGCCTATGGCCGCGCTTGAGGTCAAAGGCGCCGTCCATTACCAATACACTTTATTGTTTGTTCTTGTGCTACCACAATACCATACTACTACCAGGATATCCGAATAAAAGATTTGTGAACTAGAAGCTAAAAGTTCGCTCTGCACTTACCTAAGGACACATTCCTGTGCGCCTTGACTGATACGGGTTAGCTTCTAGGCTAAGTTGCTTTGGATTCTGTGCCTGCTGCCTGCCTTTTGGCCTTCTAATTCCGCCCCCTCGCCCCCTCGGCCCCTCGGGCCCTCGGGGCTCTCCCGAGGTCTTTGTCATAAGCCTATCCAATTGAGGTCCGAACTATTTTATCCTTATTTCCCCATGAGTAGGAGCATCAATTAAAACTCGAGTTCGGTTTACAGGTATTATCATAAGTATCGCTGAACTTATAGCCAGTGGGCCTCGTAGTAAGCCGAAAAGCGCCACACGAGAACCGCACTTTGAAATCAATGCCAAAGCCCGCTACACGTATCGCATTCATCAGTCAACGTAATCAGGGCAATGATTGGTGTTCATACAAGTAAATTTCGTAAACTACTCCCAGTTCCAACATACTAGGCCGAGTCCGTGGTCATTGACACTTGCTGTAATGTGCATGACAGCGGGCACGGCGGTTGTATTGTCCGCGCTGAGGTCTACGCTCGTAGAGCGCTGCTTTACTAATTGCGGAATCGGAGGAGACGCCGCATTGGTGCTACTGCTGCTGCTGCTGCGCATGTCTGTAGGGGAAGTATGGTTCACTGGAGCACTTTCTGACGCTGTTGTCGCCGTCGTGACACGCTGGCCACTAGCCGTCGTTTCGACCTGCGTAAAAGAGATGGACTCCACTCGGAAGCGCACCTGCTCGTGGGTAGAAAAAATGCCGCCTTCCTCGCTGCCTTCATACTTCCACACCCAAAGCTTAGCGCGAGAGTCGAATTCCGCAGGTTGAGGCAGCAAGTAACTTGGCACAAACACGTCGTCGAAAAAATCGAGCGATACTTTGATGCCGTCTTTATTGGCGCCCGTGATGGTGCCAACAGCCACTTCACCAACAAATGGCCGGAACACTATACAACGAAATACGACGGGATGATGAGCTCCACCATCAGCCGGGTAGAGCATAGCGTCTTCAACTGATAAGAAGTCGTGCACGCAAATGCACATGCCCGTGTCGACTATGACTTTGTTGGCATACTTTTTGTCGAGCTCTTCAGCTAGCACCTCTAATAACTCGCGGTCAAACTTGTCTGCGGGCACACGGACTATGTCGCGTAAAACTGTTAACACGAACATTCAGAATTATGCCAGCGATGACGAGCCGGCCTAGGCCTATTCTTGCTTTTAGCTCGAGATTTTGTTGAGCACTGCAAAGTAACAAGCTAGCGAGGCGAGCAAGCCTGCAGAAATTCGAGAAGAAGCGAAGAAGCGAAGAACGAAGAAGCAGCGAGCGAACTAAAGGGGTCTAAAAGCACCCCTGTAGTACAGCTAATTCCCGGCGGGCTGATGAAGTGGCTGAAATGAAGGTACTGAAGAAAGCTGAAAGTAGAGGCGATACAGACAGTAGACAGTAGAGACGTAGCGTAGAGACCACGGGACTACGGTCAACGATCTACTACAGGAACGAGGACTGCAATTGGGGTCTAGCGCGTCCGTGCTAGGTACGCCACAGCGGGTGTAGTGTGGACATGCTTGGGGCTTTTACATACTGTAGTTTAGGATTGCCATAAGCCACCTTCGCAGAGGAAACCAGCATGAATTGATATTCGTTGTTCACTTCTGATGGTTTACGTCAGGATTTCGAAGAATTAGCTGTGATATGATCTAGGAACAGTATTAGTGGACACACAAGCGCACAAGGTGTAATTATATATTCCATTCAACTATCGTTTTCGAATCTTCTAGGTCCATTGAACGAGGCGTTTCTGACGAGACGAAAGGTCGCTCCTTCCAAATTGGATAGGATTGCTTTGCGACAAAACGTAATGGCAATGGAAGGTACGAGTTGCTTCGTCTTCAGGATCTAGTTGAAGAGGCTGTGAAGTCCTAACGCGAATTCCTATCACTGCGCGGTGTCACAGGCGAAGCAGGATTGACGAGTGCTCCATGCACATGCTACGTGGGCAACCTCGCATGGTCGGTCACCGACGCTGATTTACTCGAGTACTTTTCAGCTGCGGGCCAAGTTCTGAGTGCAGTGGTGCAAACGCACGCAGACACCGGCCGCTCCAAAGGATGGGCGCTGGTGAAGCTAGCTACTTCAGCGCAGGCGCAATTTGCAATCCAGATGGCGAATGGCCAAGAATTCCACGACCGGTATCTAATGATGAATTCGATGTGTACTACAGTAAATACTTATTCGTTCACGAGCGACCTTTTAACCCTATATATGTCACTTGAAAGTTTTGACTTTCTACTATCGTTATCATGTCATCTGATTGAGACGTCAATTTCGCATCTCAATCTCTTCTCAACGCTTCCTGCAGGCAGTTGATCATGCGCATTGATCGTGCGGACCTGGACAATTCCACTGGCACGCTTGTCTTCGTGGGGAATCTGCCGTGGTCTACCACTGACAGCGATCTCGCAACCTTGTTTGCTTCCCATTCGCCCATGGACGTACACGTAAAAACTACGGTAAGAGTGTTGCGCTTGCCTTTTCGGCAAGCATGTTGCCTATTGTATGTTTGCGGAACTACTTGATTGAGAGTGCATTTGTTACACTTGTATGAGAGTGCAAAAATAATTTCAGCGTCAGCATTCGCTTGCTGGAATTTCTCTTCTACTGCTACCAATGCATCGTGGGGCAAACCATCATGGGTGCTTCAGGTGTGCCCTGTTCTTTTGCTTGATGCTCGTAGCCTTTCCATGCAGCATCAAATGTTTCGTTTATGTCCTTCCTTCACTGTCCCTCTGAGTACAGGTGAGCGGGAAGTCGCGCGGCTTTGCGCTGTTGCGTTTCTCTGACCCCTCCAACGCCGCGGCTGCGGTCTCTGCGCTCCACGGCACCGAATTCAACGGCCGCACCTTGGAAGTGCGGGAAGACCGCCCGAGGGAAACGCGCTCTGCCGCCAACGCGCAGAAACAACAGAAACAACAGCCAAAAGGTCGTGGTGCGCCTGGTTCCAAGGCAGGTGGCGAAGCGTCTGGAGCTGCTGCTGGAGGCCCAGGCCAGGGCACAAGTGACCGCAAGGGCCGGAGCGAGCCCGCGCCAACGAACACCCTCTTCGTGAACAACTTGAACTGGAACTCCACCGACGACGACCTGTTTCAGCATTTCTGCACTGCGGGAGTCACCGCGAAGAGCGCCAAAGTGCAAATGAGCGAAACCAACGGCAGGAGCAAAGGGTGGGGTTTAGTGCAATACAGCAGCGTTGAAGACGCGGAGCGGGCTCGAAACCAACTCAACAAAACCATCCTGGACGAGCGCAAAATTTCAGTGCGCTTCGATGCAAAAGCGAATTAGAGGAGCCACAAAATACTTCTGATATGAGTCCGTAACTGGACTCCTTGGGCATTCCATAAGTGTAAGTGCTTGTTGGTTGTTCTATGTCAGAGCTGATCTCGAAGTCGCAGCAGGAATTCCCAAGAAAACCCAAGTATCTACTATTTACTAAGTAACAAGAAGAAGGCGCGGACGAACGGGCCACTTCGGACCGTTATGACCACTTCCTTGGCCACTCCAGCCTGTGTGCCTAATGAGGCATCCCTTCTAGATCCCATTCTCTGATTCGCTGTCTACCTGTCAGCCTTCTAATTTCGGCCCGTCGGGGCCTGTGTTAAGTCTGCCAATTGTCAAGAGAGAAGGAGAAGGAGGATAGAGGCTGAAGCCAAGAAGCCAGAACTGCACATACGAGCAAGATACGAGGTTCGTACCTCAGCTCCGTTCCCATCTACATGAGACAGCCAAGCGAACTCGAATTTTCTATCTCTGTATTGCCTTGTGTTGCCGCGTGACCGCATTTTGGAAATTATTGGAATGGGCGAATGGGCGAATGGTTGGGCAATCCAGTGACCCAGTGATACGTCAAGTGATAAATTAGTGCAGCTTTTCTGGAGCATTTGTTTGTTTTAGCTCTGATCTGTAGCTTTTTAGCTACCCTTGTATCTATCTGCCGCAATTACTGTCTCGATTGTAGAGCACTGATGCTAGCTGTGCTAGCCTAGTGCTCTAGAAAGCCTAGTGTTTTCACAGAATAGTTCATATTGATAGATTTTGTGTCCAAGCTCCTCCTAACACGATACCGAAGCCGTCTCAAAGGTAGCCCAGAATTCAGCGCAAGAGTAATGAGGAAGAGTCAAAAGAAATGGACCCTCACGACGCATGTCATTGTGCCATTTATTTGCTTCATGGCGGGGATGCTTCTGTCAGCATCCATTACACTACGAAGCATCAGTGGCTGTGCTGAATCCGATCCGAGTGCGCAGGATGCTCGACTCGTTGAGTGCTTAGGCTCAGCCAATGACTTGGAAAACCTGAAGGCCGATGCGGAACGTCGATTAGGTGACACAACTCAGGAGCTCGACCGAGTCCTGGCCGAGCTGCGTGCCGCTAAATCCAGTGCAGATCAATCTGCTAGCGCGAGCGCACAGCCCGTTGACTGGAACAAAGAAGTAGAAGAGGAAGGCGCTTGGGCGAAGGTTGTCGATGCACAAGGAAAGGCACCAGCCGAAGAGCTACAGTGGAGCAAATTTGGAAAGTGGGAAGCAACGCCGTTAGAACCTTTAAGGTTTTCGAACCAATTTGACATTGGTTTACCGATCGATACCATAAAGTGGAGCGGTGGGCAGCTGCTGCTGCCTAGCAAACTAGCTTCGAAGGCGCATAAACAAATGGAAACCCGTGGTGACGTGCTGCAGCACGTGAACTCTCAGTGCACAGAGTTGGATATGCTGGTGCTGAATGACGAGCACTGTGTCGCAGTTACTTCCGTGAATGGTCAGGGAAGCCTCAACACACCGTACCACCTCACGCGGTTCATCAAGCGCCAAGACGCGCAAGAGGGTCCTGAGGCATGGGATCAGGTGTCGCGGCTCACGTCGAAAACAGGTCGAAACGACGGTGCACCGCCTGGTGCACATGCACTGAAGTTACACCGACGCGCGCTGGCTCGATTTTTCCAGAGGTGCGTGCGCAAGAAATTGAATTGATGTGGGCATCTAATAACCGTATTCATTCCACTCACGAAATATGTATTGGCTTACATTTCAGTGCTCTGTATTCTTTTTTGTATTATTGCTTCAATATGCAGTGTGGATGAGGTCGAAAAAGAGCTCAAGCCTGTGTTACATAAGGCTGCACGCGATAACATCGTGATAACCATGACCATGAACGCTGGAATGACTGACCTCTTGCTCAACTTCATTTGTTCGGCAAAGAAGTCGAATGTAGCAGTCGACCAGCTTGTGTTGTTTCCCACCGACGATGATGCTGTCGGAGTAGCCAAAAACTTGCAAGTTGCGCACTACAGGCACGCTTCTTTCGGCGACTTTCCGAAAGAAGAGGCCGCAACCTATGGTGACAATGCTTTCGTGGCCATGATGTGGATCAAAGTGCTGTGCGTGTATTTGCCCGTCAACTTGGGCTACTCGGTGCTCTTCCAAGACGCCGACATCGTTTGGCTTCGGAACCCTCTTCAGGAATTCTTTGCGCAGCCCAACCTTTCCGGAGACCACGACGTTTACTTTCAGGTAGACCTTTGTGCTTTGATTGTGCACCTTCGTAGGGCGAAGTCTTGTTGGTTGCATTTCCTAGCGCGTACTACCAGAGGACTTGTGGAAGTGGAACATTACACTTGTGCTCTTACACGTCTGATTGTTTGCCAGGATGACGGAAGCCGGTCGACGCGCTTCGCGCCCTACTTTGCGAACAGCGGGTTCTATTTCTTACGCAACAACCCGAGGACGAAGTACTTCATGACGATGCTTCTCTACCAGGGGGACCAAATCATCGAGTGGCGGTCGCATCAGACGGCCCTGGTGCAAACCTTGGCTGACGCCTCGAGCAAGTTTGGTTTGAAAGTGAAAGTGCTGAGCTACCACGACTTCCCCAGCGGCAAAGACTACCACAACCGCAAGCCGTACATGAAAGCATGGTTGAAGGGGGACGAGCGCCCGTACGCGTTCCACATGTGCTGGACGGCAAACAAAGTCGACAAGGTCAAGTACTTGAAGCAGCTCGGGGGGTGGTTCATGCACCGCAACTGCAACGCCACCAGCCTCGCAGACCCCAGGTGGCTGAGCCAAGGGGCTTTGCAGGACACCTGCTGCTCGGCGGAGCCCGTCGTCGATTGCTTCTTCCGAGACAAGGCCAGCATGGCGCCAGGGTGCCCGAACTCCCCGAACAAAGACAAGGGCCAGCCCTCGTGGTGGTGACGCCTTGCAGCTGGTCTTCTTGATTGTTTTACTTGGGTGTTCTGCTGTAGTATACTCCAAGCTGAATTGGATCTCAGCCCCCTTTATTTTAAAAAAAAAACACACATTTAAAACTCCGTAAATCTACTTTTAGCGATGCTAGCTGATAGTTCACCAGTAGGGTCTACGGGGTCTACATGTGTGAAGTACAAAGCAGGCCGGTGTTTTATATAAAATATAATATAGAAAAATCTATAGCCTCCTCCTGATCGTTCTCCGGAATATAAAAGGATTTTTTTGGCCATTAAATTTGCCCCTGGAATGGGAGTTGGCTTCGCTTTGTTCGTTGTTCGTTGTTTCTTACTTCTCACTACATATCATAGCTGAGTATAACTCGAACTCGAACTAATAGTAATACAAACCCAAATGGCACAGAAGCCAATGCTGCGGGCAGCGGGCAGAAGTGTACACGCACTAATAATTAATGACTATTTCTAATTCGTACATCTTTGCAGCTTTTTTTAGATTCGTGATGCTTCTGGTACTACTAGGACCCCTTTGAACCAAAAATCGAATTGCCATTTTGCTTGACCAAACAAATCCAAAAATGGAGTACCCAAACACCAATCACCAGCACTCCACTATTACTTCGCTACAATTGCGCATTCCCAGAAAAACTCGGTATGGTCGAGGCAGTGCCCCATACCCAGAGAGCGAGAATGGCACACACCCTTGCGTCCGTGTATTTTCTCCACCATTTCCATGCTTTGGAAGCTTTCTTCCCGAGCACTAACGCCCGATCCGCAGCACTCGCGTACTTCACGATGCGGTCTGCAGTGAGGCTCGTAAAGAAACCGCTCAATTTCGCCGCAATCAAGGGGCTTTGCTCGCCCGCCACGCCCCCTGCGCTCAACAACGCTTCGATCATCGGCGGCGACGCCTGCGACGCCAACGCAGCTATGCTCGCAGCCTGCGCTGGGTCTTTGAGGCGGGCTAGGGCGGCCATCGCCATGGACGACACCATTGCAGTGAGGTTGCCGCCCCCGCCGCCAAGACCGCCGCCGTTGGCTCCAGGGAGCTTTCCAGAACCCATGAGGCCCTCTAACATGCTGCCCATGCCACCTCCACCCATGCCGCCGGCCCCACTACCCGCGGCCATCAGACTGGCTAGCCCACCTAACCCGCTGTCGCTACTGCTGCCGCTCGCGGCGCCAAACAAGGACCCCATGTCAAACCCACTGCTGCTTCCACCGGCACCGAGGGGGGCTCCTACGCGGGCCCCTTGCTCAGCTGCAGCCTGAGCAGCGCTCGCGGCGGCTTCGGCGAGGTCTTCTTCAAACCGTGGAGGCAGAGCCAGCGCTGCCAGCTCCTCCGACGGCAGCCTTTCGGCTTTGGGGCACGCCAATTCCCCGCTCACGAGCTCTTTGGATAAGGCGGTTCGCAGCGCTTTCGCTGTCGCGCGTGCAGCAGCGGCTTCCTCGGCCTCTTCACCGTTGTCAACACCATCGCCGCTGCTTCGAGCTACAAGGCTCTCTATCCGTTCAGCTGCTTCAAGGTCAGTGAGAGCTTCTTCCGGTCGTCCAGCGCGACGCAGGGCGCGTGCGCGCAGGAGGAGTGCTCTGCCAACCACCTACATGAGTGGCAAGCACCACGAAGCAAAATGGTGTTTCAAAAAAAGCGCGCGAGTGAGGCAAAGATGAGTACGAACGGAAAAAGCAGGGCTTACGACATTATATTATCGCAGCCAAAAAAAAACAAGCTGTTCTCAGAAGGCTCGAAGCTGCACAATGATTGAGCCAGTTATGAAGGTGACATGAGCTGAGGTGTCACCGTTGGGCTAGCCTGCGGGCGACGAGCCTCCAATAGTGTTGTGCACTCCGTCAAAGCACCACGCGCATCTCCACGTTTGAGCATGCACAACGCTAGGCTCAAGCGACAGCGAAGCGCTACGGGGGCAGCCGTGGCATCGGTCCTATCGTATTGTGCAAGCGCATCTCGGTAGCTCCGCAGAGCAAGGCCCAGGTCCCCTCGCCGATGTGCAGCGTCTGCGGTATCTTTTGCGTCGTTTAGTAGGCTATCATGACCAGTGTAAGAGTGACAAATGGTTAAGTAGTGTGTCAGGCCATCATGTTTAACTAGCAACTATGATGTTTAAGCGCTTCTAGGATGTTTATGAAATTACCTGAGGTTGCCGCCTCGGAGAGCAAGTAATGTGCTGGGGCTACTTCTACTAGAAAACGGCCGGCTTGCAGAGCGAGCCCAGCTCGGATCAGAGAAAAACACGAGGAAATACGCGAACGCGGCTGCGGATCGCATCGCTGCAGCAGTTGAGCGAGAGCAACTACTTCGAGACGATGTAGTAAACAGTGAACTCAAGCAAGCTAAGTTTTAGCTACTAAGCGAAGAAGATCTCAGATCAACCGAGGATCCAAAGGGAGCTTAATACGAAAGGCCTCAAGTACCAATTCACTAATTCGAAAAGCCTTAAAAAACTCTTTGACCAGTACCCCCCTGCAATACACAACTGTTTTTCGCGCAAAAATGCTGAAATGTACTGCTGTAAGCTGTAAGTACTTACAGTAGTTGTAGAAGTATGCGAAGAGACAAACAGCAACAATGGTGACCATGAAGACTCCTTCGTCTCCAGAAACCCTGCTTTCATGACGTGAAAGGCCACTCTTAACAGGCAATGCTACCATTTTTAACACCTCAAATTTAGAATTGAAAGTAGTCCCAAGGGACAACGAACAAGGGTCGTGTAATAGAACCTTATAAAAGTATACTTCAACTTGAGGTGCATTTTCCTGGTAGACTCCTTGTCTTTGCTCACTTCACAACATATGATAGTTGTGGATGAGTGTCAATTTGCTATGACATAAGGTGCCCTCTTCCTGGATGACTTCTGGTTCGTTTCGAAAGACCACAGGAAGTTTTCGAAGAGCACATGTTGCTACTTTCGACAAACAATTTCAACGTATCGAAGGCTGTGCTCTACATGGCTTGAGGAAGCTTGCATCATTCGAGCTTTTGATGCTGCTCATAAGAAAATGCACGCGACAGTATTATAGTTGAGTCCAAAAGTAATGGGACAGTGGGACCTTCGAGTGTACTCGGTACTCGAGCAGATACGGGGACTGAAAAGGAGAATGAGAGGAATTGTTTGCACCAAATAGATCGAGTTGTGATTCGTTTTATGGAGGGTTTGGTCCACTTCTATGACGCCGTAAAAGTTCTCAAAGAAAGTCTCGAAATGAAGAATATGCAGTTGACGATGATGTTATTGATTGAAGTCATTGTCATTTATCTCTTAAAGGTAACCACTATTATCGGGCTAAACAAACAGGCGCTAACCACTTTGAGGATGAGAACAAGCATTACTTCGAAGTCACGACTATAACTCAAGAGGATTTGTTCGCTTAACCTTCGTCGACGGTGCTTGCGCTACCGCACTACCGCACTCCTTGACGGAGCCTTCTCATACCTACGAAGAAAGGCACTTCTTGACGGATCCTTCTCATACCTTCGAAAAAACGTGTGTCAAGAAAAGGTGCAATTCAATTTTGTGAACGCCAACTACTGCGAA
>Ga0307982_1004613_pt1 | contig 10862 bp, 6 predicted proteins | sample OrgLakmetagen989_FD_201847 | JGI IMG/M metagenome (GOLD analysis project Ga0307982, IMG submission 201847) | Saline water microbial communities from Organic Lake, Antarctica - #989 | ecosystem: Environmental > Aquatic > Non-marine Saline and Alkaline > Saline | place: Antarctica: Organic Lake... | reverse complement strand
CAATGCCCCTCTCCCTCCTGAATCATTCCGCACTTGCTTTGTTTGCGCAACGCACGCGCATTCCCACTTCTGCCCGCAGCATTGGCTTCTGTGCCATTTGGGTTTGTATTAGTTCGAGTTCGAGTACGAAGAACAGCGACGCAAAACAAATGCATGTACAAAAAGTCTCTGTGAAGAAAATCATCGTATAACGCTAGCGCGCGTACTCCAGTGGGTTTGCGGTGCGAATGCGGTTGCGGAGCTGCTGGCTCTCGCGATCAATGTCGCTAAGTCGCTGCTCGACGTCGCGCAGTCGCTGCCGCTCTTTACTCGACTTGGAGGCTACGTTCGTTGAACTGCGGCTGGTGAGGCGATCTCGCTCTCCACCAAGATTCGATTTTTCGACATTCAGCTTCAGCAGCGCCCTCTCCAAAGGTTGTACCGCTTCGTTCATCACTGCTGCAGTCCCTTCCGTTGCAAATGGCGATGCCCAGCTACCACGTGCGCTACCGCTGCTGTCCTTTGAATCAGAGAACGATGAGCGCGCACCTGCCATTATCCCAGCGTTCTCATCACCGCCCCTGCTATGTGGAAGCGCGCCTCGTTCGTGGTGTGGCAAATTTGAAGGGCTCATATATAATGGGGTCGCGCGTGCTTCATCCGCACCAACGACTTCTCGCAGCGACCGCGCACGTGGCATTTGAGCTTGCGGCGGCATCTGCTTTGGCACTCGTGCTGCGAAGTCGGAGGCTGCTAGAGGAGAAGCGCTTTGTCCAGCGGCATGGCTCCAACTGCTGCTACTGGGCCCCCAAGTTGGAAATTCACTAGATCCACGGTTATGAGGCGGTGGTGCTTGCGACGAAGGGTCAACCGACGACGAAGCTCCGAGAGGTACTCGCACTGTGGGCACCAGCACCGACACTGCTGAGCCACGGGCATGGTCACCCTGAGTGGGGGGTCTATACTGACCTGCCACCTGCGGAGGCGGACGCTGGTTGGAAGGTTGTTGGTGGTGCTGCTCCGTCTGCATCTGTTGCTGCTGCTGCTCACGACGCTGCTGCATCTGCACCTGCATCTGCATCTGTTGTTGCTCTTGCTGCTGTGCCTGCTGCTGTGGCTGTTGTCGCGTTTGGTGCCCAATGGAGTTCTGCTGAGCAGCTGTCCAAAGGTGCAAACGCTCATCCGCTTGGCGCGCGGCGGCTTCGGCGCGCTGCCGCTTCAAATCGAGCGCGGCCATGTCGGCGCTCAGGCCTGCTGCGTGCCGCTCCGCAGCAGCCAAACGGTTCATTAGCTGCTGGCGTTCGTCTTCGAGGGCTTCGGCGCGGGCTTGCATCGCTCCCGCAGCTGCGTGGGCGGACTCGCGCTCGTGTTCTGCACGCGAAGCCGCTGCTTCCAATTGCCGAACAGACTCTGCATGGCGAGCGCTGAGTGCCTGGAGGTCAGCGCGCCAGCGGGCTTCAGCAGCAGCTGCTTTGGAGGCAGCACTTGCGTCCGCATCTTGCATAGCTTCCAAGCGCCCAGCCTCACGGGCCTCAATCTCTGCTCGTTGCAGCGCTTCTGCGGCCTGGGACTGCATCTCATAGAGTGACTTTTCCGCAGCAGATTGGCCCTCTGCACGACCTGCAGCTCGTCCTTTAACCATTCCAGCAGCGTGAGCCTCGGACAATGCGACGCGTGCGCGTTCTTGTTGCTGCTGGAGTTGCTGCTGGAGTTGCCGCAACTGATGTTCGTAGTGCTGCTGCTGCTGTTGGAGCCGTTGTTGGAGCTGCATTTGCTCGTGCTCGTGCTGTTGCTGTTGCTCACGTTGCTGTTGCAAGATAAACGATTTGTCACCAATATTGCGAGCGGATTTTGCCGTTGCTAGAGCATTCATAGCATCAGCTGACGTATGTACGGCTGCGTCAGCTCTGTGCTGCTTCGGAGACGAGAGTTCGCGCGAACGCGAAGGAGGTTCTGGTGGTGTCACATGCGGGAGCAAAGGCGGCCCTGCTGCTGCAAAGGGCAACCTGTCGAAGTTCGTGGAGGCTTCAACACTTTGACCCATCAATGGTGATGATGGTTCCAACTGGGGTGTTTGCTGTGCCTGTTGCTGGGACGCCGCCATGATTTCAGCCAGAGACTGCATGCGCGGTTTGGGTATTGGATCCTGCGCAGACGCTGCGACCTGCTGCGCAGAGTGCTGCTCTTGATGCGGCTGCGATGAAGAATGTGATGGTGAAGACGACGAAAACGATGAAGAGGAAGCCGATGAAGAAGGTGACGACGACTGCTGAGAACCTGGTAAATCTGAGGACCGATGCACACTCGACGGTGGCGCAGGCGACGGTTCGCGCTTCGCAGCAGAAATAGGAGATGGTGATTCTGGATTGGACGAAAACGGCATTTCAGTGATAGACCATCGCACCGACGATCCCACTAATTCGTCGATTCTACCCTTTTCACCTTCGAGAACAGCCACAGCCTGTGGGTCGAAGTAGATGCCAGTTGCATGGCCCTCATCATGTGAGCGTGCTTGGTTCTTTGAGACCTCCCACGGAAAGCGCTCCGCGCCATCATCACAGCTTTCTCCATTTTCAGCTGCAACTTTGCGTGCACCCTGAGCTTTCTCTACAGCCGACGGCTCAAATATTCTGCGATTCCGCTGCGGCTGCTGCAGCTCTTGATATTGCTCCTCATGGTACTGACCATTGTCCACATAAGTACTCCCCGCATTCTCAACACCACGTTCCTTGTAGTCAACTGGCTCATTATTGTGCTGTTCGAGATCGCGATGTTCGGAATGGCGATATTCGAGATCGTGTTGAACTAGATCATGTTCTTCAGGATTGCGCGAGTCAAGGTTGCGCTGCTCAAGGTCGTGCGTATGTTTGAGAACACGTGCTCGGTGTCGTGCTTTCGCTGTTGCATCAGTGATGTCTACGGAAGCAACCAAAGCTATATCTGGTGGCTGTGCCCCAAAAACCGAAGCGGAAGGTGTCATACTACCAAGGTTCGGTTGGTGCTCAGCGCCTTTACAGCCAACATTATCGTTCCTCAAGCTGTTGCTTTGGCGAATGTTGGTATCTACATCTTCTCTGTCTCCGGCCAGACTCGTTTCAGCGTTGTCGTCGTCTAGAGGTGCTACACTCGATGTCACACGCTTAGGCCCACCACCACCACTTTGCGAGGATATGTTTTTCTTCGGAGTAAGCCCAGTGGCAACAGCAAACGCGGCTGAGCGTGCGTAGGTAAGAAGTGAAGGGCGTGCATTCTGCTGCTGCTGCTGTTGCTGCTGCTGTTGCTGCTGTTGTTGCTGCTCCAGCTGCGTCTCTGGCAATGGGGATGATGGAAGTACACGGTCACTGGGAACCTGCAAGGGATTACTATTGGAAGCATCACGAGACTTGCCCAGTGGCGACGGCGAAGGGGTCGTATTAGGCCTTACATCTTGATGAAGCGGCCCAACTGAAGCCAACTGTGGCAACTGCTCTCTGTCGCTACCTGCTGCATCCGAAGCACTGTCTACCTCGATCTCGCTGTTGTCACCAAAATCGACTGTATATTGAGTTCTACTGCTACCTTCACTACCTTGTTTAACATTGCCATTATTTTCCGACGCGAGAACCGCTGCCGTGGCAGCAGCTGCAGCTGTATACCGAGTCAAGCTTGTGTGAGGTGGTGGAGAGTTAGATTTCATAATCGTAGCGGCGTCGTCTTCTGGTAAAGTTGACGGATTTCGATGTAAAGCTTGGGCCGACAATTGGTCTGCTACAACATCGTCCGATGGAGATGAGGCTACCAATTCGACCTCACCCTCTGAATCTTCTTTGTAGTCGCCATCTTTGTCTTCTTCATCTTTCTTCTGTAAACTTATGTTTGCATTGTCTTGTGTCTCAGCGAATGATTCCTCATGTGCTGAACTCTCCACAGAACCAGTCTCTAGTGCCTGTTGCCATGCCGCTAGTTCTGCCTGAGTGTCCAACAATCTGGAAGCTAAGTCCGCTTCATTGAGAGTAAGAGTAAAAGAAGGTGATAAAATGCTCGAAGCATGGCTCGCCGATGTCACAGAAGGCTCAGCAGCGGTTGGAGCATCAGATGTCTCCACATCCTCGTTAGCTTTGCGAGAAAGCTCAGTCTTGGTGGCTTCTCGCATGCCTCCAACCTCTTCAGAAAGATCTGACATACCCGTAGGATAAGTCATATGGTATCTGATTATGCCATCGTCCTCGCCAGTTTGATTGCCATTGTCATCAGATTCAGCGACGTCGTTTGTAGCTTGATGCACCCTACCGCCATCAGTGGAGCCACTGCCAAATTTGCCGTCCTTCACATCTCCATCTACACTCTCGCGTGGATTGCTGTCAGAAACACGTTGGTGCACGATGTGTTCTTCATGTGAGCTATTGCCTTCATCCTCGTCACCGTTGACGTTTTTGTCGTCTCTTACTACTCCATAGTCCTCGACAGCTGCGGACAGGCGCGGAGGTGACTCCTGGGTCGAGCTATCGTCGCTGTCAAGCGTCTTACTCTGGTCGTGGCGTAGGGATTCTACATGCTCAAAGAAGTGCTGCAGTGGGACTGCTTCGGGTGAGCCTAGCAGTCCAGATGCCTCAGCACCGCGCAACAGCGCCGGCAGCACCTCTTCTACAGATCCAGAATCGTCGTCGTCGTCGCTGTCGTTGTTCTCATTAATTTCACTACCAACTGCCTCGTCATCGGTAGCTCTTTTATCCGTGCCCTCTTCGGTAGTAGCAATCACGCCGTCTCTGTTGTAATTCTCGTCGAAGGGGCTAGGGGTACGCGAGTCGTCGCCAGTGCCAGCATGTGGCGGTAAAGACACTCCACGCTCGAACTCAAAGCGGCTCGATGTCATCGATGCATCGTCACTAGGGGCTACAGACGGTGTGCGGCGGGCCCAGGAGTCTTCACGGTCACTACCATCTTCGTCACGGAAGCTGTGATCGTCGCCACTCTCGGAGGGTTCGTACAGTCGCGCCTCGTCGTTACCGTCGTCAGGGCCCATGGCTTCCGGCCTTTCCCAAGTCACCTCGCCTGTGGCCCGTTGAAAAGTACACGAAGTTACATCACCGATATGCCGAAAACGTGCCCAGAAGTAAAAGCGTGTTTTTTTTTCTAACTGCACGTTGCGCTGATGTACTGAATATATGACTGCTTTGCTGTACCTAGTTCGTAGCTAATAGTACCACTATACAGTCTGAGAACACACAACACTTACCGCTCTCGGCGTGGTAGTAATACTTGCGACCGGACTGGTCGTACGCAGCATGCCAGAGTTCCCATTCTTCAAGTGAAGTCTCTTCTTCTGATAGGTCTTCATCGCCTGAAAAGCTCTCATTGTCTTCGTTTGGTTGTTGGGTCATGGTTGGGCACGGATCGAGACCTGGAATCCGTACTTGTAGACAAAATGTTAACGACCGAGATTGCCGAGATAACGACGACCTCTACCTCCCAAAAAAAATGAGTAAGGAAACAGAGCTTGTTGTATAGTTTCAGCCTAGCTAGACAGCTATAAGTGAGCTATAACTGTTTTCAGTAGAACGTAGAATGCTTTGAAAGCCTCCGCATTTTTTTGCATGCCTCGTCGCGTCGCGTCCGAGCTCCCCGTATTTTTGAATACCATGTTAGTGTAAAGACGGACATTTTTTTTCCGGTTTTCACACTTGGGTTTTCAGTTTTTTTCAGTCGTCGCTTGTCGCCCGTCATCTCGTCGAGCTCGTCAGCGTGTTGTCGTCGCGTCAGTGCGTCACCGGCGTTTCCATACAAACCGGACTTGTCACTATACGTGGACCATTCAGAAGACTGCGTGCTCAGAGACAAGGTAAAGAAGAGCATTCGCAAATTTAGCGTGACGTTGTGGGCTGGCGTGAGAAGTATTGTTTTGAAGGTTTTCCTATTATCTTCTACTTAGATCAGGATCCTTCACATTCAACCTCGGACCTGTATCAGGACTTTTGCGACAATGAACGTCCCAGCCAACAAGCGCCGAGAGGCGCAGTATGCTACCATGCAACCAGGAACAGGCCATGGGACAATTGCAGACTCTATCGATGCCGTAACGTAAGTCTAGTGCCTAGGGGATTTGGCCTCGAGTCGTTGGTTTTCTCATGCTCAATTGAAATTGTGGAGTTGTTTTCACGTTGCCTTTAATTCTATCAGGTACCACCTTAAGAACAAATCGGTGAACTGGCCGATGGTAATTTACATGATGTTCGTGCACTGCACGGCGTTACTTGGCGTCAAACACTGCTTCGACGTGCAGTGGAAGACACTCCTCTTCGCTTTCATCTTGTGGCCTATCAGCGGCCTCGGGATCACTGGCGGCGTGCACCGCCTCTGGGCGCACCGTTCCTACGAGGCCCACTGGAGCGTGCGGTTCTTCCTCATGTTGGCGAACAGCATTGCCAACCAGGGCTCTATTTTCCACTGGGCGCGCGACCACCGCGTGCACCACAAGCACTCGGAGACGGATGCGGACCCGCACAACGCGACTCGCGGCTTTTTCTACGCGCACATCGGGTGGCTGCTCGTGAAGAAGCACCCTGACGTCATGGAGGTGAGAAATATGCGCTATTTGTGTCAAGGTAGCGAGTCTTCACTACATTATTATTATTCTCCGCGTGCTCGGTGATTTGTTATATTCTTACCCTGGTTTCATCTATTTACCTACTTGCCACCTCGCGTACAGGCTGGCAAAGAGCTTGACTACAGCGATCTGAAAGCCGACGGCTTCGTCATGTTCCAGAATCGGTTGGATCCTTGGTTCACGCTGTACATGTCGTATCTGTTTCCGGGCCACGTGGCCATGCTCTGCTGGGGCGAAAACTTCTGGCCTGCGGTGTGGGTGGCCGGCGCCCTGCGCTACTGCCTGGTGCTCCACTTCACGTGGTGCGTGAACTCGGCTGCCCACCTCATGGGCAACCACCCGTACGACCCCCGGTCGTGGCCGGCCGAGAACCCCTTCGTGTCGGTGGTGGCCATTGGCGAGGGCTGGCACAACTGGCACCACAAGTACCCTTTCGACTACGCCGCGTCGGAGTTCGGCGTGGGCCGGCAGTTCAACCCGACGAAAATGTTCATCGACGCCATGGCGGCCCTTGGCTTGGTCACCAACCGCAAGCGCGCTACTGGTGCCTGGATGCGCCTCCGCGAAGAGCGCATCAAGGACATCGCCCGCGATGAATCCAAGAAGGCTGCGTGAGCGGCTTCTTTGCTGTAATTCCCATTTCCATGTCAAGCCCGGCCGGGGCCATTCTTCTAAACACAACCCGCTGGCCGCTGATGCTATCGAAGTGGAATATTTTACGATTCTGTTTCTAGCCACACGCCGGTAGCCATACCAGTTCTTATTTTACATGGCGATTATTCGTTCTTCGATGTTGAGTGTCCACTTCCATCAAATAAGAGATTTGTCATCACATTGGTCTTAGTCTTAGGTAACATGTGATACTAGATACGATACTACACCCCACCCAAGTTCCCAGTTCCCAATCCCGGTTTAAAACATACAACATACATGAAAATGAAAGAGTACTACGTATCTGCGCATTGATGAATCGGTACATATGGCGCCTCCAGCCTCAAGGACATGCCCGAAGCTCGAAGCTGGAAGCTGGAAGCTCCCATGGACTCATATATTTATGAGTAAAAGTAGGAGGTATACGTTGGGCTGGCCACGTCGCACGTACGCCCATGAGCCGGGCGCCACGGCAGTTACTGACTGGTTTGGTATCGGATTCTCGATCGATTGGTTTTCCACAGATGACTTGGGGCAGGACGTTGGAGAACGCGCTCAAAAGTAAGGGCATTGCGAAGGATTTTGATGAGTGGATCGCCATTGCCAAGGACAGGTCGAAGTGGAGAAAGCTGAATCACTCCATTCCCAAACCTCCCGATGCCTGGTGGCTGAAGGACACCTCGAGTGTAAATGATTACAATTACATTACGCAAAAGGACACTCAGCCCAGTCAGACTTGTTCTGAAGGTTACATTTTTCTGTTGCTATATGCCACAGTGGTGTTTCTTTGCATTTTTGGGGAGTATTAACTAGACTAGACTACAAGAAGGCATAAGCATAAGGCCAGAAGGCACCAGGCAAACATGGTAGAGGTAAAGTAAAGAGCCGAAGAAGCCTACAGCCTACAGCTACAGGAAACAGGAAAGCGCCTCAAGCTCGCTGAAGTATGAGTTAGGAGAGTTCTAGAGTAGCATTAAAAGAAGGAGGAAGCGTACAAAGGCCGGAGGTAGCGAGCACCAGCGTGCAGATAAACCATTCCCCTTACAGAGAGGAACAGTTCCTACATTCCCCGGTTACTCGCTCTGCTCTGAAAAGAAATGGAATGCGCAGCTGTATGAGAAACCCGTGCACTATCTCTTGGGATCTTCGAGCATTTATCGAGCTGTGCTGGATTCGCAGGGTTGTGGAGCGCTACAATACGAAATACCAGCTTTACGAGCAAATCCCGTAATGTTTGCTATGGCCGTCGTCAGGACGTCAGGACGAAAGACTTCGTGGAAGTCCCCGCCTCCGCGGGCGGAAGCTCTAACTCAGAGCAGCACTCTCAGAGCACGGAGGAGCGTGCCTGTTTGGACCACTACCATCACTTCCATGGCCACTCGGGTATGTGCGCCCGATCAGCTTCTTAGATTTAGTTTGCGCTGCTTTGCTATTCATCTCTACCTGTTAGCCTTCTGATTCCGGCTCTTCGGGGCCTGTCTCAAACCGAGCCAGCTAAGTCCATGCTGTGTTGAATCTTCGAAATTACCGGCCTGCTATCGTCAAGGACGCGGGGACACATGTGCATGAATTTAGCCCAAAGGCCATTGAAAGATACTGCTTGGCCTTGGCCTGTACTTCGTTTGAAATGGACCAAATTTCGTTTCGTATTTCGCTCCAAAAAGACCCAAATTTCGTTATTAATTTCGTTATTAATTTCGTTTTATATTTTAAAAATTCGTACATTTCGCATAGCTTAAAACGCATTTCGCAAAATTTCGTAAAATTTTGCGGCATCTAGATACCAGAAACCAGTATTTAAAGCAGTTCACGTAGAGCTGTGTATATGTGTCTGATTGGAGCTCGGTAAATGGCAAAGTGGCTCACATATGAAGGAATTGTATGAATTAGGGCGCTAAGTGGGTGGCTGTGGAGTAGAACCGGAACGGCCAGTGGCACGTGACCAACCCCCCGTAAGAAAATTTCGACCCCCCGTAAAAAAAATCCGCGCGGTGAAGCCACATTTCGCGTGAATTTTTTTCGGGTGCCTAGAACGAAATAAATTTCGCTCGATTAGGTACTATATTTCGCAAATTTCGTAAAACATTTTTTTCCTCGAAATACCCCCAAATCTCGCGAAACAATTCGCGAAATACAGGCCAAGGCCAAGATACTGCCATTTCAACACCAGAAATTTTGGCTTCTGCTTCAGTGGATGTGAGTCTTACTGCAGTTTGTCGTCGTATTTTCCAAAAACACAGCGCTATTTAGAAATACTGCTGCGCCCAGTGTTGCCTAAAGTCCATCGTGCAAGACGTCCGCATCAAAAATGGCTATATGCTTATTGTATTTGTCTTCTATATTTATTAGTAAAAGAGGTCTAGAGTAGAATACTAATTAAAAGAAAGGTAGTTTACAGAGGTCGAAAGTAGCGAGCATCAGCTCGCAGGTGAACCAATCCCCTTACAGAGCTCCAGGGTGGGATATATCCTGCGCTACTGGCGTATTCCCTCCGAGCATGTCGGCAGGAATGAGTTCTCATATGTGTGTCAGGTCCCAGGTCCAATGAGAGATTTTTCCAGGCAGCGTTTGTCCCGATGTTATGGCACCCTGTCTGTTATTTCCTAAATCCAGCCCCCCCGGAGGGGCTCGGAAAAAAAGTGTCGCTAGAGGGTGGGTGGCTTCTCTTTTGGATCGCTGGAGGGGCTTCGTTGTGCCCCCCTCCACTGTAAGTGAAAACTCCTTCTTTTGCTGGATTCTCAGGGCGAAGAGGAGCGGGCCACTTTTAATCGGCATCATCACTTCCATGGCTACTCAGAATTACGTGATTCATAAAGCTTTCCTTCTGGTCTGGTTGCTCTGAATCCTTTCTCCGCCGGTTAGCTCGCCCCTCAGGGCCTGTGTCAAGAAGTTCTTGGTATTAGAAAAGAGGGACCCCCGAGCCTGGCTTTCAGTCTGGTCCGGGAGACTCTGTAGACGCCGACTAGATGGCACCCTGTCTGTTAGTTACTAAATCCAGTCCCCCCTCGGAGGGGGCTCAGAAAAGAGGGACACGAGGCCCAACTTACAGTATTCGAATGTTTGAATCGACTTCATTTGCTTATTTCGTTTGTGCAAGGCCAGCCTCTAGTCCTTGTTTCACTGAACACCAAGCGACCGAGCGCACTCCCCTGCGCTGTTAGATCACTTCGTAGGCTACAGTGCCACCAAAAAAACTTCCAGTTCAAGTGTAGATTCTCATACCAAATCCCAGTCAAACTAATTTTGGTTTAGGGCGGGTTTACAGGGGAGGGTTCGGGTAAGAGTTGGGGTACTTTAGGTGTTTATTTTTGCCTAAATTCGACTACATGTGGCTTAAATTAAGTGCTTAATTGATTTTAAGTGCGACTGGGGTGTGCTCTCAAAATTCTCAATAATTCGGCCAGGTGATGTAAATTACATAACGCTATCCCGTGTTGATGCACGTCCCTAGGAATCTGGACTAGAGAGCCGGCAAGTAAAATGGCCAACAACTCGAGGAACACGACACAGCTAATACCAAGATTTCAAATACTTGCTGCGAATCTCACTGTTTACGACAAAGAGGCTGCTAAAGATTGTAAGATGAACCGCGTACGAGATTTTTAAGACTTTCACAGGGGACCTTACCAACGGCAACTACTATGAGTGA
>Ga0307982_1004610_pt1 | contig 10865 bp, 5 predicted proteins | sample OrgLakmetagen989_FD_201847 | JGI IMG/M metagenome (GOLD analysis project Ga0307982, IMG submission 201847) | Saline water microbial communities from Organic Lake, Antarctica - #989 | ecosystem: Environmental > Aquatic > Non-marine Saline and Alkaline > Saline | place: Antarctica: Organic Lake... | reverse complement strand
TGGGGGCCAAAGGGCGTTTTGGCGCGAGATGTACCTGAAGTGGCGCGAGAGGTTGAGCAAAAAATAACTGAGTTAGTTTTTGCTCTCAGAATTAGTTTTTGCTCGATTTTCTTTCCTGTACTGTGATTGGCCAGAATTCAAATTTGCAAGAAATCTCAAAAAATAACCAGAATTGTGTGCCTGATTAGTCTTTCCCTTTTTGTATAAGTTGCCTTGAGTTTTCTGTTTCCTGTTAGCCTTCTAATTCCGGCCCCTCGGGGCCCGCGCGAGAATTTTCTAACCCGTAGAATAGAGCCTTAACAGTAACTTTTCTGAATAGCACTATCGCACTATGGCACTTTACGACTTGGCCTGAAATTATATAGCACGCTTGACGTGTAAGCTATAGTAGAGTCGGCAACATGCGCATTTATCAATTTACGAAGGAATATCAACCGGGTTTTATCTCTAGTCGTCAATCTATCTACTGTGGCAGCTTCAGCATGGTAATCTTCTAATCCGCAGTCCACGCTCAGCGGGTTCATGTTCCATACTTTTGAAAGACCCTGGGTGTGCTGGTCGAAATCCGTGGTCGTAATCAAATCCTTTCTAGCATGAGTGGGAAATTTAGGGGCTCGTTCAGTGTCGACCAAGGCTCCTTTGCTGACAGGGGCTCTGTTGCGGGGCTTGACACTATTGGCAGCTCTTTGTCAGGATCTCTCGAGCGGCGCGGGACTCGAACTGGGCAACCACCTCGTGGAAATGACCGTGGAGAGCTCTCTTTGAATGCTTTCGTGCGCCCTAAGCGTGGTTCTGACGGGGGGGCGAGGCACGACGAGCTAGTGCTGCTGCATTACCACCCCGCAGACGACATGCAGCACTGGCTCCAGGATGTCACGACACTCTTACGGCAACCGTTGCGCGGCACCAACACATTTCCCCAGCGCGCTTGCTTGGACCCTGCGGGGTTTGCCGTAGCGCTCTATTCTGTCATGCAAGCTACCTATCCGGCAACCCTAGTGAAAATGCGCAGCCTAGAGGATGTTTTAGAACACTGTGCTAGGCTCGGCCCAACGGCCTGTTTTTTCCTTCACACCGTCGAACAACACAGCACGGGTACGTGATTTCACACAATTCAAACAATGGGCTTACGATATCACACGTTGATAGCCCGCTGTGTTGATCGTAGTGGTGAATATCACCTTCAATGATCACAACTGTGCCTAATTTTTCTTTTGTGTTTTTTTTCCTTTTGAATAGGCCTCCAGGAAGCAGCGAGCACCGAATTGCGAGCTGCCATGGCAGCAGCGCGCGCAAAGAAAGCGCACATCGACGCCATTTTCAAGCCGGGTTACGACGCGCTACCGCCCGAGGATGACCCCGCTGAGGAGGAAAAAGCGCCACAAGGTGCGGAAGCAGTGGCGGCTTCGTCTTTCTCTGGCCCCAAAACCAAACTGCCTGCTCTTGGCGCACGAGGCAGCCAAGGAGCGGGCGGCAGCAACAAAAGACTGAGCAAGAGAGCCAGCAGCAGAGCCAGCGGTGGACAAGGGAGCCGCAACGGGAGCCGCAACGGGAGCCGCAACGGGAGCCGCAACGGGAGCCGCAACGGGAGCCGCCGCGAGAGTCGAAACGGGAGCTGTGCGGGAAGTCGCCGAGGGAGTGCAGCAGGCAGCGTCGAAGGCGAGGAAGACGACGAGGACGACGAAGGAAGCGGCAACACAGCAGCCAATCAACCCGCCGACTTCGCGATGGTGCTACGGCACAACCTGCACAAGTGCGCCGTGTGCATCGAAGCCTGCTGTCGCAAAGAAGCTCCACCGCTGCTCCTGGCCCAGTGGCTGCTGGGCTCCGTGCCATGGATGAAAGGCGGCGCAAGCACGGACGGCAGTAATGACGACGACGACGACGGTGGTGGAGGAGGCGACGATAAGGGAGGCACCGCACCTCCTGTGCTGACCCCCGCGCTTTGGAAGTGCTTTGTGGTGCTGTGCCGCGACCGGGTCTTGGCGGATCCTCGAGGGGCTCTGGGGCCAGTGAGCGCGCTCTTGGGGGCGGTGGGGAGCCTGGTGCAAGCGAGCACTTCGGTAGCGGTGGTCAAAGACGTGCCTTCGTCCAAGCCACAAGCCATAGGCGCCGAAGACTCGCTGAGCGCGCGGTCTGCGCCGCGCCGCGCCGACCCTCGGGGCCTGGTGGTGCACTTCATGGAGCAGGCCACCTTGACGACCATCGACGAGTCGGACGACACGACGTTTTATGGCGCCCCGCAGGGCCATGCCAACGCTTCTTCGGTAGACGGGGCCGACGATGACGCAAGCTCCCTGGGGTCAACCAGCTCGTCGGGCTCCAAGTCTAGAGTGAGCTCGATCTCTAGCTTGGGCGCCGGTGGCACTTTTGTGCGTGATCGAGCCAAAAATGCCAATGCCAGCAGCTCATCCTCCCAGGAGGAAGACAGCTCGAATTCACCGCGCGTGCGCTACATGCCGTTCAACGACCGCTCCGAAGACCCGATTGTGCCCTTCTACTGCCACTGCTTGGCGTGTGAACCGGACCCCGACTTGGATATCGAGCCCACCTACGAGCAAAACGACCGGGTGTATGGCCTCGGCGCGGTGCGCTACTGGTGGCAGGCCGACTACCACCCGAGCTTGGGTGCCGGCGACGTCTATCTGGTCGGGAACCAGACCACTGAGCGGGGGCTGGTGCGGCGAGTGGCGCTAGGCGAGCCGATCGCGAAAGTGCTGGCACCCACGCCAGGTAGCTTGAGGCGCGCAGCCGCTGCTACCGAAGCTCGGCGAGAGCGATGGCGCCGAAAGAAAGGATTAGCACCTCGGATTGATGCCGCATCGTCGTCCTTGTCAACAGACGCCTCTGGAGAAGCAGCCGCAGCAGCAGCTGCCAGCAGTTCCGAGAAAGGCGAAGACGGCTCCACTCCCCTGGAAGACCCCGCAGCGAAACTGGAGCGGCTCGTCATTGAGTTGAAAGTGTGCGGAGACCCAGCCTGTGCGGTGCGAGCAGCAGAGCTCGAAGCCGAAGGCGTCACCGTCGGCAATGGCTCCGAAGTGCACAGCCACGGCAATGACGGTGGTGGGGGTCCAGGTGGAAGTGGGCCAGTGCGAGCCAAGAAAGGCGACACCGCCAAAGCCAAAGGACTAGGCGGCAGTGGCGACGGCCTTGGGGGTTCGTTCGACCAAGGAGGGCTTGCGGGCAACGCCTGGGAACACGGAGGAGGCGCTTGGGCCGCCAAACGCACCGACAACCCGGTGCTGGCCATGCTAGAGGGCTTTGGCGCTCACCTCGAGTTTGAAGGCGAAGAATTCGACGGCCTTCAAAAAGTAAGTGGACCCGTTTGCACGTAGAGGATATATTTGAGCAAATTCATCTTTTATGTGGGTTGTCGATAAATGCACCCAGCATGAGAAGGATTGTGGCCTTCACTTACGTTTCATTGTCTTCTCCTGTACTCGCTGCTTGTATACGTCTTCTCGTTCATGGAGGTGGCGTTGCCCCCACACGACACCCCTGGCGTGCGCGCTGCGTTGCTCGACACCTTCGTCGCCAACGGCGTCGTTGCGCGTGTGTGGCTCGCGCACGGCCCTGGCCTCAACTTCCTCGAGGAAAAGTTCGGCGGGCGCGGCGGTGGCGGTGGCAGCGGTGGCAGTGATGGTCCCTCTGCGGCAACGAGCAGCCCAGCGAAAGGCGCAGCTGCAGGAGGAGCAGGAGCGCCTCGGTCGCGGCGGAGCTCCATCAATTCGGCGACGGGATCTCAAGGCTCCGCCTCTAGGCGAGGCTCGAAGACGACGAGTGCTAAGGGAAATAATGCAGGTGCTGCCGCTGGTGGTGGTGCTGCTGCTGGCAACCTTCCACCGGTTGATGGTGCAATTCCAGAAGACAAGGAGGCGCCCGGTGCAAACGAAGACGACGACGACGACGACGAAGAAAGGCTCTTTGAGATCGAAGAGCCCAGGCAGCACATGGTGTCGTGGGAGTCCCTCACCAAAGCGCAGGCGCGGTCGCCGTGGCATGGACCGTTCGCTTCAGATGGGGCCGCACGCAGACACGTGGCGCAATGTTTGGACTTTTCAAACGTGCTCTTTGAGCTCTGCTTGCGGCAACCGTTTGCGCAAGAACTCCAGTCGCGACACGAAGAAAACCACCGCAGTGCCACTACTGCTTCCTCAGATCAGGTCGATGTCAACCACGACCTCAACCATCACGACGAGATGGCGGGTGAAGTTCGGTGGCGTGGCACAGGCATCGGTAGCGACCACAATAGCCTGAGCAGCAGTGAAAACAGCCGCAACCACGGTAGCCGGCGGCACAGCGCTGTGATCAAGAACCACCGCAACAAGCTGGATGGCGTGCCACTGGCCTTGGTGCAGAGGCTAGCGCTTCGGGACGCAGCGTTGCGGCGGCAAGACCCGGTGCTGTTTGCCAGGAACCCCGATTGGGACCGAGCCCGCATCCCAGCCACCGCGGGCGCCCTCGCTCGAGCTGCCGTGTTAGGGCGTAATACCACTCGGAAAGGAAAAGCACTGCAGCAGCAGCGACAACAGCATCAGAGTGGGTCTATCTCTCGCCCGGATGACAGTGCACACAACGATCAACACAATCCGAGTTACTTACCGCCCATTGGCGGCACTCTGAATGGTGTAGCACCAGATGGAATGTCGCTCGAAGGCTCGCTAGAAGGCAGCGCATCCAAGGACTCGCGTTCGCGCGGCCAGATCTGGCCTGGGGGGCTCTTGGACGAAGGCTCTTCGGTATACACCGCTTTCGAATGGCCGGCGACGTATCACCATCAGGCTCCTCCGGTGATGCAGCCGCAGTCCTCGTTCTTGTCGTTGTCGGAGCCGTCGGCGGGCAACCCTGGCTCCGCTGCTGCTGCTGCTGCTGCTGCATCTGCATCTGCTGCTCCTGGAGGAGGTGCGTCTGCCCAAGGAGGCTTGATGCAGGCCTCGAGCATCGACCGCCTCGGCCTCGGAGGCCCCAGCCTGGAAGGGGATGTGCAAGTGCGGCCGCGCCGGTTCCTACGGGGCAAAGCGAAGTACGGGGAAGGTTACGTCGCGCCCCATGTAATGCGCCGCTTGGTGACCCACTTGCGGAGTCAGGGCTTGCAGAAGCAGGCTGCTGGTTCTTTGTCGTCAGCGCATCGAGCTGCTGGAGCCAAGAGGCGGCGCAGCGGCAGCAGTTTTCAGGATAGAGCAGCCAACGGAATGGCGTCGTTGGACATTCGAGGCGGCGTGGAAATGGTTGCCGAGGGTGATGAGGGTGACGACGACAAAGAGGACGACGAGAAAGACGAAGGGGCACATCTTCATGATCGGCGAAGGTCGGGATTTCGGAGCCGAGAAGAAGAGAGCGCGGACATGGCCAACTTATCTGAGGACTCTGAAGTCGACGACGATGGAGTGGATGGAAAAGAAAGCATCGAAGACAAACCAGTGGAGCACAACGCAGAAGAAGTCGACGCGTTGGACATTCTCGCTGACTTTTCCATCGAATTGTTACGCGCAAATGCGGTGAATTATATGAACGATAGAATTAAATCATAGGAACACAGGAATGTGTGGCAAAAGGATGTTGTTCACGCAACGCATTGAATCGCCTCGACAACAACAATGCGGAGTGCTTCTAACCTAAAGCGGTGCATTCGCCAAAATTTGCTTTGTTTGCGCGCGTGGGGTTGTCACTGTCTCTAGGTGCGGAACGACCAAATTTTGTCCCTGCTGGAGTCCCTCGTCGGCCACGCCGCGGCCTTTCCCGAAAACACCGGCGACGGAGCTGCTTTAGGAGAAGGTCACGTTGGCGCGCCCCCTACAGTAGCGCTTCCCCGCACCACCGCTAGCAAAGCGAGCTATCACCGCATGGGTGCTCCTGGTGCTGCAACCGCTGCTGCTGGAGACGGCAGTGGCGGTGGCGACGATTACAGCAGCAACCGCGAAGACGCAGGAGAAGACGAGGACGATGACGACGGCAAAGAAATCGAAGAACCTGGCCATTGCGACCCGGAGGCCGTGCTCGTGGCGTGCCGGCTCTTGCTCGCCGGGCTGGGGCCTTGGCTGGAGAGCGCTGCATCCCAAGTCGATGCGCAAGCCGCGACAAAGACCATGACCGACGACGATTGGTGAGAACAAGGAGCAACTACTTTTACATTTCTCGTACACATGCACGCGCACAGTGACTAAAAGAGACCACTCTCAAGCGCCTGAAATCTTAGTTTTTTCAGTCACCGAAACTGTCAGTTTTGCCAGTCCATTTTTCGTTGTCTTTCCACAATTTAACTTCACGCACCCCTATGATGTGCTCCTTCTATGTCTACCTCGACTGGAACAACAACTACGAACAGGTTCGAGAAGGAATTAGCGCAAGCTGCCAACACCAGCAAAGCCGCTGCGACCGCTCGAAGCGCGGGGTGGCCTACCAGCTTGAACAGTGGCATGCCTCCAGGTTTACCCACTGGGGCTTACACGTCGGCGGGGGTGCGCAACCCTCTGACTCGCACGTCGGCCGCAGCCGCTTCCACTTTTCCAGCCACGTCACTCTTTGAGGCCGACGTGGAGCCGCGGCATTCGGCTCCGCTGACGCGCCTGCTTCGCCGAATCGCGTTCGCGCCGAACGTGGCGCCGCCGGATCCATCGCTGACTCCTGCAGATAACGGGGAGCGCGAGCAGCGACAGCGTCAACAATCAGGGGCCTCGAAAGCTTCGATGACCTCACGAGCAAAAGCCGTTGACGTAGAACCCCCGTCCAACTCGGTGTTCGGGGCCTCTCCCGGGTCGCCCACTCGGTCGCTGCCACCTCACCCTGTAAATGCAGTACCCGGCGGCTATCCCGGCGGCCCCGGCTGGGAGGCGGACTTGAGATGGGCTGCAGACGACCTCCAACAAGACTATGGCGACCATAAGTATGACGGTGTTCCTGAAGCTGGGCAATACATGAGCTCGAATGACAGTTCCAATGCTGCCGATGGTGAGGGTGTAGGTGTAGCTTTCAAACAGCTTCAACCTGGAGACCCGGAGCGAGGCTGTTCCGCTGCGGAAAGTGACGATTCGTTGCTTCAAGTCGACGACCACAACCAGCCTGCCAGCGATTCTCTGCCTTCAATGGATGATCCTCGGCAGGCGTCAGGAGCTGCTGCAGTAGGGGCAGCAACGAACCCTTCGTCCCATTTAGGCGCGGCGCATTACTTGGCGTCTGCGTCTCGTTTTCTGGCCACTAGCCGCCTGTACCGCTGGGACCCAAAAGTTGCTCGCAGCGTGGATGCTGTAGAGGTCAAAGCCCAGCGCGCTGCGGCAGAGCGATTAGCGCAAGTACACTTCGAAGCTGGCTTAGAAGCGATCAGGGAAGGCGCCAGAAGCTTTGACAGAGGAGGAGTTGGAATGGGAATGGGCAGCGTGCCGTCCTTATTAGGAGGAAATGCCCCACTTGACGGCCATATGGCTCCGCATTTGCATTCTTACGCCACGGGTTCTTTCCGCGCGCCGCCACTGCACACGCTTAGGTCCCGCCGCGATCGCGCCATTGCGAAGAAGGAAGCACGCACCAAGCGCCGTGCCGAACGCCGTCGCAACGCTGGCCACACAACACCTGCGGCCTTGTCTGACGGTGTGAATCTATTTGAGGGTTCCAATATGGGGCCGGTGAACGAGGGTGCCTCAGAGGAGGAATCGCCAAATGAGGACGACGACAACGAAGACGACGACGACGACGAAAATGCAGTGAAAGAAGAAGCCAGCGAAGCGAGTCTAGCGGCAGCGACGGCCGAAGAGGCGTGGGCGAGGGTCACCGCGGCCGAAGCAGCGTTTACCCAGGAAGCCGAAACCGAGAGAGAGACGTTGCGAGCCGCCGAGCGAGCGGTGGAGAAGTGGTTCGATTGGGACAAGGATCGCCCGAGCTTTGACGTGGGCACCATGGTGGTTGGTGATGAAGGCAACAACAGTGAAGGTGTCGATGTGGGGACGGCCGCTGCTGCTGCTGGGGTTGTGAACTTTAAGAGTAACGACGATACAAGTGGCAGCCAGGGCAACACATTTGACGGCAGTCAGGTGGGCGCCGATGAGCACGCAAGGGAAGGCGGGCAGGACCACGGCGCAGAATACAGCGGTGCTAGCGATCTCGATGGCAACCATGCCTACGGCCAGCAACGCCACGACTCGTGGACGTGTCCGTTGACCGGCGCATTCATGTGGCGCGGCGAGCGAGCGGCCTATTTGGGCCAGCCGGTAGACCCTCAACAGAGCCCAGGCGCAGCCGCCTACCGTGAAGCTTGGCTCACAAGTCTTGCTTCGCTGAAGGTCGCCCTGAAACAGGCACAAGCGCGGCGCAAAGGTCTGCTGTTGCATGGGCAAGCGCACGTGCCATTTTTGGACGCCCTCTGTGCGCTGGTGGACTGCGGTGGAGACGACGCGAAAGCGCTGAAGCGGTTCAGCGGCCGCGCCGGGCGCGCGCTCATGCCCGCCAAGAAGAGGGCGTCTGCGGAAGCTTCGAAGAAACGAACGATGAACCAGGGAGATGTATCGTCCTTGGAGGCTAAAGAGCCGCAAGAAGTTCAACAGATAGATCCTCAGGGAGCGGCAGCGGCAGTGGTAAGTGCGATCGATGCTTCAGCAGCCACTACTGATGAAGAAGAAGAGGCAGCGTGGATTGCGGCGTGGGGTGAAGCATACCCGCGACGCAACGGCGAACTTTACATGGAGGAAATGGCCCTCGGGACCCGCGTAATTGGGCAGGAGTTGACTGCCTGGATGAACGAAAAACGCGTACGCAAAAATTGGGCGGAGATTTTAGCCCGCAACCACGCCCACAAGCTGCCCGACGGGTTGGTGGAACAGAACGCGCAGCAAGAAGAGAAAAGGCCGCAAGCTGCAAGCAAGGAAGTGCCCCATGAGCAGAACCAGGATTGGGGCGCTGAGAGTGAGTACGTTAAGCCTGCAGAAATCACCGCAATCGAGTTGATAAACTGGTGGTAGCACAGGCACGGCCATGAATTATAGGCATTGTGAATTGCAATTGAATTTTTGTGGAGCTGCGCGATGATTCCGCACTTGCTTGTACCCAACACATTTTACTTCGCAATTGCGCGGCAGCCTAGGCCCCTTATTTACTTTTTTTAATGACGATTTTCACTAGCTTTTTATAATTCTTATTCGTATATTTGAAATTCGTAATGGACCTTTGGCATAATCCATATCCATGTGACCTATGATTCATTCTTCATTAAATTATTGAAAAATTATGGCATATTGCGTGTTGGATAACGAAAGTACATCTCGGTTCGTAGAAGCACAAAGCACAAATACAAGAAGGAGGGTCCTGTCGGGCGCACAGACCTAAATCTCTTCCATTAATTCCCCTCGACTGCCGTGGTGCACCTCGCATGATTCATAAGTGAGTCCTGATCCTGAGTTCTGAAGAACAATCAATGCCATCAACACGTCACTTCATACAGCACGCCTGTGTAACGAGGCAATTCGCCATCGAATAGCCATCGAAGTGGAAGTGTTTTTTTCATCATCCCTAACGCAACCCGAGTGTGATTGGCTACGATTGCATTCAAAAGCAAGCAAACACAAAGCATTTTCAAACCATGAACGAAGCATCTTCATGCCATCATTGTGCGTGTAACTCCCCTCGGTCCAATTGCACACACCGATGGTCATTGATCGAGCAAGATCCATCAGAATCGAAGAACCAGTCGGAGTGAGAAAGAATAGACATCGTAAAGTCTTTGCATCGGATATCTGGAAAGCTCAAGGCAGTTTCAGGAATGGCGATGATGTCGCGATTTGCTAGTTGGGCTCGAAGAGTGGTTGACGACGTACGAGGAAAGAAACGCCCGCCATGATAATTTAAGCGATCTTGGGGATAGATCAAGCGTACAAAGACAACAATGCCGTGAAACTCGAACTCTGCCGTATCCATTCCATCGTCATCGCCAACAGACGTGCTGCGGCCAACGCCATCAAGCGAAGCTTTTCTAGCCAAGATGAAGTCGGTTTCATGGCTTTGAGAAGAGGTTCCTGGGCTCCAGCGGCTGTACTGTTGCCATGCAACTACGCATGCTGCAAAGTGTTCAGTAGAGTGGCTGCGTGAGACATCTTTAATTTGCACGACATCTCCACGGCGAACTGGTACGCGAACGTTGGAACTGAACAGAGGACGAAGCACTTCACTTCGCAGAAATTCTTCAGAGCTCACGACGTCATCGTGGTCAGCGTTGAACAGCTCATTTACCGAATTGTGAACTTGATGAGCCAGTGCACAAAGATCAACTACTTGATTGACTGTCACGATATTCTTGAGGCGACTTGCCAAGGGCAGTTCATCCCATGGTTTGTGCGACTTGTTGCCTATAACGGTAAGATCTTCAGACTGCCGGCTGAGCCACTTTTCATGCAGCGAAGAAGCTAATTCAGAGCGAGGTAATTGAGGATTCTCTTCAAGAAGCGTCAATACATCGTCAACACAACGCCGATTTTCTCTATGTGCTACGGGAGGGAGCTTGTCGAGAGGTTGATTAATATTCATATACTTGACGCCACTGATTGAGTCGACCCAATAATTCAAGCTTTCCCCAGTTCTAAGATTCTTATTTGGCGGAAGCTTTAAGTGTTGCGGTGGATTCTCAAACGCTTCAACGCTTTTCCACTTTGGTGGAACGCGAATCATTTCTTGCGCACCTGATTGACCTTTCAATTTACTGGAAGTGACATTGAGCGACTCAGTGAGTTTTCGGGCACTCTCACGGCGATTAATCACATGAATATTCCTATAAACGCGAATGTTGCAAGTGGCACTACGGTTGCCGTCGCGTACATTTGATTCACTCTTCGCCTCTACATTCGACTGTACCATATCCCGTAACGCCTCATACGCATATTGAGCTC
>Ga0307982_1004607_pt1 | contig 10868 bp, 9 predicted proteins | sample OrgLakmetagen989_FD_201847 | JGI IMG/M metagenome (GOLD analysis project Ga0307982, IMG submission 201847) | Saline water microbial communities from Organic Lake, Antarctica - #989 | ecosystem: Environmental > Aquatic > Non-marine Saline and Alkaline > Saline | place: Antarctica: Organic Lake... | reverse complement strand
GAAGCGTGAATGAACTTATTAGCTAGCTTCGTTTCAGACACAGTTTTAGCTAGCTGAGTTTATTGTTTTGTCTTGTAAATATTAGAGCAAGAATGTCATAGGCGAAACGACCGTGTCTCTGCGCTACAGCTAGCTAGCTGGCTAGCTTCTAGAACCTAGTCGCAGTTTAACCTCACTTTTGTCGACATAATTTTCAAATTTTCTCTGACGCTTCCTCAATGTTATGAGCTCCGCCCACAGTGAAACACAACCCCTGTTGATCGAAAAGAGCCCTACTGATTACTACGAGCCGCTAATTTCTAGAGAATGCACCATTTCCCCAGAGCACCAGCGTGCCATGTGGTGGCAGGTACAAGATATTTCAATTCCAATGATTCGAGGACCATTTGTGTGCCTCATTATGATGTCCCAATGTGCAGGTGTCGCGTTTTTTAGGCGCGGTAGCAGGGGGTGTGTTTTACATTCTTGGAACAGCATGCTACTTCTGGACGAACTCGTACCTCGCTGATTTCTTCGGAGCTTTATTTTACATTATTGGGAGCTTCGGCCTTCTTGCGACTGAATTTCTTGAGATCATCACAACACTGAACGTTTATCTGCGTATAAATCTACTGCTCTCGATCGCCGGGTCGACTGGCTACGTTATTGGCAGTGTGGGGTATCTTCCATCAATTGACAATACCGGAGACGTTGGAATAGCAGAATATGGTTTCATCATTGGCAGCGTTATAGTAGTAGCTTCGCAAACATGGAAGGTAGGGACGACGGCGTGATGTCAATTGACCTTAAAATTGTAAATGATTGCATTCACTTACGTTGGCCATCTTTGTATTTTGCCTGAATTCGTTCTTTATTCAGATTTGGCGGTCGCTTCGTAGTAGGAAAGAAGAAGACTTTTGGCAAGAAAGGATAGACTTACGAACCATTGTGGTGAAGGACGTTTGCTTTCTTGGGGGTGGCTTTTTTTACTTCGTGGGTACTGTTTTCTATGCTGCAGGACCAGCCGACGGCAAGACCACATGGTGGTACTACGTTATCTTCATGTGGATGGTTGGCTCAATCTTTTTCCTTCTTGCAGCCCTTCTTCTAGGCTACCGACAATTTCACCTTGGACTCATTTGATGGTAGCGCGTTCAAAGGAAGGGGTTCATTAGCATGTGGCATGTCAGCGCCATGTGGCAAGTGAGTTGCAAGCAATGATCAAGTTTTTATACAAAATGGTGTCTCCTAAGTCCTAAGTAAAGGAAGTACTATAGACTCGGTGTGTCGGTGACCTGAGATGAACATGAAAGAGCCACAAGGTCCTTAACTGAGTTGTTCATGCTAAAAGCTAACAAGTGAGCGCAATCAACAATCAATTATATTAGAACTGCAGTATAGCAGACTAATTCGGCCTCATAGCCTCATCACCCATCATCAGTGTGCTCAGCTGCCATAAGTTAACCATACGCCTACGGTGGGCGAAATCGTTATGGGTTTATGGTCCATGCTATGCCACCAAATCCGAAGTCCCAACCCTTATGATATCATTGGCGCTGCCCTCATTTTTGCTTCGGTCATTATTTTCCTTTTTTAATGCGAATGGGGAATGGCGAATGGCGCGCTGTAAGACGTAAGATTCACATAGACAGTTTGACCAATATGTTATCGATGCGTTCACGGGTTTCTGGTTTACTGGATACCTGATTCTACTGTAGATTTGCTTAATATAGAGACTTCTGAAGAAATCGAACTTTCAGAACATCCATAAAGTATTGGATGGTTTTGTTTTTCAAAACAACGTTGAAAATGTCCACCGGCTTCCTGCTGCGGTGGACATTTTAAAATCCGCTTGTCGATACGTGCCGACCATTAAGAGCTACAGTTGTAGTCTCCGGAAGTTTCTTTTGTTGAGCTTCAGCTCGAAAATTATTCTGATGCACTGCGCCATTCAACACTGGGCTTACTATTCGAAGAGTTCTTCGACGCTCGACGCCCCTGGCTCTGGCCTTTTGTATGCGCTTTTTGAAAGATCATGCTTGACCGCTAGGTTCGAATTCCCGCGGGAAAGGGACTATTTTACCTATTAGCTATTAGACGTGATTTCCAATTTCCGCGACGGGAATTCAGCAGTGCCTTTATTACCACTGCACGAAAAATCCGCGGAAACCCACGGAAATACCGCAGAAATGCCACGTGACGTGAAAATTTCACCATCGCGCGGGAATTCTGCGGAAACGGGTATCGCAACCCTGAACAATACCGTTCAAGCTTTCAGCTACGTAGCTGCTACACTGCGATCTGCGATCCTATATTTCCAAAAAATAATCGATAGGAATATATACAGTAGAAAAGTTTCATCACTAACATAAGTTACAAACTACTCTGCATATAATCATCTAAATCGTTTCTACTTCTTTTTGGGGCTGTTGTAATCGCGGCCGACTTGCTCCTTGGTTGCCTCGAGCGCGCTCGCCCACTTCTCCGCGTCCACGCTCCCAGGCTCAAGCTCGTTCGCGTGGCCCTTGTGGCCTGCGGCATTCTGCAGCAGCGTCTCCAGAAACGCTTCGTCGTCGGCGAGGTGGTCTTCGGCTTCGCTCACCAAGCGCTCCAAGTCTTGCTCCGAGTAGTTGCTGCCAAAGGCGTCAATGCTGTTTTCTGCCTGCTGGCTTTTGGCCTTCTTGGCGCCTGCTTCCGCCGCGGCGAGAGCTTCGGCAGCCGCTTGCTGGTCCGCGCGCACTTGAATGGTCGAGTCCCAGGTTTCCGGGTCTTCCACCGTGAGCGAGGTGCGCAAAAAGTCGGGAGAATTAACTTGGTCGCCTGAGTCGTCGTGGTACCAGTTCAACCCTTTGGGGCGGGTAGCGAGCTTCGCTTTGGCCTTGCCCGCTTCGCCGCCCTTGCCCCCGGGGGACATCGACGTCTCCACCATGCGGGACTCCCAGTCGCGCAAGCTCGACAGCGCGCTGCTGGGCATTTCGTAGGTTTGGAAGTCGAGCTTGGGAGAGTCTCGTGCGTTGCCGTAGTAGTCGCACTCGTCCTCGGTGCCCCGCCCCAGCGCTTCGCTGACGCGCAGCAGCTTGTTGGCCAACGCCCCGTAGTTGCCCGTGTTGAGCCGCGACACCATCTGGGCGAGGCGCCGCACGCGGAACCGCAGCTCGCTTTCGTCCAGCCGCGTGTCAGAATTCTTGGACGCCAATTTCCGCACGTCCGTTTCGGTAGGCTGCGCCAGCGCGCTCTCCAGGAAGAGCAGCTCCGGCAGCAAGCCTTTCTGAGCGGCGGGTTGGGCCATGAACGCAGCTGCCATGTTCTGCCACAGGGCCATGTTGTTTTGCGTGTTCATCACTTTCGCTTTGAGCATTTCAATCTTGGTGTCGACGTCGGTTACCGACCCGTCCTCGGCTGACTGCTCCAGCTTAGTGACCGACATCTGGTCGAACACAAACTTGTTTTCCCACGTGGACACGGCCGCCTTGATAAGCACCCAGCACGACGCCAGCTCGGAGGGAGGCAACTTCGCGACCAATTTTTCGAGCGCAGGGAAGTTGTTGACTACTTGCCCCAACCGCTGCTCCGATTCGCGCATCAATTGGCGGAAAGGCGCGTTGGTGGCCGCCTCCGCCAACAGAAACAAGTGCCGAGCCTCCGTCAGCGCCGCCGTCTCTTCTGTCGCGCCCCGACACTGCGCGTTCATTTTTAAACCCGTGAGCAGTAAGCCTGCCTGAACGCCGAGGTAGTCGTGATTGGCAAGCACGGTCGCGCGCATGGTCTCGTTGCCCCCCAAACTCGCTACAGTCAGAGCCGACGCCACGGCCTCGAACGCCAGGGTAGGCGACCACGGCAGCCGGTCTGACGCAACTAGGTTGGGGTCTGCCCGAGGAAAACACAGTGCCATGCGGCTCGCTTCGTCAGTGGGCAGCACGATGGGCTGCTTGGTCATGGGGTCCAGCACGCGATTGGCTTGCTGCTCCTGCGCCATCGTCGCCTTGGCTGCATCCACCTCGTCCATAGCCTCCTGGAGCTCGGCGTTTTCTTCACTCGAACCACCTTTCATTTCAGCGTCTACCATGCGGCCCGCACCTTGGGGCTTTTTCTTGCCTTTGTCTGCGTCTGGAAATGAGTCTTTGTCTCGACCGATTCCCGCTATCTCTTTCTTGAGTTCCCCTTTCTTGACGCGGCCGAAAAGCCGCGAGTCTAACCGAACGCGAGGTCCTTGACTAACCAAAAAAGAATCTGTCCCTGCAACCAAGAGCAGCCCTACGGCCATCCTTGTTCTCTTGAACGGCATTGTAATTGTATTGTGCACTGCGTAGACAACTCGCTTCAACGTCGTATGAGAGTACGAAAATGTACAAAGGAAGCAAAAAGTACAACAGCAACACAGTCAACACACTGCCTCCAGCAGGAGTCGTAAACCTGCGAGTTCGGTACTTTCGAGCTTTCGACTTTCGACCGACCTTGACATTGAAGAAGTTTTCTGCCACGCCACGAACGCCAGACAGGGAATTCTATCGTGCCCTCGTACATCGACCTCAACATGAACGATGAGGAAGCGATGCGTGCGGCGTCTCAGAGGATGGCTTCGATGAATCCTGAAGCCATGAAGCAGCAAGCAGCGGCGCTCCGGGCGGTGAGTTCCAGTATCGCTGTGCACCAATCTAATATACTCTAGCAAGAAATGACGTCACATGGCTCGCGAAGATGGCATTAATCGATGCCTTTTGTTCGTCAACCTTTAATTCAGGCGGACCCGAACGCAATTCGAGCATCCAATCCACAAATGGTAAGCATGTCGTATGGCTAGCCTCGTTCAAAATGCTTCCCTGGCTAGCTAGTCTTTCTACAGAGCTCCATCTCGTTCGAGCAAACACACTCAAATTGGTTAGGCGACCCGCTCAAGCATATACCTTTTTCCTCTCTCACATACTTTTCTCCTTGCAGGCCAACTTTTCGGATGCGCAAATTCAAGAAGCAGCCGACCAAATGGAACAAATGGCCAATGACCCGCGGTTGATGCAGCAGGCTGCCGCGGAGCTCAAGAACATGTCACCTGCAGACCTCGAGGCAGCCAAACGCCAAATGCTGGGCGGCGGCAAGGAAAGCGTACTTCAAATGGGAGCCCACCCAGCCGACGGCTCAGCCGGCGGGTTTCCTGTCGGTTGCCGCGTGGTGTGCCAGGGGCTGGTGGGCGCGGCGCAGTACAACGGCTCTGCTGGCGTGGTGCGGGGCGCCCTAAACGAGAAAGGCCGGCAAAACGTGTGGGTCGAGCCTGCCGACAAGTGCATGCTGCTGAAGCCGGACAATTTGGCGCCCGAGCCCCGGGAGCTCGAAAGCTTGACAGCTGCTGAGCTGAAAGCCGTGCTCGTGGCGAAAGGGTCGCCTGGAAGTGCCTCCGAGCAAGACGTGGCGGCGCTGCGGGAGCTGGTGGAGTGCGAAGTCATGCCAGACGACGACCTAAGCCTGCTCATTGCGCAGGTAATATATGTTGCCTAGGGTCAAAGTTGTAACTATTGCAGAGAGCTGATGTGATGGTTTTAGGCCTGGGGACCAATGCTGCGAATGGATACTATAAGCGCTGTAATGGACGAAACTGTACCTTTTTTTCTGTTCTTTTTTTCAGTATGTAACGATTACTGCTTCTATTTTTCTTCTTATCTTTGAAGGCCAAATATGCGAAGCCACCAACGCCCGTCGCGGCGCCGCCACCGCCTACCATGTCGGAGAGTCAGATGAAGCAGAGCGCTGCAGCGATGAAGGCCATGAACCCCGACATGATGCGCAAGAACGCAGCCGCGCTTCGAGCGATGGACCCCAACGAGGTAACAGCAGGAAGAAGCGAGCAAGCGAGAATGACGTACTTGGGCTGATAGCACGCACTTCAATGACACCTGTCCTTTTATTTCTTCTTTTTTTTTTTGTCATTTCTCCCTTCGTTTACGGTTCTTGTGGTGTCACCTTGGACTACCTTGTGTGCGTGTGTGTGTATTTCGGGGCTTCTGCTGTTGCGGCGGCTAAAGGTGCGCCGCCGCAACGTTCAAATGGCCAATTTCACCGACGCGCAAATTCAAGAAGCCGCCAATCAAATGGAGCAAATGGCCAACGACCCGGCGATGGTGGAGCAGGCTGCGGCCGAAATGGAAAGGATGACCCCACAACAGCTCGAAGAAATGAAAAAGCAAATGGTTGGCGGGGCCAGTGGGTCCATTCTCAACGGCGGCGGTGGTGCTGGCGGCGGCGGCGGTGCTGCAAGTAGGGCCTCGGACGCCGACCTTATGAGCCGGGGCGCCTCGGCCATGGCTGAAATGGACCCAGCGAGGCTGCGGCAGCAAGCAGCAGCCCTGCGGTCCATGAACCCGGACCATGTCCGGCGCACTTCGCCGCAGATGGCCAACATGACGGACGCGCAGATCCAGGCCGCGGCTGACCAGATGGAGCAACTGGCCAGCAACCCCGCCATGATGAACGCGGCCCGGGAGCAAATGAAAAACCTGACCCCGCAGCAAATCGAAGCGATGCGCCAACAAATGGGGGGCGGCGGCCAAGCTCCTCCACAGCAAGCGGCAGGCAATAGCAGCAGCAGCAGCAGCAATAGCGCGAGCAGCGCACCAGCGATGCCCAGTGATGCCGGCGCGATGCTGAACATGGACCCCGCCCAACTGAAGCAAATGTTGACCACGTTGAAGTCGAACCCTGCGCTGGTGAAGCAAATGATGGCGTCGATTCCTGGCAGCATGGCGATGAGCGAAGACGCGTTCCTAAAGCAAATGGAAGCGTTGGAGGCCATGGACGAAGCGCAGCTTGGGGCCTTCTTGGGCTACGCCAACAAGGCGAAGTGGGCGATGGATAAGGCCAAAGACGTGTGGACAATGCTCGACAAGGTGTGCTTGGGCCAAGCCAAGTTGGTGGTGGCGGGGGCGGGCCTGCTCGGCACTTACCTAGCGGTGAGCTGGGTGAAGTCGTACTTGGGCGGGGGAAGTGGCGACACAGCAGCAGATGCGTACGCGAGTTCCTTTGGCGCCACAGAGGATGGAGCTATGGAAACAGCAGCAGCAGCAGTGGGGTTGTCGTCGGATAGCCCAAAAACTGAAATCGAAGTGGATGAATTTGGTAATGCCGTTTCATAAACCAAAAGAATTCTTTGTACGGGGCTTTTCTTCCTTGATCGCTATGTGCTGCAAGGATTTAGTGCAGATTTGATATGGACGTGGGGTTGATTTGACCTCAGACATGGGCATTTGAGGAAAAAGAGCTAGCTTAAGAATGGGAATTCTGGTTAGAATTACGAACTTAGGAATCCCCACGGGCACTTACGCACTAACCAGTCTGGAAAATAAGCCAGGTTTATAGCATGTGCCGTGTAGGCCTCCATCATGCCTTCCATCATCGAATTAGTTTAGCCCCCCTTTTTTATAAAGCCCAGTGCTGCGAACCTTAATAGCTCAATAGCTACTACCACAATCGGATTCTTCGTTGGGCTGGCCACGTCGCTCGGATGCCTATACTGCCTATGACTCAGGCGCCGCGGCAGTTGCCTACTGGCTGGGTAGAACACTCTCGGCCGAATACTGTAAGTGCCTTGAGATGACATGGGGTTGGACATTAAAAAAGGCTCTAAAGTACGAAGGGCTACCGGTCGACTTCAAGGTTTCAAGGAATGGCGTGGCGTGCTATAAGCAGCGGATAGGTCGGAGTAGAGATCGCGGACGTACTCGAAACCTATGCCTCCTTCCGATAATTAGTCCTACAGGGTTCAAGAGAGCAAAGATGAACACTGCATTACGCGAAAGGACACTCAGCCCAGTTAGATTTGTCCTGGGGGATTCATCAAAACGCAGCTTGATGCTATTTGTTGATGTTTCTTAGCAATTGGGGAGTATAATCCAATCCAGAATCCAAATCCAAATGCAATCGCAAAATCGAAATCTGGTCGGTGTTCATACTACCTTTAGGCCGAGCTTCCTATCCACCATCTCCCGCCGTCCCGCTAACGCTAATTGGATCGAAGGGAAGTCGTGGTGAATAGTTTCTATATAATCATTGATCAACGGCGGCCGAACGGTAACCAATCCCTACATCTATAACGCTACAGCCCGCTCCATTCTCCGTTACTGTAAATTACAACCATTTGACCCTGATGTGCCCCAAACGCCCCATAGTAAAAAGAAGAAAAGGCCGGGCAATTTTAATGCTGAGATTGGTTGGCGCCTGAACAAAAATATTGAGGCGAATCCCCACTGGGGCGAGGTTCTCTACCTAAATGCTCGCAAAATTGTAACTGTATATGTAAATAGGAGGTGGCATCCGGACGAGTCGAGCTCTTAGTCTCAATATTCTCTGAGTCTCCAACGAGGGGGACTGGCTTAGTAACTTTCAGAAAGGATGCTATATAATCGGCGTCTAGCTAGATAGTCTCCGGGGCCAGACTGAAATCCAGCTAAGGTCCATAGAACTATTTCGCGTGCTACTTGAAGCCTACGTTGACCTTCTGAGACACACTTTCGAGCGCACTTATAGCTCAGTGCCATAGGCGACTTAGCACATAAATTTAGCCCGTTGATCCCGTCCCTTCGGAGTTCGTGGATCGCGAAGGTTGATGCGGCTGATGCTCTGAAGCCTTATTGGTGCAACTCCTTTACTCGCTTTCCGTGGAATTGTATAATGGCCGATGCCACCTGAGATCTGAAGCCGGTAATCCTCTTCTCCAAACTCCCAAATACTTCCTGGATACGCAGCATAGGTATCAGCCTTTGAAGGAAGTGTCGAGCTTCTGTTGCAGGGCGAAGAGTCAAGAAGCTGAACAAATATATGAATACATGGCCTTGAATTTTACAGGGAAGAAAACGCCGCATCTTTGCAAGCCCTCCCTGCGCTGCTGATTGGTGAAGATGTGAAGATGAAGATGGATGGAGTTTCTTCGCGACGTCTGTGCTTCTGGTGGGTGCTATTTAGAGGCTTTCACGGATTTCACTGTAAGTGAAATTTCACTAATAGTGAAACTTCACTAACAAATTCATGGACTGATCTCGCTGTACGAACCAAATTTGATCAGTACTACAGTACGATACTACAGTACAGAACTGCACAACCATTGAACTGGTTCTTGAGATACGATCAGTCCATGAATTTGTTAGTGAAATCTTTTGTTAGTGAAATTTCAGATCCGTGAAAGCCTCTATTGTGCTATTTGGTTTTCTGAGCTTCGTCGATGTAGCCTAAAGTAGCAAGTCGTCTTTATGCACAATCCTCGCAGTAGCCAAGAGCCATTGTAATACTATTCTTTGAGCTGATTTAAAGCTTCTAGACCATGCGTATATTGATGTTCCACCATGCTAGCATGTGTAGTTCAGGTTTTACCGTACAGTAGTGGGCATCTACGGTAGTAGTCGTAGTTGGTAGCTCAGCTGCTACTTCGTTCTGAAGCTCATTTCTGAGTCATGATGTCGGTCAACAAAAAGCTTCAGTCAAGTTTGGCCATTCGTACTCCTTATTTCGCCATGTGTTATTGTGTTTTTTGTGCTCATTGTCTCAGCATCTGGATCAAACGTACCCTGGGAAGCAGCCGTATGCCAACTCCTGTGGGGTAATCAAACGGTTAATGAGCAACATCATTGGGGAGAGACAACAGTCACGCGCGAACTGTTTGACATGCCTCGAAACTTCCATAAGAAAACAGTTGCGAACCTTGAACTTGCAGCTCTCTTGCAGGGACCTGTCTCGTGGCCACCAAAGGAGCGAGTCAGTGCCGCAGACTTTCTCAAAGCAGTTGGGGGTCGTCATTCTACGATGAAAGGTCACTGGCCCACGCGCCAAGGTATTGGAGCCACTGCAATTGTTGATCATAACTATAGAGTGGTTTACTTGGTCAACTTAAAGGCTGGCTCGTCTTCTATCGAGGCTATTTTGAAAAGTGGCCACACTCGCCGCGACAAACACATGAATACAAGTTACGCTTACGACCACAACTTTGACAGAAATGAGACAGATAGTTTGCTGAAATGCCGCAACGATCCATCAGGGACATTTTGTGGTGCACGCCAATACTATCTCAAAGACGTGCCAGATATTATTGTAGAAGAGTATCTCGTATTCTCTTTTGTTCGCGATCCTTTCACAAGGGTTATCTCATCTCATCATCAAGTCGGCATCGAGGAGTGGACGCCTATTATAACTGGTCAAAAGAATCGAGTTGGTGAAAATACACACTTTCTTTCACAGACCGGTCATCTCACTCGTGGCACAAGTTCTGGCAAAAGAGTGCGACTTGATTTTGTGGGTAGTTTCGAGGACTTTTCTGGTGCATGGGCTCAATTGCAGCCAGCCCTGAATGACGAAGCTCTTTTTTTTACTCCTGCCGAGCGCCGGAGGTTGATTTTACCTCGGCCTCCTTCTTATCAGCATGCTTCAAAATTGATTCACGCGAGAAAAAGCTCACAAAACTACACCTTCGTGCCTTTCTCGCAAACTGAAAAGTTTACTGGTTTGCATGTACTTTTAGTGTGTCGACGGTACTTACAAGATTTCGTCTGCTTTGATTTGCCCATTCCGAGCTTATGTGTTAGTCATATTGACCTTGTAATGGATCTCACCAAAGCGAAGGAGATAAAATAACAAAAGATCAAAAAAGAATTGGCGACTCATTTGCCGGCAATGAGAAAATACTGAAAGCAAACTATATGTTGATTTTGGTGAAGTACCAGGTGGGGGGTACTACATGTGCTGAAGCCATCGAGAGATCAGTCGGTGAATACCTTTGGTAAATACGCTTTTATGGACCTTGGCAGTCACTAGCATGATTACGCCTTGGCTCTTAAGCGCCGTCAGGTCACTTTGTATCGCATGTGATTGACTTCAGCGCTGATAATGAAAGTGAAAAACGATTGAACTTTCGATTG
>Ga0307982_1004604_pt1 | contig 10871 bp, 8 predicted proteins | sample OrgLakmetagen989_FD_201847 | JGI IMG/M metagenome (GOLD analysis project Ga0307982, IMG submission 201847) | Saline water microbial communities from Organic Lake, Antarctica - #989 | ecosystem: Environmental > Aquatic > Non-marine Saline and Alkaline > Saline | place: Antarctica: Organic Lake... | reverse complement strand
CGATAGAGCGCATAGAGTGTCAGAAAGTGTACAGTCCAAGATATCGACGTGCGCACTTGAAAATTCCTACGACCACAAAACGAGCAGCATGGTTGGTGCCATCAGCAAATGAAGAATGCGCAAGATCGTACACCGTAAGGTGCTCCAATCTCGAGCTGCATTCAACCCGATTGTGAGAAGCTAGAGCGAAAAGAGTGGGAGAAGGTGTACAGTCCAAGATACTGATGTAAGCACTTGAAAATTCTAACGACCTCAGAACAGGCAGCAAGGTTGGTGCCATCAGCAAATGAAAAATGCGCTACATCATACAAGACGACGGCGACGAGGCTATTTGGGAGTCCTTCGACTCGGATGCTGCCGTCGTGCTCCTGTGCGAGGGCTGCGAGGGCGAAGTGCACCTTGCATGTCGTGCTTTGGCGGCAGTGCCCGACGGCGATTGGTTTTGCCGAACGTATCAGCCGTCGGCTACTGCGAAAGCGGCCGCGCGAGTGCTAGCTACTACAAAACAAGTTCACGAAGATGATATTGAACGCACGAAGGAAGTCGAAAATGCTCGTGGTGGTGATGACGACGAAGACGACGACACAGATGAAGATTAAGTTCGCTTATGAAACGCTCTAGCTAGTATACGTACTTCGGGGTGTGCTCTGATTGGCTAATGAATCGCTCTCGAACGTAGACCCCCCCACAACTCTTCGTTGATCGTGGCGCGGCGCTCCCCGCGCCGCTGCAGTACTGATTTTACAGGAAAAAAGTTCATGTTCGCCTTAACAAAATTTGAAGTCTCAGGGATCTGAAGTAAGTGTCTGCTACGAAGAAGAGAGTATGAGTGAGTCGCCCAAGGAAGAAAACGTCGCGAAGCGAGCCAAGGTTGACACCTCTGACGCGGTATGTGTTTGCTACTATTATTTCATCCCTCTCTTTGTACCTTCTGCGCTTAAGAAATGTAAAGCATTGTATTATTGTAGACTCGCTGCGTGCATTTACAGAGCTGACGTGTATACGTTCGTGCCCAATGCATGTGTAACTAAAGGTTGAAAATCCGAAGGACGAGGTAGCGAGTACGGCTGCTGTGCCAATAGGGTTTGGTACCTTCGGCGGTGGAGCAGTCGGTTTTGGTGGTGTTGCTAGCACAGGCACGGGTTGGCTGAAGGCTCCAACTCTAGGAGGCGCCAAACCGGTTTTCGGCAGTGGCTTTGGAAGCAGCAGTGGAGGGTTTGGAAGTTTTGGAAGCGGCAGCGGTGCGCTAGGTGGTTCTATTTTTGGCAGTAGTACTCTTGGCGGCAGTGATTCAAAGACTGGAGCTCCAGGTCTGGCGACGGCTCAAGTGCCAACAACATTCAAATTTAGTGCACAGCCATCAGGGATAGAATCTGGGAGCAAAGATGAATCTCCTAGAGGTACGAAGAAGGATGGCGACGCAAAAGGCGACGAGAAAGAGTCTAAGAAGGCCGCTGAAGGTGAAGGTGACGCAGGGAGCGGTGATGAAGGAGAAGCGAGCAATAATGCATGGAGTGACATTGTAGCCGCACCTGTGCTTAAAACTTCAAGCGTTGAGCTCCCGACCGAGGAAGCTACCTCCCAGGTAGAAGGCTCTTCACGGCAAGAACAACGCGTCTATATCATCATTACGGTGCCCTCGAGGCCTGATACTTATTGCGGCGTGTTCTTGTGTTTTATGTGCTTCCTTCTTTAAACAGGCGACGGGTGAGGAGGGTGAGGAATTGGTCTTTGGTTTACGGGCAAAGTTGTACGAGCTCAAGAGGAAACCAGCCAAGCCCGCACACGACACTAGTGCCCCCAAAGCTAGTGGATCCGACGAAGTAGCTGAGAAGAAGGAAGGCGAAGCGACTGATGCTGAGAAGACCGGAGCAAGCAGCAGTGCTGGCGACGAGGACAGCAGTGCCAGCAGCAGTAGCAGTGGAGCAGGGAGCTCGTCACCTGCTTTTGAATGGCGCGAATGTGGCGTTGGGCATTTGCGAGTGCGCTCACCGGCAGCAGAGACTGCGAGCAGCAAAGAAGGTGCGTCAGCATCAGGTGAAGAGAAGCAACAGCGAGCAGCCGGTCGAGTGGTGATGCGTCGCGAGAAGACGGAAGCGCTGATATTGAACGTGAGCGTGCGCGGCATGGCTGCAACAGCTGCGGGCGACAAAGCCGTGCAGTTTACGTGCTTCAAGGTACGGGCGCATTGAGATGCGTGGTTGCAGAGAGAGTCAGGGTTGAAAGAAAGGAGCGTAGTACAGCATTGCGGTGGTTTCGACGGAAACCTTGATAGTTGAATCTGCCCTCGATTCTTTGACCATTCACACTCAAAATCTTGGCTCAGGTGGTCGACGAAGATGATGAAAAGGCCGCTGCTGCCTCCGAAGCATCCTCGTCATCTTCATCTTCTTCTGAAGCCACTACTCCTGTAGCATGCACCTACTTAGTGAAGACCAAGACCAAGGACGAGGCTCGGGACTTACTGGCCGCCACCAAAGCGCAGATTGAGGCCGTGGAGGATACTGCTACTGCTCCCTGAATACTTTGCGAGGTTACATGAAGGTGCAATTGTTGATGAAGTGCATGAGTTTGGCACATGCAAGCAGGATTACCTTGGCTGCTTATGGCATTCAATTGCTTCGCTTGTTGGGAAGTATCGGAGCTGTTTGGGCGTTTTTTCTTCTTGCTAGATAAGTCGATTTTTACATTCCATTTCTTATGTAAAAAAATATTCGAAGTACTAAGTACTTTAAGCCCCGGAATAGTAGTCTTGAGTGCTATCTATATGTGGCCCCACTTCCTCATTATTAAAAACACGAGCACCACACCCAGGGCCTAATCTTCTGCTTCATTCTTAATTATCGAACATGGTATTTTTTCAAAAATAACAATAATATAATTTATTATGTATTATTCATATTAGTGCTTGTTAAGTATTCCTAGGAAAACTAGCCTGAGTTCGGCCTGTTGGTCGTGTCACTAAATTTATATCCGATGTTTCCGAATTCGTTGTTAAAAGGCAAAAAAACGGTGTTGTTCGGTAGGGAGTAGCTAAACTTACATCTTACATGAGCGAACAAGGGTCCCCTGCCTTTGGTACAGACTGCCTCCGAGTGTAGTAAGGAGTCTCGAGGCGGGCTGTCATTGGCGCTGGAGGTAAAGCAGTTGAGGACGAACCAAGCTCTTTCGTGCTTGTTCTTCGTTCATGCGGTTGTTTCGCATCCTCGCTTTGCCTTTGCTGTCTTTTATCTCTTGTGTCCTGCTTGCCGTCAACGGCACTTCCAGTGGCCAGCATCTCTTCTTCTACGATTCGTCGCTGCTCTGCGTGCTGTTGCAACGGTCCTTCTTGGTGGTTGTGGGCCCCGAGGGTGGAAAGAAGGAGGCTTTCACGTGGCGACGTCACCCGAGGAGAAGACGAAGAAGAAGAGGGGTATTGCGAGGGTGTGGATGAGGCGCGGCCAATCACGCCGAGGCGCTGGTCTTCGCGCTCGCGAATGATCTCAGGCAGCATGTCGAGCCGCTGGTTGTCGCGCAAGACTTTCAAGCGTTGCTGACAACACAAATACAGACAGAAGAAGGGATGCGTGAAGAGGTAGAATCAAGCAGCCTGCGACGACTCTCAAGTCAAGAACATCACTAGGCTCTTCTACTTTCTTCGAACATATCCGCTCATTACCGCTTTGGCTAGGTTGCCCCCAATACGAGGAGGTTTCTTGGGCGCTGGCAACATCGACCCTGCGTCTGATTGGTGTTTGGAGTCCCGTGCTAGTTGGGGTGCGGGTCGACGCGCGCGCCACTGCTTCACGAATTCCCTAATGTACAGGGAAAGAAATCAAAGATAGCTCGAGTAAGGAAGAGATAGGGTGTGAGTGCATACGCCGGCGAAGTAGACGAGGAGGTAGGTCACCACTTTTAACAAAGATGCAGCAAAAGAGAGGAAAAAGATGAAAGACATTACCGTCGGCGCTCTCTCATGTCGTCGTCGGTTTCTCCTGGTCGCCTCGTCTCTTCGAACAAAGGTTCATCGTCATCGCCAATGCCACGGCAATTAAAGCTCTTCTCAGTGCTACTGCCACTCGTGATTGAACTGCTGCTGCTCCATCGGCGTTCCTCACGTTTCGACTTGCGCTTTGACTCTCTCCTGGTAGTCGCAGGCTGTGCACCATAGGGCAACAGCCACCCGTTGTCGGCATTGCTCGAGTGCATGGCATGCAAGGATGATGAAGGCTCCGAGGCGCGGCGATGGGCGGCAGCGACAGCGGCTGCGATCTCAGCGGATGATCCCGTTGAGGCTCGGACCTGCGCAGATGCAAGCGTTGAGAATCAGTATGAGAGCAAGGACTTGAGGCATATTTCCTGCTTGACCCGAGGATTTAGTCAATGGAATATATAAGTAGATGCAAGAGTGAGAGGTGCGGTGAGAAACACTAAAGGACGAGATTATTCAATGAGAAAGGTTCGCACCCGCCAGGTGTGAATGTTGTCCACGGCACTGGTTCCTGCGGGCATTTGCTTTGAATTGCGCCGATATTGCGCAGCCCATGCTGCTGCTTCAGGTGTTAAGCCATCGTCAAGCTCGTAGTCTTCGTGCACTGGCACAGTCACTGGGTGATGCGATGATAAAGTTGATGACGTATGCTTGTTGGGCTTCTTATGGTGCTGATGACGGCCCTGAAGACAGAGAGTGCACAATGTTACTTACAATAGTAAAATTTATTATGATTATGAGTACAAGCTTCAGATATGCAAGGTGCTGTTACCTTATGGTGCGTGCTATCTGGGTGTAGCTTCTTGGATGGTTCAAAGGACGAGGTTGAAGATACATCTGAGTCCTTTGAAGACGTCTCAGACGAAAGCGTGGACTCGGAGTCAGATCCACTGTTAATGTCATCGTCACTATATGAACTCGAGGAATCACTCGAGCCAGTGCATATGGACACGTCATCATGGTCACCGTGTTTGTGATGGTGGTGTTGATGATGCTGGTGATGCAGATGGTGGTGATATTGGTGGCTGTTGGCACTCGTTCCATCGGAGCTATCATCTTCAGGTGGCATAGTTGACGCATCTTCAGATAATGTTTCGATGTTGTGATGGTAATGTGGTGTATGGTGCTGTTTGGAATGGTGGCGGTGATGGTGAGGGTGACTTCCATCTTCATCAGAACTGTCATCTTCAGGAACCATAGTAGACGCAACCTCTGAAGAATCGTCTGATAAAGAGTCATCGGCACTGCCTCTACTTTCATCATCACGACGGCTGTAAGGGCCATGCGGATGCGCAGGTTGCGGGCTATGCTGTGAATGCAAACCTTGCTCGTTGTCTGGATGAGCCCAAAAACTTTCTGGGTCATGTGCACCATCATTAAGCACATGTTCAAGCTCCCCCGAAGGACGATACGGAAATTGAACCGAAGCTGCGTTGCCCTCGACAGACAAGTGACGCTCAGGCAATACAACAGCGGCTACTGGGTCATTCTCCAATTGTGAGGCGTTAGCGTCTGCTGGTAGAACATCCAAATGCTGCTGCTGCTGCTGCTGTGGTGAGGCTTTCCTTTCGTTGGGGCTGCCACCTTTTGAAACGAGAAGTTCGCCTTGAGCAACACCTAGATTGTGCCGAGCTTCCAGCCAGTCAGGGCGAAGCGACACCTGATGTGATTATATCGCGAAGAAGCAAAACTCAACGATATGAAGCAATGGAAAGGGAAAGCATCGGAAAATTTGATCATGGGGGCTGTACTGTGTCAGCACTCTCTCAATTTATAGCATTAATCATGGGGAGGAATCAACGCACCGCCATGGCGTAGGCCTCGATAGCAGCAGCAATGTCTCCACGATCGTCCAGCAGCAGGCCCAAATTATAATGGGCTCTTGGAGCTAAACCACTTGGATCAGTCGACCCAGACAACTTCAATGCTGTGAGAACCTGAGGGACACAGTGACACAGTCATACTACTGTAGTAGGTTGATTGCTGGACTACTCGATGTGTACACCCACTAGCATGTGTTTATTTCAATCCTGACCTCTCTGTAACAGTTGAGCGCTTCGTCAGGTCGACCGAGGTCTTGTAAAACGCCGCCGAGATTGTAGCCTGCGTCTGCGCGGCTCTCGTCCCACTCCAAGCAGAGCGCGTAGGCGGTGGCAGCGGCCTCCAAATGGCCCAAGTCCTCAGCTTCAAACCCGAGTTCGAACTGCTGCTGCGCCATGGCTTCTCGTTGGGATGGTGGCACTGCTGATGAGATGGGAGGACTGTGTAGCAATTGTGACTCCGGTGGAAAAGCTGCACTTGACCATTCTGTTCCTGGTGGTGTAGCTTGTGTTGGAGATGCCACTGCCTCAGATGCTGTGGTTGAAGACGGTAACGGTGGCGATAGCAAAGGTGAGGAGGGCAGTGGCGCTGTACTTGTAATTTCTCCCTCTTCTGATGCTTCACTTGCTAATTCTTCTGCTGCAGCTTTTGCAGCTTTTGCAGCTTTTTCAGCTGCAGCAGTTTCCGTGTTACGATGCAGCATCGTCTGTTGCCTAAGGAACTCCAGGTGTGCTGTGTCGAGGCCAAGGGTAAAATCATCGTCCGAGTCAGATTCAGATTCGGACTCATCTTCATTCCCTGATTTCTGCGCATGGTCTTCAGAGACATCTATATCAGCCGTCTCAAAAGTTTTAGAAAGAACGTGAGGCTTCAAATCTTCGTTTTTTTCGGAGGCAATCACCTGAGCTGTCGTCCCGTCTGCTGCTTCTTTTGACTGTTTAGACGTCTCTGACTTAACTTCGTCGGTCTTACATACACACTCAGCTGATTCGGCTTTTATATCCGTATTACCCACCGTTGTACTCATAGCCACACTTGATTCGTAAATTCTTTTGACATCTTCGGTGCTTGCTTCTCTAGCCATAAATGGTGGCGGCTGCTGCTCAAGTTGTTGGGCAGCTTTGGCTCGTATGTCTGCCATGCTCACTGACCGGGTAGTCCGAAAATCAATCGAAGCTAAAGCGCCGCTGTCGATTGCTACCGATTTACCTGCATCGTCAGCTGAAGTTGACCTAGAAGGTTGGTCGAGTGGCGGCTGCTCTTTTATCCTAGCGGCTTCGCTAGCACCGCCTGTCAAAAATGCCAGACGAGCGCGGTCAGCTGTTGATGCGCCACTCAACGAGAGCCGAGCATTCGAAAAACGGCTTGCGGGTAGACTTGAAGGAGTAGCCTTAGAGGAACTGCCTGAAGGCTGCCGTCCTCGCTCCTCGACCGACTTAACTCGTGGGCGTGCGAGGCCGTGCTCCGTGTTGCTCACGGGCAAGACTGCTGCTGACGATGCGCGGTCACGAATAGAACTCGGAGGTGGTGGCAATGGTGGTGCAGCAGTCCCATTTAAAGTATTAACAGCTGCACTCGGCTGATCAATACTGGTCAGTTCTTGTTTTTGTGCCAATTCCTCGGTCTGGCGTTGCTCCCTTGCTGCAGTCTGTGCGTGACGGTCTGCTATTTCGGCGTCTAACCCAGCAAGACGTTCCTTCACTGAGATCAGCATACCCTGCGTCGACGCACGATTTACGCGCGACAAGCGATCAACTTGTGACGCCAATGCGGCGCGCCTTGCTTCTAACGATTCAAGCGCTTCAGGCATTGGAAAACCTGTTCAAATGAAAACCTTGGCTGCTAGCTAATGACACTTATGACTACCATACATTGCAGCATAATCAAATTTGAGTACATAAAAGTAGGCTTCCTAGCCAGGACACCATCTCATTATGGCGCCAGACTCGGATGCTAAGGCAATTCATAATGTACAATATCTACGTGGCGTTTATTAGAAAGAAGATAGTTTGCTGTCGAGAACCATTTTTTGAGTGTCGAGCTGAAGGCTGATGAACAGTTATGAACTGTTGAGTGTCGAGCTGTCGACTGTCGAGAGCAGGGCCGGTCCGAATTCCTGGTGCCAGGATTCCAGGAAATGATGGGTTCATCGGGAATCGGGAACCGATTCGGGAATTCTCCGGGAAATGGCTCGTTGTAGTGCAGATACCGCTGGTTTGCCCCATCTAATTCAGCCCTTGGACCGTAAAACTACGAGCCCATTCCCATGTACGTAAACATGCGAATTATTTTTCGTTCTCGGTTCCCCCTTGGTGCAGACCGGCGGGTGATTGTACCGTAAAATAGATAAATAATCCGGGAATTTACCAGGAAATTGACGATATTTTACCGGTTCCGGGAATCAGGAAATTGCTGTTTTCGATCGAGAATTCGGACCGGCCCTGACATCAATGGTTTGGTGTGATGATTTCAGTACTACTATGGCTTCTCCGTTTATAGCTTCTTCTTGCTCTAGCAAGTTACAATCCTCTCTTCCTTAGTGTTCGAGAAGCGCATGATTAATTGGTCAAAGAACTGCAGGCAAGCTCTGAAACCACTTACACACTCGCTACTCTCTTACGATGAAACTCATCTTCCTTGAAGGTCCTTGAAGCCCTATTCTTACTACAGAATATCACTCGGTGCTGATGAGTTGATTCTGATTACTTGATACACGTTGGAATAGAGGATCCAACCTCAAGATTGCTTCTCTACTGTGGCCTGTATTTGACGTGATTCTGAGGCATAAAATGTATCGATTAAGACAACTGTCGCCTGTCATCAGCACACGAGGGTCAATACGTGCCTTAAGTGCCCAACCGACGGGCAAGAAAAGCAAACGAGGCCTAGAAGGATCTCTTGTCATGAAGTGCCGTGACACGGCAGGCATCGTGAGCAAAGTTACCGACTGTATTGTAACGCACTGCTCGAACCTAAAGTCAGTAGACATGCACTTGGAAAAGCAAGCGAATCCCGACGGAAGTGACGTGTTCTTGTGCCGCTTTGGGCTCGAGCTAGCAATGCACCACCGCCCTGTTGCCTTCGAGCATGATCTGGCTGCTCTTATTGCGCAGTTCGACAACGCGTCTGCGTCACTTGTGTCACGTGACGGAAGGCGAGTAGACTTTCGAAGTTACGCATTGGAGACTGGCGGTAACGGTGAAGGTGATGGTGACGGTGGTATTAGCATTCATGGTACTGAGGCATCAGCAGTAAATCAGGTGCTTGACGGCAGCGCTGCAGCCATCCCAGCTGCTAACATGCGCGTGGTGCGCGAAAGGGGCTTACCTCGCGCTGGCATCTTCGTCTCCAAAACTGAGCACTGCGTTTTGGAGCTCTTGCAACGTATGCGCACGGGCGACCTTCCTTTGGTTGTCCCCTACGTCATCAGCAACCACCCTGCTTCGCAGCACCTCGCAGCAGCGCTGGAGCAAAGCAAAATACCTTTCTACCATGTATCTACCGATGCGACTCCGCCGCTTGCGTCAAGCAGTACTGATGCACACCTACTAGCTAATGATGCTCTTTGCCGTGGAGCAAAGCAAGCAGCGACGTTGCCGTGGCGACCCTGGGAATTGGCCGCGAAACCTGTGCTGGATTTACCAGGCCACGAGACCGACTTCCTGATCCTAGCGCGCTACATGCGGGTCTTGTCGGGGCCTTTTCTGAAGTGGTACGAAACCAGCGGTCCTGGGTTTGGCCATCGGCCGGTCTTGAACATTCACCACGGTTTGCTGCCGAGTTTCAAGGGGGCGGCCCCTTATGCGCAGGCGCACAAGGCCGGCGTCAAGCTGATTGGGGCCACCGCGCACTTTGTGACGGAGCAGTTGGACGAGGGCCCCATCGTAGAGCAGCAAGTGCGCACGGCGAGCCACCGCGACGACTACCAGTCCTTGAGGCTCAAGTCCCAGACCCTCGAGGCAGCAGCTCTCGCCGACGCCGTGCAATACGTGGCGCAAAACCGTATAGCACAAGTGGGCGGCCGCGTGGTGGTCTTTTCGTGATGCGCCGTGGCGTTGTGCTTTCATATCTACTAGTGCCGGTTGGTTAAAGGAACATGCCCGTGCTATATAACGAACGAACTGCGCATTGCGAATTGTACATTTTAACAGTTCTGTTACTTCTTAGATTCAAGTAAGTGGCGAAGTAAAAAGTTTTACGAATATCCAGTAAGACAGCAGCAAGATACCTGGTATCGGACATCCAAGTACGATATGTATTACCTGGTACTTGGCGTTCATTTCGAACCGTGCAGTGCAGAGATATACGAATGTTACACGTTAAAGTACGTAGAGGTCCTTTTTAATTTCTAGAACACTGTTGCCATTCGAATTTTATATCAAGACCATTCAAGCATTCAAAGCTACATGTTCCACAATAGGCCAGAGCCCATCGGCAGCACTCTCGCAGAAAGCGTTGAAGTCGCTGTTGGCGTTGCCTTCTGTAGTATCGCTAATGGCACGCAGGCCAAGAAATGGAATGCCGTTCATGTAGCATACCTGACAGAAAAGCACAAGGTGTATGGAAACGATCGCGATTGACAGTGGCACAAGAACGAGATTACAGTAAGCAAATTTGTACACGTGCATCTCATTCTCATCTTTAAAGTTTACCTGAGCTACACCAGCGCATTCCATATCCACCGCCAGAGGCACTTTCCCGCTGCTACTCTCGCCGCCAGCCTCACTGCTGCCATTCGACCCGCCGCCGCCCACTTCAGCCCACACGTGGGCGAGTGCAGCTTTGCGCTCGGTGGTTAAAAACTCGGACCCGGTCACGAGGCGGCCTTCGAGCAGCGGCGGCAACGAGGGGACACCGTCAGTCGAGGAGGAGGAAGAGGAGCGAGGCGCGGCAAGTGCGAGAACAACCAGTGCTTTGGCAGAAGGAAACGCCTGCCAACAGGTTAATGCAACAAGCTACACATGAAAAGGGTAGAAGTACGGAAGGCTAAAAGTTGAAAGCATACGTGTGGGAAATAAGACTACTAGATTGAACCATGGAGGCCAACCAAAGAAATCTATCGCGTCCCATTGAAAATAAT
>Ga0307982_1004603_pt1 | contig 10875 bp, 9 predicted proteins | sample OrgLakmetagen989_FD_201847 | JGI IMG/M metagenome (GOLD analysis project Ga0307982, IMG submission 201847) | Saline water microbial communities from Organic Lake, Antarctica - #989 | ecosystem: Environmental > Aquatic > Non-marine Saline and Alkaline > Saline | place: Antarctica: Organic Lake... | reverse complement strand
TATTTCCCTGCCTAGTCTTACTTGTCGGCGTCGTCCATTTCAGTGCACCACGCCGTGAAGAAAGCTGCGGTGCGGCCAGGGGCCTTGTTGCACATGTGCACATGTAGTAGTAGGCACGCACATAAATACGGTCGAAGCAGAAAAAGAAGAAAAGCACAAAAAAAAGAAAAAATTAAGAGAAAGCAGAAGTAGAAGAAACATCATATGCAAAGAAAACAATCCAAGGTAGAAGAAATCCAAGTTTTAAGTACTTTCATGCAGGAGTGTTGCAGCACATAGTAGAATGTAAATGCCAAATGTCACCTGCTCCAGCCAATTGAAGGTCAGCACTGGGTTGTAGAAAAAAGCCGACGCGATGGTCTGCAGCAGCGCCACTTTCAGGGCATCGCCCGTCGGGTCGGGTGGCACCGGCACGGTAACCGTCACGTCCTGGCCGGGTACTGTATTAGGGGGGCAGGGCACGGTGCCTTCGAAGGCGCCCACGCGCACCGGCACCGGCTGGCCCCCCTTTTCGCCACCGGCGCCCTCGGGGACTCGCATCACCACTTCGGTGGGCTTGGGCTGTGGGTGCAAGCGACTGAAAGTCACGTTGAGCAAAGATCCCAGCGCGGCGTCTAAGCGGCCGTGCGCGTTGTGCAACAAACTGGAGGTGGGGGGTTGATGATGAAATACACATGTAGAATGAGATGTGCACGTGTGCACCGTAGCAGAGAGACACAGTCGGAAGAAAGAAGCAAAGAAAGAAGAGAAAAATAGTTCAAATTGGAGAAACGAGGTGTGAAGGGATATATGACGCGCGCATGAGATAAGAAAACAACCAATTCGTGAGACATAGATCTCGCATTGAGTGAGTAGTCCAAAGTGAGTGAGCCCGCGTGCGTGGCCTAGAATCAAGCACCCCCCCACCTGAGCATGAGGTGCGTGGCGCACACGGACTCTCTCTGGTTCGACCTCCCAGCGTTGCTGAACACTTTCTCCGCCATCCCCAACACGAGGGCCACGTACGACTGCCCACTGGTGGGCTCCACGCCGGCGAGAAACAGGTCAGTGGCATGCCCTATCATGTTGTCAATCGGAGACATCATGTTGGAAATGTAGTCGTACGCCCTGCAGGTGATCCGTTTGAGGAAGAAAAGGATCACGATGATGAGAACAAGAAAGACGATGACATAATGACTGGAGCGAATAAAGAAGAGGAACTACGAAGGCATTTTGCTTCTTTCATAACTTCTTCTTTATCTGCTTCTCCTATATCAAACGACACCCAATTCTATTAACGCACCAGTTGTGGAACGAGTGCACGATCGCAGGGAACAAAGCGACATAAGGCGCCATCGCAGCGGCTGCTGCTTCTTTGGACTTTTGCTGCACTTCGCTGCTCTCAGACCCAACGCCTGACGAGAAAAGATGGTACCGAAAAGACGATGACGAGGAAGAGGGTGTGGACACGCGCAACGAAAAGAAACTCATAGAAACAGAGCTCGAAAGCGAATGTTCTTCTAGTAGAGTTGACAATCGCATTCGAAGGACGTGAAATAGAAAAAGCAAATTGCAGCAGTACATACGGCAGCAGTATATAGTCTCAAACGCACGTTGAATAACAAACTCTAGAGCTCATCAAAAGTCTCACCCTCTGGTTTGGCGTAGTAAGTCACGAAGGTTAAAATTTCTAGGCCGCTTTCGAGGTACTCCAAGTAATCTCCGCAGGGTGACAATATAGTGTTGAGCACGGGCAGCAAGAAAGGCTGGCATTGCGCGAAGAGAGCCGTTGAAGTGCCTTTCCCTTCCGTGTCGGCTTCGATTACGGTGGACAGCACGGTGGTTACCTGGCAGTGTTAACCATCCCGAGAGGGAGTGGAAAGAGTGCAAGTGGTGATGTAAGATGGCAGTGGCAGCAATGGTAGAAAGTAGCAGGAAGGAGAACATTCAGCGGCAATGGTGGCAATAAGAAGCATTACTCTGCTGGAGCAGTCGTATTTATTCGAATGGTTTCCCATTTTCCTCCCATGATTGATTCATGTTTTGGGCTGCATATCATTGTACAAACGCATACCGCGTCTACGCATTGGCAGGCTGCCATGGCCGCTTCGTCGTCGTCGTCGTCGTCGGCCGTGGCGTAGGTCAAGAACGACTCGCACAACTTTTGCACCAATAAGCTGGCGTGGGGCACCAATTCATTGCCAAACTTGTTGATGATGGACTCGAGCGCCGAAACTACGGAGTCGTTACCAATCTCTGAAAGAACACGAGAGAATACGAAACAAAGGAAGAATTATAGAAAACAAGAGCACTTATGCGGCATGAAGACATTTGCTCTCGACCAACCACAGCATCGCGACGTCATGCTTTTGAGCGTAGTACGATACCAAGCACTGACCGGCCATGATGCGAAAGTACTCGTTGAGCAAGTCGGGCAGCACTGGCAAGAGGAGGGCTTCGGTGCCATCCAGCTCAATCAAGCAGCGCAAGCCGTTGGCTGCCTCCACTTGCACTGGCAAGGCAGGATCGCGCAGGGCTGCTAACATGAGCTGCAGCCAAGTCGACACGTGCTCGGCGTTGCTCCACCTGATATAATATTGGAGGTAAAAATACATAAATGCAAGCGTGAGTGCGACGACAATCTTGCTTTGTTTTTTTTTGATGAGGCTCAAAGGAAATTCAACCCTCAAAACAAGACATGTTTGTCACATCACCAACAAGTCAGTCAACACCCTCCGCCCCTTCATATTCACGCATTCACCCCCCTTCTCTCTCACTTGATGTCATTGAAGTGCAGCGCCATAGACGCAGCTCGGCTGCGCAAGAAGGCCGCGGGGGACCGGAACTCGGGAAACACATGGGTCACCAGCAGCGGCTCCAGCTGAGCCGCATACTTCTTTTGCTTCTTGAGCAATTCCGCCAAGCAGCCCAGCGCCACGAACACCCCTTCTTTCTTTTTGGGGTTGCGTTGCGCGGGGGGCGTCGCCACGTACTCGTTCAAGGCTTCCACGATGAACCCCAAGAAACGGTCCAAGTTGTCCTTTTTGCGGTACTTCATCACCGAGTCCAAGAGCTGCATGGCCGACATTTTCGGGTCCACGAAGTCTTCCATGGGGTCGTTTTGCTTCCGCACGAAGTCCAACGGATCAGTCTCAAACAACGCCACGTCGCTGTCGGAGATGCACAGTAAGGGAAACACCACTTCTTGCAGGAGCGTCGGCACGTGCGGCTTCAGGAGCGTGTACGTAGACCCTAACTGCACCGCCGACTCCACGAACACCAGGCTGAGGTGCGTGACGCGATCGGTGCAAAATTGGCCGCGCGGCCGCAGCGCCAGAGCGCCCAGCACCGGTTCCAAGAGTTTTGGGGCGTAGGTTTGGCTGAACACGTCGGCAAACGACCTCGATTCGTCGTCCGCGTATTGCGGCATCCCGTACCGGTGGAACCAGCGGCTGAGGAGCTGCAGCGCCCACTTCTTGAGCTTCCACCACGGCCACACGTTGCGCTGCTCGACTTCCACCGGTTGTCCCGGCGGGCTTGCACCGGGTGCATCCGCTTCCGGCAGCGGCATGGTGACGATCACGCCAATGAGGTCCAGCCACCCTCCAAGGTGGGTCAGCATCGCCGGGTCGTTGATAACGTCGGGCAAGGAAAACTGGGTGCAGGACCAGAGCACTTTCAAGCACAGCTTCATGATGAGCGCCGCCTCCAAGGTGTGGTTCTGCGAGTCCAGAAGTTGCCGTGTCAACGACTGCAACAAGGGCAAGGCCTCCGCCACAATTTGTTCCAACGGGAGGCGGTCCGCGCCCTTTTGCTTGTACTCCAGCCGTTTGGCCACCTGGCGCAGCGCGAGCAGAGCGTTGTGCATGCGCAGAGGGTCCCCCGACTGCACCATCGCCAGTATTTCAGGCAAAAGCTTCGGCCACTTGGCAGGGTAATCGCAGCGGGCGATTTGGTTCACGGACTCGGCCAGCAGATCCCGCACGGATTTGTCGGCTTCCACCAGGAGCACTTGAAAGAGCTGGTCGCGGAGTGGAGGCTTGGAAGCATCCGGCACGCAAGCGCCCGCCTCTGTGCGGCCCATGGGCTCCCAGGAGTTTCTGGTGATGTTTTTGAAGGCAATGGCCGCGGCTTGCCTCACTTCTCGCCCCACCTGCCCGGTAGCGCTCACGACTTGCAGGAGCGCGCTCGACCCGCCTTCCACCGTGGGCAAAGTGGCAATGGCGGATTCAGCTTGGTGCCGCTGGGCCTACCGGAATTATTCAAATAAGAAAATGGGTCAAAGGAAACAGCGAAAAGAGCTGCCTCACCGCTAAGCTAGCACGGCACTAATTGATGAGAGGCTTTCAATGAAACAAAAACACGGTGGCGGTTTAGTGAGCAGATGGATGAGCCAGTAATATTCCTGGAGCAATCGAAGAGCTATTCCTAGCTAGGCACAGCTTGCTAACATGACACGAACACGGAAGTACACTACTGTTTGGCTAGCTAGATAACTTACCGGATCTGGCGAAAATGTGCACGAAAGTGCCGCGATTAGCTGTTGCGGGTCCATCGCGTTGCTCGTAGGATTTTGTGACGTAGGCGAAGCTGATTATAATGGATTGCTTAACGACAGCTTCACTAGAAATCTAGGAAAGATTTCTGTTGTGGGGAGCAGCTTAAGCTGTCGTAGCTTTGAGTGCTTGTATTTGCACGTGTCCCCACTTCTGAATGCTAGTGCTTTGAAGAGCAAGCCTGCTTTGCTACGCAAGCTCTCGCCGAATACCGAATACGGGCAAACGAGAAGAGAAAAAGCGAGGAACCAACACCCACGTGGCTTTCTTGCTGATTGGCTGGAGGAGAAAACAAAATCTTCTCAACGGATAAGTCAACAGCTCAACACTCCACACGTCCACACTCAACACTCAACACATACTACTGTATTCTTGATTTAGCGCAAGCTTCTCTGTACTGTAGCTACTTGAGCGTTGCCGCAGTTGCGTGACGATACAGCCTTAGAGGCTCGGCAGCAGGTAGCACTGCAAGCGCCATGGCTGATGATGATGAAGAAGTTCGCGTATCTACTCGGAAGGTAGACACGCACTTTACTGCGATTATGCATTCCATGAAATAATGAACCATCATTGCTTTGGAACAACCTTATGATAAAGCGAAATAGCCGTGTTAGATGTGCATTGCAGGGCAACAAACTTTGTTGAGATAACTGTAGTCCTCAACATTTAAGCACATGACGTTTAGAGATACCCCGTTTATGCAGCTCGTATGCTTTGACCTACTTTGAAGACGTCAACACGTCTATGTCATCTTCGTCTTTTTACACCTAACTCCTCTTTTGTAACTCCTCTTCTTAACGGCCGATGGCGCACCTCGCGTTACATGCGCTCGTGCTCGGCAAATTGTGCGCCTAGATCAAAGTAGTCGAAATACGCTTAACAGAGACGATGGCGGCGCATGCTACGGACACATTAGACCGTGCGATGGATACAATTTCAGTGGAAAAGGACATGGCACAAGTGGTCAAGGTTCGACCTAGCTGCCTAAGTAGAACTAGAGCGCTGCCTAGCCACATTTTTAAAACATACTAATTTTCTTTCCTTTTTGTATCATTTTCAATGCGGCCCTGGCTCGCTTTTATTCCTCTGAATGCTTCTACTTCTTTTTTTTTCTCGCATGGATATTCTCAGCTGGCCTTCGACAAAGCATACGGTGGCACGTGGCACTGCATTGTGGGCCGCAACTTCGGCTGCTCCGTCACTCACGAAACCAAATACCTCGTTTTCTTCAAGGTAAGCGTTTACGTACGTCCACCGCCTCAATTGTAATTGCGTGTCCTAGAGCGCTGCATGTGCCACTCCCTTTCGTCCCATCGCTTTTGAACGTACTGAGCTACGAATTGACGATTATCCGAAGGGCTCCCTAATTCGAATGCCAAGCCATGTATTCATTGGCATTTTTCGAGTGATTTTACTTGAACGGCTGCGTTGGATGTCTTTCGTCACTTTCCTTTTTTTATTTTGAGTGACGAGAGATGAGCGTGAATGCCCCAGCTGAGGCCTTGCTTATAGTACAGTACATTTACATCAAACCATTCCTTCTTGTAGCCGCTGTACCTCACCCCCCTCCCCTCCCTTGGCTTGCCTGCTTCTATCCGTGCGCATCTTTACAAGGTGGACCACTTAAGCTGCTTGCTGTTTTGCAGTGACCTGCCGACAGGCCCCCCACCCGATTACGGCGCCGCCAAGAAAAGCGGCGGCGACAACTAGAGCCCACGACCCACTAATTAGGCCTCGCCAGCTACTTCGCTTTCGATTACACAAAACTTAAGCGGTCGCTCTGTGTCACACGCGACTTATTTTTGCTAGAACGGCTTTTTCTTTGATGTACCCACACACAAGTCTTCTTTTTTTATAGGCAAAAAAAAAGGAATGTAGTTCATTTCAGAGTTCCTTGTTCTTAGTTCCTGACTAACCGGCAGCTAAAGGGGGGTTACTTATCGCAAAAGCGGTAAATTTCAGCTCCTTCGGCTCTTACGCAGCACAAACATGTCACAACCGCCCTAAAATGTATGCGCGAACCCCATATACCATGCGTGGGGTGGTCCTGTGCCGTAAATCCACGAAATTTTGTCCGTTGGATATGAAAATATAAATTTCGGAGTTCATTTCACACAGCAAATGCAGCTCTGCTGCACTAGAAATTTCAAGCGATTTTTGGCCAATTCTAGGCCCTAAATTCAATTGAATATCGTGGTTCTTCGTAGCGGGATTCCCCCTCGATGCGTTCAGGATTTCGGGGCCAGGGGCCCAGGCCCTAGGAGCTCGGTTAGGGGGAATCCCGTTACGATTTGCGTATACTATTATGGCCAAAAAGGGCGATTTTTTAGAAGTGACCCCCCTTTAGCTGCCAGTTGGTCTCTTAGTACTTCGTTCAAAATTCATAAACGGGAATGGGAGATGGATTATTAAAGAACCGGAAGTAAATTTAAGAAACAGGAAACAAGGCGACAGGCATCCATGGATCTTAACTTCAAATCTAATAGGGCCTTCGACTAAGGGAACCTGTAGTAATTGCGTTATAAAATTACACGTGTATGAAGTCGAAATCCCAATGCTTTCTGCTTCTTGGGACTTTATAATTGATTTAAGATCAATTCGGAATTCGGTACCTTCAATGCCCATTGGAATATTTTTGTGATATGTCTGAAAAATAGAAACGGATATGCGGCACGTAGATATCATTTTGCCTTTAGACTAGAGATGAGACAATACTTTGAGGCGCAGAGTCGTATAAAGTCCCCTCCGCGTGCCAAATGCGTGCTTCTACCCTAACGGCACATCCGACCTCAGTCCATTCTTCTTCTTCCTTACCCGCGGGCCTCGGCTATTCTTTTCACGAAATCCACCACCAGGGGGTTCACCAGTTCCGGGGCTTCGTCGTGCGGGCAGTGCCCGACCCCCTGTAGAGCGGTTACCGTCTTCACCGCGCCCCATCCTCGGGTTTCCCCGTCTAGCGTCGCCAATTTCTCCACCCGTGCCGCCGGGGTCCAAGGATCATCCAAGCCGTACACTACTTCCACGGGACAGGACACTTCCCGCAGCAGCTGCTCAGGCAGTGGGCCCGCGGAGTAGCTCAGCGTGTCAAAGACCACGGCCGCACTGCCAGGCTCGAGCAACGGGTTCAAGAGCACAGAGACGAGCTCGTCGGTGACCGCGGACTGTGCAAACAGAAAGAGAAACCAAAAAAAGGACTTGTCGTGAATTCAGGACGCGACGAAGATCGAAAGCAAGATTGGAAAAAGAAGAGAAAAGGAGGAAGGGAGATCGAAATTATGGCTCTTCTCGGAACTTCTCTGCAATACTCATGAGGAACGATTCGCACCTTAACCGCGTACGGGGTCTTCAGGATTTCTTTCACGGTGTTGGGCTTGGCGAGGGAATCAAAGAGAGGCTGCCCGTTTTCGCGCAACGCAGCCTGCGCGCACAGAAGTGCACAGGAGCGTGATCACGAGTTCAAACCGTAATTTAAGCGCACGTATTCATAGAGCATGCAGGCGTGTGTATATCTGCATACTAGCAAACATGTCATTGAGTGGCTTCTTGCCTACGAATTATCAAGTATCTCCTCATCAAGATGATTAGTACGCGATCAACCCACCACTTTTACCTGGACCGCGCGCACGAGGGGCTGAAACGCCGCGGGAGACTCGGCTACATGTAGTTCCCGGAAGTTGGGGCTGATTGTTAAGACTCCGTCGAACATGTCGGGCTTGTCTACGGAGGCCTGCAACGCGCTGATGGTGCCAATGGAGTTGGCCACGAGCACGGCTTTTCCCTCGGACGGAGCCACAACTTCCGCGGTGAAATCCGCAATCTAAAACCATGCGACCAACAGAAAGCGTGTCCAATCAATTCGATCGCACTCGTATTTCTTGTTTAGCAGCGTGAGGGCAAGTGATAAATAACGGATAAAATAACGCAACAGAGCGAAAAGCATGGCAATAAGTTGTTCCTACTGCTATCGTGGCTTGTTCTATTCATTTCTATATACTAAATAGTTTTCGGCTTGCTCTATTCTGTTCGATGTCTTACCTGCTCTGCCCAGGTGTAGAAGTTGTAGCAGGAGCCGAGTGGGTGCGCTAGCGCGACGTCTACGCCTTGTGGCCGCATTTTACCACTCGCGGTGCCCAACACCACGTTACTCAAGCCGCCAGCCACCTGACGGCACGACAAGAAAAACAAGGGGAATAGAAGCCCGTGAACAATAGGGGTAAACACATCAGTGGGAATACGAAGCTGACTTTTCAGAATGCTGAGGCCAAAGAAATGAAAGAAATCAATCCTCCGCGCATTAAAAGCGTGTGTGCGTGTTTTTGTTTCCATACGGTGCCACACGACACACACGCAACACATTTACCTCGGGGCGGTTCTTTTCGCCACTCAGCTCTCGCGCAACCTCGCCATATGGGTACGGTTTGCTGCTGCGCCCGTTGCCTAAGAGGTCCAGGGAATAAGCCCGGTAGCCCGCCTAGCATACAGGCACAAATAGCACACATGCAAAGAGGGCAGACAACAGTTAGGTTTGGCGAAGGCACGGGTGATTCGAGACATGATTCTTGAAAATATGTAGAACGTGCTCGTGCTAACCCCTGTATAGCACACAGTGCCGCCTTCGACAAACAGCAAACGAATTTTACTCGTAGCATCCCAATAACGCATTAGCAATTCTACAGGAAGTACCGCCGCCGCAGCCGGCAAGTTTTTCCGAAAGTGGTCAGCATTAACGAAAAGACCGTGTACAAACACTACTGCAGGGCCAGTGTTGCTTTCTCCGCAGACTTTGTAGCGAATCTAAGAAAACATGAAAGACACAACATCAACAGAGTGGAGAAAGGTGTGTAAATGCATCGGTTGTAGCCAACGTTCAAAGACGAACAATAATGATATGTGACAGCCGAGGCGATGCATTTAGCCACAAATCAACCGTAAAAGCACATGAGGCGGAATTTCTCTTGAATGTGGCCGAGTAAGTTGAAAGGAATAGTAAACTACGCATGACAACCTGAGATAACTCCGTTTGCTTAGTTAGATACCTGATTGACACCTAGCATCAAATTTATATAGAAAGTGAATATCAGGGCATTTAGAGTTGAGATATCATTCTAACCTGTTGCCCTCTCCATTCCCAAAACTTGTCCTCAGATACTTCGGGGGTCGCAGATGCTGGTGCCTGGACTGCCTCCGTTGAAAGTGTAGAGGCGACAGATTGAGGCCCGAGGCGCCGAAGAGACAGCTGGGAGCGGGCTGAGCGAATGCTCGATGGCAGGAATGCCCTACATTCTAGCGTCAATAGGGCGACGAGGCTGACTAGATGTCTCATGTGTCCTACTGCCTTGAGCTCGCGCGAAGTATCGGGCTAGAAGCTAAGGTAAAACAGATGAGCACGATATAACGAAGACCACGTCACAGCTTCGGTCATCACCAACCACCAATCACCACCCGCGCTAATTTATAAAACTGTACTCCTCTAGGGTAACTTTTTTGGGTCGTTTGAGTGACGTATATCTAGTAAATAAGATCATTCGGAGCTGGAGCAGGAAGTATGCGTGCAGCAGAAAAATCCTCAGTTCTCCACATGGCCAGACGGAAAGAAGACATCGAGACTCGAAAATCAAGGAATGAGTAATCTCGAAAGTGCTTGAAACCAGAGCGGAATTCGGTTCAGGATGAGGGTGAAAACCCCCCACCAAACTCGGATACATGTGAGTCTGAGCCTGAACACAATCGAATCTTTGTTCAACCTCGTTAAGTACCGCTTCTGGAGCGAAGAAACTACTCCAGGTGTTAGTAGGCCGGTGACCATTCGTGTTCGCACAGCCTACAGCATTACAGCCATGTGATCCAAACTTCGTTAGCAAGAAAGAGGACAGGCGATGCTGAGATCGGCTGGCGCCCGGCGCCTGAGAAAAACTTTGGGACGATGCCCGGGGGCAAAAAATAGCCCGGAGAAATGCCTCGTGTACCTGGGACGTGACACCCGAATGAGCACTCAGTCCCGCCGACTCGTTCGGAGGAAAGACGCCAGTTGGAGCCTGAATTGGCCTTCTGGAGCAAATTTGCTGGCGCATAAGCAGCATAAGTACATTCTTTTGTGTGCCTCTGTGACTACTGTGCACTTGTTTTTCTTTGTTATTGGGAGAGTATTAACTAGACGGGACTAGACTTCATTATAGTCGATGGTCAGAAGGTAGAGCACACAAAGTATAAGAAACCGATGACGATGTTGTTGTTAAAATAGAAGAGGGTCCGCCTTGTGTACGGGCACTTCTGCGCTAATACGATACGAGAGAAATGAGCTCGAGTATCCGAAAGATATTATCCAATCAAAAGAGATAGA
>Ga0307982_1004601_pt1 | contig 10875 bp, 6 predicted proteins | sample OrgLakmetagen989_FD_201847 | JGI IMG/M metagenome (GOLD analysis project Ga0307982, IMG submission 201847) | Saline water microbial communities from Organic Lake, Antarctica - #989 | ecosystem: Environmental > Aquatic > Non-marine Saline and Alkaline > Saline | place: Antarctica: Organic Lake... | reverse complement strand
AGTATAGAGTTACTCAAGGATTATAATTCTGGTCGAGGAATTACTATTGACCAAAAAGAATTGGAACAGAATAAAAATAAGATTGTTAACACGCTTAAGAATTATAAAATTGAAATTGCTCAAATAAAAGCTACCGTTGGTCCTACAGTAACTTTATATGAAATTGTTCCAGAGGCTGGTATCCGAATCTCGAAAATTAAAAATCTTGAAGATGACATTGCTTTGTCTCTTTCAGCTCTTGGAATACGTATTATAGCTCCAATCCCAGGACTTGGAACCATAGGAATAGAAGTTCCTAATCAAAATCCATCGGTTGTGCCCATGCGTTCTGTTGTTGCTTCCAATAAATTTCAGAATGCAGAGATGGAGCTACCGATTGCTATGGGTAAGACCATTTCCAATGAAACCTATACAGTAGACCTTGCTAAAATGCCACACTTACTCATGGCTGGGGCCACTGGGCAAGGTAAATCTGTTGGTTTGAACGTCATATTGACATCACTTCTATATCAAAAACATCCTGCTGAGGTGAAATTTATATTAGTAGATCCTAAGAAAGTAGAGTTAACTCTTTTTAATAAAATTGAAAGACATTATTTAGCCAAGCTTCCAGATACTGAAGAGGCCATTATTACAGATAACACAAAAGTTATTAACACTTTAAATTCATTATGCATCGAAATGGACAATCGATATGATCTCCTTAAAGATGCGATGGTGAGAAACATCAAAGAATACAATACAAAATTTAAGGCTAGAAAATTAAATCCAGAAAATGGACATAAATTTCTGCCTTATATTGTGTTAGTCGTCGATGAATTTGCAGATCTCATTATGACTGCTGGTAAAGAGGTAGAAACGCCAATCGCAAGATTAGCCCAATTGGCAAGAGCGATAGGGATACACTTAGTTATCGCGACCCAAAGGCCTTCTGTCAACGTTATTACAGGAATGATAAAAGCCAACTTTCCAGCTAGAATGGCTTTTAGAGTGACTTCAAAAATTGATTCGAGGACAATTTTAGATTCTTCTGGTGCAGATCAGCTTATAGGTAGAGGAGATATGTTATTCACTCAAGGCAATGATTTAATTCGTTTGCAGTGTGCTTTTGTAGACACTCCTGAGGTAGAGCGGATTACAGATTTTATTGGCTCACAAAAGGCCTATCCCGATGCTTATCTATTACCCGAGTATTCTGGTGAGGACTCTGGCATAGGTGTTGATAATGATATCGAAGATAGAGACAAGCTATTTAAAGATGCTGCAGAAGTCATTATCAATGCTCAGCAGGGTTCTGCCTCTCTTTTACAAAGAAAATTAAAACTCGGTTATAACAGAGCTGGAAGAATTATTGATCAACTGGAAGCTGCAGGGATTGTAGGTCCTTTTGAGGGAAGTAAAGCCAGACAAGTTCTGGTTCCGGATTTTATAGCCCTTGAAGAATTACTTAAAAATGAAAAAAAGTTATAATCCATGAAAAAAACAACCCTTTCTACTTTTATTTTATTTGCGTTTTTCGTGAATCATAGCATACTAGCTCAAGATGATCTTGAAGCTAAAGAGCTCGTGAAAGAGGTTCTTAATAAAGTTGAATCTTACGATAATTTAGTCATTGACTTCAGTTACTCTTTAGAAAATCAAGAGCAGGATCTTAAACAAGAAACTAGAGGAGATGTAAGCATAAAAGGAGACAAGTATGTTTTAAATTTGATGGGAACAACCCAAGTTTTTGATGGTAAGAAAATATATACCATTGTTCCAGAGGACGAAGAAGTGACTATTTCTCTTTACGATGAAGCGGACACAGATCAAATTACTCCTTCTAAAATGTTGACTTTTTACAAAGAAGGATACCGTTTCAAAATGGACATGATCCAGAATGTAAAAGGAAGAAAAATTCAATATGTGGAACTGATTCCTATGGATTCAAAAAATGAAATGAAGCAAATTCTTTTGGGAATAGACCGGCAAACCAAGCATATTTTTAACTTAATTCAGGTTCAGCCTGGGGACACAAAAATTGAGTTTCGAGTGACTAAGTTTAAAACTAATGAACCGCTTTCAGCTAATCATTTTCAATTCCAAAGATCAAAATATGCGGAATATTATATCAATGAATTAGACTAAAAATCAAGTATTGAAAATTTTAGACCGCTATATTCTAGTATCTTTTGTAAAAACATTTTTATCTGTTTTTACAATTTTGATGCTTATTTTTATTCTTCAATCGGTTTGGAGGTTTATTGAGGAATTCGCTGGTAAAGACATCGACTTGGAAATCATTTCGAGGTTTTTACTCTTTCTCCTTCCCAATCTTATTCCCATGGTTCTTCCGCTAACTATTTTGCTGACCTCCATCATGACTTTTGGAAATTTTGCAGAGCAGTATGAATTTGCAGCGATGAAGTCTGCTGGCATTTCTCTTCAAAGAGCTATGCGAAGCCTTATTGTATTTATTTTGCTTCTAGGTGTAGTTACTTTTTACTTTGCAAATACTGTTATTCCCTACGCTGAAGGCAAAGTGTTGAACATGCGTAAAAATATTGCTCAAGTAAAGCCGTCTTTGGCCATCATTGAAGGAGCCTTCAATGATATGGGAAATATCAACATAAAAGTGAATAAAAAAAGTGGTCCTGACGGTCGAAATCTTGACGATGTCATTATTCATAAAAAATCGGAGAATAGGGTTGGAAATTACACTGTGATAAAAGCTGATCATGGTGTATTGGAATCTGCAGAAACTTCCAGTGTTTTATCTTTAGTTCTGTACAATGGAAACTATTATGATGAAGTCTCCACAAAAACTTACCAGCAAAAGTTAAAGGCACCTTTTGTGAAAAGTGCTTTTGATAAATATGTTTTGAACATAGATTTATCAGGTTTCAATGATGTAGATCTAGATGACGAAAGCTTAAAACATCCCTATAAGATGTTGAATACAAGTGAGCTAAGAATTCAATTGGATTCTTTTTCAATTGATTATATAAAAGGTAGAGAACGCCTTAATAGATTAATAAACCACAGAAGTGGTCTTCAAAGAACCTTAAATTATACTATTGAAATTGATAGTTCTAGTAGAAGAAAGATCAACCAAACTATCGCTGATCGAACAAACAGCGATTCCGTTATAAGCGCAGGTCAAGAAAAAGATAGCCAATACACTATTTATAAAGATTTTTCCATAGATAGTTTGTTTTGGGAATATCCTTACAGACAGAGATCTCAAATTTTTAATGTTGCTACAAATTCTGTAAATAGTATTACACCTCAGATCATTTCCAAAAAAAATCAGTTTAAGCGAAAGGAAATTCTTTTAAATAAAATCGAGATGGCTATGCACAGTAAGTATGCTTTACCTTTTGCTTGTATTATTTTATTTTTTGTAGGAGCTCCATTAGGGGCTATCATTAGAAAAGGAGGGCTTGGGTTACCAATGGTTATTGCTATTATTGTGTTTTTAACCTATCATTTTATAGGTTTGTTTGCAGGAAATAGTGCAGAAGGAGGAAGTTTATCTCCATTTTTAGGGTCTTGGTTATCTACCATTATTCTTTTTCCGTTGAGTATTTATTTAACGTACAGAGCAACAACTGATCAAGGATTTGTGAATCTAGATATTATAGCTGTTCCTCTAGATAAGATGGTTAAACATATAAAATCAAAAGTTTTTAATATTAGAAAAAAATAAAATGAAACACAGTAAAATAAGATTGGATTCTATACAAGAAGCCATAGATGATGTACGAGCAGGAAAAATCATCATAGTTGTAGATGATGAAGATAGAGAAAACGAGGGAGACTTTTTGGCAGCAGCAGACAAGGTAACACCAGAGATAATCAATTTTATGGCGAAGTATGGAAGAGGTCTTATTTGCTCACCCTTAACTGAAGGGCGCTGTAAAAAATTAAATCTCACCACTATGGTTGGTAATAATACAGATCCTATGGAAACCGCATTTACAGTTTCTGTAGACCTTAGAGGTAGGGGGGTGACTACGGGTATTTCTGCAGCAGATCGGTCTAAAACCATACAAGCTTTATGCAACGATGAGACCCGACCACATGATTTAAATAGGCCTGGACATATCTTTCCACTCATAGCAAAAGAAGGAGGTGTTCTACGAAGAACTGGACATACAGAAGCTTCTATAGACTTTGCTAGACTTGCTGGTTTAAAACCTGCAGGAGTTATTTGTGAGATCATGAATGAAGATGGAAGTATGGCTAGACTTCCAGAATTAGTTCAAGTTGCGAAAGAGCACGACCTAAAATTAGTTTCTATTGAAGATTTAGTAGCCTACAGAATGCAGCACGATTCTCTTATTGAAAAATCTGAGGATTTTGAATTGAATACAAGATTTGGTCAGTTTAGATTAAGAGCGTATCATCAAACGACAAACGATCAGGTTCATTTGGCCTTGACTAAAGGGACTTGGAAGATTGATGAGCCTATTTTAGTGAGAATGAATTCAACCCTAGTAAACAGTGATATTTTAGGGACACTTACCAATAATGATGATCAAAAGCTTGACAGCATGTTTAAGCAATTGAATGCTGAAGGCAAAGGAGCTATAGTTTTTATAAACCAAGATATACACGGGTTTAATTTAATATCTAGGTTAAAGGCCCTTAAAGTAAATCAAAGTGGAGATGATATTGCTAAAGCGCCTAGAGTAGATATGGATGAAAAAGACTTTGGTATTGGAGCTCAAATTTTACACGATTTGGGAGTTCATAAAATAAAATTGATGTCCAATACAAAACGTAAAAAAAGAGTGGGGATGATAGGATATGGACTTGAAATCATCGATTATGTAAATTATTAATACCAAATTATATTTATAATGCCGTATGAATAAATTGAATTATTTTTTGATTGATTGATTGAAATCAAAAATAACTAGCATAGCCTTAGCTACGGTAATTATTTTTGATGAAAAGCATGCTAAAAAAGCCTGTGCCGAATTCTTATCGGTAAAACGATTTATTGCGTCATTATAGGTCTAATTTGGTATTATTGGTCAAAAGCTCTATGTTCTGTTGAGGACTATCTTTAATAGTTATCCAAATAGAATGTCTCAATGCATTAAGGAATTTTCAACAAGCCATATTATTATTTGTATCATTAATCCTTATCAGTTTTTCAATAGTATTTAAATTTTCACTCCTTAAGTTTAAATAACTGCTGAGTTCAACCCATAAATGCTAAACCTTTATTCTTTACAGTTTTAATTGGATTATGATAATTAAATTTTCTAAATAGTCTCTATCATTTATGAATTGAGATCTTGCTAAAGGATAATTTAATTTCGTCAAACTTTTTTAAAAGGTTGAAAAAATAAAAATCACCTTACAGTTAAATCCTTTTTTACAGATTCTCAGAATAAATTGCTTCTTTGAATGCTAAATTCAAGCTTTGGAAGACGTTTAAATTGGAAATCGAAATAAAGAATAGGATTAAAATAGCCTTTATATCTATATATGTTAGAGTCAAAATAAAAAGCCCACCGGAAGGAGGGCTTTTCTAGTGATTAAATCACACATTTAAACTGCATACTTGTTATCTTCTATAATCCTATCAGCAATACTATTTCTAAGTTCAACGATATTTGGGTAGTTTTCATACTTCGTAAAACGTTTTAATCCCATAAGCATCATTTTTTGCTCATCACCTTCAGCAAATGAGATAATACCTTCTTTAGCTTTCTCATTGATTTTATCAACAGCTTTATAAAGTCTTAACTTAGCCATAGCGATTTGAACTTTTTGAGAGTCTTCTCCATAACGCATTGCGTTTTTTTCAACTCTTAATATAGCTGATTCTGCCATATACGTTTCAATTAAAATATCGGCAGAAGCCAATAAAATTTGTTGGTGTTGATCTAATTCTTCACCATACTTTTGAGCCGCACTGCCAGCGACCATTAGAAAAACTTTTTTTAGTCTCTTAAGTATGGCTTTTTCTTCTGCAAGAAGCTGAGTATAATCTGGAGTTTCAAAGGATGGAATTCCAGTTAATTCATCAGCCACAGCTTTTGCTGGTCCTAATAAATCTACATGTCCCTTCATTGCTTTTTTTATAAGCATACCCACAGAAAGCATTCTGTTGATCTCATTGGTCCCTTCATAAATTCTCGCTATTCTCGCATCTCTCCAAGCAGATTCCATAGGAGAATCTGCAGAGAATCCCATACCTCCATAAATTTGAATACCTTCATCTGAACACTTTTGGATGTCTTCAGAAACAGCAACTTTAAGGATAGAGCATTCGATAGCAAACTCCTCTACACCTTTTAGCTCAGCTTCTTGATGTGAGCTTCCATTTTCTTTTCTTAGGTTAATTCTATCTTCAATATTTTTTGAAGCTCTGTAGCTCGCTGCTTCATCTGCGTAGATAGACGTAGCCATTTCAGCTAATTTAGAACGAATAGCACCAAATTTTGAAATAGGAGTATTAAACTGTACCCTTACGTTAGCATATTCTACTGCTGCATTTAAAACTCTACGTTGAGCATCCAAACATGCAGCAGCAAGTTTAATTCTTCCAACGTTAAGCGAATTCATAGCGATTTTAAAACCGCCATTACGTTCACCCAATAGATTTTCCGCTGGAACTATAGTTTCGTTAAAAAAGACTTGACGAGTAGAAGAGGAATGGATTCCTAATTTTTTCTCTTCATCACCCATAGAGATTCCATTTTCTAAATCTTTTTCTACGATAAATCCTGTGATATTTTTATCGTTTTCAATTCTAGCAAAAACAATAAATAAATCACAGAATCCTGCATTAGAAATCCACATCTTTTGACCTGTGATTTTATAATGTGAACCATCTTCTGATAAGACAGCTTTTGTTTTCCCTGAATTAGCATCAGATCCTGCTCCTGGTTCAGTCAAACAATAAGCCCCAAACCACTCTCCTGTGGCTAATTTAGGAACATATTTTTTCTTCTGCTCTTCAGTTCCGTATAAAGTAATGGGTAAAGTTCCAATTCCTGTATGAGCACCAAACGCTGTAGCAACTGAACCTGTAGCACCTGAAATATAATCACAAACCAGCATCGTCGACACAAAATCCATTCCTAGACCATCATATTCTTCGGGAACTGAGACGCCAAGAAATCCAAGCTCACCAGCTTTTCTCATGATCTCTTTCGTCAAATCGTAATTCTTTTTCTCGAATTCTTCTTTCCTAGGCCATATCTCTCTGTCAACAAATTCTTTTACAGAATCTCTCATCATCTTTTGCTCATCAGTAAAATCTTCTGGAGTAAATACATCCTCAGCCTTTGTTTCTTTCACGATAAATTGACCACCACGGATCATGTTATCAATTTTTTCTTTTGTTTCCATTTTTTTATTTTTATTTTTTGTTTCGAGCAAACATTTTCAAGCATCAATTTATTTGTAAGAATTAAAGAGTAATACGTTTGCTTACCGTACTCTGAATTTTAGTATTTTATTACAAAACTATTTTATGGTTCCACTTTAATTTTCAATTTCAAAATGGTCTTAAATTAAGTCTCTAATTCTATACTAAGGCTTCGACTGATATTCGAAAATATCACACATTTTTTGTCAGTATGTCTTTAAGCATCTTTCACAATTATTGAATCTACAGACACTATAGACTGTTTTACTTTATTTATTATATCATATTTCTCCTTTTTAGGTAATTGATTTAAAAATTTAAAAACAGCTTTCATAATTATATAGCCCTTTGCCAAACTTTATGATCATATAGAATTCAGTTTCTACTGACTACTCATTATTTACTGCTAAAAAACTTCATAAATTCCAGCAGCTCCTTGTCCTGTACCTATACACATGGACACCATTGAATATTTATTTTTTAGATTTCTTTTTTTCATTTCATCAAAAATTTGAACAGATAGTTTAGCCCCTGTGCATCCTAATGGGTGCCCTAAAGCAATGGCACCTCCATTAACATTGAGAATATCTTTATTGATACCCAATTCTCTGATGACAGCTAAAGACTGGGAAGCAAAAGCTTCGTTAAGTTCTATAAGCTCCATATCTTCTAACTTTAAACCAGCTTTTTTCAAAGCTTTTGGTATAGCTTTTACAGGACCTATTCCCATAATCCTGGGTTCAACCCCAACAGTAGCGTAACTTACCATCCTAGCAATTGGTTCAAGATTTAATTCTTTCACCATGTCTTCGCTCATTACCATCACAAAAGCTGCACCATCACTCATTTGAGAAGAATTCCCTGCGGTAACACTTCCACCTTCCTCAAAGACAGGTCTCAATTTGTTTAGAACCTCTTCAGAGGTATCTGCTCTTGGACCTTGATCTTGATCTACGGTATAAGTTTTAGATTGTTTTTTTCCATTAGAATCTACAAAGATGTCTTCAACCTCTATAGGAACGATCTGATCTTTAAAGCGGTTATCCTGTTGAGCTTTTATCGCTTTTTGATGAGACTGGTAAGCAAATTCATTTTGATCTTCTGCATTTATTTTATATTTTTCTGCAACAGCCTCTGCTGTTAATCCCATCCCCCAATAGTAACTTTCATTTCCAACTTTAGTCGCTTTATAATTGGGTACTGGTTTATAGCCTCCCATAGGAATATAACTCATGCTTTCTGCACCACCTGCTATAATACAATCTGCCATTCCACTTTGTATCTTGGCTGATGCCATGGCAATAGTTTCAATTCCAGAGGCACAGTATCGATTGATAGTTACCCCAGGTACTTCTTCGGTTTTTAAACCCATAAGTGAAACTAACCTTCCCATGTTTAGGCCCTGCTCTGCTTCTGGCATCGCATTACCAACCATGACATCATCTATCCTAGACTTATCAAATTCGGGTAATTGCTTCATCATATATTCTATGGTTTCAGCGGCAAGGTCATCTGGTCTTTTAAAGCGGAACACTCCTTTAGGAGCTTTTCCGACTGCAGTTCTATATCCTTTTACTATATATGCTGTTTTCATTTTTCTGTCCCTAACCCTTTCCAAAGGAAAGGGGATTTTAATGGGTGTTTTTTTAATTAATATTTTAAAATACAATCTTTTTAAGTCTTCCTTTTAGAAGATTAAGATGGCTTTTAGTTTCTCAAGGGCTTACCTGTTTTAATCATATGTTGTAAACGTTCCAAGGTTTTCCTCTCTCCGCACAGCGATAAAAAAGCTTCGCGTTCTAGATCTAAAAGATACTGCTCAGAAACATAATTAGCTTCAGAGAGATCTCCTCCAGACATCACATAAGCCAATTTGTTTGCAATTTTGCAATCATGCTCACTGATATATTTTCCAGCTTTCATTTGGTCTGTTCCAACCAAAAAGGTCCCTAGTGCTTGCTTACCAAGAACTTTGATGTCATTGGTTTTGACGGGTTGACTATATCCATTTTGAGCCATCAGTTTTGCTTGCTCTTTAGCGACAGCCAACTGTCGATCTCTACTTACAACGACTATGTCCTTTCCTTTTTCAAGTATATTTAGATCATAAGCTTCATATGCAGATTTGGCGACTTTGGCCATTCCTATGGTCAAGAAATTTTCACGAAGTCTATTCAGTTCTACATCATCTCTCTGGAAAGTCATAGCAGCTCTTCTGGTCATTTCTTTGGAACCTCCACCGCCTGGAATAACTCCAACGCCAAATTCAACTAATCCAATATAAGTTTCAGCATGAGCAACAACCTTATCTGCATGCATGGACAATTCACATCCGCCTCCAAGTGCCATTTGATGAGGCGCCGCTACTGTTGGTACAGAAGAATAGCGCATCCTCATCATAGTGTCCTGAAAATATTTAATGGCCGCATTTAATTCTTCATACTCTTGCTCTACAGCAAACATAAAGATCATCCCTATGTTCGCTCCAACTGAAAAATTATCACCAGTATTCGAAATAACAACTCCATCATATTCCTTCTCTGCAATATCCATAGCAGCGTTTATTCCATTGAGCACATCACCACCTATAGAGTTCATTTTACTTCGGAATTCAATGTTTAGAATTCCATCGCCCAGGTCTTTAGCTACCAAATCTTTATTACTGAAAACCTCATGACTTTCTCTAATATTATCAAGGATAATAAAAGCATCTTGGCCAGGTATCTTCTGATGAGATTTTTGATCTAGATCATAAAAATAAGTTTTACCTGAGTTAATGCTATAAAATGACTTCTGATTCGAATGTGAAAGATCAAGTACCCAATCTGCAATCTCAAAGCCCTCATCTTTCATCAATTGAATTCCTTTTTTTAGGCCAATAGCATCCCAGATTTGAAAAGGACCGTGCTGCCAGCCAAATCCAGCTTTCATAGCATCATCTATTTTATATAAGGTATCCGTTATTTCCGGAATTCTATTTTGAACATAAGCGAACAAAGCAGCGAAATTTTTTCTGTAAAACTCCCCAGCTTTGTCCTTACCTTCAATTAAGACAGGAAATCTGTCTACAACAGCATCAATCGATTTCGTTTTTTCTAAAGTGTTAAATTTGGCAGATTTTTTATCTCTGTACTCCAAGGTTTCTAAATCTAAAGACATAATATCACTAGAGCCATCACTATTTTTTATCTTTTTATAGAAACCTTGACCTGTTTTGCTGCCCAACCATTTATGCTCCATCATCTTTTCGATGAAACTCGGTAGTTTAAATAAGTCGTGGCGTTCATCTTTAGGAACGTTATCGTATAAACCTTTAGCCACATGAACCAGAGTGTCTAAGCCAACAACATCCACAGTTCTAAACGTTGCAGATTTGGGTCTTCCAATAACTGGACCTGTTAGTTTATCGACTTCTTCAATAGTCATATCCATATCTTCTACCATATGAAATAGACTCATAATACTAAAAATACCAACTCGATTCCCTATAAATGCTGGAGTGT
>Ga0307982_1004600_pt1 | contig 10877 bp, 10 predicted proteins | sample OrgLakmetagen989_FD_201847 | JGI IMG/M metagenome (GOLD analysis project Ga0307982, IMG submission 201847) | Saline water microbial communities from Organic Lake, Antarctica - #989 | ecosystem: Environmental > Aquatic > Non-marine Saline and Alkaline > Saline | place: Antarctica: Organic Lake... | reverse complement strand
TCGCCGAAATCGGCGGCCCATTTGTTAGTCGCCAAGGGTAAAACGCCGTCGTCGAGGCTGGGCATACCTAGTAGGTTCACGAGCACCAAGGTGGCGCCGTCGCCGCTGAGCGGTACGTCAGCTGCGATGAACAGCACTGGCTCTGGCAGCAGCAGCCTTCTCGGCGGCGACAACAGCAACGCCAGTATGGATAACAGCAGTAGCAGTGCTGAAGCAGCATCGGGCGCTGCGAAGGCCAAAGGCAGCAAAAGCCGCGAAAAACTGCCGCCCGGGTGGTCGAAGTCGTACACGTCGGTTTACGACACCAAGTTTTACTACCACGCCCCCTCGAAGACTTCGAGTTGGGAACCACCGGCCAAGACGCCAGCGAAAGCAGCAGCCGCCGCATCCTTAGAAGCCGCTGACGAGACCAAGAACGAAGAATCTTCGCTCTAGTCGCCTATTTGTTCTCTGTGTCGATTCTTATTTCCCGTGAACTGCTTGCCATCAATACGCTGCTTTCTGCTGTTTGTTGGTGTTTCTTTGCAATTGGGGAGCATAATCGAATTCAATCCCATATAATCCACAATCCAAAATGCTTCTTTGGTTTCTTTGTTATTGTTATTTGTTAACGGCTGTCCGGACTTCCGAACTGCAATAGCTAATTAATACTGCAAACTCTGCACTACCGCCACACCAGAAACTGGTACTTTCCGAATATTGAAATAGAAACAGTGAAGTAGAAGGCCGCGCTATGCACTTTCTACTTTCATTTGGAATTTATGTATCTCGCATCTCAAAATTATTAATATCAATTTCTCTTCGTCCGTTCCGTTGAAACTCGCAATCGAGATAAACTGATATAATCGGGGAGGTAAATTGGTATAATACTCTCAACCAACAACGGAAAACCGAACTGCCAATGGAGCTAAATCAATGACTCTTCATCTATATCACCACTAGCTCTCCTTTTATTGCCGAGCGTCGTCGTCGATGGCCACGGCCCTCACTGGGGACGCGCACGCTTCCGCGTCAAAGTCCGACGCGTCCTCGATGGCTTCCGCCGGCGCGCCGGCGTCTTGGATGGAAGTCTTGAGGGAGCCCAGGGTGGAGCAGCAGCCGGGCTTGCACTTGTACCCGAAGCAGCAGGTGCAGCCGAGGATGGCCAGCACGCAGGGCACTTCGGACTCGATGCCGCCCGGTGGGAACGCGCACCGTATGTCAATGCAGCAGAATTGGAACTGCCCCCCACCGCAAGAGTCCGGTGAAATGAGGATGCAGTTCGTCTCGTTCATCACGCAGCATGTCTTGGGGTTTTTCTTCAGCGCAGGGTTGATTTCGCCGCAGCAGGTGCAAGCAGGCTTGCAGATCAAGCCCTCGCACGACAAGCAAAAGACTTGGTACTTGGTACGGCAGCCGCTGTTAAACGAAACAGAAAATATTAAAAAAACAGAGATGGAGTGAGTTTGTAAGAAACAATGCATGAATGCTCAATTGCACGTCACCGTACTCTGAAGTGGTGCGAGCGTATGATGTTACACCAGGTACAACTTTCAACGTGAGAAATAGCGCTTGACGCACCAGCATTCAGGCCAGTCAGTGTAGCACGAGTAAATGCAGCAGCATAAGCCTAAGCATGGGACGAGGTCGTCGGCGGAGCCCATGGACTTGGAAGGTTCATCTTCATCAGACTATGATACGATGACGATGCCACCCCGTTAAATATCATGGAAAAGAGTTACATTAGCAGAGGGCGTGGGACATTAGATGACTGGTAAAAATGAGGGGATTTATCAAAATGAAGCACACCAAATAAATGTATGATTTTCAAACGAAGGCGACGGCACGCTCGCGCACCATGATTTTCTTAGGATGGCCTTTGAGTGCCGTTGGTGGTGTTAACGCTCAAACACAAGATGAGAGAAGAGAGAGCAACCCACGAACAGGACGAACCGGCCACCGACCAGCGACCAGCCGACCAGACCGACCAGCCAGACCAAACGCGCAAAGGGGTCTCGTAAACGTACGAGCACAATAATGTATCGTAAAAAATACGACAAGCAAACGATTGTAACGCCAGCTACGCTACAAAACACTACGATGAAAGGAGCGGTGATTTACTGCAGCTGATTTGAGCGTTGACTACGCACGGTAGGTAAATTACTACTATTAGTGGCACGAGCTACAATTGAAGCTCTAACCTCAATACCTTGAGACTTTTTCGAGTAAAAAAAGCTCAAGGATGTCGGAAGAAGTTCCTAACGAGGAGGCAGCCCCTCAAGAGGAAGCTGCAGCACCTACTGAAGATGAGGCCATCAACGCAGGGCCAGTGGAAGAAGACCAAGAAGGCGTGGGAAACGAGGCAGCATCGTCTCCAGAAGTCCTTGAAGCTAATGCAGACGAAGCTGCAGCAGTTGAAGCGCCTGCAGTAAGCGAAGAATCAGCTGCAGTTGAGGAAACTCAACAAGCCGTTGCTGAACCGGAAGCAGAGCAGCCGGCAACTGAGGAGCCTGTAATTGAAGGGGGCGAGGGCGGCGAGGTGGCAGTGGAAGAGGGTGCCAAGGATGGCGAAGAAGAGGAAGGCGAATACACGGGGGAGCCTGTCAAAGCTGACGGGGAAGTACCTGAGACAGAAAAAAATGACGAGAGCGACGACGATGACGACAAAAGCGACAAAAGCGATGAGGACGACGATGATGACGACGATGACGAGCCACCAAAAGGGGCCAAAGCACCACCCACTAAAGACGAGCAGCGGAAGTTCTTGCTTAACAAACTCCTCAAGAAATGTGGCAAGGTTCGAATTCAACCGATGCAGTCTCTAAATTACGCAAGCATACGCGTGCTCTACCGTGCTCTCAAACCTTACCCTTGCAGTATCCAACTTCCATTATTATGAACACTTGTCAAGTTTCCCGCTCCTCATTCCACCCAGTGTCCTGCATCCCCACCCTATTTTCTGTCTCCTTGTTTGATCTACTCTTTTCTCTTTTACCCTCCTTCGCAGGCTGCCAAGCAGTTAGGCCTGGAAGCCAAAAAGCTGAACTGGGCCTCGGCAACCAGCGATGACGCGTGGGACGGGGTGAGCGCGCGCATAGCTGTCTTGCAACCATGAAGATAATGTGCTTTCAAGCCCTTGCTTTTTTGGTGTTTCGAATTCCCTTCAGCACTAAAGTTCACTCAAAGTTCCTCTCTTTTTCTCTAGAGCCTCATCTGTTGGTACTCCCGTTTTGCTTTTGTGCAATTGTGTGTGTGTGTACCGTTCGACCCTACTTTTAGGTGACTTTTAACGCTGAAGGCTTAATTTCGTCTCTGGTCTTGCCGGACTGCAAAATTGCTATGAAAGTCGACAAAGACTTGAAGCCGCTTTTTGGCCCTGCGCTCGAGGTGTGTGTTTGTGTCTTGGAATGCGTGGGTGACAGGAAGGGGAGCTTCTTTTGGTCGTAATTTGCGAGATGGAATGTTGCGTTGGGTGTTTGGAGAGAGAAATTTGGGAAAGTCCAGTGATGGGCGCGCAATGAAATGAGTGCGATTGTGGATCGTTGTTTACGCAGGTACTGGACTTATCCAACAATTTGTTGAAAGGAGACTTCACCAAGTGCGTCAACGAGATGGAGCTGCCCAAGCTGCGGGTCCTCAAACTCACGGGCAACCGCAAGCTGAAAGGAGACCCGTGCGCAGCCTGCGTCAAGAGCACGGGCTTGGAAGAGTTTGAAGTGAACTTGACGGGGTGCACGGGCCAGCTGAGCAACTTGGAAGGCTGCTTGGGCCTACGGGTGAGTTCTGTGTGTGTGTGTGGAAGGAGAGACGCGAACACTTGATCAGCACCATTTGAAGAAATTACAACTTCACTGAGTAGCTTCGGGAAGAAACCCACGTGGAGGAAATAGTTTTTCCAAGGATAAGGATGGTGCGCGAGCGCCGTGTTGAGGATCAAGACTGTTCTGTGTATGACATTTGTCGTTTTTGAATTGTTGTCGCAGGTGGTGAACATTGGCAACACTGAAGTGGGCGGCAATGTCCACTCCCTCAAGGCAATGGCGGGCCTCACCCACGTGCTCTGCGACTACAGCCAAGTGAGAGCAAATTCCGCATGCACGCACACTGCTGTTACATGTCTTCTGTTTCCAGCGTCTTCTGATGTGCCCCCGCTTCATCACTGCCATAATATAGTATTCTATAAAAACAACATAGATGCTCAGGCGTTGACTTTCTGTCGTCCCTCCTGCTGTCTACTTCCCCACCACCACCTCCTCTGCCTCTGCGTTGCCCCAAATAGGTTACGGGCGACGTTGAATTTGCGGAAAACCTTTCCGAGCTTTGCAGCCTGTACCTCAACGGCAAAACCATCACGGGCGACTTGACGGTGTTCGGCAACAAGTGCCCGAATGTAAGTGGAGAAGCATGTGCAGTTCATGCGTCGCTATACCACCCGTTTTCATGGCCTTTTTGGTTTCAAGTCTAATTCTCGAGTAAATATTAAAACCTATTGTTATTTCACTCATAACAGCTCACGGAATTGTGGCTCACCAAGACCAACGTGCTCGGGGATTTGAGCTTCGCGCAAAATTGCCCGAATTTAGTACTGCTCGACCTGTACGGGACGCAGGTAATGACCCTGATGTGTGCAGAAGGCCATAAAGAGGCTTACTAATGTCTTAGTTGTTTTGTTCTTTCGAGCACACGCGATCGTAGCAACTTTGAATCCGCTTCACCCACGCACCTCAATCTTTCCACCCCAATTGTCATGCCCTCGCACAACACTTCTCTCTTGTCTTGACGTGTTGGCTGTCCTCTCTTCCCGTGCTTTTGGCGCAAATCTCCCACTCTCACGCATTGTGTGGCTGCGCCCTCAGGTGGGCGGCGACATTGAGTCCTTGAGCGCTTGCACCCAGCTCGGCGCCCTCTACCTGAACTACTGCTTCGTGGTGGGCGACATCAAGTGCCTGGCCAACTGCCCAAACCTGGCTCAGGTGATTCATTGACAAGAGCTAATGTCTCAGTTGTGTTTGCTTATGCTTATTTTTTTCATTACTTCATGGATTTAATATCACCAAGCCTTTACTTTTGCGCTCGTTTCATTCCCATTTCCTTCTCCTGTGACAGATTTTGCTTGATTACACGTACATCACGGGTGACATCGAGGTGTTCAAGGGCAACGAAATCGTCTATGAAATCGGGCTGGCCTACACGCAAAGTGTCGGCAACTTGGAAGCTTTCCACGAGTGCTCCAACTTGAGGTTTGCTGCTATTTTTTATTAAGATTCCATTTCATTTCATTTGTGTGTTTATTCTCGATTGTGGTGTAGGTGAACGAGTTGCATGCATGCTTTACGAAAGGCACTTTGAAAGCGATCTAACTGCTTCATTACTTTTGACCAAAAGGTTCCTCAACTTGTACGGCATCCGCGGCTTTGATGTGCCGGATTACACGCAGAAGCCCAAGCCCAAGAAACCCGAAGTGCTTCTCAAGAAAGTGCTGCGAAAAGTGTCGAGGGGCAAGTGCCGCGTTACGATTTGAGCGCTAGTACATAAATCGAATGCACGAAGGAAGCACAGCACTTACAGAGCACGAAGCAGCTTCAGATTCGCCAATAGTCTATCGCTCAGGGAGATCGCGGGCCGATAAGACTGATATAAAAAAAAGATAATAAAAAATCCCTGATTAAACACAAAGCCTCTCATTTCTGTTATAGTCGTCAATCGCAATGACAATTTTGACGGAGGCGAGTCACAATGATAATTTTTGTCACAGATACGCTTTCGACTTGCGATAAGAGAGCAATAAGTTAACATGCGCCCTATATAGTTCACGTTGTAGTTTGGGCGTTTCTATTTAGGCATCTTATTTGAATTCCTATTGTACCTGTGATTTTTACATGGGGGTTCTGTATAATATTTCCATTTCAAATCGACGTGATTCAATTGCGAACTCCCAACAAAAGACAAAAGGATTTGATTTAAGAAGTGCCTAGCTAGCGACAAACAAATGAAATTTAAATACAAGTCGGTTCAGGGGATTAATAATTGACGGATAACATTGGATGTTCGCGATTCGCTGACTTCAAATTTCAAAACGGCGTCTCGAAAGGTTTATCAATTGCCATGCCGCTGAGTCGATGCGTGCAGGTTAAACGCTTTCGATGAGTATGGTGAAACGTGCAAGTGATGCCACATGAGCCGCTCACCATTTAACATCGCATGCTTTTTGCATTTGTCACCGAGACCATGCGATGCGTCACGCCAGTAATATGGCAGCCGGGCGAAAAGTGATGCATAATAGTCCATGATATTAGAGTTGCCGATCGCAAGCTTATCACTTGCTTGGGTGCTCTCTCTTATTTTGTAGTCACTCATCCAGAGACCACCTGGTAGATCTTTTCCAAAACTATCGAGGGGCAGAGGCTGCGTGACGAGCATATCTGGGCGCATTCGAATGACGTATCGATATTGAAAACCACGTCGATCTTCATTCAATTTCTTCAACTCATTTGCCATGTAAATCTTATAGAAATTTGGCAAAGAACTTGAAAATGCTACTCGTTGCTCAGTCGTGCCTTGCGAAAAAGCACCTGGAGAACGAATGCCGCGAAGCACTTTGTTTCCATCTTTCGGAAAAGCTTCAATTTCGGCTTCACATGGTGAATATAAATTCTGTAGATCTTTGGGATCAACAAGTTTGCTTTTGCTCACAGCTCCTTTCGTAAAACGGTACGTCTCGCCGACTTCTTTCCAAGTTGAGATAAAGGTATCTGGCTTCAAAGCATCTAAGATATTTGACTTCAAGGCAGCATAGACAGAATGGTATGCCCTAGCATACAACGGGTGAGGAATACAGCAAGGAAAGAATTCAGGAGGCAAGTATGTGTCGTAGCACTTACAGAAATAGAAATATTATAGAAAAGTGGAGTATATCTCACCGCATTTGTCCGCCCATCACGAATGCAATTTCACCGTCACATTCTTTAGATGTAATACGCCCACCTTTCGGTGACACTGTATTTTGATCAGCAATCGTCTCTTTAGCACCCTCTGTTTCAACTGGTAAGAAGGTGGAGGCAAGCATTGGAGCCGTCGTAACGTTGCTAAGATGCCTGAAAGAAGGACTCGCGACTTCCTTGGATGAAATGTTTGCGCTCGCTGAAAGCTCATTTTTTACATTTTCCTTGGCTCCAAGTAATCTGTGATTTTGTGCCTTTGCTTGAAGTCGTATTATTGTTTTATCTAAGCGGCTTTCTCTGGAAACCCGCTCGCCAACTATTTTTGCAAGTTGATTGCCTTCTTTGTACACAGCAGAGTTATTTGCACAACCTCTGGAAGGCGGCTGTGAAGGTGCCTTTTTGTCTTTGGGAACTCCTTTCTTTGCAGCTGGTTTAGGCACTGCCTTGGTATTTGGCTTGCCGCCGGCATCTCCACAAACAGTCTCATGCTTCCAGAACACCCACTTGCAAGCAAGGCGGCGGTGAGTTTCACTTGATGCTGGCTGCAAATGTGGTTGTGGTAATAAATCGTTGCGTGAGCTCCGATGATAACGATGTATCATTGGAATGGCTATAGAACCTGCTGAAAGCCAAAAGATGAATTTGTTCAGCATAATTGATCCCCAGTTCAGAAAATCAAAACCTCGCAGATGCGATTAATTATAAATACTTCATAATTTCCTCAGTTGGTCATCGTCCAGGAGCTGAATTCCTTCGCTTCTCAAGCTAGCAATCTGTAGATAGATCTTTTGAAACCCAAGCAAGCCAACTCATGTAGTAGTTGTTTATGTAACAAGAGTTAATCATTCGAAGCTGATGCAAGATCTGAACCATGAAGTTTGTGGCTATTCTGCAAAAGACCACTTGTCTAGTGGCTAACCTCTATTGTAGCCTAAGTCATGCAGTGAAGCTTAGTACGCCACAATTATCAGATTATCAGGCCATGATGCATGCCATGATGGTCTGTTTGTCTCTTTGTTGCCAGCATCCCAGCATGCCAGCTGTTGTGCGTGTATATTATTGTACTGTATGTAGTCGTTCAGTCTAGCTAGATAGTCAAGTAAAAAGTCTAGCTATCTGTACTAAAAAAGCAAGAAATAAAGTGCATCCTCGAAAACTCGCATATAAACAGAAAAATGAGGCTACTGTAGCTAGGTAGTCGTCTGCCTACTAGCTTGGCTGCTATACCTAGCCAGCTATCTGCGGCAAATAACTTAGGCTATTGAAGCTGTAAAATTTTCTCGTCGTAACAAGAAGCCACGCACCCAGGATAAGCGCTCGTAGACATCACCCGACTAGCTCTATAAAAGCTACATAAGGCATAGACATCGAGGCATCCTAAATCTCATCGAGTACAGCTTCCGATGATTTTATTCTTTACACATGTATTTGCACCCTATCTTCTAGCAAATGGATCTGGGCCAGCTCTTCTCGAACGTAACTTAGTTTATTCTAGCTGGGAAAGGGCTGCTGCATCTGCCAGAGAACAGGGTTTTGATGTCGAGTTCCTTGCATGCACTGCGAACGATCGAGACCGCAGTGCAGTCCCATCCTTTGCGAGGCCAGCCAGGCCCTTGGTCCATTATGCTCTCGATGCACGGGGGCATGTAATGCCGACAATTGGAGAAATTTGGGTGAGTGTCTCAAGAAGGCTTGCAATCTCTCCTTGGGCTACAAACCGATATATTGGTGCAAGTGCGCTATTCAACCACTTTCTCCCTAATTGTATTGAAATTAATTTAAGCCTGCTTGTTTGTTTGCGTGGAATGATAACAGGACACGGGAGTAAAAGAAGGCTTAGGCCGCTATTTAGCGTATATGAACATGGATATTGGAGTTCAGCCTGACTTTTACACTCGGGCTCACAGTCTTCTTACAAGTGCAGAGAAAGCTAGAGAACGGAAGGAAGCCGCAGGAGGTGGAAGTGAGCTGCCGTGGACGGCACTCGAATTCACTCGTGTGCAATCGATTCGAATCGGCACCAACACTAAGGCCCCGCCATTGTTAGACGACGTTCAGTCGCACAGCCCCATAGGTCGACACCCAGGCCACGACTGCTTTGTGGTGCCGCGGCATCTCGTGCCTGCCCAATTACGCACTGGCGGCCTGGTGGTAGGCATGCCTCCGTGGGGAACCATGTACCACTTTACTTTGCAGAAAGATGCGCGGGTGAAACTGCTTTTCTTACAGGGAACGGACCAGGATAGGTATACATTCCACACCGGCGTTGAAGGTACCGTGGAATCGTGGATGGACAATCAAGACTTTCGGCTGCAGCAGTATTCGGAGGCCTTCCGCCTATTCGGACCTGAAGCAGTGTCGCATGCTTGGGGAGCCAAGGGCAAGAATTCACCTTTTTACTTCATGTGCAACAGCACTTCTATGCGCTACCCAGCATGCGATTTTTGTGAAGCGTTCTATCCTAGTTCGATGTATCCTGAATTTCGTGCTCGGCGCGAATGCAGTGGTCTTGTGACGGATCGAACCTTCTATTCCCACTTGCCAAATCCTGAACGAACTAAAGTCTCTGACCTGCAACAATATCTCGAAGGAGGCAAAAAGTCTTTCGGAACGCATTCGAAGGACAAGGGAAGCGGAAGCGGAGAATCGATGTTGGCTCGAACATTTGGTCGTCCGGAGCCGTGCAAAGTCCAGTGCATCAAGGAGAAAGCCATGTGCCAACGTGAAGTTCAACGACTCTTTGTGACGGACTCGCAACGCAAAACCAGCCTGCACCATTCTCGGCCACCGATGCTGTGGTCTTTTCAGGGAACAAGCTCCATATGGGGCCGTTTAGTGTTCGAATACGCTTTGGGTCATGTGACAGGTTCGGTGACAAAACCACGGGCTCTCGAAAGTGAGATGCTCAGTCATCCAAGTGGATCCAAGGTTGCGGGTTGCAGCGACAACGCGATCGCCATTGCTGCAAGCGCTTTCGACTTTCCTAGTAATGTCAACGCAATTGAGCGGGAGGCTTCATCACTATCACCTTCCTGTGTCCAGCTACCTTCCTTCGAAGCAGCGATCGCCATTATCCGGGAGCCATATCACGCCATATGGGCGTCTTTCCACGCACACTGGACTGCTCTAAAAGGAGGGTCGGCCCAACTCACGACATCTACCAACGTTCGATTGAAGTTTAATTTCATGTCTGAACAAGAGCTCATACGGTTTACAACCTTTGCAATTAATCAAGCAAGGCATTGGTCCGAAGCACACGCTGACCTTTTGGCATATCAAACACAGTATCCTCAGGCGCTTCACCTCTTGCGTTATGAAGCACTCGCAGACGAGAAGACAGCTCTTGACGCGCTTACAGGTAGTGCGAAATTTCTCGGCCTAGATCCACCCTCCGTTACCCGTGTGCGTTGTGCCATGGTGTTAGCGAAGCGTACTCTGGCTCGCGAATTGAGCCCATCCCAAGCGCTGACCTCAATGGACCAACTCTACGAAGGCGTCACCACGTGCAAGATGTGGGCTCTCTTTGGCCCTCAAGCCATCGCTCTGGGATACCCAGAGCCTTTCAATCGAATGCCGTGCCAAGAGCCGATAACTCCTACTGTGCCAAGTAAGGTGTCGTGTGGGTGGTTCCGATGGGGAATTCACGGCAAGGATCAAGCGCTTGAGAAATGGCTCAAATCGTGTTCCAAAAGCAGATAGCAGCTACAAGTTTATTTCTCCTTTTTGCTATGTTGTTGTTGTGCGTCAGCGCCTCTCAGAAAAGAAAGCGGCCAATATAACTAATTTTGAATACATGGACATACAGCACAAGGGATTTGGGAATGGGGCGAATTACTGCGCTTCAACGTATCCCCCTTTCCCGGTCAACCTATTTGCGGTCTATTCGCTAGTCCTAGTCCCTAGTCCTGTTGATGCGCCTGGGCGCCTGGGCGGAATAGAAGATTATCGGAATCATAT
>Ga0307982_1004599_pt1 | contig 10878 bp, 12 predicted proteins | sample OrgLakmetagen989_FD_201847 | JGI IMG/M metagenome (GOLD analysis project Ga0307982, IMG submission 201847) | Saline water microbial communities from Organic Lake, Antarctica - #989 | ecosystem: Environmental > Aquatic > Non-marine Saline and Alkaline > Saline | place: Antarctica: Organic Lake... | reverse complement strand
TACTAAGATATCAGATAGTTTGCTGCTGGCATGTCAAGGTGGATAAGAAATACTTTGGATCACGCTTGGACTAACGTTGACATTGGCAGTAACAATTCATGATTCAGATATCAATGGGAATGCTTGTAGAAGACGCAACAACCCAGAAATAATTAGGAAGGGCGGCCGGCCTTCGAGGATGATTCGTAGGGTGTTTGAAGTACCGTAAAGTGCTAGCGAGGCGACCCGGGTGACTGTAACTGTAAATTAAAATTTGCGTATCGCACTCCCTATTCCCAAATCCATTTCCCCGGTCCTTCGTCCTTCGGGTTCTGAGCCAGTGTTTTATTGTACTGTGCGCATTCGTGATTGCTAATTGTCATGAATTTAAAAGCGCGTAAACTTCGCTTGCTTAAGTGGAAGTGCATTTATAAGTCAATACATGGATGAAACGAACAAATGATATGGCATGCATATACATAGGATCTACATGAGCTCAAATTGGGACATAATTAGGCCAAAAACGCGTGTCCTACGAGTAGTTCTCTAGAATTGAACTGGAGGCACCTTCGGCTGTGTCACCGGGAGAACCGAGCTCGACGCCGTCGTCACTTGAGCTGCTCAGCAGGGTCATAGACTCAGAGGAATGTTCTGATTCTTCTCGCAGGTACTCTTTTCTGGGGCGTTGGCGACGAATTGGGTTTCCATTTTCGTCAGTCCCTTCTCCGAGACACAGTAGAAACCGAGATAATTCACAAATGAGGCTGCATATGTACGAGCCGCCAACTCCAACTTTAGAGCCAGATTCGTCCTTCCCTATATGATCTAGGTAGCTGCCAAAGCCGTTAACTTTAAGCCAATGCTGATAGGCCATTTTTGAAACATCTACGGCGAAGAGAACTCCAACATCGTACACGCACAAGACGATGATATCCGATGCTGAGAGTTGAGCAATGACTGTACCGGTGGCAGCGAAAATAATCACGAGCAAGTTTGCCCCGATAACTGAGAGGGTTAGGCCAAGGCATGGTTTTGAAGACCAAAACCACTCCTGAGGTTCCCGGCAATTGAAAATTAGCATCTCAATTGACAATGAAATTTGTACGTAAATAACAGACTCACGATAGTCGTCGTCACTTGCGAAGTCGCCAGTAGATATGGCACTGGCAACAGCATAATACATGTATGAAAACAGCATCATCATCAGTCCTAAGAATACAGAAAGGCTGAGAAGCCCAACCACCGTGGGTTTCTCTGGGTAGCGGCTCGGTTTCACGTTGTCATATGCCACCATAATCATCGTGATGTCGTTTAGGAGAGCGAGCAAAATGATGTAAATGGCCGAAATGGATTGGTCGTAACCGAAAATGAGGATTGAAAGAAGAGTGACAATTTGGACAGTAGCGGAGAGCCGATACAGCACATAGCTCCTTAGCCGCTGGTAAATGCGCCTGGACTCTACCACTGCAGTATAGATAGGGGTTAGACCCGGCTCCGTTAAGATGATGTCCGAAGCACCACGTGCAGCATCCGTGGCACCATGAACCGCAATCCCAATTTGCGCTTGTTTCAAAGCAGGAGCATCGTTGACTCCATCTCCCGTCATACCCACAATCTTGCCCTGTTTCTGGAGCACCGCCACCACTTCTTGCTTGTCCTTGGGCATCACCTGGGCGAACCCACCCGCCATTGCAATCATTTCGTCTCTCATCGCCGACGCAGGCCACAGCTCCGTGTTGGGTAAAATGTTAGTGGACATGCCAATCAACTTGGCAGTTTCTTTAGCAATGTTCAAATGATCCCCAGTCACCATCTTGACTTCCACCCCCGCCTCGTGCATTTTGTCAATAACCCAGGTGGTGTCTTCGCGTGGAGGGTCGAGCATCGGAATGATGCCCACCATCTTCATCGGACCGCCGTCAGTGCTCACGACCACACCAATCGTCTTGTAGCCACGAGTAGACATTTCGGTGTCGATAGTGCTAACAATCGAGCGCGTCTCTTGCACCTTGTCTACTGTCCAGGTGTCGCCACCATCACTTCCTGTTTGAAGTACCTTATCGACCAAACCTTTGCCGATGCGTAGAGCCGAAGCTGTCCCACCGCTGGTAGCGGTGCGGTTGGCATAACAAACAGTGCGTTTGAATTCTGGGTTGAAACCAACGAACTTGGTCACTTCGTACTCTTGCATACGCTCTTCCCAGGCTTCTCCAAATCGTTTGCTCAATGCTCTAAACAAGGCCGAGTCAATCGCATCGTCCACATTGGCTCGATTCGAGCAAAGCGCGGCAAGAATCAGCACTTCATCTTTGGTCAGTCCAGACTCCGGGTTGCACCAGATTTGGTCCGGCATGACCGTGATGTGTGCTGTGGTCAAGGTGCCCGTCTTGTCCGAGCAGAGCACCGTCATGGACGCAATCTCTTGCAAGGCAGTCAAGTGGGTCACAATGGCCTTGTGATCCGCCATCTTCCGTGCGCCAATGGCCATCGTAATTTGCATAACCATGGGTAAGGCGACGGGTACCGAGGCAATCACCATTGAAAGTGCACCCAAAATGACACTGTCCACATCGTGACCGCGAACTGAAAGTACCAAGAAGTGGAAAAAGGGACGGGAGTGGAATATTACGATGTCGCTTTCTTTTCGTTCATCAAGCATTCGAGAAAGCAAACAATAGACGCACCGAAAATTTGCACGTAGACCATGACGGCAGTCACCACGAGGGTCAGAAAGATGACCACTTCACAGACGTTCATAATTTTTCTCTCAAACACTCCCTGTGTGTCCCTCTCCGAAGCAGCATGCACCAACGCAGCTGCCTCGCCCATCTCAGTGCTTAAACCTGTGCTCTTGACGCGGATTAAACATTCCCCTGCGCGCACGACAAACCCCGACAATAAAACTCGGTGGTTGTTTTTGTCGGGCACTTTACGCGGGATTGATTCGCCCGTTAGCGCAGATGTATCCACGAGCATTTCGTCGCCTTCGACCCATTCGCAGTCAGCAGGTACCACCATGCCACCCTTGAGTAACACGATGTCCCCGGGCACAATCTGGATCGAAGAGACAAGTCAGACATATTAGTAGAAGCGAATGAGGGGGAGCTCAAGTAATAAAGAAATCATGCTACGTATACAAACTTATATGCTGCAAAGGGGAATATGAGAAAGTGATGACAAATATCAGCATCGGTAGCAAGCTCTTCTTTTCGAAGACCTGAAGGCTCGATAGGGTACTTAAGTCACATCACCTTCGATGACTCAATGATGGCAAAAACACCGTCCCGTTTCACCGAAGCATGCGTTTTAAGGCTAGCTCGCAATGCATTCACTTCGCCTTGCGACTTCCACTCTTCCATGAATCTAAGCATTAATATGCTCATGAGCGAATGCAACGCCATGGAGCAACTGATCAAGAAAACGCTTTCTCTGTGCATAAGAACTATGTTTTTACAACCCCCCCTAAACTAAACCGATATTTTAAAAAATGGCGTAGTCTCGACAAAAGTTCGAGAAAGACTTACCCGATAGAAGCATTGACAAATAAAAGAGTGAGAATGATGCTTAAATCCTCCCAGTCCTCCACTGCGCCTGCCAGGACGGCAGCAACCTCAATCATGAAAGGCATCGGACCTAATCAAGTAAAACGCAAGACGAAGAAAGGTTGAGATATCGCGGAATATCTCCAATTTATTTCGCAAAAAATATTCACGTTCAAAAGAAGGCAAGGAGAAGAGGCTAGAATGATCTCGGTCCACCATGAGAATCGCAACCTGCACTGGACAAGACAGGTGACTAGCGGTCTCCTGCGCAAATCACTGTGTAGGTGGCATGGTAGGGTCTCCTCACCAGTAAATTGCTTGACAATCATATCGACCAACGAAGACACCTTCTCCGGTATCTCGTTCGGACCAAATCTGCACAAAGCCAAGCGAAGTACACGTGACGCTTGTCTCATTTCTTGGTTTCTATTCATCATTGGCGGTCTGGGAAGGAATTTTGATGAACGTATGTTGGCCCTATAGACTCGAAGATAGGTACTCCACTCACTCTTTGAGAAGCACAGCAGCATGGTCTGATGACAGCCCCTCGAGAGAATCATCAGCGTGCGACATCCAGCGGAGTCCAGCAGTTATCGCTGCCGCCTCACACTCGAGCTTAATGATACCGGGCTCTGAAACAGAGCGCGTGTACTTATAGGTGTATCGGCAAAATCATACACATGCAGTGCTTGATGACGACGCCGCGCCGAAGCCGATGAAACATTTAGTACGTTAGTAGCCGATTCCGATCCCGGCGTGATCCCGAATTCGAAGAACAGAAGAGCCGACGCAACATTTAATTACAGTATTTACCATAGGTAAGTATTTACAGTACTTTCAGAGCACGGATATTCGAGCCACTTGGGGCCGCTGCCATTGACTTCCACGGCCATTTGGGAACGTGTGCCTGGCTAGCTCCTCTTCTACTGTAAACCGCCTCGCTTTGTACTCCTCTGCCAGCTTTTGAATTAATTTGACACAGGCCCCGAGGGACCGTAAATAGATGGCTAACAGGAAGGAAAGCAAAGCAAAGTAACTTGTATTATAGCTCGTATTAGGAAAGGGGCTCATACAAGACGAGGGTCCTAAATAGGCACACATCACCGAGTGGCCATTGAAGTGATGATAGCGGTCCAAATCGGCAAGCTTCCCATGCTCTGAGCGTGCTTCTCAAGCGAGAAGTCTCCGCCTGCAGAGGAAAGTACTTCTACAAAGTCTCCCATGCGATCAAGAAGAAGAGTCGCCGTGTAGCCAAATCTCTCTTAACTTCGTCTGCGCATGACTACGCGCGCTTCTTCACGCGCACCAGTCTAGACCGGCTTGAGCTTATGTACCTTCCTCGCAGCACCGCCTGCCAAATTAGTACCATATCATCGAGAAGAGCTCGACGTGTCGAGAGACCGGAATTAGGCGGCTAATAGGAATTAGTGTTTTGGCATATCCCATATCACGGAGGGTAATTTGACAAAGAACTCACCTTATTGCTTACTCCCATGCGCTTTGAGGGATTTACCCAAGGCAACTTCGTGTAAATACCCCACTCCTAATCAAGACGACATATGAGCCGGGTCGAATGCTCCTCTGGTACGAATAATTATCACGGAGAACTTCCTCCGTATCGGCAAGCAAGGCTCGCCTGGCAGGTAAAAGCCGGCCAAGGCCACATACGGACACAAATATTTAACGCGATTATCCGAGCAGGCGCCGTTTATATACCCCCAGCCCATTGTCGTACTAGCAGCCTCCACGGTGCCATGCCTTTCATGGGAAAATCTAGGTTCACTGGCGCTAGTGACCACCGTTACCACCTCTAGTATATCTACCTTTCAGCGCAAACCTTAGTTCCAGCTCTAGTCTATTCAACACTCTCCCAATAACAAAGAAAAACAAGTACATAATAGTCACAGAGGCACCAAATGTACTTGTGCTGCTTATGCGCTGCTAGCAAGTTTGCTCCAGAAGGCCAATTTGGGCTCCAACTGGCGTCTTTCCTATACATGCCACTTAATACCAACCGCACCGCAGTGATAAAGTTGTCAGAACTTGGTGTTTCCGAATGCTTCTTATACAACACTACTAAAGCTAAGCCTTTCATCTTTCGTTGAGTCAAAACAGAAAACAGGGAGAAAGATGAAAGGGAAACGACGTGGGCGCGTCTGTAAGCCCCTCGGCCTGCCGACTCACAGGTCAAAACGCAGAAGATCATCAAATCATGGAAGACTGCAGCCCAGCTGCTGCTTCAATTGAGTTAAAATTGTTGAAATTTACCCCGCGTGACGATTCTTTGTGCTGCCAAGGCGCATGACCAAAATAATCAAATCGTACATGGCGGCTACAAAAGGTAGATTCAGGTGAATATTGGTCTAAATTCTCAAAAGGTCTTAACAATTTCTCAATTACAAGAAATCGACAGCATTCGTATATTTTCACGAACTTTTGCTTTTTTATGGACGAGGAATGATGCAATCAAATTGACGACGTTTGGAAAACCATCATGCCCGACTACAGATCGGAAGGATTTCTTATCAATCTTGTCATAAGAATGAACAGGGCCAAATAATGCCATAAAGCAACAGGTTGAGTCTTGTAAAGTGTCTTGCGCCCATGCCAAGAGCTCACGCCGCGCACAGCAAGACAGCAACTTTATCCACTGCACTGGTGGAGGTAGATACTCGGCCTCAATGACTGCTTGCTTTATTGATTGTATTTGCCCAGAAAATACTAGTTGCTGCAAAGTTTGAACCTCGTTAATGAGTTGAATAACGCTGTGATGTCCAAGACTTTCCAATGAGCTCATATTTGGCAAGTGCCGAGACGAGGCACTAGCACCATGGTTCAAAAGCGTACAGCAAATGGCCACATCGCCAGCGTAGGCTGCAGCAATAAAAGGAGTGATACCCGCCTTATTTGGGAGGTCTGGCTGTGCTTGGAGGTCACCTACAAGGACTTTCACGACGTCATGGTGGCACTCACGAGCAGCTATGAGTACTGCAGTGTCGCCATTGTTGGTCATAACTTCAGGGCTACAGCCCAAATCGGACACAAGTAAGCGAACAATTTCAACATGACCTCGGAAGGCCGCTATATAAATGGGATGGAAACCGTGAACGTCTCTTAGATTTAGATCTGCGCCCAGATCAGAAAGCAATTTGACTGCATCCGCATGCCCGTATTCCGCAGCCATGAAAATCGGCGTGTCACCATATAAATTTGAACAATTGATGTCTACACTTTTATTGCTTGTAAGCACTTGTATTGTTGAGATGTCACCATTTGAACAAGCAGAATGCAAAGGCGTGTCCCCAATGTCTGAGGTTGCAGCTGGAAATGCCCCAAGATCGAGTAGCAGGCGGAGAGTGCCCGCAAGGCCGTTTAGAGCTGCTTCTGCGCATTTGTAAAAGTTTTACGATGAGTAAAGTGAATAATACAGTAAAAGAATTCAACGCCTTACCATGAAGTGGAGTGAGCCCGTGATCGATTTCCTGTAAAGAAATCAGTCTTGGTTTCCGTTGGTGTAGACGTCTGATTTCATCGTGATTTCCTAGATCAATTATTCGATCACGCTTGAGTACTCAAGCTTCTACGATAACTTCGGGTTGCGGGTTATGGGTGGATAAGCAAAAAGTTTCAAGCCTGAACGAACAGCTCTAAAAAGAAACTCAATTCGGGGCTCAAGCTCTGGCAGCTTAAGCCGCCATGACATTGCGATTGATATCATGTAAAATATGGAGGAAAGATTTTGACATGAAAGATTGTGACTCAGTCATAAAGAGAGATATTGAAAAGATCATTCATACTAAAGTACAGATATGTACTTACATGTTGTTCGGAAATGATTTTGGATACTGAAGGACTACTAATACGTTGTATATAACTCAGTTTTCCGCTGCATGAGCAGTGGGCTTTGCTATAGACTTTGTTCACTCAAGGGACTGTCCACTGTCATCCCCTAACTTTCTCATCACGGGTGAAACAATTGAAGCACATTTTATAATGATTTATATTAGTATTTTGGAAATCATGGAAGGTATACTCTATACAGTACAAGTTATGTATGGCTACAGTTATAAGTTGCCACACGAACTAAACTGCTGCGCAAATAGAATTCGAAGTATATACAATGTCCACTTGTTCGATAAAAATTGTCGCAGTAGGAGATTCATCCGTTGGCAAAACTTCTTTGTTATCAAAATACACGTACGATACATTGTCACTTCAATACGCGCGAACTGTTTTCGACAATTTTGAAGTCGAAGTCAAAGTAGGTGGCCGAACTCACAATCTTGTTTTGTGGGACACTCCTGGTGATTATGACTACGACCAAATACGGCCTTTGTCCTATCCAGACACGGACGTCTTCTTGCTATGCTACTCAACAGTTGACCCAACTTCGCTCACAAATTTATGGCAGAAATGGTTGAAAGAAGTACACAAGTTCGCTGATGCGAACTCAGTCATAATCGTCGTGGGCCTCAAAAGTGATGCTCGCCACGACGATGCTCAAAGGGCTCTACATGCACGTGGTGGTATAATTTTGACCACAGAACAGGGCAAATCTTTCGCGGAAGCAGCAGGAGCTGCTGCTTTTGTGGAGTGCAGCGCACTGAAATCAAGACGAGTTGCGGATGTTTTTGCGGCTTCAGCTCAAGCTGGTTGGCGCTCAAAGCAGATGAGGATAAAGAGGAAAAGCGCATCTGCCACTGAACCGAAAACTGCTTCTAAGTCAGAAGGCTGGTTTGTAAGGGCTTTTTCGGTTGTCGGTTGGCTGCAAAAGATATGCCCCGGTAAACGGAATACTTCAGACTCAAAAAGGAAAATACAAGAAAATAGGAGATATACTCCCGCAAGAGTGCCCCATGCTTAAAATTGTGTGCTTGTTATGTGAAAGAAATTCTAGTCTAGTCTAGTCTAGTCTAGTCTAGTCTAGTCTAGTCTAGTCTAGTCTAGTTAATACTCCCCAAGTACAAAGAAACACCACTGTGGCATATAGGAACAGAAAATTTTTACCTTCAGAACAGGCCTGGCTGAGCTGAGAGCCCTTTTGCGTAACTCAACTCACAGTAAAAATATTAAATTTAGAGCAGAATAATACCATTTTTTTCTAGAAGTCACCCATTACTACGCAAGTTATAAATTCGGCAGCTAAAACCAATCTAAAAGAAAAGTTCGCGAAAAATGTCTGCGGATATTTTTTTCCATTCTTCCTTGCTAATTCCAGTCGCCTTGCCACAATCCCATTCTTTTTCTTCCGATTGTAAATGCCACCATGAAACCTTCCGGCGGGGATCAACGCCAATCTCAATATCGTGCAATGCTTGTCTTGTTCTAGCAAGAACATTGTCCAAATAGTTGAAAGCATCACGTGCATTTGTCTTGTATAATGTTTGGAAACTTTCTTCTTTGAGAATAAGCTTTTCTACAAGTTTCAAGACAGCCTCTTGCAAGATAGAGTGCTGATGCAAAAGTGCACGAACTTTTTTGGCGCTTTCTTCTTTAGCGACGGATTGCTGCCGGATTAGAGTGGGCGTCGACGGAATCTCAGGTGCTAATGGATGCCTTTTGAGACGACTTCCATCCTCACTACGAACAGGAACTGGTTTTGGCATGAAGCCTAAGCAGTTGCAAACTTCTCTGAATTCAATACTCAGGCTCTTGTCGACATCGATGTCATTGAAGAGGTCTTTGAAAATTCTTTCCATGTCCAACACGTTGACAGAAAGCAAGTGACATTTTCGACGGCGTCGATGCAAAAGATCATTCAGATGTCGTTGGCTACACAGATCTTCGGAATTGGTGCTCAGTTCCTTACTGACATTCAATGTACGTTTTATAATGTCATCTCGCCAATGAGGGGCTGGAAACCACATATTCGTGCCCTCAATCAAGACGGTCACGAAGGCAGCGCCTGCAAGTACTGACCAAAATAAAATCGCAGCCTGACTGGATGTCTCCTCGACCTCATTTTCATCTTGGCGCAAATGGGCTTCAGTGTAGATACCGAGAGACAGGAGGAGAGCAACAGCACCCATGTTGAAAAACCAAACATTAAACGTAGCTAACCATCGTACTTTATCGAAATGGTACCATTCGACAAAATTAACAACGAAACGCCCTTCACCCACATTGTTCCAGTCCATCACTGTTACAGGCTGCTGCCAGAGCTTCGATGAAAACATTCCCCGTGATTCTTTCAGAGCATTTTCGGCAGCCTTAAATTTATTGACCTCAGTCTCGGTACTCATTTCGTCGTCAGCCTTTTCGTCAATCTTTTTGAGCGACTGCTCGAGTTTGTGGTGCTGCAAGTATGCCATGTGCCTCAATTCGCGCAGCGTTTCTTGTTGTTTCGACGTCCGGCTCAGCATGAACAAAGCCATGCGCCGAACAGTAGACATTCCAGCAATGATGCAAGCGAAGAGCTGCAACAATGTGCATCAGAAAAGAGGAAGGTAATTGAGTTCTGTTTTGGAGAGTATTTAAAGATAGAATAACTTACCATGGAGATACAAAAGGCAAGCATGAAATAATACGCGTCCACAACAGCGATAAAGGGCAAAATCATTAAATTCCCAGTATTGGCAGGTAATTGCCCCTCCACGGCTAACGCAAAAGCGCCTGCCATGAATAGAGCTGCCACCGTCATGATGTTCTGCTTCTCAGTGTTCTGCTGTTCCCATAGATCGCGATCAGCTTCTTTCTGAGATTCTCGAATTTGACTTGTTATGTCCTGCGGGAAGTGACCAAGATGTAAAAGATTATCACTCGTGGGCCAAGCAAGGCGATTCAAAAATAGGTCTGATATGATAGAGGCATAAGTATTCTGCGCACCTCAAGATGTTGTTCAGTTTCTCGAAAATGAAGTCTCTGAGTTTGTACAAACTCTTTCTTGTGAATATCTTCAGCCTGTTTTAGCTCTTGCTCGTGGAACTCAAAAGCTTGCTTTAATTCTCTCTTATGCATTTCAAATGCTTGTTGGAACTCCTTTTCATGGATGTCCTTTGCCTGATTGACCTGGAGTCATACACACACGATCATTATATCAAAAGCGTTCGTCAGTTACTAGTATTATACTCTACACGGGTTTCCTTGTGGTGGCTGACATGGTAATTGTGCTATCATCTGGACCACTTATTTCATTCGAAATACATGTTTATTTGTTATGAAGAGGTGATGGTGCTAGATATGGGAGTGCCGCCACGACATTCTTGTCAGAGTTGCCTTCAATCAAACCTGGGCCTGTGTTGCATGCGCTTCCCCGTAATACTTGAGACCCTCAGCTGCTGCTGCCAAGGAAAGCCCACCAAAAAGATAAGGCGCAGAAGATGCAGCTTCCGTTGTTGGGTTGAACATGGAAGCAAGC
>Ga0307982_1004598_pt1 | contig 10879 bp, 11 predicted proteins | sample OrgLakmetagen989_FD_201847 | JGI IMG/M metagenome (GOLD analysis project Ga0307982, IMG submission 201847) | Saline water microbial communities from Organic Lake, Antarctica - #989 | ecosystem: Environmental > Aquatic > Non-marine Saline and Alkaline > Saline | place: Antarctica: Organic Lake... | reverse complement strand
TTTTGCTTACCGCCCATGAGTGATTTTGCAGTCTCGCAGTCTCTCCGGGCCATGGTGGCATCGACGGACTCGCCTTTGGACTTGTCCTGAATTTTATTGATGTGCTCTTGGATCTGATCCTGCGGCGTGATGACAATGGTGGTGGCCATGATCGTGCCGGGTGGCATTTTGTCCATCATGCAGCTGGCTTTACCGGTGGAGTTTCCGTCCGGCGTGACCGCACTGACCTCTCCGGCGATCTGACCGATCCGGGGTGTCTTGCGAATTTTGTGCACGCGCAAGCACCGATGAGGCAAATTATCGAACCACCAGGTCTGGGATTCTGCATCCGATTTCGGCAGGCTAAAGAACAAAGATTCGGCAAAATCATCGCCATACGGCAAATCGTCGTCACTGGGGTAACTGGCCAATTCTAAAAATTTGCGACGGTCTCCGTTGGTCAACTCCGGGCGCGGATTAAACCATTTCAACAACCACTCGTAATACGTTTTCCCATCATTGCGATCCAGCCGGATCCCGGCATCGCGCAACGAGGCCTCCAGCTTTTCGATGGTGTCGTTGAGTTCTTCTTCGGGCGTCATATCAGCGTATGACTTCCACTTTTTCGGGAGTCTGCGATAGACAACCATTTTGATCCGGCGGATTTTCCCGCTCCAGGGTGCATCCAACACTTCTTTGTCTTCGAACAGCCCGTCTTCTTTACAAATTCCGCGCAAATGCGCTTCCATCGTATTGAGCCACTCTTTGGTAAACTCTGTGTCTTTGCAGTAGTGGCGCGGGTAGGCTCTAAGCGCCTTGATGTACGACTCCATATCGTCGTCGTCATAGGTGTACTGCTGAATGATCCACGGGCCAGAGCTGAGTTCTTCGAAGCTGTCTTGAAGTGCGTCCTGAATCATGTCTCGCCGAGATTGCAGCCAGTTGTAAGACCTCCCCTCAGTTGCTATCGGCAAAATATCAAATACCGCGCCCACGCTTTTGCCATCGTCGAGCAGGATTGTTTTGGAGTCCGTTTGAAACTCGTACCAGGGCAGCTTTTGGACAAAGCTCGATGGACGACCGTACAGCCGCTTAATGTCCGTCGTGGTGGTCGGTTTGCGCTTGGCAGAGTCCGGCGAGCTGGCTTCGGCTGGCTCGGATTTACTGCCCCCGAGTGCGCCTTTCAGTATTTTGGTAATGTCCATGTCAGTCTCCGAATCCACTTTGCAGGTCGCTTAACTCGCCTGGCATGGCGTAATGGTCTTTTTCCCACATGCGAAACTCCGTCAGATAACCCGGAATGGGTACCTGCTCCGAGGTCGCAAGGTGCGGAGCCACAAACATGTACATCGTCGGATTTGGTATCCGCTGGAAGCGACTCTGGAGCTGATCTTTTTCCGTGCGAACGTAGTCGCTGAGATTAACGTCACCGTCAATCATGGGACGACGCACCAGTGAACGGTTGTCAATGAGCTGGCCTTTACCCACGCTGCCCATGTGATTGCTGTACACGGCTCTCATGTCTTGGCTGGGCTGTGGAATCATGCTGTCTTTGTTCGCACAACCCGACAAAAAACTAATCAAGGAAATGCTCAGAACGGCGGTTGATATCCGCATAGTGATTCACCTTTCTACCTTCGGGGTCGTAGTCAATATTGAGTTGCTCGGATACGTGGATAACCAGCTCTGTGCCTGGCTCCACGTAAATAGCGTCAAAAGAGTTGCTCTGGCGGGCATCGAGCCAATCGCCGACCTCACCCAAGCCGGATGAAATGGCCTCGTTTTTGGCCACGGTCATAGGATCACCGGTAAGCCCCTTTGTTTGACCCCCCAACGCATTGGTGGAGGTCGTGAACTCTGAGTCGGCTTTCGCTTGGGCGTAGGCTCCGGCTGCCGTCAGGCCCACCCGTTGAGCCAAGTAACTGGGCGCGTTGGTGATGCGTTTGCCGGTGACACACGGAATCCCGTAGCGATCTGAAAACCAAGCAAGTGGCTCGCCTATTTGTGTGCCGGGTTCCGGATGAGTGACGATCGTGCCGTCCTGAAATGTGAATGTCATAGAGTTGACCTGGCCGCTGACGCAGCTCAACGTCCAATCCCCACGGGCCACGCCGGACATCGTTATGCCGGTCAAGCCAGGAATCGAAATGCCGTTGGACGACACGTTATCTTCACCAACCACCAGCTTGAATGGGTAAGGATCAACAACCTGGCCACCTATCGGTATGCGCCCAAGAAGCGCCGTCATAGAAACGGATCCAAACAGCGTCGCGTTATCAGGTATTGTGTATGCCTTGATTAAACGCTCTTCTTTGGTTTTGTCCTTGGCTCTGACTGGACCGCTTGCGAGTTCGGGCACGTTGGTTTTGTTCAAGGAAAATTCCGGCAGCGAGATTTTCGACGGATCACGAGGATCAACGGTCGCCTCCATCGGGTTTGTCCAGATCACCTGATCGAAATCCACCGGTAACCCGGTATCGTCGTAACCCAATCCCGTTGGGATGCCAGCGTTGTTGATGTCATACCCATTCGCGCTGGTTTGACTGGGTCTATCATCTGTTTTCAGTTGTTCCAGCTTGCTTTCAAGTCGAGCGACAAGGCCACGAGTCATATCTTGCGTGTTTTCAAGTTCACGCTGTTTGGCGTCGACAACCCGCTCTGAGTTCTGGAATCGATTTTCAATACGGGCATTTAAGTTCTCTTCCATCCGGAGCAGACCATCGATTCTTTGCCGCAGTTGCACGTTTTCTTCCTGCAACTTGACCGAATCCTCACGCACAGCCCGTGTTTCATTCGTCAGTGTTCGCATGGTTTCAACCGGCGTATCGACATCGACACCGAATTGATCCACCAGGTAATCGTCTTGCAGCGAATCGATCGCCAATCCGTTATCCATGTCCGGGCCTGTCTTGATCGCCGTTAAGCCCTCCAGCCCCGTTGTCGCTATATCGACACCGGTTTGATCCGAATCGGCTTTACCGCCCCTTAGAATGACCAACAGCAGAATCGCAACAACGACCATCGCCAGAACTTTCACAACGATATTAGCTTTCATGGTCGGCCCCTATCGGTCATTCAGTGATGCTTGGGTTTCACGCTTGAGATCCTGGTAATAAGTCCATGGATACAGCGTTTCTTTTAAAGGCCGCTCAGAAATGAGGTACAGCATGGTGCTGTCACCGGGTGTGCCCATCGGCTCCAGCTGGTGGTGCTGCAAAGTGGCGTGTGAAAAAGGCAAGTTGATGTCGAGGTAGTTGAGCTGTACCGGGTCTGTTGAGACATTCCGAACGTAGAGCGCAGCCAGATAGTGACCGCCACCGCGATAGGCAACGACCGGCTTGGACAGGGTTTGATATCGAGCCGCGCCCTTGAACACTTTAACAGCGCCTTTATCGGTCAGATTCACATCCGATATTCCCGGCACACTGCTGTGCAAACGAGAGGGGCCATAAAGATTCTGTGCCGCGTACCGGGTCAGGTCTATGGGCGTAATCCGTTGGGCTTTACGGGGTGTCGACGCTTGAGCGTTTTTGTCGGACACCACGTTATCGGACGCAAGCACTAGCCTAAGAGTTTCGAGCGGCTCTGCATTTTCCACCGCCGGTGACGCAATCAGATCCAACAGGATTACCTGGCCGTCGGACATTCTGCGGATCTGGATGCGTTGTTTATCAAATTCTTCATAAGGCAGAAAATGGACCGCACCTTGCGCCGACTGCACGCGGAACATTTTTTGTAGCTGCTGGCCTTTCGTAACCCCGACCTGCACATGAGAACCGAACTGTATCGAGCGCTCTTCACCTTCGCGAAGTTCAACGGTCACCGGCAGATTATCGTAATGAATGATCTCAATGGCCCATGCCGGACTGGTCACAAACAACAGTAGCCATGTTTTTATGAAAAAGTGTCGCATCGTTATTCACCCATTTCGTCTGAAAGCTGCTGAGCGGTGTTCTGATCTTGGATGGTCTGTTCCAGGCGACTGGGCTTTTCATAAAAGCCATCCAGCGCCAGGCCCCACAAATTGCACTCAGGATCCACATCCCAACGCACGACCTTGATTGGGTAACGCACAAATATGTCTTTCACGACTTCCGATCGGAACGTTTCTTTCACGTTGACGTCGTAAAACGCCACCCAACTGTCGGCGGTTTGCTTGTAAACCCGTTTGTCGGTGTAAGGACGATCAGGCATCTCTTGCATGGCGCGGGAGCGGGTGAGTTCGTGGTTTCTAAAACGACGTTCGTAATCTCGCTCAAGCTCTCCTTTGAATCGAGGAGTGAGGTAACAGCTCAAGCGGGTAATTTGTTCTTTGTAGTTTTCAGTGCCTTTTACCGGCCAGTTATTCATTTGCTGCCAGATGTAATAGCCAAACGCATACACGTTAAAGGGATGCCGTTCGGTGATTCCGCGTGTTGAACCTGAACGAAGATCCGGTGGAATGTCGATTTTTATGTGCTCTGGCGCAGCCTTCCAGCCCAAAATCGCCGCCACTAACGCAATGAATAGAAAACCCAGGACAATGCGCAGCGTCCAGATGTGGGCATCACGGCCATCAAGTGCTTTTTTAATACGAGCCACGCTCAATCCTCCATAGTCGTTTTGGCCCGAACAACGGGCCTTTCGCGGCGGATGTCCCAGCTTTGTGACGACTCGATGTAGTTGTAATTGATGAAGCTGAATTTTTTCTGAGCCAGCTTTTTTAAATACACAATGTGCAAGCCATCCGGGCGGCGGCGTTTAAGCTCTTGCAGGTACTTTCCGATCACCAGCAGAGTCAAAATCGCGAGACCAAGCCCGATACCGACACCAAACAAGCCCCATCCAAATGGCCAAAGAACTAGGACGGACACGGGCATCCAAAACGCCAGTCCGGCAATGATGAGAACAACCACCTCAGAATCCGTTAGCCCCCGGAAAACAACCGGCTCAGCGATGAGCCGGTCGGGGATGAAGTCGATTTCCCGGCCCTTCATTCCTGGTTGGTCCATCAGAAAATAACGGACGCAGCTTCGGTGAGCAGGTAAACAACGAAGACAATGAGCAGTACACCCATACCGCCGTGCATGCCCATATCGCCCCACGTTTTCTTACCGTTGCCGATTTCGTTGTAAGTCGCGATCATGTTGTTAACGACCACCAAAAACGCGATCGTGCCCAAGATCAAGCCCAGTACCAGCGCGATGTCGTAGGCGTAACCTTTCAGCAACCCGATATAGTCACCTTGAGCGGGTGCCTGCGAAGGATTGGCCGTGGTTGGCAGTGCTGCGTGAACCTGAGTACCCACTGACAGCACCAGCATTCCAGTGACGGCCTTGGCGGCCAAAAACTTTTGTTGCCCAGTACGGAAAACGTTTTTCATTCGTAATGCTCCTAATTAACTTCGGAATTGCAGCGGGTTAGTTGATGATTAAATACAAAATGATCATCAGCACGAGGACACAGCGACCCCACACGATCAGCATGTCTCTGGCACTGATTTGTTCTTGTCCAAAATTGTTGTAGGCGGTCACACAGAGCCACGCCACGTACGTTAAGATCGCAACAACACCGATGGACTGCACGGCAAGCAGCATGGCGTCAGCGGTTTGGAAGCACGGTCCACCGCCACATCCAGCGCCTTCTTTAAACCATTGATATTGTTGTGCGTTCACTGCTGATGTTCCGTGTAGTTGGCACGCAGAGCATCGATGGTCGATGGGACTACTGGCTCCATCGGCACTGTCAGATGATGGGCAATCCCAGCTCGGATTTTGCGCATGTCATCTAACAGAATTTGGTAATCGAATTGAGTGCGGTTATTCGAATCTCGGCGGGCCATGGCGGTCATAACCAGAGCCTCCAGAGCTGAAAGCTCAGTCGCTACATTGGCGAGCGCCTCTCGCTCGGCCCAAACATCGGCGCTGACGGTCGGGATGAGGGAGATACACATTAAAAATAAGAGGGTTTGTACTTTACTCATCAGAAATCCGCTTCATGTGCAGAGTGACTTGGGACGAGGATGATTAGAGCAGAGGGGGTAATCTCACTGTGGGTTTTTGGGTCAGAACACGCTGACCTTTTACAGAAGTCAACTACCTCGCCCTGAAGGACGGGGTCTCCCGCGCTAAATGATGAAATTCTACCGGCTAACCACGCAAAGAGAGGGCAATGGTTATTCTCCCGGCTTGTCTTGCATGGTCGCCAGTATTAGGAATGTCGAGCTGTAGAGCGGGAAAACCTGCTCGCCGAGATGCCTCCTGGTTCCCAGGCATGCGGGCACTTATCCGTTATAGTCTTCCCTGACCAGCACTGGATTCGACGTTTTGGGTGTGTCCATCGAGTTGCGACGTAATGACGGAACTTGACATCCTCCCCGCCCTGAAGGACGGGGATTCCTACTGCGCTCAGGCATGGCGTTGAGCCATCCTTGAGTCGCTTCGGTGGGTTCCTGTTGCTGACGGCATTACCGCACCGTTCACTTCACAGGCTAACCGGGCATGACCTGCCCTTAGAATATTGATGGCGGCGTTGAGGTCTGCATGTTCAGCGTGCCCACATTCGACACATTCGAATTGCGATTGAGTCTTGCGATTCTCTGCACAAATATGACCGCAGGCCGGACACGTCCGGCTGGTGTTGCAAGGGTTGACGGCAAACACTTCACCGCCCAGCCACGCCTGCTTGTATTCCAGCTGGCGGCGGAACTCGCCCCAGCCCTGATCGAGAATCGACTTATTAAGGCCGGATTTTGCCTTTACGCGTCGTCCTGGTGCCTCCAGTGTGCCGCTTGCTGACTTGCTCATATTCGTGACGTTCAGATCTTCGATGACGACCACCGCGTGATTTTTGCTGATGATGTTAGAGGTCTTGTGGAGAAAGTCATTGCGGGTATGAGCAACCCGTTGATGCAACTGGGTGATACGGGCCTTCGCTTTTTTCCAATTGCGGCTGAATGTGACCTTGCGGCTCATGCGTCGCTGATACTCTGCTATCTTCGCAGCGCGGGTACGCAGCGCATTGACCGGCTCGAACATCGTGCCGTCAGAAAGCGTTGCAAAGAGCGTGATACCCGCATCGAGGCCGACTATCGACGTTGATGGATGTATTGGCTGCCCCACTTCGCGCTCGGTCTGAATGCTGGCGTACCACTTGCCAGCCACACAGGAAACGGTGATGTTCTTTGCCAGTCCGATGATGCCACGGCTCTTGCGGTAGCGAATCCAGCCTAACTTTGGGAGTCGAATACGTCGATTGGCTTCGTCAATCTCGAAACCTTGCGGAAAGCGAAAGCTGTCTGACGACCTACTTTTTTTCTTGAATTGTGGAAAATCGGCACGCTTCTCAAAGAAGTTCTTGTACGCAGCGGCCAGGTCTTTTGTGACTTATTGTAGTGTTTGTGAGGGAGAGTCGCACAAGTACGAGAATTCCTGCTTCCACGCTGGCAGCCAATTATTCGTGCCAAAGCTGTTGGTGAATTTTTCACCGGCCGTATGTAGCTCTTGCTGACGATTCAACGCCAAATTCCAAATCTTGCGAGCATTACCCGCGTACTGACGCATGGCGCGGATTTGCTCACCGTTTGGTTCAATCTGAAATTTGAATGTTTGAAGGCGTTTCATCGCTCAATTATGGTTGGTCCATGGAAAAAAACAATGATATTAGGCACGGGCGACACTGCGTTTTTAGGATGCACGTTCATTTGGTATTTGTGACGAAATATCGTCGCGGCGTGTTCACGGCTGAGATTACTGGTGACTTATCCACCAAAGGTCTTTGTATCCAAACTGGCAAATAGTCTCAAGGGTGTTTCAAGCCGAATGATTCGGAAGAAAAAGTACGAGACACTTAAGAAAAGTTTATGGGGTAATGCCTTATGGTCGCCGTCTTACTTCGCTGGCAGTTGTGGTGGTGCACCCATTAGCATTACTCGCCAGTACATTGAGCAGCAGCAAACGCCGGAATGAGAATGTTGCTAACGAGAGGGACACCTGCGGTGTCCGCGCTATTCATCCCCGGCCTGAAGGCCGAGGTTTTCTGCGCATTCCGATAACACTACTACTGAAGAGTCGTCGCAAGACCAGTGAAACGGCTGCCAATCAGCGCTTTAATCTGGTCAATCTTGCCTAAATGGCAGTAAGTAATTCTGCCATGTTGACCCGCTTGGCGCGCCAGTACGTTACAACCTTAAACCCGGGATATCCGGCCGCAGAATTGCCTACCTGGCCTGGCTTGAAGAGGCGGGCGTTGTCAGTAAAGATTTGGCGGTTTGAGGAAGCCCATCCATTCCAATTACGCTTAATTATCTATAACATGTGTAATTACACAAAGTGAAGATAAACGTGAGTAATATCGAATACGAAGGAGCGATAATGAACGACTGGCACTTTACCCGAGCGACTTTAGCCCAGCACTATCTCAACCTGCTGGACATAGGTATTTCATCCAGTTTCGCCATTGTTGCTCCGCGACGGAAAGGCAAAACCCTGTTTATTCTGCAAGATCTCGCGCCAGAAGCGCAGAAAGCCGGTTACGTTCCTGTGTACGCCAGCCTCTGGCAGAACATCAACGCACCACAGACCGGCCTGATACAGGCGCTAGAAGAAGCCATTGCAGCCCTGGACAAACACGGGGCATTCAATCGGCTGTTTTCTACCAAAATAAAAAAAACTGCTATCAGTAATGACCTTCTTGGTAAAATGGAAATTGAATTCGCGGATGCTCCAACCGCTCCAGCCAATCAAGATCTCGCTTACCTGGATCAGCTGCTGTCACAGTTGGAGGCTAAAGCTGGAAAGAAGCGCATTCTTCTGCTGGTAGACGAAGTACAGCATTTGGCCACATCCGCCCAGTTTGATGCGTTGACACATACACTGCGAACCATGCTGGACAAACGCCAAGGTCGAGTGAAAAGCATCTTTACAGGTTCATCCAGGCACTACATGAACCTGTTATTTAACGAGTCGCAATCGCCTTTTTACCATTTTGTGGAAGCCGTGCCATTTCCCGATTTGGACGAAGATTTTATCTCGTTCCTGCGCTTGAAACTGGTACAAGACCAAGAAGTGACGGTCTCGCTTCCAAGCCTGACACGGGCATTCAGCAGTCTGGACTACTCACCCTATTGGATGATGAAGCTGGTCACTCGCCTGATTACCTTTCGGTCCGATGTGGACGACGCCCTGGCTCATGTTCTGATGTTGCTGGAGGCCGCCGAGGACTTCGAAGAGCTGGCTAAGCGCATGAAACCAATCGACAGGTTGATCTTCCTGGCGCTAAGCAACGAGGATAATCCTTTTTCAAAGGACATCTTCGCCAGAATTGATCGCGAATGTTCTGTGAAAGGCATCCCGTCTAACGTACAGCGGTCGATTACCCGCCTTTCTGAATATGGCCTCATCAGCCAGACCCACAAGGGTCGTTACAACATCGAAAAACCGGGAATGAAACGATACCTCTCAGCCAGCTGAATGCGTAAAGTTAAAAGTCGGAAGTATGGTTTGGCTCATCCCAATGAAGCGACTAATCTGCCAAGCCAATACGCGTCTCAATCAGTAAACAGGAAGTATAGAGAATAGATGTTCCGCTGAGCTGGCAGCTGGCCAAGCTGGTCATCTCGACTGGTATCGTGCTGGGGCTGTCGCTGGTGGCTGAGCGCGTGAGTGCGCGCACGGCAGGAATGCTGGCGGGCTATCCTCTGGGCACAGCTATAGCCTTGTTCTTCATCGGTTTAGAGCTTTCTCCGGCTTTTGCCACCGAAAGTGCGATTCATACATTTGCGGGGCTCTCGGCCACCTTGGCGCTGAGTGGGGGCTATCTGATTGGCGCAAGGCGCGATGGTCTGGCTGGTGTGCTCAGTGCTACGGCCCTGGGTATTCTGGCCTGGCTGCTGACCAGCCTGGTACTGACCAGTATCGACTTCACCCGAATCACCGGCACGCTGACTACCTTCGTCGCCATTCTGATATTCATTCGCCTTTATCGCCGGGTGCCTGATGTGGCGGTTGGCGCCCGCCGCAGCCTTTCGTGGCCCGCGTTGGCGTTGCGTTCCGGTCTTGCTGCGGGCATCATTTTTGTGATCACGGGTCTGGCTCATGTGCTGCCCCCGGCCTGGGCCGGCGTTATGGCCGCTTTCCCGGTGACCATGTATCCCTTCCTGGTGATTCTGCACCTGCGTATTGCACATCGCGGAATCCCTTGACGATAATGTCTGTGTGGGGTTCGAACAGGCTGACAATCTTGTCCGAAGAGGGAACCCGCTCACCCTGAATAACACGACGTGCGGCTTGTTCAATCACGCGCGAAGCCAGACTCCTGTAGTGCGCCAGAGCATCAAGCCATTTCTGCTGCCGAGGCGCTGAAGTGTCTGCGCTGTCGGTGACCTGCTGTTGCCCGCGATCCGCCTGCTTCAATACCCGTCGCACGATCTTCAACAACTCGGGATAGAGTTCATTCTTGGTCGCTTTTTTCGCGTTGAATATGCGAAATGCCAGTGATTTTGAGGCTTTTCGCTGGTCGGTAAAGCGTATTTTCAGACCGGTTTCGGCCTTGCTTTTTGCCAGCAGCCGACTGATCACGCGAACGGCATCATTCAACAACTGGCTGTCACTGGGTGGGGCGATAGTGCTGGCCACCACGGTACTGTCGATGCGCAGCTTATCCAGGGAAGCAATGCCTGTGTCCAGCAGGCTCCTTGTAAGCACTTGATGCGCCCTTTCCAGCGTTTCGGGCGTGATGCTGCGAATCGTGGATTGTAGGCATGACCGACTGGGTGACAGGTGCGCCGGCAATCGGGTAAACGTTCGATAGGTCACCGAATCCGACAAGTGGAAGGCCAACTGTTCAAAGCTGAAACCCCGTTGCTGCCTCAACACAAGACACCGCAGAACACTCTCCGCACTGAGTCCGATCCGCCCCACAG
>Ga0307982_1004597_pt1 | contig 10880 bp, 5 predicted proteins | sample OrgLakmetagen989_FD_201847 | JGI IMG/M metagenome (GOLD analysis project Ga0307982, IMG submission 201847) | Saline water microbial communities from Organic Lake, Antarctica - #989 | ecosystem: Environmental > Aquatic > Non-marine Saline and Alkaline > Saline | place: Antarctica: Organic Lake... | reverse complement strand
AAAAAAGCTCGTAAAATCCAAAAAAAACTCCAAAAAAAAGCTCCTAACGTATTTGCCGTATTTTTACCGTTTTCTAACCGTATTTCCACCTCCGAGGGGGGAAATTGGGGATTCCCCATTCAAAATATTTGTCCGTTGGGTGATTATTTGTCCGTTGGGGAGCTTTTTTTGAGCTTTTTTTCCTGAGGATTCTTCAAAAAAAAGTTCGGCTTTTTTCCCGGAGACCTAACCGGCAGCTAAAGGGGGGTCACTACTCGCAAAAGCGGCAACTTTAAGCTCCTTCGGCTCTTACGCAGCGCAAACATGTCACAACCGCCCTAAAATTCTTGCGCGAACCCCATGTGCCATGCGTGGGGTGGTCCTGTGCCGTAAATCAACGAAAAATTTTCCGTTGGATATGAAAATTTAAATTGCGGAGCTCATTTCACACCAGCAAATGCGGCTCTGCTGCACTAGAAATTTCAAGCGATTTTGGCCAATCCTAGGTCCTAAATTCAATAGAGAATCGTGGTTTTTAGTAGCGGGATTCCCCCTCGATGCGTTCAAAATTTCGGGGCCCGGGGCCCTGGCCCTATGAGCTCGGTTAGGTTAGGGGGAATCCCGTTACGATTCGCGTATACTATGGCTATAAAGGGCGATTTTTCAGAAGTGACCCCCCTTTAGCTGCCAGTTGGTCACTTAGATAGAGATACCGATCTAAATACGGCTATGTGCCAAATTTGGCAGCTCGATTTCAACCAAATAATTCATTGGATGTTAGAGACGACTTCTGAAATACCGCCGCTAGAAATTTCGTGAACTGGGCTACAACCACCATACTAAGTCATTATCTGATTATATGTGTCTGATTATATGTTTTCTGTCTTCTGTTTATAATTTTATTTCTTAATTTATTCATTATTGTTTCTAGTTGTCTAGTAGTTCGCAGTTCGCAGTACTTCGTAGATGATCTAGATGCGAATTTCATGTAAACACATGCAGTTACAGCCAAATGGAAATTCAAGTGGAATCTATACCTAGCCCGAATGACCCAAGATCCGGGTGAAGGACGTGGAGGATTTCGTTCGGAGGTGCACGCGTGCAGGCGCATTTCCTTAATGGCCCTTAAGTGAAGAACACCCCCTGCTATCCAGACTGCTTTGGAAGTCGCCACTTGGAAGTACATAACCATCGACGAACCCCCTTCCTCCATATGCCCGATCATGATGCGCTCTCTGCTCGCCTACTTTCGTGAGCACCACAGCATTGTGGCCAAACGTTACGTGCTCTGTCCATCTAGAAGCACACGGATCCAGCACGCCATCCCCAGCCCAAGACTGGTCGAAGAATTCGCGGTTGACCTGATGAAGAACACAAACGCACACATTACGTCGCCATGACCATCAATTAAACCAATCTTTTTGAACAGCAAGTGCTGGTAGAATGTGCAAAAAACAGTATGCAAATCAAAATATCTCACCCCGTCCACGAGCAATTTAAGCGCTTCAACTGCACTGTCGTGCGAGCCGCGGCCAGCTTGAACTCTGGTTCCGTACAGCGCAGCGTGAGGCGCACTCCAGAAGGAGGTCTCAATGTCGAGGAGGAAGTAATGGCCGCCGGGGCGTAAAGCGCGGACAAAGAGAAAAGCCCAGGTGCTGAGCTGCGTGCGAGGCACATGCCCACCGTCATCTATGATCAGGTCGAAGGCACCACCTGCGCCTGATACCACTTGCTCTAAGAAAGTGGAGTTGCTCGAGTCGCCGCCCCACCCCAGCACCCCACCTGCGACGCCGTCCAAACGACAAGGAGTGCAATCGCTCGGCCGAAGCAAGACCTCCAGTGTGTGCAGACTTGCGGCTGGGAAGTAGCGGCGCCAAGTTTGAATCGATGCCCCACCACCCAAGCCAATCTCAAGCACCCTGAGCGGAGCCATGCGTCGGCTTTCAAAGAGTGGTGCAAAGAGTAAATCGTAGGAGTGGCCCCCTGGGCCGTCTCCCATGTCAGCTCCAGCGTCTCGAGCAGCGTCGCGAAGAGGTGGAAGCGCTGTTGACACTAGTGTGCTATGCAAAGCTTTGCGCCACTCGCTTCGAGTAGCAGGCGTTGAGCACTCTTCTAAGTCTGCAGCTTGGGCAGCAATCTCGGCTAAATCAGTGTGAGGTGGAAGGCGCCACGTGCGGCACACCTCCAGGGTTTGCTCCACGGAGGCATTGTGCCTAGCGCGTAAAGACACATCCTCTGCAACACGTGAGCTCAAAGTTGAGAGGCATGCATCAACGCTACTATTGTCCCACTCAGGCCCCGCGCAGTACTGCCTCACACTATCTTCAATATTCTCGCCGCTGTAGTGTACAAAGGCCGGCAGCGGCTGTTCTCGGCCAGCCATCGACAAGTACTGCGAGTAGAGGACTATTGGGTGGCGGCTTAATGCTTGAGCCTCAACACTAGGGGCAACGTCGTCGATTCTCACCGCATTAGAGCGCAAGTCCTGGAGTATATGCATTGCGCGCTCCGATACTTGAGCCAGGTCACAAGACGCAGCTGCTCCTAAGCTCGGCCACATGAAATAAATTATAATTGCGGCTGACCGCTTCATCTCGAATACTTTCGACAGTTTGTGTCGTGTCAGGCTGTGCGTACGACTTATGCTGTGCTCTTGAAGAAAATAATTTGTTCTTATTCTGGTGATGTTTGTTATGGCCGCATGGCATCATAGCATCAATAATATGCTATTGCAAGTGCCAGGGAAATGCACTTGCAAGTGCTGGAGTCAGAATTCTCGTGCTGCTCATAGCATTTCCGCAACTAAGCCAGCTAACAATTGACTAAGAAGAAGTTGCAGGGACTACAGCAAGAGTACTAGAACAGCTCAGCTCAGAGCTACGAGTTAGGAGGCTAAAGTATGGGTGCTAGCAGCTACGTAGAATGCTAGCTAGCTAGAGAATGAATGAGCCGAGCGTTCGATGGATGAGAGATGAGAGCGTGAGTATACAGGGGTACAGGGGTGTTTGCAACGTACCCAGTTAGAAAGATCAGGATAATTTAGGCTTTCTTTTGAATTTTCGCCAGTTGGACGAAACCAAAACACGCGCGCAAAAATGACGGTTTGATGATGATGATACAACTCGGAACGGGGACTTTGGCAGCATAAGCAGCCAGGCTATATTCAAGTATTATACAGCAGCGCACAAGCTTAAAAAAGTTGACTCTGCCTAGCTAGCTTATTTACTTACTTTCAAATGGGGATTCAAGGACTTCTGAAAGCTCTTCAGCCCATCTCAATTCGTCACAAGTCGGCGGAGGAAACATTGGCTCCATTCCGAGGAAAAACTCTAGCGGTTGACCTTTCTTGTTGGCTGTGAGTGATGAGAATTTCGTCGTTTATGACCCATTTCCATCATAATTCATTACGACTTTTGGATGTTTTGTGCTCCCGCAGGTATCTCGGGTGCTACTCGTGCGCGACCGAACTCGCGCTTGACCGCCCAACTGTACGATATGTTGACTTTGTGATGCACAGGCTTCGAATGCTGCGTCACCATGGTGTTCATGCAATATTGGTCGCAGATAACGAAGCAAGCCGCATGAAAAAGGCTACTCAAGAAGCGCGGCGGCACAAGAAGGACGCTCAACGTGCCACAGGATTGAGATTGCTGGAAGAAGCTGAAGAATGTGCGTCCCACGAGCGGCCGGGCAAGATTGCTGCAGCCAACGCGGCATTCCAAGGCTGCATCAGCATCACATCAAAGATGGTCAATGCAACGCTGCAGGCAGCCCACGCCGATGGATTCGACGCCATGTTTGCACCTGTCGAGGCGGACGCTCAGCTGGCGTACTTATGCAAGACTGGCCGAGCAGCGGGCGTGATCACTGAAGACAGCGATTTAGTGGCGTACAGTGTGCTGTGCGAAACTCCTTTTCCAATCCTGTATAAGATGGACAAATTTGGGCAGGCCACATCTCTGGCGTTGGACCTCGCTAAGTTGCATGCTACAGCTCAACAAAAAGGTGAAAACGATGGCAGCAACAGCTGCAACGACAGCTGTAGCACCAGTGGCACTACCACGAAAGGTACCGGCGACGCGTTCACGACAAAGCTGAGCGAATTTGGCTGTGGTCTTGCTGCTAAACGCATGTTTGTGCAAATGGCGGTGTTAAGCGGGTGCGATTATGTCGACTCTCTGCCTGGCGTGGGCACCAAGACAGCTCAAACGTTACTCTTGAAGCACCGCGCCGTAAACTCCGACTCGCGTTTAGAAGCAATCGTTCGAGCGAAAAGGGCCGGCAGCAAAGGGATCACAGTACCTGAGGGCTTCCTTGACATTGCGAGGCAGGCAGAATGCTCGTTCTTTTATGCCCTGGTTCTCGACGGCGACACGTTGCGACACTTCACCGAACCTGTGAGGCGACTAGAGGATGGCTCAACCATACCAGTTGCTGAGGAGAAGTTAGAATTAGGGCCCATCAACTGGACGCGTGACCCGGCAGACTTGTTTGGAGCCGTGACGAGAGCTGAGGAGGTCACGAGTAAGCTTGCTGTGGCGCTAGCAGGGGTGCAAGTGAAGCAAAGAGTGCAGGCGCCTACCGCTCCGCCCTCCCGAAAGCGCGACGTGAAGTCCCTTTTTGCCGCACAAGTGGCAGGGAAAGCACCGCTTCAGGTGCCAAGTAACCGCACTGGCACAGTGACACTTGATGACTTGGACGATGCAGTGCTTGAATCATGCCGCCGTCCATCCAGCGACTGCTCCTCGAAATCGTCTGCTGCCACCCCGAGGCGCCCTTTCCCGACCCTAGATACGCGCCCAAGAGCACCGCACTCGAACGCATCCGCGCCTGCTCGTCCTCATGAAGCCTTTCGTACTCCATTTTCGCTGCCCCCATCAGAAGAGGAACATGTACTCGAGCGCGTGGACACTGCTACAAGAGCTGAGAATGTCCTTTTAGAGGTCTCGAACGCAGCCAACACACCAGATGCGCCTATTCCAACAGGCAAATCTAATGAAAGTGTATGGCAAACCTACGATGAAAATTACATCAACTATGCGGCGCCTGCGCCGGCCCAGCTCAAAGGCATCCAGTGTCAATCTTGCACTTTTGTCAATACGGTTCTGCTTGCCCGCGTCTGCGCCATGTGCGGCAACGACCTCATTGCTGAAAACGATCACGGGAACGGAGGAGCCACCGCAGAAGGCCCAATGCCGAAAAAAAACAAAGGCTGCCCGGTCCCCGCGGCGAAGGGTTTTGCGTCTAAAAAAGGTGGCTCTCGTAAAAAGAAGAACGCCCCGCTCGTACCAACAAAGAAAGCAGGTGCCACGCAGGACTTACGGTCATTTTTTTGTATGGGCTAACGAATAAACACTAAGCCACTGAATTGCCTATTGGAATGAGCTCATAATAGAAGTAATGTAGAGCTGATGATCCGCTAATAGCTAATTTCTAATGCCAACTACCAACTAAACTGAAAAACGCATTTGTAAATTATTGTTAAAGTTAAAATGTTAAAAATATAAAAAAAAAGTGGCAAAGTGCGCAAGTGCCCGATATGCGGACTAGAAGCCCTTTAGCTGGCTTTAAAAGGTCCCTATGTCTTTAGACCATGCCTTTATAAACCGCATAATTTTCATCTTGGAAGCCACTAGAGGCGAGAAGTACACCCCATGCAGCATGGCTTAATTAAATTTGCCCCAGGAGCCGCAACGCGCATCCGCGGGTTAATCGTCAGGTAGACAGACGCACGTGGAATGACGTCACTTGCCTCGACGCATCGCTAGAATCCACTTCTGCGGAGACGCTGGCGTCAAACCCGAGTGCTTTCAAGGCTCCTCTGAGGAGGCCGCTGGGAAATTTCAAGTACTTGAGCTGTAATTGCTTGCTAGCCACATCCGACTTCCCCGAATGTTGCGCTGTCCACTTGAATCCAAAATCTTTGAGCACAAACACGCCACGGTGGTTTGTCTGAAGTTTATCTACAGCCTTCCCATAGACCTGACGGCAGTGCAAGACACGCAAGGTTGAGTGCTGCTCATAGGGAGTTGGAGAAGACATGGACTAGTACACCCAATCACCTCTTGCCAAAGATCTTTGCACAGGAACTTGATTGCTTCAAGCGGTTCTGCCATCACAAAACGATTTTGGGAGACTCTTTCGACGAAACGTTGTCCAATGTCAAAGCCAAGCCGCTCGAGTTTGGCATGAGCCGCCAAAACGGCCGTATCTACTCCACTCCCCTCGGTTTCTGCCAAAGCAAAGGTTGTGCGATCGACCGAAGCAACCATTTCTTGAATTAAGAGCTGCATAGCAGACTCAGCAACTCGGCTCTGCTTTGAATTTGAAGTCATCCTGAACTTTCTGAGATAAATAGTGCAGCCGCTATTCCAGCGTTCTGCCTAACTATTTCTTTGTATTTCTTTTGTCCACAGAGACGTCGCGACTTCGAGTGCTGTCTATGTTCTGGCACCCAAGCTCTTCAGCATGGGGGTAAGAGATACTGAGGGACCGCCGGACTTCGTGGTTGCACTTCTTCTGTGTACTTGCAAGTATACTAATATGTATTAGCTTGAGCAAAATGCCACAATGAGCTCCACACTCCGCACCTCCGCACTACTAAGACCGTATAGCTACAGGGGGTATTTTCAGTTGCCGAACACTTTGTGGAACTTGTCGTAACTCGAGAACGCCGCGGTAGAATTGTCTCAAACTTTCACAACGCAATGGAAATGCCTTGGTCCTCCTACTTCGCAGGTTTCCGCACCAGGAAGTTGATTCTTCAAATTGAACGGCTAGTCTAATTTCTAGCTCCACTAGTATAAATTGGGTCCGATCTCAGCGTGTTCTGCAGCGTTGTCATCACGTATACCATCATTGCGCGCGCCCCTCGTGGAGCTGTAAGGCGCACAGTGTCGCGTTTAAAAGTTCTTTTGTCATTTGATAATGTGCGACGATTTCTTCTGTCGCATGCGCCGTTCTACTCTCACTAGGTCAATGGCCATGACTCCAGAGACACGCGGTTTCTACTCACTTTTGTGTCGCTACGTACATCGACGCTATCTTAAGACGGTGACGGTAGAATTGCTCCAGAATTTAACACAGTCTTAAGTAAACCCCTTTAATGCTACATTGTAGGTCTCCGCACCAGGAAGTTGATTCTTCACACCTTGCGCCAGTACCAGAACATGACGACAGTGTGCTCAAAAAGTGTTGTGTTCGCTAACTGAAAATACCCCCTGTAGAGGTAAGAAAGAAAGTTACTGAGTTATTAGTAGTAACTACAGAGGGATTTTGAGCAAATTGGTCGGCGTTTCACGTTCGCTTGTCGTGATGAACTTATGAAGTATAGGTCTTGGTGGTTATTGGACCATAGCCTTCTTCCATGGACCACAGGCAAACCGCAGAAATTCGCTGCTGTGGATACTGGACTCTTTGATATCCCCGGGGATCCCCATACAAATATTTTCAGTCGAGCTTCCGAGCTTACCATATAACTTTAAGTTCGAGATCCGCGTTCTTTACGAACCCATACCTGTCGATCTGGAGAGACTGGGAAGCGACAAAGTATCATTAGCGAGGTAAGAGACATGCATCGCCAACAACGAAAACCCTACCTATATAGCTCAAAAGCTCCTATAACCTATAGGAGTCTGCGAACCGGCAAACCCCTCTGTTCGCTGTTCGCACAAGCACAAGAACACATTTTTCTGAGCCCTCCCCGAGGGGGAATCGATTTAGTTACTAACAGACAGGGTGCCATCTAATCGGCGTCTACAGCGTCCCCGGGCCGGACTGGAAGCCTGGCTCGGGGTTCATATAACTTTCGTAAGCGGCCTCTTCTTCGTAGTCACATTTTTGGGGCATTCGGCTTAGGCTTTCGGCTGCCGATTATCCAAATCCGGTTGTGCGTTGGTTACTGAAGAAGTTTATGAATAACGAAATCATCAGCCTCGTGGTAGTTCCCTCTATCAAAGGGCCTTCCCCATGAACTTTCGCTTTGAAAAGCTCGCCCACCACTTGTTCTTGGTCCCGTCAGGCAAGTAAAGGAGATCCAGCATACGAACGCCAGTCTGAGTGGCACAAGTCAAGTAAAAGCACCGAAAGTGCATAAAACAAGGGCAAGATAAGTTGAGCATAGCAAAAATCAAAAAGGAGGCGCAATGCCAATCTTAATAGACACCTTTAAGAAAAGAGTGACCGCAGACATGCAACATAGTAACTATGCAGAAGTAAATCTAAGGAACCAATAGCGAGAACTTGACAATGAGAACGATTTAGGTACATGAGAGTAAAGGGAAAAGCTTATGAAGAAGCAAGACAACGTAATTCATGGCTTGCCTCTTCTCGGCATTGTTTGAAGTAGGCTTTGAAGCTTTCGCCCTCGGCTGCATTCTTCGGCGGTGGATACATGCCACCAAGAACCCATCCTGACTCGCCAGGCACTGCAATGGACTTCGATGCAATCGCCTGGAGATTTTTCTCGGCCTCGGCTTTAGTTGTTGCGCGTTCACATTCGCTAAGGAATTGCGAAACGCAGAGTGTGAGGAAAATAAGCGTGCGGTCTGAGCCACCCTTCACGTCGAAATTGCGGAAGAGCACGTTGGCACGGAAAAACTTAATTGTCTCGTCGATTATATCTTCCTCTCCAGTAGCCATAGGAGGCGCTGGCCCGCGCACCTTGGTCTTGATTGGTAGTATCGAGCAGCCGCATGCTTCAGGGACCTGCTAGGTAATTGGTATACGACCAAGGTGAATGGGAGAGGTACGATCCTACAATTTATGTGTGGGCGCGTGAAGATAGAAGTTGCGCGTATAGCAGTACTAGCTTTTAACGCACATCACTCGAGGTGAACTTGCTGTGATACGCGGGCATTTTCAATAGCGCGTTGCCAAGCGTCGAGGCTAAGACGCAGACTAAGCAGGAATTCGGCCTTACGCTCCCCACTGGAACAAGACAGCACGACTGACGGATGGAGGAGGCAAGCAAGCAAGCAACAAGCAACAGGAGCACGACCGGACCCGCACGACGCGATAATTATATTCTAGTGTTATTTTGATATTTTGAGCTGTTGACACGTTGACACGTTGACACCTTTCTCCTTTCTCTCTGCTTCTGATCTTCTGATCTCTGATCTCTTATTGCTATGATATATCTGTCTTCGATTGAATTTTTGGCAAAAAATGTGACAAGGAAGTACACCTACAGAGCTGTAGCTAGACCTGATTGACCTACTCTGCTAATAAGACATTTGTTTGTTGAAAGTATTAGCTGACTAGTACTTGAATCGTAGTATGTCAGCATTTACTCATCGCAATTTAGCATGGATTCTGCTAATTGCACTCTCAGTTGTGCCGGGCAGCCTAGGTGGATTGCCTGGTCGATTTTCGTTTCCATGGCAGAGGCAGACTAACTCTGTTGTTGAAGCACCAAGCAGCACTAAGCATACGAATCCATCCGAAAATCGTTTGCAAGGTGTGAGCGTAGAAGGCACTACTCTTCCGCGCAAAGAAATTGCGGCAGCCTTGGAGCGTGCTGGGTGCAAGCTGAACGCCGCCTTCAGCTCCGAGCAAGCAGAGCGTTTTGCCCAGGAGTTGACGAACTCCTATGAGAGCCTTGGGTTCTACGGCGTTCGCATCGCACCCGTTAGCACGCCGCTCGATAACGAGCATCTGCGAGTCGCCGTGAAAGAAGCCAAATGTGCTGCTGAGCCTGTCAATGTAGCCTATTACCGAGCTAAGCCTCGTAACGCGTCATCGGAAGAGGATGCGCCGGTAGAGTTGGAGCGTGTAAAGGGTGTGACCCGCCCTTCAACCATTTCGTTCGCTCTCGGTTTGAAGCCAGGAAAGCCCTTTCAATGGAGTCAGGCGAATGTTCAGCGTTTGCGTTCGGCTGGACTCTTCCAGCAAATGGCTCTCCGCAACCTCACGACGGATGAGTCGGGTGACATCAGAGTTAACTTGGATGTGGTGGAGCGACCAAGCTACGCCTTCTTTCAGCCAGGGGTCAAGTTTAGTGTCGCGGACAGGGCCATGTGCGGCGAAGTCGTCTTCAAGCATGATAATGTATTAGGGAGCGCACAGCAGGTTGATTGCCGAGTCGCGTGGCATCCCGGGGCCACCGATGCCACTGCCAACATGCATTTCGCCAACAACCGCTTCGGAGCAAGCGGCGGCACATCGTTCGATCTCTTTCAAATGCCTGGAGCACCGGTTCGTAAAAAGCAAGCCGGCAATTCGATGACCGGGCGGTCAGCCATGAGTGGGTTGGCCGAGGGCGAAGAAGAAGTCCAAGAAGTGGCACTCAACACGCGGCGGCGTGGGCTGAAAGGGTTGGTTCGCCTCGCCTCGTGGCCCTGGGGAAGCTCAAGCTTGGGTGGAAAGGTCGAAGCCATTGAGCTGAGTGAGAGCACCCGCGCCTTAGAGATTGTGCGGGCTCTCAAGTACGAAGGCCGAGCCATGCTGACAAGCCCAGGCGACTTCACTCACGATATGGCTCTTGACGTATCGGCTGGCATCTCAAACGATCCCATCAAAGAAAGGGCACGAGATTTTTTCACGGGTCTCTTCTCGTCAAAATCAGGGGTCAAGATTGACGATGAAGTGAGCTTGCGAGCAAACGTTCAGGTGGTGGCGCAGTCGGCCGCTTACGTGCCACAACACGAACGGCACAGCGTAGCAGTGCGGGGCGCGAGCGGAGCAATCTTCTCAAATGGCCCGGGCTGGTGCGGAGTCTCCGCTGAGGTGCATCGGAAGTTACCGAGCGAGCTCGTGGGAACCCTTTTCGTGGACGGAGCTGTGTCTGCGGCGGCTGGGGCGCCTGCAGTGGGCTCTTGCGGAGCCGGGCTGCTCGTTGGCCCTCTGAACATTGAGCTCGTTCGCTACCAGGCGAAGAATAAAGTGGTCTTGGGTTTGCGTTA
>Ga0307982_1004596_pt1 | contig 10880 bp, 1 predicted proteins | sample OrgLakmetagen989_FD_201847 | JGI IMG/M metagenome (GOLD analysis project Ga0307982, IMG submission 201847) | Saline water microbial communities from Organic Lake, Antarctica - #989 | ecosystem: Environmental > Aquatic > Non-marine Saline and Alkaline > Saline | place: Antarctica: Organic Lake... | reverse complement strand
AAAGAACGGGTGGACGGGGTATTCCACTGCAGCCAGGGCGATTTGGTCAGGATGGTAAGTTTGCTGGAGAAGCGTCTTGTGTCGCATGCGACCTCACTGGCCGCTGTCCATCACAGGCTCGGCAGCCACTGGCTACTCAACGCTGCCATTGAATCAAGGCAATGCTCACCGAACTGCAATACCAAAGACAAGTACAGCCTCAAACTTTGGGCAAGGCCCACGGCCAAGCAGTAGCGGCATTGCAGCGTTGCTTGCAAGGTCAGCAACTGCTCTGGGCCATTCCGCTGGCACGGCTGCACAGCAGCAGCCACCAAGGCGAACGGTATCCGCCCAGGCAACCCACACAGAACAATCAGGAAACCAAAAAAGTTTCCCTGTTAACGGCTCTGTTTTGACACCCATCTCGGCCCAACCAAACAGGCAGCCTTCGACTGCTGCACAAAACGCCCGCGAGCCCAGTAGCAACTCCACATCAAAACCTGTTGGCCAACAGGGTCTGATGTCATCTCCAGTGGCTCCACTTGCCCCGTTTGCAAGCGTTGGCAGGGGACGCCCTCTTCCCCGCCCAGGGGCTGCCAGCGCGCACCCGCCTGCTCCCAGACAGGCACCCGGGGCAAGGAGCAGACCCCGGGTGGACACAGATGGCAGCACTTCTGCCTTGAGCATATCGTCGGCATCTGGTATCCCCCAGTCTGGTAAAGAGGGAGGGGGTCTCCCGCCGTCCCGCCCTGGAAGCAGCACCTTGGGATCCACCCCGGAGCCCTCCGCCCTGAGGGCTGGCCTGCCAAGGGTGTCACCCATTGCACCCTCCAGCAGCGCCATACCGTACGGCGAGCGCTCTCGCTCGGTGTCTATCTCTGTCACTGGCACCATGTCAGGTGCAGACGCTGCCCGCCCCCCCTCACAGGCATCCCTCGCCTCAGACGCAGAGGCCATGCCTGCAGCTGCTGAGGCCCGCCGTGCGCACACTATTGCCACCAGCACGCACCAGCCGCCATCTGCAACATCCGGGGGCACTGCCGGCCGGCAAATGAGCAACACCAGTGGAAGCTCTGCGCTGGGTACCCGCCCAGAGGGGCTTCACCCAGGGGCTCCTAGCCCCGCTCTTCGGCGTGCAGACAGCGCCATAAAACGGCTGAATTCGGGAGTTTTCTCGGTAGACAAGCATGCAGTGAGTCTTACTCTCAGTACAGCTTCCATAGCCCCCCAAAACAAGCCCGCACAAGGGGGGGCAGGCTTGCCTGGGGCCGCTTCTCGCTTCTCGGGCAGGGCAAGCGATGCAAGTGGCAGACGCTCCATCTCTTCACATAGCCGACCAGCACTCTCACCAGAGCATGGGTCGTCGCGCCTGGGGCACGGATGGGCCAGTGCTCGCAGCGATTCGACCCCTGCGCTGTCCCCTACTGCCTCCATGGCGAGTAAGCAGCTCGATTTCAACACAAGCCTGAACTTACAAAAGACTCCAGTCACGCGGCATGTGGGCAGTGTTTCAAAACACAGCACATCGCCGCGACCACTTAAGCAAGCAGCTTCCCGGGGGAGGGCAGGCGAGGAGGATCGACGCCCCCCCCTCACTGCAATCACCACCCCCCCCCCCTTGCAACAAACCAGCCATCTATTGGTGTCAACACACCCCTATCTGCGCAGCTTGTACTCATATGACGCCCGGGGTACGGATTTGGGGCAGTTACACCTGGGACAGACGTCAGGCCAGTGGCTGTTTGGACACAGGCGCGAGCCGCTGGTGGCTGAAGCACTCACCTTGAGTAGCTCGGCCAAGTTTGCCATCCGCTTTGCCCGCATGCGTGAGTTCAGGCGCCTTATGACGAAATTGGACGCGCCGCAGTCCAAGACCGGTGAGAGGTCTGCTGGTGGGGCGGCAGCGGGCAGCGCCTTGAGCGGTGACACACCTAGCTCGGGCTCCAAGCCAATGTCTCGGATGGGTAGTCGTGCTGGCATGCGCCAGGACAGCTCTGTAGCCGCATTTACTTCCCCCCAAGGCACTCCGGAGGGACACACTGGAGCTGACAGCATCTCTCTGACCGCTCATGGCGTGGATTTGAGTGCGTTTACCAATGCGCTGCGTGAGGCGCCCCCGACTGTAGTCGTTCCTGGGCAACTGCGGCCGCTCATTTCCGCTCCAGATGCTCCGCCGTTTGGAGGACCTTTGCTGCCAGAGGATATATCTCAGGCGTATTACGCGGAAGAGCAATTCGACCCGCTGGACAGTGCGCGGTCTGAACTCGCTGTGGATATGTCCCGGGTTGCCCTGGAAGCCATGGCTTGCAATATGCAGTTTGTGGTGTCCAATGAAATCGTGGGCACCTTTGACGAGAGCAGCACCCCTGCGAAGGCCAATGCCGGCAAGAAAGACGCTGCAGCGGCAGAGCACAGGAGTGCCGACCCGCGCAGATCCACCAGCTCCAGCGAAGCCCCCGGCGACGGCAGTGGGGACAAGTCAGCAGCTGCCAAGCCCCGGTACGTCTCCAAGGCAGAGGAGCGTGCCGCCAAGCGCGCTGCCAAAAAGGAGGCTCGTCGTGTCCGCGCACTGGAGCGGGAGCGCGCCCGGGAGGCGGAGGAGCGCCGCCTCATGCGCGCGGAGGAGTGGGAGCAGCAGCGCGCCATCTGGTGGAAGGGGCGCTCCCTAGAGTCATCCTGGCGCACTGTCCGTGTCTTCGTGTCGTCCACCTTCAACGACTTCCACGGGGAGCGTGACGCACTGACTCGTGTGGTATTTCCAGCGCTGAATAATCGCGCCAAGTCGCGCCGTGTGCGTGTGGTCCCAGTGGATTTGCGCTGGGGACTGACAGCAGAGGACACAAGCGACTCTGGATTGGGCGCCTTGGAGCATTGCTTGCTTGAGATTGAGACCAGCCGGCCGTTTTTCATGGCGCTTCTGGGGGAGCGGTACGGGTGGATCCCCCCCAACTACCGCGTCAGTGAAACGAAGGAGTTCCAGTGGGTCAGGAGCTTCGAAGTCGGCCACAGCATTACAGCGATGGAGATCTATCACGGCTTTCTGCGCAAGCAGTACACGCCAGTGCACGCCCTAGTCTACAACCGCGATGCTGCATTCATTGAGGACATTCCAGACACGAAGAATGAACAGGGGTGGAGCCGCCGGGGGGTGTTTGCGTGGGACTACCCGGGGCAAGAGGATGTGCATGCCCGCCGAGACCAGCTGCGCCAGGACTGCGCTGACCACCCGTACAGCAAGTACCGCACATACAACACCCAGTACGGCGGGGAAGACGAAGAAGGCAAGCCCACTGTAACAGGTCTTGCAGAATTTGAAAGTATGGTGCTGGAAGACTTGTGGGAGGCAGTCAAAGCTGAATTCCCCCCCCCCCCTCCCCCCCCTAGCGAGCTGGCTGTGGAGCGGGCATACCACTTGCACTTTGTGGAAAACCGTAGTCAGAATTTCATTGGCCGGCGCAAGCTGCTCAAGACCCTGGAGGGGGTCGCTGATCAAGACAACAAGGGAGCCACGCTGCCGTTTGTGGTGGTGGGCGCGCCAGGCAGCGGCAAGACGTCGCTAGTCACGGCCTTCGCAAAGCAGTACATGACCTCGGGGCGTAACTGCTTTGTGCTTGTGCACGTCGTGTCAGCCTCGCCAAGCAGCACTGACATTCGCGAAGTGCTTCTGCGACTGTGCCACGAATTTGCTGAGCGCTTTGACCTTCCCAGGGCAGCAGCCTTGGATGAAAACGACGACTACCAAAAGATCAAGGAGGCGTACGCTGACACGCTGATTGAGGCTGGCAAGTGTGCCAAGCGCCAGGGCGGTCACGTGCTTCTGGTGATCGATGCCATCAACCAGCTCAACACCTTCTATGGGGCACACACAATGGACTGGTGCCCCCCCTACTCACCCGCTGGGGTCATCACATTGCTGTCGTCAACGCCCGACTCTCCGCCGCTCTATGCTCTGATGAAGCGCGACCCACAGCCACAGCAAATGAATGTGCCAGGGCTACAGCTGGAAGACCGACAAGAGATCGTGCGCAAATCTCTACTGGAGTACAGCAAGAGGTTGAAACCCGACCAAATGGACCTCATCATGCAAAAACCAGAGAGCACCAAGCCGCTGTACCTGCTGACTGTGTGTGAGGAGTTGCGGCTGCAGGCACAGTACGGAGAGGCTGGGTCTGGTGTGGACAGCAAGATTCGAGAGTTGCCCGGCGAGATTCCAGACCTGCTGCATGTGGTGTTGCTGCGTGTGGAACGCGATCTGTCCACCTGGGCAGAGCACGCCGGCGGGGCAGAGCTGGCGCCTGCAGCCATTACTGTTGCAGGATTGGGTGATCCATCTGCACCGCCGCCACCCCCCAGCAGCACGGCGCTGGCCACTGCTGAGGAAGGTGACGACAGGGCGCAAGCTGCAGCCAAGGCGGCCCAATTGGCAGTCACCAAGGCTGCTGCAGAGCGTGTGGGATATTTCATCGTACGCGATGCGCTGTCTCTGCTGGTATGCTCTCGACACGGCCTGTCTGAAGATGAGCTCCTCGAGATGCTGGCCCCGCCAGGCAAGGCCCAGCTGCCGCCAGTTGTGTGGGCCCGCCTGTACCGCTCCCTGGAGTTGTACCTGCGGCCAGTGGGGGACGATGCACAAGGCCTGCTCGGCTTTTTCCACGAACAAATGGTGTTTGCGGTGCAGCGCAGGTACTTGGCAAGCAATGCACGCATGGCTACCGCGGTGTCTGCACGCCTGCTGGAGTACTTTTCCACCAAGGCAGATTCAAACCGCGACTTGCAGTACCGCACGTCTGACTTGCGATACGTGCAGGACATGGTGTATTATCAGCTGCGAGCGCACAGGTATGCAGACCTGTACCGCACCCTGGGGTGCATCCAATTTATCCAGCGCCGAGCATCGAATGGCCCAGGCAGTATGGAGCACCTGCTGCGAGATTACCACGATGCAATGGAGGACCTGCGCACCGTGCGTTACAGCGCCATGAAGGACGGGATGGCTGCAAAGGGCACTGGGCCGGGCACCTCCTCCGTGCTGGCGGGCCAAGGCAGCAGCTCGGAGGACGATGCCGGTGGGGCCTCAAGAGCTCAGCTGCTGCAGTGGGTGGGTGAGTTCTTGGTGTTTGTTGGCTCTGCTCATGCCATGATGGTGGAGTACCCATGGTTGACGTTTCAACAAGCCAGCAACCAACCGACCTTGTCGGCACCAGCGCTGGTCGCGCGCGACCTTCTGGACCGCGACTGCAGGAGCCTCATGGCCCAGATGGACAAGCGCACCCGAACTATCAAGGACCTTGCCCGGACTGAGTTTGAGCGACTGGTGGAGCCCCTACTGGCTCAGCTTGCCCCCCCCCCAACAGGGGGGGTGTCGCCCAACGCAGCGCCGAGGACGCACAGCCACACCCGCAGCCCTGTCAGTGGGCGCACTGGCACTATTGACTCTCCAGTCAGCCAGCTGGACGAATCACCCCGCCCCCGCAGTGAAAGCACCAGCTCACAGAGCACCGGTGTCGCACGCAGCGACACGATCAAGACTGAGCTTGCCCTAGCGACACGGGTGCTCCCCCAAGCCCTGCGGCAGCTGGGTTTTGCGCAAGCGGGTGTTGGGGCCAGCAAGAAAGCGAGCTCAGCGTTAGTGTTACTGCGGTCGCCCCAGGCGGCTGGCATTCGCCGGCGTCTTGAGCGACTGGCAGGGGCGACAGCGTGGGCACTGCGGCGGGTAGCGCAGGGTCTACAACCCAAGCACACGCCACGTAGACACTTGGTGTGGTGTAACAAGCCCCGCCGCAACCTTATTGTGGCTGACTTCGCCGGCTATGTGAGCAAGGTGACGGCTATTTCACTCTCGCCTGACAACGACCACATTGCAATTGGCTTTCAGGACGGCACTCTGAATATCGTAGATGCTGGCACAGGTGAAACCGTTCGCGAGTGCAGTATTGGAGGGCATAGTGACGGAATCACCTGCCTGCAGTACAGCAGTGATGGCTTGCGCCTGGTGTCTGGGTCGTTCGACTGCCAGGTCATCATTTGGGATGCGCTCACAGGTAAGCTAGGCACCGCACTAGCTCGCATATCGACACCCTTGCACTCTTACACATTTCGTTTTTCTGCAGGCACCCGCCTTTCTGGTCTGGACGACCACGAAGACGTCATCACCGCTGTGACTTGGCTTGACCCAGAGCACGCCGGAAGTAGCAGCACTGGGGGACGTCGTGGCAGGAAGAGTGTGGCCGTCAAAAGTAAGCGGCGGCACAGAAAACAGCATAGCTTGCTTTCGCTGACATGTGTTTCACTTTTTTCTCCGCAGGTGGATCTCGCATGCTTGCGACTGCCTCGATGGACTGCACAGTTGTGATTTGGGAGGAAGCAAGGGGGGGGCGATACGGCTCCTACTCCCGAAGCACAGGCACGAGCGAACGGGCATTGCGGCGAGAACGAAAGCGCCAAGAGCGGGATGCAGGCGGGGCAGCTGTTTTCAGTGGTGACCAGCTGCGGTATGATGTTATCTACGAGGACTCCTTGCCTGAGCGTCCAGTGTTGAGCATCGCATACGACCCGATTTTCAAAACGCTGTTCTTAGGCATGATGCGAGATGGTGATGTCATGATGCTGGATGCCACAGCGCCTAGCTTAGGCGTGTTGTCGGCGGGAAAGTTCACAGCGCACAAGTATGTGCGCGGCGTGACTGCCATTGCCGTCTCTCCTGATGGACGCACACTATGTACCAGCAGCAACAGCACGCCGAACACCAGCAGTGACCACAGCTTGAAGCTATGGACACGTTCCATGTCTGCCAGCGGGGACATTCAGTGGATGGAGCGCCCAGTGTCTGGCGCTGACCACTCCAAAGTCATCACTGCAGTGGATTTTTCCTCAGGGGGCACCCACTTCCTCTCCTGCTCAATGGACAAAAAGCTGTTCATTTACGACGCAGAGTCGGGCCAGCAAGTGATGACATTGACGGGACATGCTGACTCCGTGTACTGTGCCTCGTTCATGCACAATAAGCTGCAGGTGGTGTCGGGGTCTCACGACAAGTCAGTGAAAATATGGTCCCTGTCGGGTGCGGAGGAATCAACCAAGCGCACAGAGGTGAAAAAGGCCTCTCACCAGGGCCACAGAGCGCTGTCGACGCTGGCTGGAGTGGGTACTGCCGACGCGTCGCTGCCTGCATCTGCCCTAATTCCATCGTCCACGCGGGGCGACCGCCTGGACAAGCGGCGACAATCTCTCATGTCCCAAAACATGCCCCTGGCTGCGCTCAGCGGTGCAGCGGGCTCTCGGCGAAAAGGCAGTCTGCCAACTAGTATCGAGGAGAGCGACAAGCTGTCGCCCATCGCAGGGGCATCATCACAGCCCCACGACATCAGCACCCGCGTGCGCGTGATCAGCGGGTCACATGCGGATCGTGTGACAGTCAGCTTGGTGTCAGCAGATGGATGTGTTGCTATCACAGGGTCGGCTGATAAGACACTGAAGGTGTGGGACATCACTGAGGATGGACGGGACGCGCTCACCCTGGTAGGACACAATGCTACAGTGACGTCACTGTACCTCAGCCCCGACCGGCGCCTGCTGGTGAGTGGCGACGCAGACGGCAACCTGCTGCTATGGAGCGGCCTCACATTCGACCACTTCCACTCCATCCACGCCCACTCTGAGAAGCGCATCACGTCGATCACAGTTGTGGATGTCGTGCGCGTTCCAGGGAATGTTCGCACCCCCAACGTATCGACGGGCCTAATTGTGTTCAGCGGGGCAGAAGACGGCTCCATCAAGGCGTGGCGGGCATTTGACGGGCGTCCGTGGGAGATCAAACCCCCCACCAGCCTGCACACTGCAGATTTCCCGGTGATGGCGATGCAGTTTGTGGCAGCTGCCACCCTGCCCATGCCCCCCGCAGCACAGCCAGCCCCCATCAACTCGGGGCTGCTGCAGTCACACCACATTGACCCGACCCTATCAGTCACTCCGCAGGCAGGCGTCTTACCTGGGCGGGGGCTGGCCCCAATCGGGGGGCCGCCCCCCTCCCCAGCAGCTTCCTTCCGCCAGGGGGGTGCTTTCAACTTCAACAGCAGCAGTGAGAAGCAGACCAGTCCCGCTATTCCCGGTGGTGTTCCTGTTGAAGTTCATCCTGAGGATGCTTTGCCCCCGTGCTTTTCGATCAGAGGTCTCTCAGAGGACGCAGACGACTCTGCAGCTGGCACCACCGGCATTGAAATTGCTGCAGCTGCTGCGGCTGCCGCTGCTCTAGAAAGCAAGCAGTCTGTCAGTGGTATCAAGCCTCGCCCCAGTGAGCTGCGTCCACGTGCAGGGTACCGCCCTACAGCAAAAGCTGAAGCTGCCATCACGGATGCCGTGGTGGGGGGGGGGGCTCACAACCCCACCGCATCTCACACCGCCGCTCAAGACAGACGCGCCCATCAAGCCCTGCGGGAGCTGTTCCCAATTTCAGCATCAAAGCTGCCTGCGGATGTACTTGAGGCTTCCTTTGGCCCCCTGTTGCCGTCAGATGATCTAGGCGCTGAGGATGAGGATAGTGCTCGCACCCCAAGTAACGACGGGCGCCGACGCCGGGTACGGGCAAAGTCAAGCAAAACAGGCAATATTGAGAGCGGAGACAAAATGCTACCGGCTCTGCTGGGCGGCCTGCTGGTGCCGCCAACACTAGTGTCGGCCCAGCCTCGAGCGTGGGACGACGCGCCACTGCTGCAGAGCGGGGAAGACCCGCTGGCACTTGTGCCAGGTTGGACCCCCCCCGGGAAGACGAGTGGAGGAAACAGCCTCGGTATCGCCGCCAGCAAGTTCTCGCAGGTGGATGTGCGTCCAGACCGCATCTTCAGCATGAGTGGGGATGGCCAGTGCGTGGTATGGGATTTGTTCAGGGGCACTGTGCTGCACACATACACCATACCCCATCGCTGCATGGGCATGGGTATGGCTGCCGCAGCTGTTGCGCCTCATGCTGCCCGTGTGGCTGTCGCCCCTGCCTACACAGACATCACTGCCCGGGTGTCCGTCATGCCAGGGGGCAACCTTGAGCTTGCGACGCCAGTGCCGCTGGACGGCCTAGCCACCCTCAAGGCTGTGCGAGTCGTCAAAGAAGATGTCGAACGCTCCATGGGCGACCCAATCGTTGCTGGTGTTCCCATGGCCAAGCCAGCTACGGCCCCGTCCCCCCCAGGCGGCGGTGTCGACGGCAGCGATGCTATGTTAGCTATGGGCTCCACGAAGGTACTGGCCGGGGGCGTGCCCATCACAATTACTGACTTGACTAACGCCAAAAAGAAAGAAGTGAAACGCATGACAGCGGTGCGGGAGCAAAATATTCAGAAGCGCAGCTCCAACAAGGTAGGCAGGTCAACGTCCAACTTGAGCGTGGGTACAGCTGACGAACCCGTGCCTGGGAAAGAGGACGAACGTATGCAATTCCAGCTGCTGGGGGAGGGTGGGCCGATCACCCCCTTGTTGAAGTTCAACGGTGGTGTTCAGATGTACAAGCGAGAGAGCAGTAAGGCAAAGCGCTCCGCAGCTACAAAGTTCGGGCGATACACCGCTACGGAGAGTGAGGAGGCTGCCGCTGCCGCCGAGCGCCTCATGACATCTGCCCTGGCCAAATATGAGGCCAAGAAGGAGCGACAGCGCCGGCGGGACGCCCGTGTGGCTGAGAAGCGGCGCCGAGCAGCGGCCCGCGCCCGGAAGGGGGGGGTTGACGAAGATGAGGACGACTTGAGCGATGACGGGGAGGACAGCGATGATGAGGATCCGGTGGAAGGCAGCCTTGCCGATGGCAGCGCCGCTGGGGAAGTGGGGGAGGATGCCCTTGGGGAGCTGGATGAGGAGTGGCTGCACAAGGTTTCCGCGATGGCATTCTCAAGTGACGGCACGCTGCTAGTGACAGGCACCGAGGAGCGCCTTGTCACCATCAGCGACCCCTCACGGCCACACCTTGGGCCACTGGCACAGTTCGTGACGACATCAGGCGTCACCACAATCGGTGCTGGACCAGGTGTGATGCCCTGGCCGGAGCCGGCAGAAGAGGTGTCTCAAGCACAGCGGCAGATTGCAGCCCTCACGGGTGTGCACCCTAGACATGCCGCGGCAGCACACACTGTCGCCAGTGTCGCAGCAGGGGGGGCACCAGTGGAGCCTGGAGGTATAGGGCGGTCGCTATTGCCCCCCCCCTCCCCAATTAACGGTAGCGCAGGGGCGCTCATCAGCGGGGCTGCTGTAGGTGGCGCAGCTGCTGCTGTGTATCAGCAATTCCGCGATCTCGCATCTGACTCTCCTGATTTGCGCGATCTGATTGCGCCTGGCGCATACGTGGCCGGCTTGAAACGACTGAGCAGCAGTATGATCGCACACACCACCGAGCACGCCCGCAGAAGCGCAAGCACCCCGTCCACGACACCGGGCACGACTAAGAGCACCCCTTTGGCGACACCCCATGTGAAGGTCCCTTCCGGCGCAGGGATGGACCGGGAGGCGAACGAGGCGGTGTTCCAGTCGATGAAAACGCTCACAGAACACACCCTCCGTCAAAAGCGCCCTGGTGATGGCAAGGGGTGTTTGGGGGTGGTTGTAGCTGGTGACAGCACCGGCCAGGTTTTCATTTTGAAGCTGAGCGACACAGTTCGAGCAGCAGAAGCCTTGCGAGATGAGGCAGTTGTGCAGCAGGAGCTTAAGAGTGCCCAAGAGACACACAGTGCCATGCTGGCCAACGAAGCACTGGTGCTGCACAGCGATAGCCCAGAGCTTGGCCCAGACTCCAGCGAAGCCGCCTCCTTGGGCGACGGATTGACTCCTGAGGAGAGGATGGTGGTTTCTGCTCCCATCTCCCACGTGCACTTTGACAACGGCCGCACGGGGGACATCGTGTCCCTGCCTCGCCGCTTGCACCGCGA
>Ga0307982_1004595_pt1 | contig 10882 bp, 7 predicted proteins | sample OrgLakmetagen989_FD_201847 | JGI IMG/M metagenome (GOLD analysis project Ga0307982, IMG submission 201847) | Saline water microbial communities from Organic Lake, Antarctica - #989 | ecosystem: Environmental > Aquatic > Non-marine Saline and Alkaline > Saline | place: Antarctica: Organic Lake... | reverse complement strand
CCGTACCCAGACAAAAAACCGACGCTACCGACCGACCGACGGACGGACAGACAAAATTCGTTGCAAGAGACATTTGAGCTGGTCCTAGAAACATCAACTCTTCGTTGATCTATTTGAGCTGGCCCTAGAAACATCAACTCTTCGTTGATCTATACCTACTCTACCTCCCACGCCTTTTCAGGCGATCATGTCGTCTTCTGGGCCGATCTCAACGCCAACAATGTCGCCTACCACTGGTAGAAAACGAAAGCAGACAAAGAAGCAGCAGAGATCGGGCGAATAAACTGCCATGCCTGGAACCGTACACCAACCTGGCTCGTTCTAAGGGACTTAGGATAAGCCCTTCTTCTTTCCTAGCCTCTAGTCCAGCCGCGTTCTATATTCCGAATGACACAAGGGTAGGCCACTCCACTTTAACTTTATAAAATATTCAAAATTCCACGCCAACTCAATCTTCCTAGCCCTAGACCTGTACCGCTTTAGCCCACCAAGCACCCTCGCCGTCTGTTAATTTTACACGGCGTTAAGCGCTAAGATATCATGCGTTATCGTTATCATCTTAATTCTTAATCTTAATCCTATTACACTTAGCTGCCAGCTGCCTCTTCCATATTCCTATAACTCGGATGCGGACTGCCGGCAGCCAGTTAGCGGGTACAACCAAATCTCTGAGATAGGGAGTAGCGATAGCAATTTTGAGATAAAACAGAGGGCTGCTGCTGCTGATTCAGTGCAAGGGCAGACCACACCGTTGATCTGGAAAGACTACAAAAATGTCGTACATCGTCCATTCGAGGCCCCAAGAAGCCAGCCACTTAGCATAAGCCAGAGCGCTGGGAGGCTTGCTTACTTTACCCCAACACAAGTTTAGACCTTCTGCTGCTTCTTTTCTTTGAACCAATCGTTTGTCATCACCCTTTTGTCTTTAAACTCTTTAGCTGCCCTCACTGGGCTTCGTTCTTTTTCTTCAGGAAGATTTGCCGCATGCGTGCCACATCTACTGCATCAGCCGCCTAATGAAGGGAGAATGAGCAAGTAAATATACATTCAAATGTGGATTGGCGTATTGATGATTCATGCAAAACGACAACCAGTTCACTTAATCTTATTCTGCCCCAGAAGGTAACATGTAAACACGGAAAAATTGTCGAGGCGCGCGGTGGATGGCTCCTTTGCGATTGAGTGGTGTAAACTAGACTGCAGAAAAGTGTCTCGCTCGACATAGAAGAGGAGTGTTCTAACCTTAATAAATCCGGGCATAGCAATTGCACCGGCATTAGGTGGTAACATGTTATCTAACACTCATCGAAGATTTTACCACCACGAGCCTAATACGCGGAAAAAGCAATGCAAGGGCTTTCACCAACCTGCTGAAGATCGACCATTTTCACAACGCGCTCCCATGAGTTACCACAGCCTTCGATATCTGCGTCCAGCTGCTCGCATACAGTGCGCTCGTGTTCCCTGGTCCACCGCAACGTGTGCAAGTGCGGGTGTAAACGCACGCTAATCTCAGCCCTCGCCGTGAATCCAAGGAAACGAATCAAATACCCTTCTAGACGCAACAGGGCATATTTTTTACCGATTCCGTGTTGACGTGCGCTCGCGAAGTTCGTCTCGTTGCTCTTTAATTTCCATCAGTTGCGTCTGTGCAGCCACCTTCATTTCAGCCTTGGCTGCTTCCTGTAGATTCGGCACCCATACATGTGTGTTTAAAGAGCGTTCGCAAAGTGCACGCTACATTGCAACACTCTAACAATATACATGGTCTTAAGCACCTCAGATTCTGCCTTTTCGCCTAGGAGCGCTTCCCATTTTTGTTCAAACTCCCTGAAATATATTTTATTGCAAGAATAGATCGCAGGTCGTGAGTGGCAGCGTGGCTCGTAACGAGAGAGCTACGACTAAGTACAGAAAGATATCTTCGATAAATTGAATGGCTAAAACGAACGTACTGCTGCTTGTCCATAGGATCTGGCAAGGACCCGAAGTTCGCTTCTTCAGGTGCAGAGAACGCGTCCATTCAACTCGGAAGCCCTAAAAGATGTTTGCGGAAGGACACGAAACACGAATGCTTCCATCGTATATTCATCACCCTCACAAAGGGGAAATTATAAAATACCAACAGGCATTTGGCTGGTTTGGTGAATGTTGCATGAGCCCAAAAGTTTCTTCACTTCGACCGACCGCTTCCTCGGCCTCAAGGCAACTGCGCCACCGCCGCATATTGCTCCACTAGGTAATAGAAATGGCTATGCGGCGTCTACTTTCGACCGCAGGAAACCGCCGATCAGCTCCAGTGGCTTGGATGTCGTCAGTGGAAAAAGTTCGGGCTAAGGTTGACCTTAGCCCGAGGGTGCTCACTGCATCGCCCGCAGGCGATCAGCCATCGGACTTGAACAAGTTCTTTGAAATATCAGGTGAATACGCCTTGCGTTTCGCTCGCTTTGAATTACTACCCTGGATAGCACTTTCTCAGCGCCGACCAGTTCGACAATTTGATGACCCTCCTCATGTTATCGAAGCTTGTTGGGAGTTGCCTTGACTTGGGTATTAAAGTATGCACAAACGTGAGACCATTTATTCCATGTCTACGCGTTCTTGAGCTCATCGTTAGTGTGTTTCTTCTAATTATACAGACGATGTCTTTGACAAGTCATTCCCATCGGGCGCCCCTCCCAATTTGGGCATTCTCTTCTCGCGGCTCAGCCGAAACCGCCTCATGGTCAGGCAGCCTGCCCTCGACGTGATCGACCTCATGCGCCAAGCCGGCGCCGATCCCGAGGAAGCTGCGGCTGCACGCGCGGAGAGCGCGGAAGCCGCTGCTGCCAAAGCCGGCGAAGCTGAAAATTCAGACGAAGCCACTGCCGAAGCCTTGGCTCTGCTCCAGCCACCTCCTGGCCTCGTGGTGCTGTCGTCGTCGGGCGGGAAAGGAGTCCCCGTGCGCGGCACGGGCAAAACCGCGACGATGATGCACTGCGTTCACTGGGCGAGGTCGCAAGGGTGGCTGGTGCTGCACGTGCCGAAGGCGTCGGAAGTGATGTTTGGCGGGTGGTGGGTGGAGCCCTCGCGCGAAGTAGACGGCGACTTCGACCAGCCCCAGGTAGACGCTGCAACAAGGACTTGGACGAAAGAAGAAAAGACCACTCTTACGGCGTGCGACTTTTTATTTCCCCCTGCAACCTTTCCTTTGTTAACTTCTACTTGGCGCTTCTATATCTATCCATTTTTCTCTAGCCGTGGCTTTGGTTGGCTTTTCTTGATGTTTTCTGTCTCATCTCACACCATCTGCGCTATCGGCAACAGGTGGCTGCCGAAATTTTGACGAGCTTTTTGAAGGCCCACGCTGATTTGCTGGCCACTTTACCAGTGACCACTCCCGCGGTGCAAGAGGGCTTGCGCAAGCCTCCGCGCGAAGTCACGGGCTCGGGCAAAGTGGTGGACACGGTCCACGTGGACACTTTGAAGGCCCTGTGCGAAGCGGGCGTGGAAGACGACCGGATGGCGTCGCGGGTGGTGCTCCTCCTGCGCGGGGAGCTGGCGGAAGTGACCCAGTGCCCAGTTCTGGTGGCCATCGACGAGTGGTCGTGCTTGTTCGAGCACACCTCGCACTTTTACCGCGAAATCCCGTTGAAAGCCGAGCAAATGACCCTGGTGCGCGCCCTGCGGGATCTGGGCAGCTGCGGCACCCGCCAGGCCCCACCGCTGCCGCTGACCAAGGAAGCGAGCAAAGGGGGCCTCGAAGCTGCCGCTGCTGCTGCTGCGACTGCTGCTGAAGGTGGCAATTCTACGGCGACCCGCGGGTGGCTGAAGCGGGGCCTGGTGCTGGCAGCCGAGACGACGCGGTTTCCCCGGAGCGTGGAGCTCGACTACTTTCAGAAAGGCCGCGCAGGCTACCACCTCAAGGGCAACAAGGGCGAAACCGCGGGGGCGCGGCGAGTGGCAATTTCGAACTTTGAGCCGGCGGAATTCACGGCGGCCTGTGACTTTTTGGCGGAGTCCGAAGTGCTGCACGCCGACGGCCCCGACCAACGGGGCTTGCTAGCGATGTACTCGCAGTTCAACCCAGCGGCACTCGTCGAGCGCGCAATGCTCTCATAAAAATAGGCTGCATCATATTAATCGGCGTCGAATTAGCCAATTGATGTATGTCTCCTTGAGCAAATAAGCCTCCTAAGTAGATCTTTTCATAGCGAGTTATTCTTTGGGCTTTGGGGTTCAAAGGAACTTCTTAGGAGGATCGCAATGTAACAATGCAACAGGCCAATGATATAGCGTACATACAGGTCTCCTGGTTCTGGAGATCGGGTTTCATTTCGCATAGCGCCTACTCGCTTGGATTCGCATCATGTGCATAGTAATAGAAAGTCGATAGAAAGCGAGAAGCAGCTTATTATCTCATACCTCGGTACCTCAGTAACTGAGGCTCAGTTCCTAATTACTAAGTACTCGTGGCTTGTAGCTCGCAGGAGCGCACCGTTGATTAGAAGAGCCTCCTGTACGAGGTGCCTGCTAGGAGAATAACCTTGCAGTTGGATATGGCGACGGCAAACAAAACGCCAATTAAGTTGCAGGATTGATTCAACGCCTCGAGCGAGAAGGAGACTGCAATCCGCAGTGAAGCCATTACTCGTGAGACCCAGGTGCACCCGGCGATTTCGTTAAGCTGTGAAGCACGTAAGTAACCCCCGTCGCTGCACCCACCACCTCTCTGCGCTGCACACGAAACCCTTGCGCTACTGCCCGCTCCTCGAAACCATTGAGTTCCGGGACGTCACCGCCTGCTTGAATGCGAGGATAATGGCATGCGAGCACTTCAGTGGCCCTTCGAGGAGGAGCGCGAGGGGCTTCGGCTGCTGTCGACGGTGACGTTGGTGGCGGTACTGCACCTGCTGCTGCTGCTGTGGTCGTGGTGTTGTTGGCCGCTGAGTGGCACAAGACGTTCAAAGTGGCAAACAAGGCGTCAAAGGCGCTGTCGTCGTAAGCGCACTCCGAAGCCAAGACCAAGTCGCACACGCCGCCAAGCGATTCGAGTGCTTTCGAAGCTTGTTCCGCATTGCCCCACCGGAGAGGCTGCACGCGCCATTCCTGTCCAGCGGCAAATCCGTCTGATCTTCTCTCGCCTTTGTCTTCTTCTTCTCTCGCCTTTGAAACACACTTGCTGTGTTCGCGAGCTGCCAAGGAAGCAGCTGCATGCGTGTCACGGTTCAGAGCAATAGAGCGTAGCAATGAAGGTGTATCTTCGTCCTTCGAAACGGCCTCGATATTGCCTTCGACATTATCATCGTTATCTTCAATTTGAGCTGCAATTGGCTGGCCTAAATCGGTGCTCACAACCACTTGGGCACCCAGCAGTGACGCGCACAAGCTCCCAAGCCCGAGCCCAGCACCCAGCTCAAGCACGCGCAAGCCTCGGCAAGCTCTCACGTCCGAAAGTGCACTCAAACTCTGCGGTAGTAGGCCTCCATTTCCACCTATGCTCGATTCGATAGAATAACCAGCTACTCCATTTTCCACCATTACTGGCGCTGAGTCTGGCAGTGGCGCTGCTTTCTCTGCTAGCAATGTTGCTCCTGCTGGGCCATCGCGGCGTTCAAGCTCTTCGCAGAGAGCCAGCGCACCACCCCAGACATGCGCGCCAGTGCCAAGGTTCTCGCCGGGGGGTGCCTGGTGCACTATTCGCAACTTCCCCGCAAGGCTCAAGATCCGGTAAGGCCAGTTGGAGGACCACGCACTAGGCCGCTGCATCCGCCTCTGCTGCTGCTGTGGTGCCACGTTGGCATGTGTTTTTCGCGGTGACGGCACTGGATCATGAGGCGCGATGCGGCCTGAATGAAAGATTACACTGCCACTACCGTAACGGGCCACCAAATGCCTCGCTGCTTCAGTAACGGACTCACTCGAGTAGCCACACGTGCTCTGCAACCGGTTGAGTGGGCCTTCGAAAGCGAAAGGCTCGCGAGCTACAAGCCTGGCACACAGCACGGTTAGCGGCGCGATGGGCCATGTCGCTTGCGATAGCAAACCTGCCATAGCCTCATCCGTATTCACCTGAAATGCACTGGAAACTATTTTACCTTCAACATTGGCAGTCTTTCGGGGAGAGATGTCAGCCGAAGCACTGCCATCAGCACTAGCTTCAATTTCGCTTTCGTGTAGGTCGAAGCTGAGGAGCTGCTTCACAGCAGGAGGCCAGGGTGTAAAATCCACGCGACCTAGGTGGCCAACTGCAAGCCTATCATCCGAGGTAAGGATAAGCTCAAGCAAGGCCATCCAATCTTGTCGCTTCAAGCGGCTGCCCGGAAGCGCAGTAGCACGAGAGTAATATCTACTGTGCTCATCTTGTAGTTGTAGGTGCTGCTGTTTACTCTGAATTTCAAGGCGAGTAGCCACTTCATTAGCAGCCAGCCGGCAGTTCCACCCACCTGGAGCGTATTTATTTAATGTTGCCCATTTAGCAAGACCAGAGTGCGTCCGCAAAATCCGCGCCGCCTCCAAAAATGCGAGGCGGGGCTCGCCATCTAGCCGCATCTCTGACAAAATATCGAGCGGTACTTTGCCGACCTGATCAAGTAGAATGGGGAGACATCAAAATGAAAATATGGCAATTTGACAAAGCGTTGCTCTTGAGGAAGACGTTATACCAATCTAGTTGACTCTTCCCAAAGCCGCTCGTGAAATGTAATGAGCGCATCCATTGAAGTAATTCTTTCAGCATCCATTTTCTTTCGTGATCGCACCTAGCTAGTCTAACAAGCTTAAATTTGGATAGCTTGTGGCTACACTTGCTAACGCACAACAGCAAATTAACTCTGAATATGCTCTACAGCACGGGACCTTTTCAAGAAGCCCATGAAAGGGCTCCAGCGCTAAGGTCCTGTGTATGTCCGCAAAGAGATAGGATGATGTACTTTGCATGCCTCTGATGCACCATAAGATCAAAATCAGTCAGAAGAAACATCACAGAAGAGTATCAGATAGATGGTAAGTACTTATTTTTACAGCAGAGACACCGACCGAAACACCGGAGTATCTTTCTAGCTAAAATGATAGAAACGGTTACTACCCACCTCAGCCTCGAGCACTCCTATGGCCTCTGAACCAAGCGCAAGTCTCAAGCGTAAGCATGGGTAGTTGTCCAGCTTGAGAGACTTGCTCCTGTCCGCAGTAAACGGCAATCATTCAAAAGGCGCCGGAGAATGAAGCACTCTCGAGCTCCTAAATCTTCAAGAGATGATAAAACATCACGCCACACCCACGCCGATAATGCAGCAGCGGCAGCCTCGACGCCATGCCGAATAGCTTTCGTGAAGGACCCAGCTGCATTCCTTGCTGCTCTTTGTTGGCACCAGGACTTCATTGACCTAGCTCTTGCAAACCTCCTCGAAATTGCTGGAGGCTACAGCTTTGAGGTTTATCGCCCGACTCGTCGCGTTCCCTTTGTTATCATCCTATCGATGTATTTTTTTGTCATACTTACTGTATGTGTGTGTTTGCAAAATGCGAAGATTGTAACCCATCGAGTTTTCTTTTTTTTATGCTCACAATTTGGACGGTCGCAGACCAATCCATGAAGCTGCTAGGTTGGGAGATGTATCGACGATAAACTCATTGATCGCAGCTGGTGCAAATGTTCGCGTTCAGGATAAAGTGAGTCTGGAATGTATTGCAAGGGAAATAATTTGCACTTCATTTGCTCCTTATATATCCTCTATTCGTCGTCCGTTATTGAATGAAGTTTGTGTAGGTGTACTCTCAAGGATTATGCAACGCCGCTTGACCTGGCTACCAATGACGCTTGCCGTGGCCTCCTCGAGCACCAATCAGTGATCTATGACGTCCTGAAATCTCACCCTGCTGCTCTGGTGAAATGCGCAATGGTGCACTGCGCTGCTCTCTCTGGAAAGGAAACGTTCGTGCTAGTGGCAGCACTGCGCTTGCTCGATTGCCACCTTGACCCGTCGTTCCTCTGCGTCCCATGACGTGCCCAAGATGCAGTCTTTACTTGTGCGAAAAGTGCATCCATTGGCCAACCGTCGCAACTACCACTTAGCCATTTTAAGATTTGCCCTAAGACTGTGCTGGTGACATCTTGAAATTTATCGAGACCAAGATCACGAGCAAGGACATGCTTTGCATTGCAACGCACGCAACGCATTGCTCGTCGCCTGAGGCACGCGCTTGGGTGCGTGCGATGATTGCAGCAACGGTCTTGGTGAGTGCATTCACAGTACATCTGTCATGCAACAAACAATTTTAGCTCTGTTCCTGCTTTATATTGCGCTCCAATTCCAGTTCGACTTTTGTTTTGTTGTTTCTTTCACCCAATGCAAACTCATCCGACGAGCTGAATGTTGCAGTTTGCACGGGAGACTTAGCGACCGCTCGGGAATGACTTGCGAAAGGTGTCCCCCGCATCTTGTATTACCGTGAAATGTTTGCACAGTTAAGTTTTGAAATGTGCACTACAGTACACTTACATTAAGCTAGACCTCGGTGCTGTTTTGATTTTGCGCAAAGTTTCGTTCACTTCCGTAGTCGCTCCGAATTTGGACGGAGCTCAAAAGAATGTGCCATAAATTATTATGCTTGTCCAGTTATACTTGCTCTGCTCTGCGACAGCGTTAGCAGCGTTCTACTTTATTCAAGCGTTTTCTTTTTCCTTGTGTATTATCTTCTCGAACACAGGGCGGCTACACAGCGCATCAGAGGGCTTCGGATTATGTCAACGTCGATATCATCGAGTTTCTCATTCCAGAGGGCGCCGACGTAGACTACGCAACCTCCGTGAGTGTTGAGATCAAAATCGTCTCCATTGCCATAAACGTGGTCCTTGCCTGCATGCATCCTTGCATCCAAAGTTATTGAACCTAGAAGAATCTTCATTTTTTGCTTTTTCTTGGTAACGTTGGAAAGTTGGTGTTCATAATTTCTTCGAACAGAAGGAGCCATTGAGTTTCGGGCCTCATTATTTCTAATCAGCATTCTTTAGCTCGAAGCTGCTCATCCTCCCAAGTTTTTCTTTAAGTATTAGAGAAGTCGTTCTCTATATCTATCATACCAATTCCTCTATACTTATGTTTCTTCAAGTCTCAATACTTCGTACTGTTATTGTCAAGCTCATCGTTGCCTCCAAAGCTGGCAATTGTGCTATTGTCAAGCTTCTGGTTCTGGCAGGCGCAATTATGGAAGCTATGAGTACCCTGGTATGAGTAATACAACAATCATGATGTAGATGCTGAGTATTGGAATTTGGGAATGAACAGGCTACGTCATGATGTTGGCGCTCGTATGATCCTTTTTCCCTGCCCGTGTGAGCTATATTCGTACCCTCTTATAAATTAAAAATGTCTTCATCTTTCTTGCGAGTATTTACGCGAATTTTTTATGGTCATAGAACGGCTCCACGGCGTTTATGGTTGCCTCACGGCTGGCCATGCTTCTATAGTACACTTTCTACTCCGAGCCGGCGCTGACAAAGAATCAAGAGACAAGGTGATACTGCGTTCAAGCGAAGTTATACTGTACATGCATCAGGAAATTGGCTTCCTTTTAAAGTATCGATCAACGTACCTCCTGCGTATCTTGCGAATACCATTTTGATGTTAACAAATCGATATCACTATCATTCAATGTTAGAATCTTCGAATCTACATTCTCCTTCAAACTCACTACTTCTGCTTCAAATCATCTCTTTGTTTTCTGAAACAATACGTTGCACGTTCACAATATCTTTCATTTCTTTTATGAACTTCACGAATGCAAATTCAAACTTTATTTCGTTATCCTTTTCATTGTGTACTATTTTTCGTCTTCCTTCATGTGATCTAGTCTTCTATTTGTGCCTTATTGCGGTTCCACAGGAAGGCAAAACTGCTGAACTATATGTGTTTATCAACGGGGATTATATAACCGGCGAAAAAATAATAAAATCCTCCGGTAATGGTCTGAATAAAAAACGGTGGATTCACCTGATTTTTTCGTGTATTCTTTTTGCCTTCGTGGTTTTATACCTCCATTCTGTTATGAACAGTAGTACTGGTTTTTCGTTGGTGGAGTCCGGCGAACTTTTATGTATTCAAAAAAAATATTCACAAAGACCCCATTCGGTTCCATCCACTTAATTGTCATTAGCTGAGTAGCCGAACAAATTCTTGTTTGGTAAGGACAGAATTTCAGTGCCCTCCAGCTTCTAGAAAAAAATCTCCTTCGGCTTCCCGAGAATTAAGGAAACGAGAAGCACGGAGCTCGAAGCAGCACCAAGTCGATATCTTACATCGCGCTACAGAAATCTACGGCCTTCACGGTCTCACGACTAAAGGTCTGTTCTATTCCAAGTTTGTTTCAGTTTCGTTATTTCTATTTGAACATTACATTAGAACATTAGAACCGGACTTCCCATTCAGGGTCCACTTTACTACTTTCTAGTCTAGTCTAGTCCAGTCTAGTTAATACTCTCCCAATAACAAAGAAAAACAAATGCACAGTAGTCACAGAGGCACAAAAAAAGTACATGTTCTGCTTATGCGCTAGCAAATTTGCTCCAGAAGGCCAAAAGGGCCAATAGCCCGGAGAAATTCCTCGTGGACTTGGGACGTGACACACGAACGAGCACTCAGTCCCGCCGACTTGTTCGGAGGAAAGACGCCAGTTACTACTTTCAATGGTCTCAAAAAACGAACTTACCATGCCGTTCGGTTCCTAGGTGCCGCGAAGCCGAAGACTTTTCGGTTTTATATCTCTTCGAATTTCGCGAAAGCAGCACATGTGTAGATCCTCACATGTTCGTTTACGAATCGAATTGACTGAAAATTTGACCACATTTCAGCAATTGAACGCGACGTTACATTCTACCGTCTGTAGAGCACCACCGAAGGGTGCG
>Ga0307982_1004594_pt1 | contig 10883 bp, 6 predicted proteins | sample OrgLakmetagen989_FD_201847 | JGI IMG/M metagenome (GOLD analysis project Ga0307982, IMG submission 201847) | Saline water microbial communities from Organic Lake, Antarctica - #989 | ecosystem: Environmental > Aquatic > Non-marine Saline and Alkaline > Saline | place: Antarctica: Organic Lake... | reverse complement strand
AGCTTACGGTCAATGAATGTTGGAGAAACACTCTACCGAAAAGGTGACTGAAATATAATTGATTGTAATTGACAAGTCATTTCACAGCGCCTGCTATACTAGTGTATGCTAGCCGACTATATCGCCATCGCAAAAGTCGTAGCGGAGAATCATTCATCGAACACGATCAACAGTCAAATGATAAATGCAATACTTACGTCAATCATGGGTTGCGTAAGAGGACCACGATTCTCAGCGATGGCTTCACTCAAATCGAATACACGACCATGGATGGAAACCCAGCAGTCTTTGGCTGTGTTGTGCGCTCGGACCTCGTCCGGTGTGTAAAAGCGCCGTTTAGCGCCATGAGCCGACATTGCTATGAGGATACGCTTCTACAATTCGAAGGATCTATCCTAGGCTACTACCGACACTTCTATTGATAATGTGTGACGAGACAGCCAAAATGAGCTTGTTAGAGTGCAGAGGCAACCTCAAAGATTGAGAATAGACCGGGCACCTACACAACGCTACGCGCTAATAAGCGCTGTATTATGAAACGATTTCTCCGTCAAGTTTTGGGAGTAGAAGAAACGGGTTTTGAAGTGGTCAAGAAAATGTCGAAAATCGACTTTTTGACGAAAACATGACCACATGAATTCGAGCCACACAGGCATAAGAGGAAGCGCAGCAGCTCCCACGTGGTCCTCGTCTCGCTGTCCGACATGCATTTGCGAGTCTCCAGAATAGAAGCAATCTAGAGATACTATTCAGTCCCACTTTTTCCTCTGTCTATCCTATTCGGATTTTCTTCCGAGCGTTATATTGAGCTGATTATTGAGCGCGACTGCAGCTGGTGTGTACTCTATAGCTCAATTCATCGTATACATTGGTCTGTGAAAGCGCCGAGTCAATTGCATTAGCCAGATGTCGGTCGCAAACAAAGAAACAGCGGAACAATGCCGAGACATAGCTAAGGTATCAATGGATGCAATCATTTTGCATGCTACTCTGCATTTTGCAATTTTGCCTTCTCACGGGTATTACATATGGTTCACAGGTTGCATTGAGAAATGAAGACTACGATAAAGCGATCAAGATGTGAGTAATGAACTATCGATCCCAATGCATCTAACCTTTCGTGCAGGTTATATTCAATAGCCTCGCATTCTTTCTATGTTGTCTAGCTTGAGAGTTGGTTGGGTTGCTCACTTCGTGCTCGACGTTGGCTCGTTTGTTTCACAGGTTTGCGAAGTCTTTGAAGCTTTATCCTTTGCCGGGCGTAGCCGAAATGATGGCACGTGCCGAGCAGGAAAAAGTGGCAGCCCATCACAAGGCGCGCGAAAGGGCAGCGCCACCGCCTCCGAGCCCGCGTAGCAGCTCCTCCTCCTCCTCCTCCTCATCGACGACTTCGGACGCAGGCGCGAGCCAGCGTGCGTTCACGCCGGACCAGGCGGCGATGGTGAAAAAGATTTTGAGCATGGCGAAGCGAGGCCACTACGACGTGCTGGGCGTGGCAAAGAGCGCGAGCGACGACGATGTCAAGAAGGCCTACCGGAAGCTGGCGTTGAAGCTGCACCCGGACAAAAACAGCGCCCCCGGGGCTGACAACGCGTTCAAGGCCGTGGGCCTCGCCTATGCCGTGCTCTCCGACCCGGCCAAGAAGGCCAACTACGACGTCGGAGGCATGGACGACCCACAGGTTGGTGTGCCAGGGTCGTAATCTCAACTTTTTCGAGACTTAGATGGGAAGAGGAGAGCGAAGTGGGTGGTAAGTCGCGTTCGTGAAGTCTAGGCGTAGTCGAAAGAAAGAGATGTGGGATAGGAATTCTGGAAAGTCACGGCCGTGGTCAGAGGGTACTGTGAGAGGGTTTTTGGAAATGGAATTCAGTTAAAATTGTTGTGCTCATAATGCAGCTCTTCCGAGCGTCGTTGAATTACTGATGAAGTTTCATCCTAGCGTGTGTGCCTTGCTGTTGCTTGGTGACTCGTCAATATGTTGATGCTTAATGTGGTGGTCGCCAATAGTGTTGTTGTTGCTACCACGGGCTGCTGCGCGTGTGGTTCACTGCGGTTGCTCTTCTCGCCATTTGTGCCTCTCAGGGCGAAGGCAACGGGGCTGGTTTTGGCGGGTTCGGAGGCGGTGGGTTCGGGCACCCGCGGCGGCGGCACCATGGAGGCCACCCTCAGGGGGTGAACCCAGAAGACATCTTCAACATGTTCTTTGGGGGCGGGATGCCGGGGGCCCAGTTTCAGCAGCGGCGGCCGCAGCAACGGCAGCAGCAACAGCAGCAGCAGCAGGGGGAAGTCAACCCGTTAGCCCAGCTCATGCAGCTCATGCCCATTTTGTTGCTGTTCATGATGTCGTTCTTCAACGGCTTTCCTGCCAACAGCCAAACCGCGGCGCCGTTCTCCCTGCACGCCCAGGGGACGTACCACGTGCCCATGACCACCCGCGACAACGTGCGCGGGATTCGCGGCGGGATCAAGTACTGGGTGCAGGACGACTTCCACAAAAAGTACGGCCGCGACCGGCGGTCCGTGGAGACCAGCGTGCAGCAAACCTTCCACGACACCCTGCACTCGGAGTGCGTGCACCAGCGCAACAGCCAAAAGCGCATGATTTACAAGGCGAAAAGCCAGCGGCGAAAAGCCGACCGCGACAACTTGCTCGCCGAAGCCGAACGTTTGGACACTTCGGCGTGCGACGAGTTCCAGCGGTGGTTCAGCTGAATGAGCTTGATCTGCAGCATAGTAGGAATAGGGCGGCGCTTGGCTTTGCTCGAGTGCGCCTCTTCAGTTGCATGTTATTGTACAGCTCTTCTAGTGAGAATTCGACCATTCGATTTTCGTTTTAGTTGGGATTCTCTCGGCGTATCTCCCCTTGTATGTTTTGACCTAGGGTTTAGGGGCTACTAGCTAGGGGCAAATATCTCCGCTGGAAGCATAGAACCAACTACATAGGGCAGTACTAAACGGTTACTAAACAAATGTAAATCGCATATATATATGGCGTGACATGGATCTCTTTATCGCCGAATTCAATGGCGATATGCCCCTATACCAGATCCCAGGTCAGTCATTTCGTAACGGACAACGCCAAGCGATTTCGCGCTTTTGTTGCTGCTGAACTGCTGAAATGAATTCCGCAAATACTTTCAGAAATGAACTAGTTCTACAGAGATGCGCGTGTCAATAGGAACGTCAATGGCTCGTGCCTGCACTCAGAACGATTTGCCTGGGAGGGGGGGATCTGGAAGGCGACTGGGCCACTGCGGCAGCTTTCGCGGCAGACCGCGCTGTTTTTGCTCGCAACGAGCGCGCGGCTGCTTTCGCCCGCGCAGCAGCAGCAATCGCGCGGTAAGTCGCTGCTGACTTGGGCGACGGCGGGATCACCGCGGCGGCGGTGTTTTCACTGTCGTCGGCCGAAATGAGCGCCAGAGCCCGCTCGAGCGCCCGCTTGTACGCCATGGCTTCGATTTGAGACGTCTCTAGGTCGCTCGGCGTGCCAAACCCAACGGCTTTGGCGTCTGGCGTTCTGAAGTGGCGATTGGCCATGAAAGATGTTGCGGGTGTTGTGGGCCTGTACTTCGAGCCGCCAATTGATGGCCCTTCCAACGAAAGCGAATTTGATGTTGCACTGTGCAGCTCCAACTCTAGCTGATTTACTTTACTCTGCAAGCCAGCAATTTCTTCATTCTGACGAGCTTGAGCTTCTTCGCCGTCAGCCACTAGAGATTTCATGGACTCTTGAGAGGCACCTGCATTCGCAAGTCCTATTTGAGCATTCTGGAGTACCGCTCGAAGTTCTTCCGCCTCTTCCACCACACTTTGATAAGCTTCGTGTTCTTGGTCCGTGCGCTTCCTGTGGCTTTCTTCAAATTTTGATACATCGTGCTCAAATTTTAAGTGAAGTTTTTCAATCGCGGCGTTGTGTTCTAGCCGTATCCTATCAATCGCATCTTCGTGCATACTTTGAGCTTTAATAGCACGGCTTTCAGCTTCCTCCTTAATTTTTGATTCCTTCTCAGAGAACGCAACCTGCTGGTCTTGCAGAATCTGCTCTAATTCAGTGATTTTCCCTTCAAGCTCGCTTTTCGCTGCATTTAGCTGCTCAAATGAAGCTGCTTGAGCTTCGTGTATTTGAGATTCGAGCTCTTCAGCATGCGCAAGCCGTTCTCTTTCAAGCTTCGTCTCCGCAGCACGGTCAACTTCTGCCCTGGCATTAGCCACAGCAAGTTCGATGCGCAAAGCGGTGTCGGCTTCAATGGACTCCATCTCATTGGCGTGTTTGCTTTCCAGTTGCGCTATTTCAAAGGCTAAAGTGGCATCTGCTCGTTGCAGGGCTGACGACAAATCCTCAACCTCCTTGGCAGCTGCACTTTTTGTCTCTTCCACCGTAGCTTCAAGGCGTGCGATGGTCTCAGCCAACAGGTCGTTCTTAGCTTTCATCGCGGCCAATTCTGAATCATCGTGGGCAACACGCACACTTGTACTTCTTAACTCCAGCGAAATGGCGCTATTGAGCTCTTCTTGTTCAAGCAACGACTTCTTTAGTCTATCAATTTCCTCCACGAAATCGTTTTCCTTCTTCGTGGAGGCATCTGCATCGCTTGCTGCCTTGGAAATCAAGGCGTCCACGTCGGATTTTAATCCTTGAGTTGCAGATTCCTTTGATGCTTCCAGTGCTTGCACTTCGCTTCTCAAGGACGGCACAGTGTTCTCCAACTCATCCACGGTCCTCTGTAACTTCGCTGCTTCAGCTTCCTGGAGGGCCTTGGACGATACAGCATATGAGTGCTGTTCAGTCAATTCAGCCAACTTTGCTTCGAGCGTTGAAGACAACTGCACCGCTGACTTCGTAGTCTCTTGAGCGCTTCTTGCTTCGAGCTGCGCCTGTTTCCGCTCTGCTCGAATTCGATTGAGTTCCTCTGTAAATTGGGCATTGTCAATTTTGGAACACTCGTCTGCAGCCGCCAGGGAGGCCTGCAATTCATCTCTTGCACTCAAAGCTTCCTCATATAATAGATTGGCCTGTTCCGACTCATTCGTTGCCAAGGACAAAGAGCTTGTAGCAGTGTAAAGTTGCTCTTGAAGCGCCAGTATCGTTGCGTTATCCGACTCAGATTGCGCTTTAAGAGCGGCAGCCACATCAGTTGCTCTTTGAATAGCCTCATCGCGCTCCCTTCCCAATTCTTCTAGACTCGAGTCCTTTCGAGCATTTTCTTCTTCAGAGGACAAATTTAGAGCTTCAATTTCTTCGCGCAAAACACGATTGGCTTCAAGTGCAGTCTTTTTTTCGGCCTCAAGAGTACTGTTGAGTGCAGCGCTTTCCTTGACAGCAGCAAGTGCATTTTCGAGATCTACTTCTCGAGACTCGTTCGTCGCAGAGGAATCCAGAAGTGCACGCTCAAGCGCCACCTTATGAGACGCTGCCGCGGTAGCCGCTGCTTCTTCTGCACTTTCACGAGCTTGGCACTCGCGCTCCAACTCTGCGTGTGCACTCGCCAGCGCCTCGTCAAATTTGGCTGCTCCTTGCGCCCATGTGCGCTCGAATTCCACCCTCTGCGCCTCTGCAGCCTCAACTGCCTCTGAAGTCGCCTTGAATTTAGCGGATTCAGCAACACTAGCGCTCTCTTTCGCAGCCTCAAGCTCGAGTTTGACTTGAACCATTGCCTTCTCCAGTTCCTGAGCTTTTGCTGTTTCTGTGGCTGCGGCTGCCGCTACTCGTTCGACACCTGCAACTGCGTCTTGCACTTGAGCGGCGGCGTGCTCTCTCTCGGCCGCTAGATTGCTTTCGGCCGCCGCTTCCGCACTTCTAGCGCGCTCTGCGGCAAGGGCAAGCGCTTCGTTGAGTTTAGCTTCGCCGGCGGCTTCAGCTGCAGCCACAGCAGACGCCAAGTCAGCAGCAGCTTGTTCTCGCAAACCAGCTTCTGAGACGTCAGCCCGAAACTGCGCCGCTGCGGTGGCATTCGCGACCGCTTCTGTGACGGCAGCGTCGAGGGCCTCTTTGGCAGCGCGCTCTTGGTCCATGGCAGCTGCTGCGGCGGCGAAAGCGCCCTGAGCAACGGCCTCTTCAGCAGCCGCTAGGCGCTCTGCTGTCTGTGCTGCCAACGCTTTGGCTTCCGCATGTTCAGCTTGAAGCGATTGCAACGCCTCTTCTACTTCCTTCCGGGCTGAGCGCTCAGCCTCTAAGTTGACGTGTAGAGCTGTCTGTGCTTCGGCTGCAACTGCTTTAGTTGTCGCCACTTCATTTGAAAGGGCGTTCAATTGCATCTGAGCAAGTTCTTGAGCTTCTACGGCTGTTTTTCGGTTTGCTTGAGCTGCCGCTTCCGCTGCTTGAGCCACCGCTGCTTCTTTCGCCGCCTCTTGTGCCGCAAAGAAACTGCGCTCTGCAGCTGCTTGCGCTTCGCTTTGAGCACTTCGAGCCGTTGCTTCCGCAGTCTGCAAAGCCATGGCAGTGTTCTCGGCCGCCACACGGGCGTCGTTCGCAAAGGAAATAGCCTCAGTGACAGCCTGCAGTTGGACTGCTTTGTCAGCAATCTCCGACTCCCTTGCCGCGAGCGCCGCATGTAATCTGCTGGCTTCCTTCTGCATGGCTTCGTCAGTGGACTGAGCGACTGCTACTTGAGCTTCAAGGTGCTTCGCACGAGCTGCAGTTTGCTGACATTGCCCAACAAGCCTTTCCCGGTCGGCTTCCAAATTAGCTCGCGTGTGAAGTGCGTTTTCTTCAGCAGCTTCTCGAGCAGCCTCTGCTGCAGCTGCACGCTGCTGTAGCTGAGTGATCTCAACGCCCTGAGCCACGGCTTGTTGGTCTGCGTTTTCTGCCGCGGCTCTGAGTTCCGCTCGCTCCGAGTCCCACGCTGCTGACGCTGACGCCAGGTGCGCCTTCAGGGTGTTCAGCTCTGCGCGCGCCGCAGCAGCGTTGGCAGCGGCCAGTTCGGCTTCTTGTCCAGTGGAGGCTGCATTCTGGAGCGCGGCCTCAAGTTGTGCCAAAGTTTCAGCTCGAGCGTTTTCGGCCACGGTAGCTGCCGCTGCAGACTGCTCTGCCTGCGCCGCAGCCGCCGCTGCTTCCGCCCTGATTTCACTCGTCCTCGCAGCGTCCAAAGTGGCTTGCGCCGCTGCAGCAGCCTCCACTGCGGCATCGCGCTCGTTGAAGGCCTTGGTCATGGAAGCCGTAGCAGCTTCAGCCTCGGAGGCACGTCGTGCGAGCTCTAGACCTTGAGTTGCGAGCTGAGCTTCAAGGGCGGCGTGTCTATTACTGAGCTCAGCGTTGGCTGCGCGAGCCTCGGAAAGTGACGCCTCAGCTGCGCTTGCTTTGACCTGTGTCTCAACTGCAGCCTCTTTGGACACTGCCAGTGCTTGTTTCAACGCCGAAATTTCGGCTGCTGCTGCCTCGGCACTATTCTTAGCATCCATTGTGGACGACTTTGCAAGAGTCTTCAAGTCTTGTACTTCTTTCCTCAAGCAATGAATTTCTTCGTCAGACTTCACTTTCGCTTCTCTCTGAATTGACTCACTCGCAGACCTGTCTTCGCTACCCTGTGTAGCTTCAGCCTTCAAGCGCTCCACTTCGGTTCGGAGGCGATCAACCTCTTCGCTCCGCGAAGTTGCAGCTTCCGCTCGCGTGGCAATTTCTGCTGCACGAGCGTCGTCCAACGAAGCTCTAATCGCCGCGATTTCATCATCCTTCGCTTTTTCCACTGTGGCCAAGGCCTCGGCAGCGCTAGCACGAGCCTGAGCTTCATTTTTATCAGCACTTTCGTGAGCAGCCTTGAGTTGAGCCTGTGATGTTTCCAAAGTTTTTTTCAGCTTCGCAATATCGGAGCACGACTCTGCCTGCAGCGCATCTTTTTCTTGCTTTAACTTTTCAACCGCTGCCTTTGCCACAGCGCATTCAGCATTTGCAGAGTCCGCTAAGGTTTTCAACTTTTTCAATTGCTCCGTGGAATCTATGGTTGTAGATGCAGCACCACGTCCAGTACCATCAAGCGGAATAGTGGCTGCAGTGGTTGATGAAAAACCCAGTGACACTGAAGGTCCAGCAGTAGTGCCGATTCTATGAGCCACTTTCGATTCCGGTGAAAAGACTGGCTCATCTTCATGGGATAGCTCAAGAAATGGATTCTTTTCACGAGTCGCGCCAGACGTAATCGTTTTATTTTCCTGTGCTTGAAGTGAACCAGCCGGATAAGTCGCTGTATTCTTGACTCTATTTACACGAGAAGTTGACGACCTAGTCGTTAATTGATTTGACATGTCTGAAAGAAACTGAAATGGGTCCTGAATCGTTGAATCTGAATCTGCAGGTGACCCATGAGGGTTTCGTTGAGATGCAAGAGCGGAATCCCGAGAGACATGCTTTCCTGAATGAGGTTGAATTTGATCAGGGCTCAGATGGGAGTCTATAGCACTAATTGGGCTCGAAAATGGGTTGCTGGTCCCCACTTGCTCAGCGCTTCTCAAAGAATTCAAAGGTCGAACTGGAGTGGTCGGTGGGCTCGCGAATGGGTTATTAGTACTGGTGTTTACTGCTGCTGCACGACCAGATAATTCTTGACCTGCGGAATTGCCGTTACTGAGAGGAGACGCCGACGCTGAAGCCAACTGCAAATTTTGACGTTGAGGGATAGGTGACTCTGGACTCATGAAGGGTTGGGGTTGACCATGAAAGCTATTGGTAGCCTCGTGGAGCATTGATTGTTTCGGTGGAGTGAATGGATCGTTCAACGAGACTTCCATCGGCGGATTGATCTCACTCTGAATGCCAGCAGTACGGTCGCTCTCTAATGTCTCATTGCGAGGAGCAAACGCACCGGGGTTCGGTGTAAATGAGTCCACGGTTGCAAACGGATCGTTATAAGCTGCAGATCGGCCTTGTCTTAGTTCCCAACTCTGATGCATAACCCGGGGTGCATTCATATCCGGTGCAGGTTGTTGGAAACGCTCTTGAGTGCTTTGTTCGAGCACACTGGAAGCGGGCATGGCAACACCAGGGCTTGGCGTACTGGAATATAAGACTGGTGTTGCAGACGCCCTAGACAGCGTAGCATCCGCAGCAGCAGTGGATGAAGACACATTTGGTGGAGCAACTGGAGCAGATGTGTGAGCCTGCCGTCTCCTTTCTGCAGCACTTAAACGCTGCGCCATCTGCGCCTTTTGAACAGGATACCGATCCGTCACTAGCTTCGATTATTTCGTTCAATGTCAGCAGCAGTTATTGTGTTCGGATCCTATACAGACGTAGAAGAATTAAGTTATTGTCGATGCTAGATATTCTATAATCTCATGGTTAGAGATTAGTTTCAAAGCAAGAATTAACTGAATATCGTGGACTTCATGAGCTCAGATGGCGCCATTTTGTAGATCGATCGATGGCTTCTTGGCTTGGTTAGACTCGTCTTACAGGGTGTCTTGCCCGACACTGGTCCCGAGGGGTCGGAATTTGAAGGCCAAGAGGCAGACAGAGATTTCAAAGCAGCTTATACTACTGTAGAATGAAAGCTGCCGGTTGTCCGGTAGAGCTCGCCTGCGCCACTCCGTCACTTGCGCCAATTTCGTCTGCCTGGATTCCGCCCAGGCCGTATCATTTCCCGTCACCTTGACGGTAGATGAAGCGTTCTCCGTGGTTTCTGCTCCGAATTACACGCAAATTTTTTGAGCCCCTCCGAGGGGGGACTGGATTTAGTAACTAACAGACAGGGTGCCATCTAATCGGCGTCTGCAGAGTCCCCCGGGCCGGACTGGAAACAAATTTCTCACTGAATCTTCCCATACTCTCCGCACAGTAATATCAAATTGCGACACACCGCCGCGTTCACTAGGGCCAGCCCTGCCGATTGTCCGGTATGAACGTGTCGCCCGCAATTTTCTGAGCCCCCCCGAGGGGGGACTGGATTTAGTTACTAACAGACAGGGTGCCATCTAATCGGCGTCTACAGAGTCCCCCGGGCCGGACTGGTAGCCTGGCTCGGGGTTCATATAACTTTCGTAAGCGGTCTCTTCGTCGTAGTCGTTGCGAGCACGGGGGTGTTGGCAATTTTATCTCGTTATTACGGTAAGGGTCGAACTATCCCCACAAAGGGAAGTTCCTCAATAATTCACACCACCCACATACATCAACAAAAGCCTGAGAAGGTTGCTTTGGGTTGTTTGATAAACACTACAGTATACACAGACCCGGTTGCAGTTGTAGTACTCCTTTATTCCTATGCTTCGCTTTGGTGTTGGTGGTTGGTGGCCAACAGCCAGTGCAAGGGAAGTAAATATTCAATTTTTTTAAATAATAAATTTTCTTCGTCTTTATCCTTTATGTCCATGTGGCACACCTCTCGAACTTGAACTGCTGCTGCTGCTACTTCTACTACTTCTACTACTTCTACTACTTCTATTACTTCTACTTCTACTTCCACATCCACTTCTACCTCTACTCCTACTTTTACTTCTACAGACATAAACCCAGATGACTGAGAAGACAGCGCTACGGGGAGAAGTGGGAATGCGCATGCGTCGTGCGTCGCGCAAACAAAGCAAGTGCGAAGTGCGAATTTTTTTTGTTCTTTTGGCTTTCGGTAGTTTCCATTGCCACTACCAACGGCCAACGATTTATAAGTATAACAAAACAAGCCAAAGCCCCCGAAAGCCCTAAGCTCGGAAGCCCTGTGACCGCAGTCCTATACCCTTCGCCTACTTTACCTTCGAAATGCACATGGGCCATTCCTAGTAACCTAAGTAAAATTTAATGACGAAAATACCTTTCAAACCTTTGGTGTGCACATTAACTGCGTTCCTGGGGTCATATTTGTAATTGAAATCGCGACTTCCGCCTGAAACCCGTAAAAAAAGGTTTTTGGTTCGGGTCCCGAGGGGCCGGAATTAGAAGGCTAACAGGCAGACAGGAAAAT
>Ga0307982_1004592_pt1 | contig 10885 bp, 13 predicted proteins | sample OrgLakmetagen989_FD_201847 | JGI IMG/M metagenome (GOLD analysis project Ga0307982, IMG submission 201847) | Saline water microbial communities from Organic Lake, Antarctica - #989 | ecosystem: Environmental > Aquatic > Non-marine Saline and Alkaline > Saline | place: Antarctica: Organic Lake... | reverse complement strand
TTATCTGTCGATATAGATTTGTCCACATCATTTCTGGTCTAATCTCAATGCTAAAATCTAGCATCACGCGTTAGATGTGAGAGCTTATCAATGCGGCTATCGTCTGCGATCACCATTTGATTTTTCTCACATTCGCATTTGTCTTTGTTGACATTTACTTGGCTAGGCTGGAAGCGCTTCTACGACGAGTTGAGCGGCCAATGGTACTACGTGCACGCTGGCTCGCAAAAGTCGACTTGGGTGCGCCCGCGCCCTAACGACGCCGGGGCCTTAGCTTTGCCTCGGCTCACACAAACCCAGCGGGCGTATCCGCGGCGGCGGATCGACAAACCAACCACCTATGCCGTTAGCTCAACCAGCGTGCCGGACCCCAAATTGTGCTCCGTGGAAACGACTGTAGCCGTAGGGCCCCTGTACCCGAAGCGGATTGTGCCACTCCCCGCAGCGGCGCGTTCCCCCGTGGGGATTCCTACGGTCCCAAGCCGAGTCGATCCTTGGGGGGTGTACCACCCGCTGGAGCCGAAAGAAGAGTCCAGCCACCGGGTGCAGAGCCGCTGGGTGAATTTGCCCCCGCCTGCGCCGCTCGTGCCCGTGCACCGCCCTGCCTGGGACGACCGGGCTTTCTGGGCTCTGTGCGGGGAGAACGCGGAATCGGCGCAGCGCTATGAGGTATGACACGTGGTGCTCAAACATTTACACAACAAGCGCAGTGTGACGAATGGTTATTTATTCTTCTGGTACCTTGCATTCTAATGCCGTCTTTCTCTTTTGGTTTGTGGGGGTGGTGCTACAATAGGAGCTCTGGGCCGCGTGCGCGGAGGGCGACGAAAAAAGGGTGCAGCATTTGATCAAGAAAGGGCGCTTGGACCCGTCAACTCCCGTGCCCCTGGGCTGGGACGTTGCCTCGCGGGGCTGCAAGCGGGGGTCCACTCCCCTGCACTTGGCCGCGGAAGGAGGCCACTTGAAGGTCGTGAAGTTCTTGCTGGGGCGGCGCGCGCTCCTGTGGCCCGAAGCCAACGCGCAGTACGAGTTCTTGCAGCCGCAAGAAGGCCCTTACGGGATCCGGAAGCACATTCACGGAGGCGACGGGAGTGACTTGGAGAGCATTACTATGAACAGCAGTGCGGGCGGTGCGCTTTCCGTAGGCTCTTTGTCACTCGATGCGGAAGATCGTTCCTTGAATGGGGGGAGCCCACTGGTCCACCATCAACAGCATCCTCCACATCGCTCCTCACTGAAGAGCAGCAACGCTGGTGGTGGCGATGGGAAGCGAAGTTCTATGCGCCCATCGCACAGCCGTGGCCACACGAGTGGTAGCAACAAAGGCCATGGTAATCCTCACCATTTGCATGACCAACACCACCACAGCTCACATGCCCACGGTGAGAGCCATCACAACCATCACGGCGGTCACAGTCATAGTCATCACAACCACAGTCGCAACCACACTAGCCACGGCCGCACGCACCGGTCTCACAGCCGCGGTAAAAGCCGAGGTGGCGATGACGACGACGAGGACGATGGCGCATTGGGGCCAGCGTTCGATGCCGCAGGGGACGGAAACAACGGCAAAATGGACATTTGCGTGCACGACAACGATGGCTTGACGCCTCTGATGATTGCTGCGGGCATGGGCTCCAAAAAGATGGTAAGCTATTGAAGCAACGTAGCCACTTTCGATTAGAAAGACCAAACAAGACCGTGTCTGATTTTGCCCCGGTGCCTGTGCCCTTGGTTTTTAAAAAAATACGTCTGTTATTTGAGCAGAAGATGTGCTAAGCAAACTATGATATATGTTGTGCATACATTGCTTTGTACAGAATCCGAATCTGACTTAAGCATTCAAATCCTACTCAAAAATACTTTGATCCCCATTTAGGTGCACGCTCTCTTAGCCCATGATCCTTCCGAGAGGCACGTGTTGGAAGCGCGAGACTTGCGAGGCGCTACGGCAGCGCACTGGGCCGCTCAGGTGGGGTCACGCTTTGATGAAATATACATGAATTGAACAGGGTTGAGGAATACTAGGAGTTGGTGTCAAGTATACTTGAAGAACATTCTATTGGTTTGCTTTTTGAGAGAAAAATTAGTCCATTGCGTGTATTCTATTAACTTCCAATGTGCACATGGTTTCCCCTTTATCGCTCCTTGGTCTCATACTTCAACCGTTCTTTCTCTCTTTCTCCCTTTTCACGCTTCCTCTGTGCTCATCTACAGGGAGGCCACGTCGCCGCGCTCGATTGCTTGGTGAAAAAAGGCCACGCTGACTTGAGCGCGCTCGACCACCGCCATGTAACCCCGCTACTGGCGGCGTGCCGGCGGGCACAAACCGAGGTCGTTGATTGGCTCATGGCCCAAGAATCCGTTGGATGGGACGTGCCGGACGTCAGTGGGACTACACCCTTTATGGTGGCTTGCGCTCAAGGAAATTTAAGCCTGGTATGTACGGTACTAGGACAGTACGAATTTGTGATTTTCACTTCTTTTATCATCACGTGGAATGACATTAGTAGAGTAGTTTATAAATGGCGCTGTATGTGCACCTAGCGCAGTACGGCCATGCATGACTGCTTTGCCAATACCACTCCTAATAACAATTGTTCTTCCGTGTCTGTTTCCTCTTCTCTCTTGACAACAACGCAGGTCCAGACCATGATTGACCGCGGGAGCTACTTGCTCATTCACCCCGACACCAAACGGCCAGTGGATGCCGACGACCCGTCAACCTTCCCCTGTAACGACGCCGACGCTCAGGCCAAAGCCAAGGTAGGGTCCATTATAGAGCCCCATTCTCGAATGTACCCTCCGCCCCGAATCTTTAAAAACTTGTGTATTCTTTCACCATTCACTTGGTGTCCTACTTGACACTGTTCACGCTCTCATTCACTCAACCTCAAAAATCAATTTCTTGTTTCTAACTCGTTCCCATTCCCACTGTCACCGCTGCTGTTTCTACCTTCTAATCGAAGAGCACTACGGCCTTATACGCGGATGAATCGGACGACGAACCAGACGCGCTCCCACCCGACGCAGCCGCTGTGCATGATCCAGACAGCCCTTTGTTTTGCAAGCTGTTGCCGCCCAAGCACCACCGGGTGTGGGTGGACCGGCCCGACGCCAGTGGCCGCACCGCGCTGTCCCTGGCAGCGCAACACGGCCAGCGCGCAGTCTGCGAACTGCTCTTGACGCTGAAAGGGCGGGACGCCCTGCGAGGCCGAGAAGTGTGGCTGGTGGACCTACATGCGCGCAACGGCGGCGCTTCGGGCAATCGTCCGACGGACTGGGCAAGAGAAAACAAGTTCCACGACATTACTTACCTGATCACTACGGTGGACAAGCAGCGCATTGAAGACGACATTTTGCGCCGCAAGAAAGTGCTCGCAGAGCGACTTCCGGCGGGCGCTGGTCCTGGGATTGGGGCTACGGTTCCGCTTTAAATCAACGCGCTTGAATGCTTATATTTTTGGTAAAAAGACTTCCCTTCTCTACAGAACGTAGTAGAAGTTACTTTGTATTCCCTCTTTGCCTGTGAGTCCTTGGGGCCTGCGTCAAAAAGGCGGCTACGTCGCGGAGCTAGCTCAGCGACGTACGCAGACCCGCCTACTAGCTGTGTCTTGTCTAGTCTAGCCTAGTTAGTACTCCTGAAATACAAAGGAACTCCCCTGTACTATGCAGTAGCAGGAAAAGTGTAACCTTCAGAACAAGTGTTGTTGTTTACTAAAAATCAAAATCTATTCTCGAAATATCCCAAGAAAAAAAGGAAATAAATGTGCATAGCAATATAGCAATAGCAATAGGCTACAATAGGCAAAACAGAAACCGTACTGAGATGTAGGCAATAGACAAAACCCCTTGTGGTGATAATCCTGGTCAGATAGAACCGTAAGCTCGACTATGATGCGGACTTGCTGCCTATATATGAAGGTATATGCGTTCTAATTTTTAAATCCGGAACACTCAAATGGTAAGTGGAACGTGCTAGCAGTAAACATCTTCGCATTCAGCAGGAAGGCTCGTAGTGTGCTTACAACAACAAATTCAAGCGCCATCATTTCGCGCTGTTCTAGTCAGCCAGACCTATGACTGCGGTGTAGGTCGGCGTCATTCGCCCAGTGCGTTGATGTTGCCATTAAATGCCGACGTTATTCAGCGGAAAGAGAGGAGAAACATTGAAAATATTCGCAGCCATACCAAGGCAGCTTTAAGAAATAGAGCAGCATAGTAGACCTGAGCGGTCTTTGGGTCGCAGTGCTCGCTTGACAGCTTCGACTGCGTTATGAGCAGTTTCCACCATCAAGATGGGCGTCTCCCGGCTGTCTACACGCCAAACTTCAGAGCCGTTGACTAAAACGACAACCATGTGGTCACCAGCGCTACCTTCCTTGCTCACGGATGCATCTGGAAAAGCTTGCCCTAGCTATTGAATCGAAAAAAACAATAATGGAGTGAAAAAAAGAGAGTCGTATGGAAGGTTAGATGAAGATTGCAGCAGCAATGGGTGGTTACCTCAGTCTCGAGACGACGAAGGCGCGTAGGTTGCAGCTTCATCCCTGAGCCAGCGAGCTTGTTTCAGCAAGACCCAACCTCAACCGGCCCAAAAGATATGACAATCTTGGTCGCTTCGTTCTCTTGCGACATTCTCTCGTTTGTGCGCTTATCTATAAACTACTTCTAAAAATGAGGCAGATCTATGTGTTTTTAAGTAATAAGTAGCCTTAGTGTCTTAGTTGAAGCTCAATGATTGGGGCTTGAACCGATTGAAAGTGGGGACAAATGCGGCAAGGCTCGAGCGGAAAGATAATTTTCTATGAAGCACTATCGAAGGTATCGGCGTGCTTGTTCGTGTTACTCATGATGTTGTTATTCCCCGCGGTGCACTAGGTGAAAACCGCGGGAATAGCGGGAATTCTGCCGATTGTGCGGGATTAAATCCCCCGGAGAGGGTGCTGTCGTCTAAAACTGTTTTTAGTTTTTAGGACCGTTTATGTTCTAGTTCTCAATTTATGTAACGGATCTCTATCGTTTGCGGACACAATTGGGCGTGGGAGCAAGAAGACAATGGGCCGTCTCCAAAGGGTAAGTCGGGCTATCCTGAAACTCCCGCCTACGCCTCATTCCTATATACGACGTCCTAATATTGCTCTGCTGCTGTGTTGAAAATTTGAATGGGTCCGCCGTTGCCCATGAAGGCCCTTGTGGCCTCCGCCTTGGCGGCTGGAGCGGCAGCGCGGGACTGCGACACATACAGTTTCTGCGAAGACCCAGGCATGACTATAGCCGAAGGCAACTTCGAGTACGGCGTATCAGCGTACGGCCACACATGCCTGGCCGACACGAAAAATGCCCAGAGTTTCAGGTACGAAGCTTCCGCGGGCATACGTCATAGAAGAGCATTTGAACATGCTTGGGGAATGCTGGCCCCTGAGGATTATTCAAAGGAAGCGAAGCGCAATCTTCCGACATAGCGCTAGGAGTTAGCGTGCAACCCGTAAATAAGTTCACATTTCCACTTCCTTTCCTCCCTCGCATGTCCCTGCGTTTATCTTTCCTCGGGCCATCCTATAGCATGATGGTGGCCCCTGACGACCACGAGAACAGCACAGTGACAGTGAACATGGCTGCCAACAACAACCACTACGCTGCTGCCGTGGGCGGTCGATTAACAGCCATTGAGAACAACTTAGACGTGAGCGTGTGCCGCGGCTACACGGGGTATTGGTGCTTCCTCAACCACGACTCGCAAACTGGCACGGGCCAGGAGCTCATTGCGACGATGGAGATGAAGAAGTGCGGAGACACCAACATGGACTCGTTAACTGTGAACAGCGTAGATGCCGTGTCAACTATTCTGATGCAGGTGATTCTTTTGTTATTTGTGCAGCGCGCGCTGATTTTTCTAGCCCGGCTACTTCTGGATTTTGTCTCTTGTCCCACCCTTAGAAGAGATCAATTAGCTGCAACCTTCGCTCTTGACCTTTTTTTTCTCTTGTTTCGCTCTCTCGTGCTTTTTGAAAATAGACGGACGAGTTCTACCACTTGAAAATGACCATCGTGGGGAACAAAATCAAGTGCGGCATTCAGAAAGAGTCGTCCGGCGCCAACGACGAAAAGTACATCGCGGAAATCGAAACCTCGGACGGCGATTACCGCTCCGGAAAGATGGGCATTGCCGCATGGGGCACTTCTTGGTGAGACGTATACTGGAGTGCACAATCAGCGGCAGGAAAATACCTCCTCTATACTTCTCTTAATACACCCGTGCATTCAAGCTGCGTGCATCTCTGCAAGCGTTGTAGACGGTTCTGTTCGTTGGTTACGTCACATTTTTTCAAGAAGCAGAGCGTTGCTAGTCCGTTTAATTCTTCTCCTTGTGCTCACCCGTGCCTCCGCTTCCACCCTCCAATCAAGGTACTGGCACAATGCCACCAACTGCGACTTGCCGGAAATGCCTACGCTAGTGCCCACGCCCGCGCCATCGCAACTGCCGACGGGACGTCCTTCCGAAACGCCATCTCCTCTGCCGACAGCGCCGCCTTCAAAAGCGCCGACGCCAGTGCCAACTACATTCCCTTCGCCGCACCCGACTGCCCAGCCCACCAAGGCACCTCTACCGTCACCGTCCGTGGCGCCCTCGAGTTTGCCTACGCCGCGTCCTTCACGACTGCCCTCCGCGCTGCCCACGCCATTGCCGACTCCCACCCCTACCATTGGGCCTACCCCTTTCCCGTCGGCCGTGCCCTCGCCACTCCCTACGCCTGCCCCGACGACTGGCCCCACCCCTTACCCCTCCATGTTGCCTTCGGCGAGCCCTACGAATGTTCCTTCCAAGCAACCAACCGAAGCGCCGTCGCGAAACCCCACGCAGCTCCCCACGGCGCTTCCCTCGGGCGCCCCCACAGAAACCCCCTCCAAACCGCCGACCGAACCCCCCACTCGGCTCCCCACGCCCGAGCCGACCATGAACCCCACCCACTTGCCCACTGGCGAGCCCTCAGCGCTCCCAACGTCTCACCCGACGGTGACGCCTTCCCTGAAACCTTCGGGTTACCCGAGCGGCGCTCCCTCGCCGTTCCCGTCGTCTGCCCGCCCCACTCCTACGCCCAGCCATCATCCCTCGCACTTGCCTACCAATGAGCCGTCTCGGTCCCCTACTTGGCTTCCTACTACGAAACCCACCACGTTACCCACGTCTGAGCCCACCCACGGGCCGTCGCACTCCCCGACCACGTTCCCGTCCCAGGCGCCCACGCCGGAACCTTCCGCTGCGCCCTCGCGCGTGCCCACCTACACGCCTAGCCCTCTGCCAACGGCGGAACCAACCCTGCCCCCCAGCCCTCACCCCACCACCGTGCCGACCCACATGCCCTCGCCCCACCCTACCTTACCCCCAACCGAGCTCCCCACCTACGTCCCCTCGCCAGTGCCCACTGTGGGGCCTACTCCTTTCCCGTCCCCGATGCCCACCGACCCTCCGACCTGGTTACCCACCCCTGTACCCACGGTGTCGCCCACCACATTCTGCTACGAGCCCTGCCCCGAGTCGATGGAGTCCCTGTACACCTTCATGCAAACCATAGGCTCGGACATGGTGTCCTTCTTGAGTGGGGGCTACCACGAGGTTCTGAGCCGTGTCGATGAGCTGTACCCCGACCAGCCGGATTGGGTGGACAAGGGGCAGCAGCCGGGCGGCAAAAACCAATACGACACGGACGATGGCAGCGGCAAAAAGAAACCTGATGGAGTAGATGACGACGACGACGACGACGAAGGCTACCGTGCCTCGTCGCCTTCTTCTTCTTCGTCTTCTGGCAGCAACAGCAGGAGCCGGCACAGCAAGTCCAGTGGAAACGGAAACATGCCCAACGCCGCTGCTTCTTCGAGCGCGAGCGCCAGAGTGTCCACGTCCAAGGAAGGCGTGGAGCTCCGGCGCATGGTCGCCAACTTTGCGTCTCAGGCTCACCTCGCCAATGACCTCGACCCGGCATCTCTCAACGACCTAAGGCAAGAAGCCCACGGTGGAGCGCGCGGCCTCGACCAACAATCCGCTGCGACTTCCTTTGCCTCCAGCGGTTCCAGTGGTAGTGAGAGCAGTCGCAGTGGGCCCTTATCTGGCCCTCAAGCGTCGGTGTCTGCGGTAACGGCCGCTCTGGTGGCGTGCGCGGCTTTCGCGCTGGGGATTGCGTTTCAGAACCAAAAAGCCTGGGCGGAAATGAGCAGCCAGCGCTTTTCGACTGCCCAATACACTTCGCTCATGTGAGAAACGCAGCCCATTTGCTCAATCCCCATCCCCGATGATTATCGAGATGGGGGTTTACAGCAGACATGTATAGTTCTAAAGAACACCGAAACCCGAAACGCCCTAATAACTAATAACTGGGTTTTAGCAATATTAGGGCAAAAAACTAAATATTTGGAATGGAATAACAAGGGCGTTTTCTGCAGCGCCATGTCCTTTATCTGCAACTGCTACTATACCCCACTTCAATTCTACTTCGAAGTTAAATGTAGAATGCTATGCGGGCATTTCCCAGGAATTTCGCTACACGTGAAGCGTGAAGCATGGCAATGCACTACACACTACAAGGCCACGGGGCTCGCCAATAACAACTCTGAGGGTGAAATAAAAACTTGGTAAGGGCAACGTGGACTGCGGAAAGATTTCTCTCTGTTCATCTGGTGCGTCCACGCCAGAAACTTCATCTGGCACAAGTACAGTGCGTTGGCCATTAAGAAGATTGATATCGAATATCAACTGAACGGCTGAACGGCACGGCGGGGTTGATTTGTTGGATTCACTTCTTCTGCGCGGCTCCGTAATCTGCGAGCCCTTTTTCCCACACTTCTCTTGTGCCTCCCTGTGGCGTGAGCACTGAGAGCACCCCCAGCGAGCCAACGTCGCGGATGTTCTGCGGGTCGTCATCGAAGAAAATCATGTCGGAATATGAAATGCCGGACTTCTTTTGAATGTTGGAAAGGTGATCCGTTTTGCTGCCCTTGTACCTTTAAAAAGAGAAGAAGAAGAATGAGCACGGGGTGAACCGATGAACACTGGAGCTCTGGCAAAGGCATTCTGCGAACGAAAAAAGGCACCAGGCCTACGTTGGTATAGTAAGGAAACTACTTGGACGCACATTTCGACGAGGTTAGGATCGACCACGTCAATGAGTCGTTGGCCCGAGGACGTCACAAAGAGGCAGAGCAAGTCGCGGGCCCAGCTGGGCTCGTCGGTGCGGCTCGCAATGGCGACCTTCCCGCCCCATTGCCCAACCTCGTCCCACACGTCAGGAATTGCGCCCAGCAAGCGACAGGTAGTCCCAGCCGTATCTTTGCAGGTGTTGGTGGCTGGATCGTACACGAAAGGCGCGCCACCGCCGCCCCAAAGCTGTAAGAGAAACGACATTCGAAGCACAGTAGACGGATTCGGAGGTGCGAAGACGCAATTATTTGAACAAGCATAAAAATGCCTGGATGTTTTCTTCTAAAGTTATGAGTTAGGATGTGGCGTGGGTTTAAACATCTCTATGCGTGGCCACCTAGCTTGATGAACGCAACAGGTCTACTTACTTGGTACATTTCGGGGATCCAAACGCATGCGTCTAAGTCAAAGACTACAAGCTTAGGCCGCACAGGCATGGCAGCTGGAGCAGCATTTGACGTTGCCATAGCTAATCTTGCCAATAAAACTGTACGGATTCGATTCGGTGTTGAGCATGAAAAGTAAGTTGACATGTCATAGAAAAATCCTAGCTTTTAGCATAGAAAAGCAAGCGCGAAGGAATTCTAGGCATGAGCGGATGATACCATCACGCACCACTGCTTCTCATACCCTGAACGAGGACTTAGTCACTCGGTCTTGTCGTCTTCTTCAGCGCCCGGATTTCGCTAGTTTACACGTATCGAATCGAACCGGAAAAAAAAATCGGCTATTTGCACTTAGCGAACCCGAATCGAACAGAAGTTCGCTTTCCATGAAATTAATGAACACAAACGAACTGGGCGTTCGGCTTTCGAAACACCAACGAACCCACCCGAATCGAACAAAAAGTTCGTTAAATCCGGCCTGTTCGTTAGCGTTCGGCGAACACACACTACCACACGTCCGGATTTCGGCTTACACCTCCCTTCCTTCGAGGTAACAGCCATCTCACCTTACACATTTTCTGAGCCCCCCCCGAGGGGGTACTCTCCCATAAATTGCTACTGAAACAGCAGCTATTTGCCCGTTAGCGGTGCTTTGCCCAACGAGACGGAAGGCGGCGAAATATATTTAGTCACCTTCGATTTGACGAACCCGAAACGAACAGAAGTTCGCTTTCCATGAAATTAACGAACACAAGCGAACTGGGCGTTCAGCTTTCGAAACACTAACGAACCCACCCGAATCGAACTAAAAGTTCGTTAATTCCGGCCTGTTCGTTAACGTTCGGCGAACTCCACTAACGAAATCCGGATAAGGAGACATCTGAAGAAGTATACAGTAAGCAATCGCGAACTCAGTCACAGCTGTACTGGAGTACACGATCACCCGCTCAAGTAAAGTACATAAGGCACGACCAACGAAATCGGGGAAAAAATTCATCAGTCAAAAGTCGGGGCTGAATCAGCGAATATCCACAAGCGAAAAATACCACTAGATCCAGCGCGTCGAGAGGCATCGATTAATACCATTTTAATGAGCGTCCGAGACATGACCCATTTCCTCGTCTTTTTTGCCACTACATGGGAGGTATTTTTCTACAGGGAGGGGGTAAATCCTCCCTGTATCGCATCGCACCAGGAAGGCACGATTTTACCACTGAATAGTAGCGGCGAGGCGATAATTTATTTTCTCCTTGATAATAGTTGGGTTGGCCCTATCCGATTTGAAAATCCACTCCCGACAGTC